>WNGJ01001518.1_pt1 | contig 48095 bp, 43 predicted proteins | sample 5400611 | NCBI WGS metagenome assembly WNGJ01 (sample SAMN13153375, study PRJNA577476) | soil metagenome | isolation source: 40 cm soil or saprolite under Garry oak tree replicate 1 | place: USA:California | collected 2016-06-15
TCGACGACTTCACCGCGCCCTGGACGGAGCCCGCGACGATCCTCTTGCTGCACGGCAACGCGGAGAGCAGCCAGGCCTGGTATGCCTGGGTGCCGTTGCTGGCGCGACGCTTCCGCGTCGTGCGACCGGACATGCGCGGCTACGGGGCGTCGACGCCGATGCCGCGCGACTTCAAGTGGTCGCTCGACGTCGTCATCGACGACTACGTGCGCCTCATGGACTCGCTCGGCGTTCAGCGGGTGCATCTAGTGGGCGCGAAGATCGGCGGGATCATCGCTCGGACCTTCGCCGCGCGTCGACCGGAGCGGGTGACGACGCTCACCGTGATCGGCTCGCCGCCGCCGCTACGCAAGGGGGCCGAGGGGATCCCGGCGCTGACCGCAGAGTTCGAGACCAAGGGGGTCGAGCACTGGGCTCGGCGCACGATGGCGGGACGTCTCGGAGCGCGGTTCCCGGCGGCTGGGGTCGAGTGGTGGATCAGATTCATGGGCCGCACACCGGTGTCGACGATCGTCGGCTTCAACGCCGCGATCAACTACTCCGACATCCGGGCCGACCTGCCCAGGATCGCCTGCCCGACGCTCGTGATCACCACGGACGAGAGTGGTCTGGCGTCGGTGGACGAGACCCGCGCGTGGCAGCAGACGATCCGAGACTCTGAGCTGCTGGTGATCCCCGGCAACTCCTTCCACGTCGCGGCGAGCGACGCGGAGCGTTGCGCGCACGCGACGCTCGACTTCATCGACCGCCGCGGCGGTCCCTAGGCCCAACGCGCAAGGCCCCACTGCTACCGGACCTCGACCAGTTCCAGCGCCTCGCAGCTCGGGCCCTCGATCATCACCGTGCGCGTGTCGCCGAGACGGTAGGGCTCCTCGAGGAAGCGGACGCCCTCGCCGCGCAGCTTGCCGACCCACGCGTCGAGATCGCCCACACTGAGCGCGATGTGGTCGTAGAGGTGGCCGCGGGAGCTCGCGAGGGGCCGGTCGTTCTGACGCATGTAGCAAGGCAGCGCCACGTCGCCGAACACCACTGCGGCCGACGGGGCCCTGAACATCCCCTGGCGCTCGAGCGCCGGCCACGAGCGCTCGGGTCCGCGCGGCACCTGGCAGGTGGTCTCGGTCATGCCCGGCGGGCTGGTGCGCCCCGCGAACACGGGCGCGTTGAGATGCTTCTGGTACCAGAGCTGAGCGCAGAACGGATCGTCATGGAACATGTGCACGTGGTTGAAGCGCTCGGCCGGATGGTTGCCGGCGTATTCGACCAGGGCGTCGTCGGGTCCCTGCATGTAGCCGAACCCTCCGCTACGCGCCGGCTGGATGCCATTGGTCTTGGCCTCGGCGATCTGCGCCTTGGTCCGACCGGGTACGCCGCCCGCACCAGGCCAGGTGTCGCTGCTGATGAAGACCGAGCCGCCTTCATCGGTGGTGTAGAGCGGGAGGAGCTTGAGATGCTTCCGGCCCTTGTAGGTGTCGAGACTCTTGCGCGTGTCGGTGACGTGCCAGCCGAAATGCCAGATCGCGGTTTGCGGCGAGGTCGGCGGTACGGCCGCGACCTTCGTGAACAGGACCAGCACGTCATTGGGCGCCGCCAGCGCGGGGAAGCCGCCCCAGCTCGCCTTCGCGCTGGTCGGGAAGTGCTCGATGTAGAACGCGACCGCCGCGTCCGGGTCGACTGAGTTCAGATGCAGGTGATGGAAGCCCGGGGCCGGAAGCATGTCGGTCTCTCCTGTCGCGTGATGTGGACCCACTCCGCGAGCGCTCCGATTTAGCCAGCAAAGGGGGCGGCGATCAAGTCAGTCGTTCCCTGGGAACCGGCGCCCTCCGCCATTCCGCACCTCGTCACATCGGAGTATCATCCCGAGATAACGATTGCTCCGGAGGGTGCCCCATGTCGACCGATGGACAGAACGAGGCGCGGAAGATCCGCGCGAGCCTGAAGCACCCGATCATCGACGCGGATGGCCACTGGGCCGAGTTCGCGCCGCACATGCGGGAGGAGTTTCGCCGGATCGGCGGCGACACGGCGGTCGAGGCGCTGGCGATGGCGAGCGCCCGCATTCCCAACTCGCTCAACATGTCCGTGGCCGAGCGGCGACGCCGCCGGATCGGGCAGGAAGCGTTCTGGTTCCTGCCGACCAAGAACACCCTGGATCGCGCGACCGCGATGATGCCGCGTCTGCTCTACGAGCGCCTGGACGACATCGGCCTCGACTTCTGCGTGATCTATCCGACGGCCGGGCTCGGCTACTACCGTCTGCCGCCGGACAAGCTGCGGCGCGCTCTCTGCCGCGCCTACAACGTGTTCACGATGGACCAGTTCCGCGAGTACGGCGATCGCATCATCCCCGCGGCCATCATCCCGATGTACACGCCCGAGGAGGCGTGCGAAGAGCTCGAGTTCGCGTCGAAGCAGCTTGGCTACAAGGTCGTCATGATGGGGAGCCTCATTCGCCGTCCGATTCCCGCGCTGGTCGAGGAGCACCCCGAGGCCGCGAGGTTCGTCGAGTGGTACGACCCGATCGCGATCGACAGCGAGCACGACTACGAGCCGGTGTGGGCGAAGCTCCGCGAGCTGCGCATCCCGCCGAGCTTCCACAACGGCGCGCGCTCGATCCTGCTCCGCAACTCGCCGTCGAACTTCTGCTACAACCACATCGGCCACTTCGCCTCCGCCAGCGAGGCCATGGCCAAGGCCATCTTCTTCGGCGGCGTGACCCGCCGCTTCCCCGAGCTGAACTTCGCGTTCCTGGAGGGCGGCGCGGGCTGGGCATGCTCCCTCTATGCCGATCTCATTGGCCACTGGGAGAAGCGCAAGCGTGACGCCCTCGAGAACACGAACCCGGCGCGACTGGACCGGGCGGGGCTGCTCGCGCTGGCCGAGAAATACGGCAAGCCCACCGTCATCGAGGCGGTGCGTCGGGGCGACGGCCTGGACGACAACGGCGACGGCACCGGCGGCGTGGAGGATCTCGACGACTACTCCCGTTGCAAGATCACCAGCAAACAAGACTTCCACGATCTCTACGTCAAGCGGTTCTACTTCGGCTGCGAGGCCGACGATCCGATCAACGCGTGGGCGTTCAACCGCAAGGCCAACCCGATGCACGCGCGGCTCAACGCGTTCTTCAGCTCGGACATCGGGCATTTCGACGTCCCGGACATGACCGACGTCGTTCCCGAGGCGTACGAGCTGGTCGAGCACGGTCTGGTCGACGACAACGATTTCCGCGATTTCATGTTCGCCAACGCCGTGCGCTTCTGGGGCGAGGTGAACCCGGACTTCTTCAAGGGCACCGTGGTCGAGAAGCAGGCGGCGGAGGTGCTCGCCCGGCCCAGATGAAGCGTCGGGTCGCGCTCATCGGCACCGGCGGAACGATCTCGTCGATCGGCCGCGGGAGCCTCGACCTCTGGGAGTACATGGACACGAGCCGCAAGGCGGAGCCCGACGAGCTCCTCGTGCGGTTCCCGGAGGTCGCCGAGGCGGCCGAGATCGTTTCGGTTCGCTTCCGCTCGGTGGGGAGCACGTCGATCGGGCCGGACGAGTGGCTGGCGCTCACCGCGGTGGTGCACGACGCTGTCGGCCGCGAAGCCCCGCTCGACGGCCTCGTGATCACGCACGGGACAGCCACGCTCGAGGAGACGGCCTACTTCCTCCATCTCACCTTGAAAGTCGACGCGACCGTCGTGCTGGTGGGGTCGCAGCGGCCAGCCACCGGCCTGAGCTCCGACGCCGGGCTCAACCTCCTGAACGCGGTGCGCGTCGCGGGGGCGCCGGAGGCGCGCGGCCTCGGCGTCCTGGTGCTCCTCAACGACGAGATCCAGACCGCGCGCGACGTGACGAAGACATCGACGCTTCGGCTCGAAGCCTTCCGCAGCCACGATCTCGGCATGCTCGGCTACGCGGATCCGGACGGTCGCGTCGCCATCTATCGGCGGCCGTCGCGCCGCCATGCTCCGGACACGGAGTTCGACGTGCGCGGCCGGACCGAGCTTCCGCGCGTCGACATCGCGGCGTCCTACGCCGGGGCGGACGGCGCGGCCGTTCGAGCGTTCGTGGCCGCCGGCGCCCGGGCGATCGTGTCAGCATCGCTCCCGCCGGGAGTCACGACGCCGGCCGAGACCGAAGCGCTCCTCGAAGCCCGCGGGCGTGGAGTTCTGATCGTGGTGTCGAGCCGGGCGGGGAGCGGTCGGGTCTTGCCCCGCGCGCACTTGCGCCAGCAGGGTCTCGTCGTCGCCGACAACCTGACGCCGCAGAAGGCGCGGGTGCTCGCCATGCTGGCCCTCACGCGGACGGATGATCCGTCGGAGGTCCAGCGCTTCTTCGACGAGTACTGAAGGCGCCTCCGCCGGCCCCGACGACGGGGGTGTCTGGAATGATCCGTCCGGCCAGAAACACACCAGCCCGTTTCCGGACCCAATGACGCAAGATTATGAAAAATAACGCTCTTTCATTCGGTATCGAATTTGCGCTATTACCCGGGCATGAGCCGGTTGGGTACCCGGTCTCTGATGCTCGTGGCGGCGACGCTCCTAGCGGTCGCGGCGGTAGCTGCCACGGCCACGCCGGCAGCCGCCCAGGTCTACAAGCGGACCGCGGCGGACGGGACCATCTACTTCACGAACATCCAGCCGAACCCGACGTATCAGCGCGCGGGATACACGCAGGCCGCGAGCCGCGAGCCTCAGCGCCCGTCCTCGGCCGATTACGGCATCTATTCCCGTGAGATCGCCGAGGCGTCAGCGCGGTACGGGGTCCCGGAGCGCCTCATCTGGGCGGTCATCCGGGTCGAGTCGGGATTCGATCCTCGGGCCGTGTCCTCCAAGGGCGCACGAGGACTCATGCAGCTGATGCCGGAGACGGCGGCGATTCTCGGCGTCCGAGACAGCTTCAACCCACGCGAGAACATCCACGCGGGCACCCGTCATTTGCGCGGCATGATGGAGCGCTTCCGCTACGACCTGCCCATGGCCATCGCGGCGTACAACGCCGGCGAAAAGCCCGTCGCATCGTTTCGCGGTATCCCGCCCTTTCCCGAGACTCGGGAATACGTGGCGCGCGTGATTCGTCTCTACGGAGCCCCGCTCACGTGGGAGCTGCAGGCAAGCGGCATCCAGCAGGTCGTCGGGCGCGATGGCTCGGTGACGTACACGAACGTCGCGCCCCGCCGGTTCACCACGGCCTCTCTCCAGGCAAGATAGCCCACCAGTTTCTGCCCTACAGGCGGAGATCAGCGCGGCGGGAGAAGTCTGTCGCGGGCGCGTTCGGGTCGGGAAGGATCCTGGCGAGAAGAACGGAGCTGAACCAGAAGGAGGCGGCCGCGTGCCGCCTCCTTCTGGAAGGGACGCGACGTTACTTGGCCTTGACCGCGAAGTGCGCCCGGCGATTCTGGCTCCAGCAGTCTTCGCTGGCCTCGTTGCACATCGGGCGCTCCTTGCCGTAGCTGATCACCGAGATCCGGTTCGCCCGCACGCCGCGAGAGACGAGATAGTTCATCGACGCGCGCGCCCGACGCTCGCTGAGCGCCAGGTTGTAGTCGGGCGTCCCGCGCTGGTCGGCGTGGCCTTCGATGAGCACCTTCCAGCCGGGGTTGGCCTTCATCAGATCCGCGTTCTGGTCGAGGACCTGAGCGTCTTCCGTGCGAATCTCGTAGGAATCGAACTCGAAGCGGATGTCCCGGAGGTCCGTCTTGGCGGTGAATTCCTTCGGGTTAGGCCGGGCGGCGTTGCCCTGGGCCATCGAGTCGCCGGAGCCGTAGCGATCGGCGGCCGCGGACCCGACCGCACGACCTCCGTCCATCGATCCACCGGGTGAAGGCGCCGACGAGGAGTCGGCCATGGTGCTCGGCGTCATCGCACATCCGGCGAGGAGAGGCGCCGCCACCAGCATCAGGACGAGAGCGATCTGTGAGAAGTGCTTCACTTGAGTTCCTCCCTTCCGCGAGCCCTGGATGGGGCCGCGATTCGGTCGCGGGCCGCGGGCGCAGAAGCAAATTGCACATACGATGCCCGAGGCGGCGACGGGCGAGATATGGTGCAATATCCCGTGACTAGCAGCAGGGATGGTGCGCCCGTCGCGGCCGAGGCCCCAGCCAAGGTAGATTGGCTTGCCAGAACGTCAGAGAAACGCCGCCATCCAGGCACGTAGAGGCGGGGGAATGCGATGGCCCTGATTCGGCGGTCGGTGTGGGCGGCGGTGGCGGTGGTCCTCTGCGCCGTATCGGGACCGGGGGCGCGGGCCGAGTCGGTCTGGGATGCGTTACGCGCCCCGGGCAGCGTCGTCGTGCTACGGCACAGCTACGCCCCCGGAGCTTTCGATCCGCCTGACGCGAAGCTCGAGGACTGCTCGACCCAGCGCAACCTGGACGAGACCGGCCGGGCTCAGGCCGCGCGAATCGGCGAGGCCTTTCGCGAGAACGCCATCGCCGTCGGGAAGATCCTCTCGAGCCCGCGCTGCAGATGTCTGGACACCGCGAGGCTGGCCTTCGGTCAGGCGCAGCCCTGGGATGTCTTGCAAGGCGCGCTCAACGACTCCGAGCTTCGCCGGCGCCGGCTGGCCGAGACGAAGAAGACCATCGATGCCCACCGTAGCCGCGAGCCCCTGGTACTGGTCACCCACGGCAGTGTTGTGACCGATCTGACCGGGTTGAACATCCGAATGGGCGAGTTCGTGGTGCTGCGTCTCGCGCCGGATGGAACCCACGCGGTCGCGGGCCAGGTCTACGTCGAGTGAGGTCGCGAGAATCTGCGACCCTGCGCGCGGCCTACTCCGGCCCGCTCGCGAACCAGAGCCGCGGGTCGGCGGCGCGCACGCGCGCCTCGGGTAGGCCGAGCTCGCGCCGCACGATGTTGGTGCCTTCGACCAGCGCGACGCACTTGTAGTACGCGATCCGTCGGCTCAACCCCTCGCGCCCGAATCCGCAGTCGGTCGTGATCACCAGCCGCTCCGGGGGGATGTACTCCAGCGCCTTTCGGATCAGCCGGGCCACGTGCTCGGGCGGCTCGACCACCGTGTTGCAGTGGTTCACCACGCCGATGCCGACCTTCTTGTCGGTCCGGTATTTGCCGAAGAGCGGCAGATCGCGGCCATCCGAGCTGGCGCACTCGAACGTGATCACGTCGCCGTCGAGTTGAAGGAGATGGGGCAGCGCCCGTTCGTAGCTCGGCGGCTCCCAGTACACGCGCTGCTGATTCGGGTTCCCCCAGCAGGTGTGCACCCAGATCTCCGCGTTGACGCCCTTGAGCTGGCGATTGAACGCCTGGGTCAGGAACTCGAGATCGGCGTCGGTGCAATCCGGACGCGTCGTGCGCCCGTGGTGCGGCGGCTCCTCGACCTGGATCAGCGGACAGCCCGCGGCGGCCAGCTCGCGGAACTCGGCGTTCATGATGTCCGAGAGATCGTTGATCAGCGCCTTGTCGTCCTTGTAGTGCTCGTCCCACAACATGCTGGCGAGGGCGGGCGCGCAGATCGCGCCGAACTTCAGCGGCCGGTCGGTCAGCCGCTGCGCCACCTTCCAGAGCGCCGTGTACTCGAGCGGACCCCGGGTCAGCTTCTCCGTGACCACGCCCGGCTGATAGGCCTCCTGCACTTCCCAGAGGATGCGGCCCGGTCTCAGGCCGTGGCGCTGCATCCAGCCGCGCGAGGTGTCGCGGTGGCCGTGGATTCCGCCGAGCCGCTCGATCGGGTAGAAGAACCACGACTTGCCGCCCACGGCCAGATCGAACCGCGTGTCGCCGTCGGTCACGATGTCGAGCCCGGCGGCCTCCTGCGCGTTGATGACGCACGCGACCGCGTCCAGGTACTGCTCGCGAAAGATCGAGTCGCCGAGCGCCGATTTGAACGACCGCCCGTGCAGGCTCTCGGTGAACCAGAGCGGCCGGGGATAGGACCCGGTGATGGCGGTGGGCAACATCAGATCCTGCGTGACTCTCAGCATCGATTCCTCCGCACGGCGCGCGGTGCCGCGACGTTCTGCGCGAGATGTCCTACTGCGAGAGGCTCGGCGGCTTGATCCCGAGGAAGCGGAAGCAGTTGTTCCAGGTGATGTCCGCGTGAGCGTCCGGCGGCAGCCCCAGGGTGCGGAGCGTCTTGTCCACCGGCAGCTCGGGCGTCATGTAGGGATAGTCCGTGCCGACGAGGATCTGTCCGGCGCCGACCATGTCGATCAGGTAGCGGAGGGCCCGCCGGTCGAAGAGCAGGGTGTCGTAGTAGAAGCGACGCGCATATTCAGCCGGCGATCGCGGCAACGCCCCGGGCGCGCTCCCGCGGCCCGGCCCGGGCGCCTCCTCGTTCCACGTGCCGCTCCAGTGATGGTTGTAGCGCGGCAGCAGGAACGGGAAGGTGCCGCCGCCGTGGCTGAACGCAATCCTCAAGCTCGGACACTTCTCCGCGGTGCCGCCGTCGATCATCGACGCGATCGTCAGGCTCGTGTCCGTGGGATAGCCGACCGGATTGAAGAGGGCCTTGGTCGGGAACCGCTCCATCATCGTCGGACGCAGGGCGTGCACGAAGATCGAGACGCCGAGCCGCTGCGCTTCCTGGAAGAACGTCTGGAACTCGGGCATCCCGAGCGACTTGCCGTTCACGTTCGATCCGAGCTCGATCCCCGGGAAGCCCAGGCTCTTGATGTGGGCGAGCTCCTTGGCCGCCAGCTCGGGATCTTGCAGCGGCACGATCCCGAGACCGATGAAGCGGCCCGGCGCCGCCGCGCACATGCGCCGGACGGCCTCGTTGGTGTAGCGGCAGAAGTCGAGGGCGTCGCCGGGCGTGAACCAGTACGCGCACAGCTCCGGCATCGGCGAGATCACTTCGACGTCGGCGCCGTGCGCCTTCATGTCGCGTAGCCGGCGCTCGACGTTCCAGTTGCCGTCGTGCACGGTGCGGTAGTTCTCGCCGCCGATCATGACGCGCGCGCGTCCGGGCTCGAAGTGGTCCATCGACGGCCACGTCCACGCGCTGGCGCGCGTGCCGGCCGGCGGGAAGTTCTCGGGAATGATGTGCGCGTGCATGTCGACGATCATGTATTAGCCTGATCAATCAATTGAACGTCAGAACCGTCCGGGCGACCTCGCCCGCCTTCATGGCCCGGAACGCCTCGTTGATGTCGTCGAGCCGCCCGCGCCGCGTGACCATCTCGTCGAGCAAGAGCCGGCCCTGACGATAGAACTCCAGGTAGCGCGGAATGTCGGTCCGGAAACGATTGCCGCCCATGCGCGAGGTCTGCACCTTGCACTCCGGGCGAATCGCCATCCAAGGGAACTCGATCTTCGCATCCGGAGGCATGACGCCGACGATCGTGGCGGTGCCCCGGATGGCAAGGCTCTCGATCGCCTGCCGCACGAGCGTCGTGTTCCCGACCGCCTCGAAGGCGTGATCCACTCCGGCCCCTTTCGTGAGGGCACGGACCGCCTTGACGGGATCGTCCTTGCTGCTGTTGACGACGTGCGTGGCGCCCACACGCTTGGCTATCTCGAGCTTGTTATCGAAGACGTCGACGCCGATGATCTGACGGGCGCCGCCGATGCGCGCGCCCTGCACGATCGAGAGCCCCACGCCTCCGCAGCCGAAGACGGCGACGGTCTGCCCGGCCTCGAGCCCCGCGGACCGCAGCGCCGCGCCCACGCCCGTGAGCACGCCGCAGCCGACGAGTGCCGCCCGGTCGAGCGGCAGATCCGGGTCGATCTTCACGATCGAGTTCTCGTGCAGCAGCATCCGCTCGGCGTAGCTCGAGATGCCGATGAACTGGCGAAACGGAGCCCCCTTCTGCGAGAGCCTCGGCGCGGCCGACTCCGCCCGGGTGACGAAGCCGGCGACGCAGAGATTGGGATGACCGCCCAGGCACTGCTCGCAGCTTCCGCAGAAGCCCGAGAGGCAGGCCACCACGTGATCGCCGGGCCGCACGGTCGTCACGTCGGTGCCGACCGCTTCGACGACACCCGAACCCTCGTGTCCCAGGACGATCGGGCGGTCGAGCGGAAACCGGCCCTGACCGTCGACTACGTGCAGATCGCTATGGCACACGCCAGTCGCGGCGGTGCGAACCAGGACTTCGCGGCCCCAGGGCTTGTCGATCTCGATCGATTCGATCGTCAAGGGCTCGTGGACTTTGCGAAAGATGGCGGCGTTCATCTCCATGCGGGTCTCCTCTTCTCGGTCGCGTCTCGGCCGGAGGGCGCGAGCCCCGCGACGGCCTGCAGCGCGTACAGCCTCGCAAGCGAACCCGGCGCAGTATAATCCCGACCAGCGGTGAGGAGGGGAGCATGGGGGGAGCGGGGACGGTGACGGCCATCGAGCCGAGCGGGCAGATCCTGGGGGCGACCGTCAGGGGGCTGGACCTCGCGAAGCCCTTGAGCGACGTGGCCTTTGCGACAATTCTGGAAGCCCTCGGCCGGCACGGCGTGCTCCGCTTTCCCGCTCAAAAGCTCGAGGCGACCGAGCTCAGAGACTTCTCTCAACGCTTCGGTCGGATCCAGGCTACCCTGACCGGCCGTCACCACGAGCCGGGGATGCCCGAGGTCGGCTATCTCTCGAACATCATCGAGAACGGCGAGCCGATCGGCATCACCGACGCCGGGCAGGACTGGCACACCGACATGTCCTACAACGAGACCGTCGGCTTTCTGAACGTGCTCTACGCGGTCAAGGTGCCGCGGCGCGACGGTCAGGTGCTCGGCGCCACGATGTTCGCCAACACGCAGGCCGCGTACGAGGATCTGGCGCCCGAGCTGAAGGCGCGCCTCGAAGGCGCGACGGCGACCCACGACTTCAACAAGTTCTGGGAGAACATGCGCACCCGTCCCGGCAGCCTGCGGGCGCCGCTCTCCGCCGAGCAGCGCCGGCGGCGTCCGCCGTCCGTCCATCCGCTCTTTCTCACGCATCCGATCACGGGACGCAGAGTGCTCTACTGCAATCCCGGCTACGCGATCCGCATCAACGAGCTCGACGAGCGGGAGAGCGACCGCGTGCTCGAGACCTTGTTCGCGCACCAGCTCCAGCCGAAGTATCAGTACACACACCGCTGGACCGAGGGTGACGTGCTGATGTGGGATCACATCGGCACGCTTCACAACGCGGTCGCGGATTACCGGCCGGACGAGCCCCGGCTGATGAAGCGTTGTCAGGTGATGGCTGACCGGATCTTCGAACCCGCCTTCGTGCGAGAGGCCCTTTCGGCAGCCTCGCCCGCCGGCGCACCGTCTCGGTAACCGGGAGGATCGTGTCATGGCCCAACGCGTTCGCTATCCAGACCACATCGAGCCGCTGGTGGAGTTCGTGGAGGAGACGACGCCGGAACGCATTGTGGCCGCCACGCACGACAAGCTCGCCGCCGGCACGACGGTGAAAGACATGCTCCTCGCCTCGGCGCTGGCGGTGGTGCGCTCCTCGGATTTGCCGCCCGGACACCACGGCGGGCCGCTCCATCCGCTCTGCGGCCTGCACGCCGTCCACCACATCTCGGCGCGGCTCCCTGGTGAGTACGCGATGCTCCCGGTGATCCAGAACGTCGCGGTCGCGAACAAGCACATCCACTCGCCGGCGATGGGTCCCTACATGCTGGCCGACGCGCGGCCCGTATCCGAGAACGACGACGTCGACGCGACGGTCAAGGCGTTCCGGACCGCGGTGAGCCGCGGCGTCTACAACGCGTGTGATCACTACTTCCTGTACCTGCTCGAGCGGCTCTCGCCGATGCAGATCCTCGAGCTCCTGCTCGAGGTCGGCGTGCCGAAGAACCAGCTCGACGACCACTACTTCCTGTTCCCGGTGTTCACCTGGCGGGCGCTCGAGTATTTCGGCTGGGAGTACGCGAAGTACATCGGTCGGGCGCCGGTGCGCTACGTCACGCGACCGACGAACCCGGCGATGATGCTCGAGGTCGACGAGCTGATCCGGAAGTACGAGCTGCTCGAGCGGGATCTGCGCGTGAAGACCGGCGAGGACGAGACTGCCGCCATCACGGCGCTCGCCGATGAGATCGGGCGCTGTAACGAGTTCGGCGAGATCCCGGAGATGCTGGCGCGGGCGCTCGGCGGCGGCCTGTCGCTCGAGGGCGCTGGCGAGGCCCTGTCGGTCGGCGGGTCCACGCTCTTCCTGCGCTCGAAGACCGGCAACCCGATGGACGTGCACATCAACACGGGCGCCAACACGCGGCGCTACTTGCTTCGCCAGCCCGAGCTCTCGCGGCGCATCAAGCTGCAGGCGCTCCTGGTCTGGAACACGGGGCCGGAGGTGCGGATGGCGCAGCGCATGCTGGCGTCGGACGTGCAGCCGGAGCCCGAGCGGGTGGCGGCGCTACCGTCCCACACGCAAGACGAGCTGCTCGAAGAGATCGAGAGCCTGATCAGCCGTCTCCCGGTCGGCGAGCGACTGCCGACGGCCGGTCTCGCCAGCTGGCGCTCGACCGACGAGGTCAAGCGCGCTGCCGCCCTGGCTCAGCAGTACGCCGACCGTGGCTATGCGCCGGAGTCGCTGATCGGCGTGATCGGCAAGATCGCCTGTCGCGACAACTTCACCGAGATGCACGCGTTCAAGCATCATCAGGCGACGTACGAGGAGTTCTACGCGACCCGTCCGTCGCTGCGCTGGCGCCACCTGGTGGCCGCCGTGCAGGCGAGCGCGATCTCGCACGGCCGCATCCAGGACGTCTTCGATCACGCGGCCGAGGTGATGCATTTCTAAGGCATCGCCATGGATATCCTGGTCCTGTCGCCGCGTCTCACCGAGAGTCGTCGCGCCGCGTTTCGCGCTCTAGCCAGAGAGCTCGGCGAGCTGCGCTTCGTCGCGTCCGGGGAGCCGCCCCCGGAGCTCTCCGAATCCGACGCGATTGTCGTCGACGGCCCGCAGCCGGCCCGGCCCTTGCAGTTCCTTGCCGCGATCCGCACGGCCGTCGAGCGCGGCGCGGCGCTGGTAGCGATCGGCGCCGCGCCGGTCGAGCGTGACGGCTTCTGGGCTGATCTGCTCGGCGCCGTCGCCGGCCCGGAGCCGCCCCCCGGTGAGTACTTCGCGCGAGTGACCGAGGCACACTCCCACATCTCCGCGCGCGTCACGCGCGAGTTCGCCGTCGTCGACGGGTTCGTGCCGCTCATCCCGCTCGCGGACGGCAAGGTCATCGTCGACGTGAGCGTCGCGCTCCGCGATCTGGCCGCGGTCGTGGAGACCACTCGCGGCGCCGGCCGGGTGGTCACCTGCGGTCTCGGCAACACCGACGCGGCGCTGCGCAACCCCGAGCTCGCCCAGCTGCTCGCGCGGGCGCTGCGTCCCGACCTGCACTGTTGCGGACGCAACATCGGCGTGGGCATCGTCGGGTACGGTCCGCTCGGCGGCATGGGGTATCACCACGGGCTCGGCGTGACGGCGACCGACGGGCTCGAGCTGGTCGCCGTGGTCGATCCCAACGTGGAGCGCCGCAAGGCCGCTGAGACGGACTTTCCAGGTGTGCGAACGTACGCGGCCGTGAGCGAGCTCGTCAGCGACGACGACGTCGAGGTGGCGCTGGTCGCGACGCCGCCCGCCCACCACGTGGCGCTGACCTTGACTCTTCTGCGCGCGGGCAAGCACGTCGCCTGCGAGAAGCCGCTCTGCCTGACGGTGGCCGAGGCCGACCAGATCATCGCGACGGCGGCCGCGAGCCGGCGCATGCTGACCGTCCATCAGAACAGAAGGTGGGATTCCGACTTCATCGCGCTCCGCCGGGCGGTCGGCGCCGGGCTCCTGGGCGAGATCTTCAACGTCGAGACTTTCGTCGGCGGCTACGCGCATCCGTGCCGCACCTGGCACTCGGACACCGCGGTCTCCGGCGGCGCCGGCTACGACTGGGGCTCGCACCACGTTGACTGGGTGCTCCAGCTTTTGACCGGCACGCCGCGGGTCGTGCAGGCGCACGGGCACAAGCGCGTCTGGCACGACGTGACCAATCACGATCAGATCCGTGTCCGCATGACGTGGCCGGACGGCCGCGAAGCCGAGTTTCTTCAGAGCGATATCGCGGCGGTCCGCCGTCCGAAGTTCTACGTGCAGGGCACGGCCGGCACGCTCGTCGGCACCTATCGCACGATCACCCTCGAGGCGATCGAGCCCGGGCGCGGCTACGTCGCCACCCAGGCGCACCACGCCGAGGCGCCGGCGGACCTCGTGCTCGCGCGCTACGAGAGCGGTTACGGCATCAGCGAGACCCGACTGCCACCGGCCGTCGAGCAGCCCTTCGCCTTCCACCGCAATCTCGCCGATCACCTGCATCTGGGCGAGCCCCTCGCGATCACGCCCGCGTCCGTCCGGCGCGTGATCAGCGTGCTCGAGGCCGCGCAGCGGTCGAGCACACGCGGGGGCTCGGCGGTCGTGATCGAGGACGACGGGAGCTGACGTGCCGGCGCCCACGTCGCCCGTCGGCTGGGGTGTCCTCGGCGCGACCGCGCAGGTCGCCCAGAAGGCCGTGCTGCCCGCGATCGCCGCGAGCCCGGGAGCACGTCTCGTCGCGGTGGCGAGCGAGCGCGCCACCGACGGAGGAGCCGGAGCCTTCCGACCTTTGCGCGCCTACCGCGCCTACGACGCGGTGCTCGACGATCGCGAGGTCGAGGCGGTCTATGTTCCGCTGCCGAACAGCCTGCACCGTGAGTGGGTCGAGCGCGCGGCGGCCGCCGGCAAGCACGTGCTCTGCGAAAAACCGCTCGCCCCGACGGCGGCCGATGCCGAGGCGATGGCCACGGCATGCGAAACGACGGGGGTCACATTGCTCGAGGCTTACATGACGCCCTTTCATCCGCGGGCGATCGCGCTCGAGTCGCTCGTCGCCTCGGGCCGTCTGGGCGCGCTGCGCTTCGCCCGGGCGGCCTTCACCGGCGTCCTCGATCGGCGCGACGACCACCGCTGGCGGCCGGAGATGGGCGGAGGATCGCTGCTGGATGTCGGCATCTATTGTGTGGCCCCGCTGCTGGCGGCGGCGGGAAGGACGCCCGCCCGGGTCGAGGCGTCGGCCACCCTGTCGAAGTCCGGCGTCGATGCGTCGTTTTCCGGGTGGCTCGACTTCGGCGATGGGTTCACCGCGACGATCGAGTGCTCCTTCGACGCCCCGGAGCGGCAATTTCTCGAGCTCGTCGGGACCGAGGCGGCGGTGGCGATCGATCGCGCGTATACGCCCGGCCCCGCAGACACCGGGATGACGCTGCGTCACCGCGATGGCCGGCTCGAGGAGATCGTCGCGGGCGGCGCCGATCCGTATCGCGAGATGATCGAGCACTTCCAGACCGTCGTGCGCGGCATCGCGGTGCCGCGCAGACCGAGCGCGGCGTCGATCACGTTGCTCGCGGTCCTCGAGCGCCTGCGCGCGGCGGCCGGGCTCGCCGCATGAAGCGAATCGGCGTCATCTCCGTCCACACGTGTCCCCTCGCTGCGCTCGGCGGCAAGGAGACCGGAGGGATGAACGTCTACATCCGGGAGGTCGCGCGCCACCTTGGACGCCTGGGGCTCGCCGTCGACGTGTTCACGCGGAGCCAAACTCCGGGCGTGCCCATGGTCGTGCCGCTCGGCCCGGGCGCGCGGGTGGTTCACGTCGAGGCCGGGCCGCTGCGGCCGGTGCCGCCGCCCGAGATCGTGGCCGACCTCGACGCGTTCACCGACGGCGTGATGGCCTTCCAGCGCCGGACCGGCGCGGAGTACGCGCTGCTGCACGGTCACTACTGGCTCTCGGGGCTGGTGGCCGTCGAGCTCTCCCGCCGCCTCGGCCGCGTTCCGGTCATCCAGATGTTCCACACACTCGGCGTGGTGAAGAACGCGCTCGCGGATCAGCCGGGCGAGCAGGTGCCGCAAGCACGGGTCGACGCCGAGGCGAGAGTGGCCGCGCTGGCCGATCGCATCGTGGCGGCGACACCGCTCGAGAGCGCCGAGCTCGCGTGGTATTGCGGCGCCGACGTCGGCCGCGTGCGCACGATCCCGTGTGGCGTCGACGTCGAGCTCTTCAGTCCGGGCAGCGCGGTCGAGGCACGCGCGCGACTGGGGCTGGACGCCGAGTGGGTCCTGCTCTTCGTGGGCCGCCCCGCGCCGATCAAGGGCCTCGAGGTGCTCCTGCAAGCGCTCGCGCGCCTGAAGGCCGACGGTCTCGGCCGGGCCGACGTGCGCCTGGTCATCGTCGGCGGGGACCGGAACGCCGAGGGCAACGAGGACCGCGCGCGTCTTCGGGCGCTGGCCGACGCGCTCGGTGTCGGCACGTGGGTCGACTTCAAGGGACCCGAGCCGCAATCGGCGCTCCCCGAGTACTACCGCGCCGCCGATCTGTGCCTCGTTCCGTCGCATCACGAGTCGTTCGGGATGGCAGCGCTCGAGGCTATGGCGTGCGGCGCGACCGTCGTCGCCTCGCGCGTCGGCGGGCTGGCCACGACGATCCAGGACGGCGTCACCGGCGTCCTCGTCCCGCCGCGGGACGACGTCGCGCTCGCCTCGGCGATCGGCTCGCTGCTCGCCGACGCCGGGCGGCGGCGCGCACTCGGCGCGCAGGCTGCACGCTGGGCGCAGAGCTTCGCGTGGCCCTCGGTGGCGCGTGCCCTGATCGATCTCTATGAGGAGCTGGTTCCCGATCTGCGACGTCCGGCGCCCGCGCCGGTCAGCGTGAACTGTGCGCTGGCGATCTAGCTGCGATTGAGCTCGCGGTCCTCCGGCCTCAGCGCGAGGCCCATGCCGAGAGATGGCTCGGCGGCGATCATGCTCGATGGGAGCAGGATTGATGGCACGTATTGCGCGCTCGGTGATTTGCTTCGGTTTCTCGGTGGCGCTCGCCGGATGCTCACTGATCGCCAAGGACCCGGTGTCCATCGGCGAGGGCCCGACTACGGAGCGCCCGATCAGCGAGCGCCCGGCCGAATCGTCGAGGGGCCAGACGGTCGCCGCTCTCGCGAAGCGACACGTCGGCGCGCCCTATCGATGGGGCGGGTCGAGCCCGTCGGGCTTCGACTGCTCGGGCTTCGTTCGCTACGTTTACGCTCAGGTCGGGGTCTCGCTGCCGCACAACGCCGCGCAGCAATACCGGCTCGGGACTCCGGTCACGCGCGAGAGCCTCGAGCCGGGCGACCTGGTCTTCTTCGATCGCCTGCGCCACAACGGGATCTACGTCGGCGAGGGGCGCTTCATCCACGCGCGACAGACGGGCCTCCTCGTGAGCATCGCGAGCCTCGACAACGGGTGGTACGCCTCGCACTGGGTCGGCGCGCGCCGGCTCGAGGCGCGGGCGCAACCGGGCGACGACGAGGAGCGCTGAGCCCTGGAGATCAGCCGGGAAGCTGCATGAGCTGCAGGATGTTGCCATCCGGGTCGGCGAAGGTGGCGACCCATCCGCCCCAGTCCTCCCGAGCGGGCTCTCGGCTGAAGGCGACGCCGGCACGGTTCAGACGCTCGTGGACGGTCCGGATGTCGGTCACGGCCAGGTTGATCATGATCCGCAGCGACTCACGGCTCGCCCCGCGGACCCGGTCGTGCACGCTCACGCTGAGGCGTACGCCGCTCCAGTCGAAATTGATGAAATCCGACTTGGCCGAGCGCGGTGTGAGCCCGAGCGTGTCTCGATAGAAGCGCGCCATCGCCGGGAATCGATCGGCTTCCGTCCAGATGAGCACCCCGGCCAGTCCCTCGATCGATCCCGCCGTCATCCGCGCCTCCTCGATGTCCCGTCGCGCGCCGTCAGCTCGACGTCGCCTGAGCTGATTCTATCCGGACGGAAGTCGAGCCGTGACCGCGCGAGCCGTGCGCCGAACCCCGGTTGATGGCGAGCGATGCTAGGATTGGCGCCATGACGGAGCCCGGGGGAACGTCGGCGGGGAAACCGATCGAGCGGCGCATCGTGGTGGCCCCTGGTGTCGAGCTGCACGTCGAGGTCCGGATCGGCGACAGGTCGGCAGCTCCCTTCGTGCTCGTCCACGGTCTCGCCTCCAACGCGAGGCTCTGGGATGGCGTGGCCGAGCACCTCCACGCGGCGGGCCACACGGTGGTGGTAATCGATCAGCGCGGCCACGGTCTCTCCGACGCCCCGGACGCCGGCTACGACCTGGACACGGCGGTGGCCGACCTGCTCACCTTGATCGACACGCTCGAGCTCGATCGCCCCGTCCTGGCCGGCCAGTCCTGGGGAGGCAACGTCGTGCTGGAGCTCGGCTGGCGCAGGCCGGATGCCGTGCGCGGCATCGCCTGCGTCGACGGCGGGGTCATCGAGCTCTCGCAGGCATTTCCGTCGTGGGAGGACTGCCTCGCGGCGCTCACGCCGCCGGCGCTCGATCATCTGACGCTCGCCGAGCTCGAGACCCGGATTCGCAAGGGCGTCCCGCACTTCACCGATCGCGCCGTCCAGGCGTACCTCCACTGCTTCCGCACGCGGCCCGACGGCACGATCGAGGCGCGACTGCAGCGGAGCCGTCATCTCTCGATCCTGCGCTCGCTCTGGGAGCATCGCCCCTCGACACGCTGGGCGACCTTGAAGACGCCCACGCTGTTGCTGCTCGCGGACGGCGGCGACGCTTCGAGAACCTCCCGCAAGCGCAGCGCCGAAGCGGTGGCGCTCGAGGCGGGCGGCGCGATCCGCTCGGTCTGGTTCTCGCACGGCCACCACGACCTGCATCTCGAGTCGCCCGAGCGGGTCGCCGATCTCCTCATGCAGGCGCTCCGCGATGGGTTCTTCGCGTGACCGCTCGGGCCCCGCGCATCCTCGCGATCATGGGGTCGGGCGAGACCGCGCCGACGATGGTCACGCCGCACCGTGAGATCGTCGCGCGCCTGGGTGAGCCCACCCCGCGCGCCGTGCTGCTCGACACGCCCTACGGGTTTCAGGAGAACGCGTCGGAGATCACCGAGCGGGCCGTCGAGTACTTCGCGCATCGCGTGCAGCTCGCGATCGAGGCGGCCGGCTTTCTCGGACCGCTCGCGGTCGACCACAGTCATCGCACGCCGCTGGCTGAAGCCGCAGCCCTCTCGCGGCTCCGTACCGCTGGCTTCGTGTTCGCCGGGCCGGGGAGCCCGTCGTACGCGCTGTCGGTCTGGCGGAGCTCGCCGGTGCCCGAGGCGCTCACCACCAAGCTCGCCGAGGGCGGCGCCGTCGTGTTCTCGAGCGCGGCGGCGCTGACCCTCGGGAGCTTCAGCGTGCCGGTATACGAGATCTACAAGGTCGGTCAGGCCGTGCATTGGCTCGACGGGCTCGATCTCATGCGGGCCGCCGGCTTCGCCGGATCGTGCGTGGTCATCCCGCACTACGACAACGCGGAGGGTGGCACGCACGACACGCGCTTCTGTTACCTCGGCGAGCGGCGACTCGCCGTGATGGAGGGCCTGCTGCCGGAGGACGCATGGGTGCTCGGCATCGACGAGCACACCGTGCTGGTGGCCGACCTCGACGCGAAAACCGTGTCCATATCGGGGCGGGGCGGCGTGACGGTACGTCGCCGAGGAAAGTCGCACGTGTTTCAGGCGGGAACGCAGCTGACCGTGGATCAGCTGCTCGCGGCCGCCCGCGGCGAAGCGGAGACGGGTCGGCGCGAGGCCGAGCGCGCGCCCGCCGCGGCCGCCGCCGATTCGTCGGCAACGGAAAGCGTGTCGGCCCCGAAGCGATCGCCTCTTCTCACCGAGGTGACGCGGCTCGAGCAGGCGTTCGAGGCGGCGATCGCCGGGCGCCGAGCGCCCGAGGCGGCCGAGGCGATTCTGAATCTCGACCGGACCATCGCCGAGTGGGAGGCCGACACCTTGCAGACCGACGATCCCGACCGCGCGCGGGCCGTGCTCCACTCGCTGGTTCAACGACTCGGCGAAGCGGCGGCGGGTGGCCTCCGCGATCCCAAGGAGCTTCTGGCGCCGCTGGTGGAGAGCCTGATCACGCTTCGGGGTGAGCTGCGAGCGGCGAAGGCGTGGGAGCTGGCCGATCGCGTCCGCGATCGCTTGATCGCGGCCCGCATCGAGCTCCGCGACACGCCGGGCGGCACCGTCTGGGAGCTGCGCGAGTCGTAGTCTCACGCGAGCCGGGCGTGTGGCGCCGGCTCGCGCGAACGTGCCGAGGGGCGGCTCGTCGCCGCCCCCCGCTGTTGCTCAAAAGCTCGTACGCTCTCTGACGGCCGCTAGGCTCCCGCACCCGCCATCTGATAGCGCGCGTTTCGGATCACGCGGCCGGGGTGGCTCCCGGTGTGCTGGCCCTTCTCGAGCAGCACCTCGCCGTTGACGACGGTGTAGTGGATCCCCTCGGCCAGCTCGCGCATCCGCCAGCCGTTGGCCGGGAAGTCGTGGACGACGTCTTCCTTGATCGGCGCCACGGTGTCCGGATCGAAGACGACGAGGTCCGCGGCCATCCCGGGCTGCACGAGCCCACGGTCGTAGATGCCGAAGGCCGAGGCCGAGTCGTACGTGAGCCGCCGCACGGCGTGCTCGAGCGACATGATCTGCTTCTCACGCACCCAGTAGCCGAGCAGGCGCGTGGGGTTGCTGACGTTCGAGTGGAACTGCACGTGAGCGCCGCCGTCGGTGAGCCCGACCACCGCGTACGGGCTCCCGAGGATCTGCGCGACGGCCTCGGTGTCCATGTTGATTTCGCCCAGGGTGAACACGGTGTCCAGGTTCTCCTCGACGGCCAGATCGAGGAAGGCGTCCAGCGGATGCTGGCCTTTGGCCTTCGCGATCTCCGCGATGTGCTTGCCGGCGAGCCCGCGGTTCTGCGCGAGCTTGGGCTCCTCGACGAACATCAGGTCCCAGCGCTTGGAGAACGTCGAGTCCGGACCGAGCGGCGCGTCGACCTCTTCGCGCAGCTTCGCGCGGATCGCGGGATTGGCGTAGGCGGAGAGCTTGTCGGCGTCGGGGCCCTGGAGGATCGGCAGCCAGGTCGGCATGCTGCGGAACACCTGGCAGTTCTTCATCGTGAACCGGTTGACGATGCTTCCCGGGTTGCAGAGCGGGATCGCGCGGATGCCCTGTCGCACCGTCTCCTCGACGTGCGCCAGATGGGTCTTCCACCGCCCGGGCTGCCGCGCCTGCTCGAGCAAGGTGTTGTACATGATCGGCCGGCCGCAGGCCTCCGAGATCCGGGACAGGAGCTTGTCCTTCAGCTCGGGATTGGTGCCGCCGCCGCACTGCATCACGCCCGTGCCGACTTCACGAAGCACGTCGGCCAGCGCGAACAGCTCCGACTCCGGCGCGCAGGCGGCGGGAATGCGCTTGCCCGCGACGTCGAAGTGGTTCATGTTCCGCGTGATCGAGAGCCCCAGCGCCCCGGCCTCGAGCGACTCGCGCACCAGACGGCGCATCGTCTCGAGCTCCTCCGGGGTGGCGTCGCGCTCGGAGCACTCGTCGCCCATCGCGTAGAGGCGCACGGCCGAGTGACCGACGAGCGTGCCGACGTTGACGCCGAGCCGCTGGCCGATCGCGCTCATGTACTGCGGAAATGTCTCCCAGTTCCACGGCACGCCGGCCTGCAGGACGTCCATCGGGATCGCCTCGACGTACGAGAGCATTCCGGCCAGCTTCTCGCGCGCCTCGGGCTTGACCGGTGCCAGCGCCAGCGAGCAGTTGCCGATGATCACGGTCGTGGAGCCGTGGTGGCACGAATAGGTGCAGAGCGGATCCCACACGACCTGCGCGTCGTAGTGGCAGTGATTGTCGACGAAGCCCGGCGAGACGACCCGCCCGTCCGCTTCGATCGTCTGACGCGCGGATCCGCTGAGACGTCCCAGCTCGACGATCTTTCCCTTCGACACGCCGACGTCGCCGTGGAAAGCTGGACGGCCCGATCCGTCGATGACGCGTCCGTTCTTGATGAGCAGGTCGTAGGTCATCTCGTCGCTCCTTTCGCAGGCACAACCTTCGCGGGCACTTTTCTCGACGACACTTCGGAAGGCGCCGTAATCCACCCCCGGGGTCCACGCCCAGGCCTCCAGCCTGGCTTGGCACGGATGGTAGCTCAGAAGCCGGTCCTGGCATAGATGAGGATTTCACCCGAGGCCCGTCGAGGCCAGCCGGCCATGAGGTTCGCCAGGAGCTGGAGCCCGACGTCGCCGCCGAGTGTCATGATCGACTCCGGATGGAACTGGACGGGAGCGTCCGGCGCCGCAGGCGATTCGGGGTGTCGTAAACACGAAAGCCGCCCACGACCACTGCGAACGCGCGAACGAGCCGACTCGGTTCACGCCGGGATGGTCGCAGGGGGATCAAGAGCCCGCGCCAGCGCGGCCGAGTCTAGCGGGGTCCAAGAAGAAGGATCGCGGTGCCGGAGGTCGCCCGAGCTTCAGCGACGACCGAAGCTATCGATGATGACGCCGGGAGCAACGTTGGCTCTCCCGCAGTGCACCGCCACGCTCAGGCGAACGCTGCGTGCGAGGTAGAGGTCTAGCGAGACGCGCTACGATGCGGCAGGCCGAGAGTCCTGAAGACGTCGAGACGGACCACCGCCCAGCCGAGGGCTCGCAGGTGGTTGTCGATCTCGGTCATGAGCCGACGATCGCCGCGACGGCGATCGGGCGAGCTGGTCTTGTCGGCGCCGCGCCGCTCCCCCCGACGGCGATCCAGCACGACCTCGACCGAGGAGTTTCCAGAAAACGCGCGCTTGGCGTATTCGAAGAGCCTCTCCCGATCGCGCGCGACAACGAAGATCTGCTTCGCCGCCTGGCCCTGGGCCTCGTCTCGGCCCTTGTGCTCAGCCGTCCAGCTCTTGGGGAAGGGGTGGAACTGGGGCAGGACCTTGAGCGGCCCCTGGTCGAGGAACTTGGCGAGGAGGACCCAGGTATCTCCGCCACACGCGGGGCATGACGAGGTTCCGATTTCAAAGCATGCCTCGCAATCGAGGCACAACGCCAGGCGACGAAGCGGCAAATGCGATAGCGCGGTGCCTCGTGTGTGGCGGATGTGGACCCGGGTGCTTTCTGCTCTCATCGAACGCACGGGAAACTTCGACGTAGCGCGCGGTTATGCGCGATCGCGGCCGGGGGCACCCCTGGAGTGACCGTATTGAGTGGACAGTCCGGCATCACCCTGGTCAAGGTTGTGCCGGTCTTGACTGGTCAGCGAGTCGCGCGGTCGAGCCAGGCGAGATCCCGTGGCGAGGGACGGAAGCCGAGACGCCGGCGGATCAGCCGCTGGGCGTCGTCGAGGCGGCCGAGCCGAAGCTGGCAGACCACCATCGTCTCCTCGAAGAGCTCCCACTGGGCGTGGCTGCCGCCGACCCGGTGGATCTCGCCGTCGACCGATTCCATGAGAGCCAGGGCCCCGGCGTAGTCTCCGGCCACGTAGGCCGCGACGCCCCGGACCAGAGGCAGGGCTACCGTGCCGGCGATGGGGTGACCCTTGACATGGAGCGCCTCCAGCCCGGCGACCAGGGCCGACAGCGCCGCGTCGTCGCGGACCGAGGCGTACGCGAGCGCGGCGTGGACGTCCCCGAAGATGAAGCCCGGGCGTGTGACACGGGTCGCGAGGTCGGCCAGCTGCCGCCACGGAAGGGGACCCTTCTCGTAGTCGTAGAGGCCGAACCGCCACAGCAGCGCCGAGCCGTCGATCATGGCCAGACGAGGGTTGGACGACGGCGCGATGTCCTGCTCGTAGATCGCGAGCGCCCGCTCCGGTCGTCCGCGCTGGAGCTCGAACAGCGCGAGGTGCCAGGCGAGATGGCAATGAAACGGCGCGCGCCGATCGTAGCCCGCGAGCCACTCGGAGAGCAGCGCGATGCCGCCGTCGTTGTCGACGGTCTCGTAACAGACGTGGGCGATGTTGTGGCTCGCGTTGGCGTTGCCTGGATACTGAGCGAGCGAGCGTTCAGACAGACGGCGCGACTCTTCGTAGCGCCCGACCTCGTGGTACGTGAACCCGAGCGCGGACTGATACCACCAGTCGTCGCCGTAGGCGCGGGCCAGTCCTTCGACGAAGGCGACGCGAACCGCCTCGCGATCGACGCGACCGCCGAGGCCGATCGTGCTGCCCGCCTGGTTCACGAGCAGCGCATCGCGCGGGAACTCCTTCACGTACTCCTCGATCAGACCGAGCCCGCGCGCGGCTTCACCGCTGGCGATCGCGGCCAGCGCAGCGACGTGCTGCTGCTCGCGCCGCGTCGCGCCGCCCACCAGGCTGCGCGCCCGCTCGATCGACGCCTTCGCTGAGGCGCCGTCACCCTGGAACAGCGCGAACAGCGCGGCGCCCGCGTGACCGAGCGCGAATCCCTCGTCCGCCGCCACGGCCGCGGCGAACGCCTGGTCGGCGCCGAAGCCGTACGAGAGCAGCCGGTCCATGCCGTCCTGGTAGTGCCGGGCGGCGGCGGGCGACGCCGTCGAGAGCGGCAAGTCGTACCGGTCGGTGAGGCTCATGGCCGGTTCAGGTGCTTGAGGGCGAGGCCGGGTCGCGGCCACTCGAACGACACGAGCGTGCCGCCCATCGACAAGGTCGCGAACGCGGTGCGGAGATCGCGGCCGCCGAAGCAGACGTTGGTGACCATCAGGTCGGGCAGCTTGTACTGATCGACGCGGCTGCCGTCGGGCCAGATGTCGCTGACCGCGCCGGTGATCAGGGTCGCCACGCAGATGTGGCCCTCGCCGTCGACCGCGAGCGAGTCGAACATCTGATAGCCGCCGAGCCCGGCGATGACCGTGCCCTTCTCGCCCCGATACGGGCCGTTCGCCGACTCGATCTGGCCGGGCGCCGAGAGCTTGAACGCCCAGCAGCGCGCGGTGGGCGTCTCGACGACGTAGAGCGTTCGTTCGTCCGGCGAGAGCCCGACGCCGTTCGGCCGCTCGAGCGGGAAGATCGCCTCCTTGATCATCGAGCCGTCGGCCTTGGCGTAGAAGACCACGCCGCGATCCATGTCGCGCTCGCGCGTCTTGCCGAGATCCGTGAACCAGAAGCCGCCGGCATCGTCGAAGACGAGATCGTTCGGTCCGCGGAGCTTCACCCCGTCGCACGAGTCGTACAACGTCTCGAACTTTCCGGTCTCGGGGTCGACGATCTGGATGAGCCCGCCCTTGTAGTCGTCGGCCTGCGCGATCGGGAACATCTTGCCCGGGCGCTCCATGAACTTCAGGCCGCCGTTGTTGGTCACGTAGATCTTGCCGTCCGGGCCCATCGCGGCGCCGTTGGGCCCGCCGCCGAGATTGGCGATCACGCGCACCGTGCCATCCGGCGTGACGCGCGAGAGCGTGTGGCGCTCGATCTCGACCAGCACCACCGAGCCGTCGCTCATCGCCACCGGGCCTTCGGGAAAGCGCAGGCCCGACGCGATCTGCTTGAGCGCTGGGGTGAACGTCTTCAAAGCGCTCCTCCTGGACCTCGAGTTCGCTGCTCGACACGCGGGCTCAGCGCCCGCGCGTACTCCGGGGGTCGAACGCGCAAGAGTTCGCGACACCGGCACGCGGTCGGCTCGCTCGCTCGATCGAGGAAGGCCAGCTCGAGGGTCGCGGCCACCGCCGGCAAGGTCTCCATGTAGAGCCGGTTCAGGGTGATCGTGGGATCCTCGGGCTCGAGGCCCGTGCCCCAGTTGGCGACGACGTGATAGTACGCGAGGTGCATCCCGCAGACGCGGGCCAGCACCGGGCTGACGCAGTCACCGGTGATGACCGGCATTCCGATTTGACGGCCCGAGACCTCGAGCATCCGGCAGGTCGCGAGCGACTCGAAGCCGTTTCCCGCGAGCCAGCGGTTCAGCACTACGCCCGCGTCGGGACCGTGAATCCTCCGGAATCTGAAATCGGGGGATCTCTCCGCGTCCACTCGCAGCGCCTCGGCCAGCGGCGGGCAGAACGGATCGTCCATGATCGCGACGTGCCGCGGCAGGCAGAACTCGAGCTCGGTGCCGGGCAGGCCCGTCGGCATCGTGTCGCGTGTGAGATAACTCTTCGGCAGCACGAGATCGCCGGGACGGACGGCGTCCTCGTCCGCCGCCGTGCGCCGCCAGTCGCAGCTTCCACTGGTGCCGCCGACGAGCAGCACGCGAACGCCTGCCTTCCACAAGATCCAGAACGTCTTCCATTCGCTGGCGTGGAACAGCGGGTCCTCGTCGACGACCTGACCGTACGTCGGGATGCGCAGGAACTCTCGCCCACTCGGCGCGCGGAAATGTTCCACCTGAGGACCGAGGCCGTACGGCGTGCGAGGCCGATGAACGGCGAGCCTCACGTGACCGCGCGCGGCCGCGAACTCGTGGAAGCGATCGCCGAGGCCCCAGGTGGGGCTTCCGCCGAGCGTCGCGAACGCGGCGCGGGGGCCCGTGTATTCCACGCTCGGGTCCACCGGGGCAGCGTAGGTGAGGCCGGGACGGAGGTCAAAGGGAACCTCGCGCGCTTGGATTCCCCGGGGAAACCGGCTAAGGTTGCGGAGCGGTCGACCCGAGCGTCGATCGGACCGGTCGATCCGAGCATCGACCGGTGCGGTTCGAGCTGAGCCTCGAGGAGGATATATGAGCCGGACGCCCGCCGAACACGGTCTGACCCGCCGCCACATGCTCGGCCGCTCCGCCTCGCTGCTCGCCGGACTGGCAGCGGGCGGCGGTGTCGTCTCGGTCGCGCGCTGCGCGCGAGGCGCGACGAGCGAGGTGACGTTCCAGCTCGGGTGGATCATCAGCAACGGCCAGATCGGCGAGATCGTGGCGCGAAGCCTCGGGTATTTCGAGGCCGAGCAGATCAACCTGAAGGTCGCGCCGGGCGGTCCGAACGTCGACGGCGTGGCGGTCGTGGCGGCCGGCTCCGCGCAGGCGGGCAATCTGTCGTCGAGCCCGTCCCTGATGCTGGCCCGCGCGGGCGGGCTTCCGGTGAAGTGCTTCGCGGTCGGCTATCAGGAGCATCCGTTCACGTATTTCTCGCTGCCGAAGAAGCCGATCCGCACGCCGCAAGACATGATCGGCAAGAAGATCGGCACCCAGGGGACTGCGCGAATCCTCCTGCGCGCGCTGCTCGCCAAGAACAAGATCAAAGAGTCCGACGTGCAGGTCGTCATCATGGGCAGCGACATGCTGCCGCTCATCACGGGTCAGGTCGACGCGGTCACCGGCTGGCTCACGAACGTGAGCGCACTGAGAGCGCTCGGTCCCGACCGGGTCGACATGCGCCTCTGGGACGCGGGCATCCAGCTCTACGCGAACCTCTACTACGCGACCGACGAGACCTTGCAGAAGCACGCCGACGTCCTGGCCGGATTCACGCGCGCGGCCGCCAAGGGTTGGCTCTACGCGCACCAGAATCCTGAGAAGGCGGTCGACCTGCTCGTGAAGGCTTACCCGAACCTCGATCGCGACGCCGAGCTGGATGCGATCAAGCCGGCGCTCAACTTCAGCTTCACCAAGACCACCGCGGCCAAGGGCTGGGGCACGATGGAGGCCAGCGTGTGGGAGCAGCAGCTCCAGGTCTACAACGACCTCGCGCAGTTCAAGGGCCAGGCTCCGAAAGTCACCGACGTGATGACCGACTCGATTCTGAAAGTGACTGCGGCAGCGCGACCCAAGATCGGCGCGTAGGGCGGCGAGACCGCCGAGCCCATGAACAGTCTCGGCGCGGCTCCCGCCGTCAGGCTCGACGGCGCGACCGTTCGATTCACGAGCGAGCGCGGCTCCGTCACCGCGCTCGAAAACGTCGGGCTCCAGGTCCCGCCGGGCGGCTTCATCAGTCTCCTCGGCCCGTCGGGGTGCGGCAAGTCGACCCTGCTCAGACTCGTCGCCGACCTCGTCGCGCCGACGCAGGGCACCGTGACGGTGCTGGGTGGACCGCCGGAGACGGCGCGGCTCAATCGCGAGCTCGGCTTCGTGTTCCAGGATGCGACCTTGCTGCCCTGGCGCTCGGCGCTCGAGAACGTCCGCTTGCCGCTCGAGGTCGGCCCGAAGAAGCGTGATCGGTCGGGACTGCGCAAGCCCGAAGAGCTCCTGCGGCTCGTGGGCCTCGGCGGTCGCGAGGACGCGCTGCCTCACGAGCTGTCGGGCGGCATGCGTCAGCGCGTCGCGATCGCCCGGGCGCTGGTCTCGGAGCCGCGAATTTTATTGATGGACGAGCCGTTCGGCGCGCTGGACGAGATCACGCGCGACACCCTGAACGAGGAGCTCCTGAGAATCTGGCAGGAGACGGGCACGACCATTCTCTTCGTCACGCACAGTATCCCGGAGGCCGTCTTCCTGTCGCAATACGTCCTCGTCCTGGCGACCAATCCGGGACGGGTTCGCGAGCTCGTGGAGTGCGCATTGCCCTATCCCCGCCCGCTCAGCGTCCGCGAGACGCCGGCATTCATCCGGATCGCCTCGCACCTGCGCGCGCTCTTGCAGTCCTGCTGATGGCCGACAAGCCGACGGCCGTGATCGCCGAGCCCCCGGTGCCGCTCCGCGCGCGCGCGCCGATCGTGTCGAAGCCGCCACGGGCGCGGTCTCAGGCGCTGCTGCCGTTCATCGCGGCGGCGGTGCTGCTGGCGGCGTGGCAGATCCTGGCGCAGGTGTTCTCGCTGCCGATCTACATCGCGCCGACCCCGATGCAGGTGGCGCGTACCCTGGTGAGCGAGCTGCCCACGCTCATGCGCAACTTCGTGCCGACCGCGCTCGAGAGCCTGGTCGGCTTCATCGTCGGCAACACGATCGCGATCCTCGTCGCGGTCGTGTTCGTGCACTCCAGGCGGCTGGAAGCCGCGCTCTATCCGATCGCGGTGTTCGTCAACACGATTCCGATCCTGGCCAAGGCGCCGATCCTCGTCCTGATCTTCGGGCTCGGGATGACCTCCAAGGTCGTGATCGCCGCGTTCATCTGCTTCTTCCCGACGCTCGCCAACATGGTCCGCGGCCTCACGTCGGTCAATCCGCAATCGCTCGAGCTCATGCGCGTGCTGTCGGCGAGCAAAGCCGAAGTGTTCTGGAAGCTCCGCGTCCCGAGCTCGCTGCCGTTCCTCTTCTCGGCGCTGAAGATCGCCTCGACCACCTCAGTGCTTGGCGCGATCGTCGGCGAGTGGATCGGCGCCGATCTCGGCCTGGGTGCCCTGATCATCGAGGCCACCCACAACTTCCGATCGCCGCTCCTCTACGCGACGGTGTTCGTCGCCTCGGGCTGGGCCGTGGTCTTCTTCGCGGTGGTCAGCTTCGCCGAGCGGCGCATCGTGACGTGGAAGCAGGGCGAGGCGTCCTGATGGCGCCGCCGACGGTCGCGGAAGCGACGCGCGCGACTCCGGTCGTCGACCGGAGCGACGTGCTCGTGGTGGGCGGCGGTCCGGCCGGCGTGAGCGCCGCCGTGGCCGCGGCGCGCAGCGGCGCGCGGGTCACACTGATCGAGCGCTATCCGTATCTGGGCGGGCTCGCGTCCGGCGGCATGGTGCTCGTGCTCGACGACATGGTGAACGGCGGCGAGATCACCACGACGGGGCTCGTCGGCGAAGCCATCGAGCGGCTCGAGAAGCTCGGCCTGGCGGTGTCGCCGCCGCCTCAGGACCGTCGGGTGGGCTGGGACGTGTGGCGCACCTGGGCGCGCTGGGGGTGCCACGACTTCCGCGCCCGCGGCAAGCCGCAGCCGATCGTCTACGCGGTCGCGTTCGATCCCGACGGCTGGAAGCGCGTCTCCGAGGATCTGGTGGTCGAGAGCGGCGTGAGCTTGAGATTGCACAGCTGGTTCTCCGAGCCGATCGTCGAGGACGGGCGTCTCCGGGGGGTCGTCGTCGAGACCAAAGCTGGACGCCAGGCGCTCTTGTCGGAGATCGTCGTCGACGCCACCGGCGATCTCGACGTCGCCGCCCGCGCCGGCGCGCCGCACGTCGTCGGCGCCTACATGGTCACGACGGTGTTCCGGCTCGGCAACGTCGACACCGAGACGGCCCTGCGTTTCGAGCACGAGCACCCGGAGGAGTTCGGCGTGCTCGACCGGCAGGCCAAGCGTCTCCTCGGTGGCGCGTGGGACATGTGGTGGCTCAAGACGCCGCTGCCCGGCATCGTCTGGTGCAACTGCCCGCACATGACCGGCTACGACGCGCTCCGCGTGGAAGACATGACCGCCGCCGAGCTCGAGGGCCGCCGGCGCATCGCGTCCCTGATGGCCTTCGCGCGCGCCGAGCTTCCCGGCTTCGCTCACTGCTATCTCGTCGATGTCGCGCCCCAGCTCGGCGTCCGGCAGACGCGCCTGCTCGAGGGCGAGTACGTCGTCACCAAGCAGGACGTGCTCGAGCGGCGCCACTTCCCCGACACGGTCTGTCGAGGGCGCGACTACTACACGCCGTACCGCGCGCTGCTTCCCCGGAACGTCGACCAGCTCATCGTGGCCGGGCGGCACTACTCGGCGGAGCCGCAGGCGCAGAAGATCTCGCGCGAGATCCCGCCGTGCATGGTGCAGGGCCAGGCCGCCGGCATCGCCGCCGCGCTGGCGCTGTCGAGCGGAGCGCGTCTGTGCGACGTCGACCCGACGGCGATCCAGCGGGTGATGCGCGCGCAGGGCGCCGATCCCGGCGACGTCCCCTCCTCGAACGCCGCGCCGGCCAGCGCCTAGCGCGCTCCGTGGACTTCGAGGTCTGCTTCCTGCCGCGCGAGGCGACGCGGAAGCCGTCGCCGGTCGCGGTGTTGATCGACGTCATCCGCGCCAGCACCACGATCGTCACCTTGCTGGACCGCGGCTGCTCCGAGGTCGTCCTGGTCGGCCAGAAGGATCGTCCGCGGCTCGCCGAGCTTCGCGCCAAGCTCGACGCTCTGGTGTGCGCCGAGGACGCCTCGGGGCTCCCGGCCGCCGACGCGGATCTCACGCCCTCGCCGGCGGCTCTTCATGCCCTCGACCTCGCGGGCCGGCGGGTCATCCTCGCCACGACCAACGGCACGCTCGCGGCCGAGCTCGTGCGCGAGTGCGGCGTCGAGCATGTGCTGATCGGATGCATGCGCAACGGCGACGCGGTCATGCGGTCGGCGGTCGCGCTGGCGCGTCGCCTCGACCGGAGCATCAGCCTCGTGTGCGCCGGGCGCGAAGGGAGCCTGATCCCCGCGCTCGACGATGCGTACTGCGCCGCGGCGCTCCTGCGCCAGGGCGAGGCGCTCGTCCGGGCCGCCGGGGCCACCGTGTCGCTGCGAGAGTCGGCGAAGATCGCGCGGAACGCGGCGTCGGTGTTCGCCGGGACCTACGAGGCGTTCGACCAGTCGATGTCGGCCGCGGTGATACGACGCATCGGCTCGCCGGACGACGTGGGCTACTGCGCCGAGGAAAACGTGTCGCAGCTCGCGCCGGTCCTGACCTTCAGCACCGGGATTCCGGCCATCGTCGTGAAGAAGGAGACCATGGGATGACGCCACCAGACTGGACTTCGGCGGCGACTCGGCCCGAGATGGATGCGGGTCTGCAATATCACATCCGGTGCAAGCGCGGCGACGTGGAGCGCTACGTGCTCCTGCCGGGCGATCCGGAGCGGGTCGATCTCATCGCCGCCGAGTGGGACGAGTCGCGCCGCATCGCCAACTACCGCGAGCACCGGACGTTCTCCGGCAAGGTCGGAGGGGTCGCGCTCACGTGCTGCTCGACGGGCGCGGGCGGGGGCTCGACCGCGAGCGCCCTGGAGGAGCTGGCGGTGCTCGGCGGTGAGACCTACATCCGCGTGGGAACCACGGCGGCGCTCCAGCCGGAGATCGAGTGCGGGGACATCGTCATCTCGTCGGGCGCGATGCGCCACGACGGGACGAGCCAGTACTACGTCGACCCGGCTTACCCGGCCGTCGCGCACTACGCGGTGACGGCGGCGCTCGTGGAGGCGGCCGAGCGACTGGGGCTCCGATACCACGTCGGCGTGAGCTGCTCGACCGCGTCGTTCTACTGTGGCCAGGGGCGGCCCGGGTTCAACGGATACGAGCAGGCGTTCTTCCGCGACAAGGTCGACGATCTGCGGCGCGCCGGGGTGCTGAACTTCGAGATGGAGGCCGCCACGATCTTCACGATGGCCGGCCTCTACAACCTGCGCGCGGGCGCGGTCTGCACGGTGATCGCCAATCGCATCACCGATCGCTTCGTCTACGGCGGCATCGAGCATGCCGTGAGGACGGCGAACACGGCCGTGCGCATCCTCGCCGAGTGGGACGCGCGGCTGACGCGCGCGGGCAAGCGCCACTGGTTCCCGTCCCTGACGGCCTGAGCGCCGTGGCCGCGAACGCGCCGAGCGTCTACATCGCCAACGCGCGGCTGGTTCGGCTCGACGCGGGAGCTGAGCCGCGCCCGGGGGGTGTGCTCGTCGAGGGCGACTCGATCGCCGCCGTCGCGCTGACCGACCGGGAGCAGCGCGAGACTCGGTCGCGGGCGCGCGAGGTGTTCGACGCGGCCGGGATGATCCTGACGCCCGGTCTCGTCAACGCGCACTATCACTCGTACGGCACGTTGCTGAAGGGGACGCAGAACCGGCTGCCGCTCGAGCCGTGGGCCCTCTACACCGTCGCGTACGGCCGGGCACTCGGCGCCGAGGCGATCCGCCTGGCCGTGCTGCTCGGCGCCGCCGAGATGATCCGCAACGGGATCACGGCCTGCCTCGATCACTTCCCGCACACGCGGTGGGCCGAGGCGGCGCTGACCGCCCACGAGGCGAGCGGCATGCGTGTCGCGTTCGCGCCGTTCATCCACGACGTCTTCGATCACGAGTTCTTGCAGATCGCGCTGCCGCCGGAGCTCCGCGCCATGCTCGACGCCGCGCCGCGTTCCAGCGCCGGGTCCGCCGAGCGCATGTACCGCGACCTGGAGAGCCGATGGCGCGGACACCCGCGCGTCTCGATCCTCTTGGGTCCAAACGCGTTCCAGCGCTGCTCGCCCGCGCTGCTCGCCCTGTGGCGCCGTCTGGCCCATGATCTCGGACTCCACGCCCACACGCACCTCGTGGAAACGCGGGTCCAGGCGGAGCGCGGACGCACGGCGTGGCCGGGCGGAACCGTCGTGGAGATGGCGCGCGCGGGTCTTCTGAGCGAGCGGCTCTCGGTCGCCCACGGCGTCTGGCTCACACCGGACGAAGGAGAGATCCTTGCCCGTCATGGCGTGACGATCGTCCACAATCCGGCAAGCAACCTGATGCTCGGCAGCGGGCGCCTCGCGCTGCCGAGGATGCTCGAGCACGCCGTCCCGCTGGCGCTCGGCACTGACTCGTCGAACTCGGGCGGGCGCCACGATCTCTTCGAGGTGATGCGCCTGGCCCTCATGCTCCCGCGACCCGACACCACGGACCCGCACGCGTGGCCCGAGGCGCGTCAAATCCTGGAAATGGCCACGACCGGGGGCGCGCGCGCCATCGGTCACGCCGGAAAGCTCGGCCGCATCGAACCAGGGCAGCGAGCCGACCTCGTGCTGCTCGATCCGCGGGGCGCCGCACTGGCCGGCGCGCCCGTGACGGTGGCGCATCTGGTCCAGCACGCCGGCGCCTCCGCGGTGGCCGCCGTCATGATCGACGGGTCATGGGCGCTCCGCGACGGCCGGATCCTGGCCTTCGACGAGGCCGCCGTGCTCGACGAGGTCGCGGCCATCTCGGCCGAGGTTCGCGCGACGGCGGGCCCGGAGCTCGTGGTAGCTGAGACCGCCGCGCCGTACTTCCAGGCGTGTGGCTAGCGATCGAGCAGGGAGTGGGTCTTGAGGTATCATCGCGCCGGCAGTGCGCGCTGCAGCCCGTCGCGGGGCTGGGGCCCCGCCGGGCGAGGCGCGCCTGAAAATTGTTGTTGAGGTGGCCATGCGCTCTGATCGCGTGATCTCGACCATCGACTTTCACACCGCTGGAATCGGGATGCGTCTGCTCACGAGCGGCCTCGGGCGGCTCCCGGGCGCCACGATCGGCGCGAAGCGCCGCTTCTTCCAGGAACACCACGACGACCTCCGGACCGGGCTCTGCCTCGAGCCGCGCGGGCATCGCAGTCTGTTGATCGCGGTGATGACGGAGCCGGTGACGCCGGGCGCTCACTTCGGGCTCTTCTTCATTTACCCGGGTGGGTACTACGTCTCGTGTGGCGAGGGTACGATCGGCGCGGCGACCGTGGCCATCGAGACCGGGATGGTTCAGCGGCTCGGCGCCGAGACGCCGGTCGTCATCGACACCGAGGCCGGCGCCGTCGAGACGATCGCGCGCTCCGACCGCGACCGCGTCCGCGAGGTCACCTTGCGCTGGACTCCGTCCTTCGTCGTGCTCACCGGGCAGAGCGTCGAGGTCGAGTCCTTCGGCGAGGTGCCGGTGGACGTGTCGGTCGGCGTCGGCAACGTCTTTGCCATCGTCGAAGCCGACAAGGTGGGTGTGTCGGTGCGGCGTGATCTCGCCAGGCGCATCGCGCAGCGAGGCATGGCGATCCGCGAGGCCGTCAACGCTCAGCTCCAGGTGGACGTGCCCGGTCTCGGCAAGGCCAGCGTGGACAACGTCCTCATCCACGAGCTGCCGGACGGCGGCGGTGTATCGCCGAACGCGCTCGTGTGGGGTCCGGGCCAGGTCGACGCGGCGCCGTGTGGGTCGGGCACCTGCGCGCGCATGGCGCTGTTCCATCATCGCGGCCTCATGCGTGTGGGCTCGAGCATCACGAGCCGCGGGCTCCTGGGGCTCGACTTCACCGGCCGCATCGCCGGTGAGACCACGGTCGAAGGCCGGCGCGCGATCCTGCCGGAGATCACCGGGGCCTCGTACCTCACCGGCTTCAGCCAGTTCCTCTTCGATCCGGAAGACCCGGTGCGCGCCGGGTATCTCCTCGATTCGTGATCTCGTGAAGACCCTCGTGCTCGGCGGCGGCGTGGTGGGCGTGACGACGGCGTACTTCCTGGCGAAGGCGGGTCACGAGGTGACCCTGGTCGAGGAGAAGGACGGGGTCGGACTCGAAGCCAGCGCCGGCAACGCCGGGATCATCGCGCCCGGTCACTCGTTCGCGTGGGCCTCGCCGCGCGCGCCGCGCATGCTGTGGGAGTCGCTGCGCGGGGGCGAGACGGCGATCCGCGTCCGGCCCACGACCGACCTGCGCCTGTATACGTGGGGGCTTCGCTTCCTGCGCGAGTGCACGGCAGACCGCGCGCGGCGCAACACGCTGATCAAGCTGCGGCTCTGCCAGTACAGCCAGACGGTCATGAACGAGCTGGTCCGGGCCGAGCAGATCGAGTACCACGCGATCGCGAAGGGCGCGCTCTATCTCTATCGAGACGGGGCCGAGCTGGACGCGGGCGTGAAGAAGATGGCGCTGCTGGCGGCGCACGGACAGAAGCAGGAGATTCTCGATGCTCGGGGCGTCGCCCAGCTCGATCCGGTCTTCGAGCCGGTGCAGGGGAAGATCGCCGGCGCGATCCGCGACGTCGGTGACTCGAGCGGCGACTCCCGACTCTTCGTCGAGAACCTCGCGCGAGTCTGCCGCGAGAAGCTCGGCGTCATGGTGAAGCTCGGCGCGCGCGTGACGGCGCTGCGCGGCGACGCCGATCGGATCGATGCGGCCCTCACCAGCGCCGGCGAGCTGAAGGCCGACAACTACGTCCTGGCGCTAGGCGTCGGCGCGCCGAGCATCGCGCATACGGTCGGCGTCGGCCTGCCGGTCTATCCCGCGAAGGGCTACTCCTCGACGTTTCCGCTGACGCCGGGCGGGCGCTCGCCGACGGTGCCCGGCGTCGACGAGAAGTGGCTGGTCGGCTGGTCGCGGCTCGGCGATCGGCTACGTCTCACCTCGACCGCGGAGTTCGCCGGCTACGACTGGGGCTGGACGCCGCGCGACTTCAACAACATCCTCAAGCTCGCCCGCGATCTCTTTCCCGACGCCGCCGACTACGACCGCGGCGAGTACCGCGCGTGCCTGCGTCCGATGACGCCGGACGGGCCGCCGATCCTCGGGCTCGGTCGTCACCGGAACCTGTTCTTCAACAGCGGGCATGGCCACATGGGATGGACGATGGCGTGCGGCACCGCGCGGATCGTCGCCGACCTGATGACCGGGCGCATGCCCGCGCTCGACCTCGAGGGTCTGACGCCCCGACGCTGAGACTGACTCAGAATGGGGGCCCCGAGATGGCCCCCAAGCCCCCAGCGCTCGGAACGCCCCGGCAAAGCCGTGACGCTCCTCGACATGCGTCGGGCGCGGTCTACTTCTCGCCGAGATACGTCTTGCGCACCAGGTCCGAGCGCAGAAGCTCGGCGGCGGCGGCCTGGAGCACGATGCGCCCGGTCTGCACGACGTAGCCCCGGTGCGCGACGCCGAGCGCCATCCGCGCGTTCTGCTCGACCAGCAAGATCGTCGTGCCCTGGCGGTTGATGTCCTGCACGATGCGGAAGATCGTCTCGACCAGGATCGGGGCCAGGCCCATCGACGGCTCGTCGAGCAGGAGCAAGGTGGGCCGCGCCATCAACGCGCGGCCGATCGCCAGCATCTGCTGCTCGCCGCCGGAGAGCGTCCCGCCGTGCTGCGCGGCGCGCTCGGCCAGCCGCGGGAAGAGCGCGAAGACGCGCTCGAGGTCGGGCGCGATCGCCGAGCGGTCCTTTCGCGCGAAGGCGCCGAGCTCGAGATTCTCCAGCACGGTCATGCGTGGAAAGATCCGCCGGCCCTCGGGCGACTGCGCGATGCCCAGACGCACGATGCGATCGGTGGCGAGCGTGTCGAGGCGCTGGCCGCTGAAGGTGACCGTGCCGCGCCGCGGCCGCGCCGTACCGAGAATCGTCCGCAACGTGGTCGTTTTGCCGGCGCCATTGCTCCCGATCAGGGTCACGATCTCGCCCTGCGCGACCGTGAGCGAGACGCCGCGGAGCGCCCGGATGTTGCCGTAGTAGGTGTGAACGTCGGTCAGCTCAAGCATGCGGCTCGCGCTCGTAGCCGGTGCCCAGGTAAGCCTCGATCACCTTGGGATGGCGCTGGATCTCCGCCGGCGTGCCCTCCGCGATGCGCACGCCGTAGTCGAGCACGGTGATGCGGTCGGAGATCCCCATCACCACTTCCATATCGTGCTCGATCAAGAGGATCGCCAGCTCGAGCTCGCGCCGCAGCGATCCGATCAGCGTCGTGAGGTTCTCGGTCTCGCGCGGGTTCATCCCGGCCGTCGGCTCGTCGAGCAGCAGGAGCCGCGGCTCGGTCGCCAGCGCCCGGGCGATCTCCAGGCGCCGCTGGTCGCCGTACGACAGGTTGCGCGCGACGTCGTGCTCCTTGCCCTCGAGGCCGATGAATGCGAGCAGCTCACGAGCCCGCTCCCGGGCGCGGGCCTCTTCGGTGACGACCGACGCGGGCCGCAGCACCGCGCCGGGAACGCTCGCGCGGAGGCGACAGTGCTCGCCCACGAGCACGTTCTCGAGCACGGTCATCTGGGGGAACAGGCGAATCGACTGGAACGTGCGCGCGATCCCGCGCGCGACGACCGCGTTGGGCCGGAGCCCGACGATGCTTGCGCCCTCGAACGCGATGCGGCCCTCGTCCGGTGGGATGAGACCGGTCACGACGTTGAAGAACGTGGTCTTGCCGGCGCCGTTGGGACCGATGAGACCGATGATCGCGCCGCGCGGGACGGCCAGATCGACCTCGCCCAGGGCGACGACGCCGCCGAAGCGCCTGGCCACGCCGCGCACGTCCAGGATCGGGTCGACCGCGCGGCCGCTCCGGGCGCGCTCGAGGAGCCATGTCGGCAAGGCGTGCACGCGCCGCGGCGCTTCCTCGATGCGCGGCGAGTCGAGGTCGTCGTCGACGGGAGCGACCGGTCGCACCCGGCGCCCGGCCAGGCCCTCGGGCTTCAGCAGCATCACGAGGACCAACCCGAGGCCGAAGAAGAACCAGCGCCACAACGTGACGTCGGCGACCGCGAGCGCCTGCACACCCGTCCCGCGTCCGACCCAGCGCACGAAGAACGTCATCTGCGAGAGCGCGACGCGATCGAAGATCGTGATGAGCATGCCGCCGAGGATCACGCCCTTGAGACTGCCCGCGCCGCCGAGCACGACCATGCACAGCAGCATGATCGACACCTGGAACTCGAACGCGCCGGGCGTGATCGCCTGGAGCTTCGCGGCGTAGACGGAGCCGGCGAACCCGGAGAACGAGGCGCCCAGCGCGAAGGCCAGGAGCTTGGTCGAGATCGGGTTCACGCCCGTGCAGTCGGCGGCCGTCTCGTCCTCGCGGATCGCCATCCAGGCGCGGCCCAGCCGCGAGTCGCGCAGGCGATTCATCGCCCACAGCGAGGCGGCGCCGATGACGAGGATCAGGAAGTACCAGGGCACCGGATCGGTCTCGAACGGCACCCCGGGCAAGTACGGACGGCCGATCGGATTGACGCCGTTCTCGCCGCCGGTCAGATTGAGCCGCTCGATCGGCCGCCAGCCGCCGATGTCGATGGTGATGTCGCCGAGATTGCGGATCGCGACCGGGATGATCTCGCCGAACCCGAGCGTGATGATCGCCAGGTAGTCGCCCCGCACGCGCAACGTCGGCGCGCCGATCGCCGTGCCGAGGAGCGCTGATACCGCCGCCGCGATCCAGATGCAGAGCCAGAAGCTCCACGGGTAGCCGTAGAGCGGCGAGCCGAGAACCGGCGAGTTCAGGAGCCCCATCGCATAAGCACCGATCGCGAAGAACGCGGCGTAGCCGAGGTCGAGCAGGCCCGCGTAGCCGACGACGATGTTGAGCCCGAGGGCGAGGAGCACGTAGATCATCCCGTCGGAAACCGCGTGGACCGTCTGGAGACCGAGTGCTCGATCGACGAACGGATAGACGAGCAGCGCGGCGACCAGCGCCGTCCAGCGGAGCGCTCGCGTCATACCTTGTCGGCCGACCGCGCGCCCAGCAAGCCCTGGGGCCGGAAGACGAGCACGAGGATGAGGATCGAGAAGACGATCGCGTTGGTCCAGCGAGCGGAGATGTACTGGTCGCTCCACGCCGACAGGAACCCGATGAAGAGACCGCCGAGCGCGGCGCCGGGCATGTTGCCGATGCCGCCGAGGACAGCCGCGGTGAAGGCGCGCAGGCCTGCCTGGTAGCCCATCCACCACATGCCGATGTTGTAGTAGATGCCCTGGATCAGCCCGGCGGCGCCCGCCAGCGCGCCGCCCACGAAGAACGTCAGCAAGATCGTCCGCTCGACGTTGATCCCCATCGCCTGCGCGGTCTCACGGTCCTGGGCGGTCGCGCGCATCGCCTTGCCCCAGCGGGTCCGCGTCACGAAGTAGTTGAGCGCGACCATCAGCGGGATCGTCGCGCCCACGACGAGCACGTCCTTGGTGGTGACGAAGATGGCGGAGTCGACCCCGAACCACTCGCGCAGGATGTCGACCGACGGGAACACGTCCGGGTACGCGATCGGCGCCGGCCCCTTCCAGAGGAGCGCGAGGTTCTCCAGCATGAAGGACACGCCGATCGCGGTGATCAGCGGCGCCAGGCGCGTCGAGCGCCGGAGCGGCCGGTAGAGCGCCGGAGCGGCCGGTAGGCGACGCGGTCGATCGCGACGTTGAGTATCGCGGTGGTCAGCATCGTCAGGATGAACACGAGCGGCAGGATCGTCAGCAGCTGCCAGGCGGTCAGCGTCTTGGTCACCCCGAGCAGCGCGAACCAGGAGAGCGAGATGAAGAGGCCCAGCATGAACACGTCGCCGTGCGCGAAGTTGATGAGCTCGATGATGCCGTACACCATCGTGTAGCCGAGCGCGATCAGCGCGAAGACGGCCCCGCGAGTGAGGCCGTTGATCGTCTGCTGGACGAGGACCTCCCAGGCTTCCATTAGATGTAGATGGGGGGCCTCGAAGGGCCCCCCAAGCCCCCCGCGCTCGGGGACGCCCCGGCGGAGCCGTGGCGCCCCTCGAGAATGCTTTGCGGGTTCGGGGGCCTCGAAGGGCCCCCCAAGCCCCCCGGCGCTCGGAGACGCCCCGGCGGAGCCGTGGCGCCCCTCGGGATCGCTTCACGGTTCTCGGGCCTCGAAGGGCGCCCCTCGAGAGTGCTTTGCGGGTTCGAGGGCCTCGAAGGGTCCCGCAGCCGGGGCGCGCCTCGATCGGGCGATGTGGTCGCGGGGGCCCTCGTACTGGCCCCCGCTACCGCCCAGGGAGGCTCGTCGCGCCCCGGCGGAACCGTGGCGCTCCTCGGCATTCTGCGTGCCCGGACAGGGCTACTCGAGGATGGTCTCGAACTGGAACTTGCAGCCGATCGGCCCGTCGGCCTTCACGGCCTTGAATCCCGACATCGTGTCGTAGTCGACGTCGCCGTTCTCGTCGAAACTCCACTTGCCGTTGATGCCCTCGAAGTTCTTGGTGGAGGCGATCGCCTTGCGCACGGCCTCGCGCTTCTCGGTGACGTCCTTCGCCTTCTCGATCTGCGGCGCGGCCCGCTTGATGGCATCGACGATGACCCGGCCTCCCTCGGCCGCGTAGAGCGCGTACGAGGTCGGCTCCTTCCCGTACTTCGTCTTGTACGTCTCGTAGGTCTTGGCGCCGACCCCCCGCATCTTCTCGAAGGGCAGCCCGGCGAAGGTGATCCGCATGTCGGTGCCGAGCGCCGCGTCGCACGTGGCGCCCTTGAGCAGCTCCTCCTCGAGGAGGCCGTCCGGTCCCATGAAGCGCGTCCGCGGCGCGACCAGACCGACTTCCTTCATCTGCCGGATGATGACCTGCGCGCCGGTCTCGATGACGCCGCCCATGTAGACGAGATCCGCGCCCGAGGCGCGGACCTTCGTGAGGACCGGCTTCTGGTCGGGCTGCTTCCAGTCGATGCCCTCGTTGGCGACCACGGGCAGCCCGATCTTCTTCGCGGTGGCCTCGAAGACGTCGGCGATGCCCTTGCCGTAGAGCTCCTGGTCGTTGAGGATGAACACCTTCTTGACGCCCAGGCGCTTGGCCCACTTGGCGGCGACGGCGCCCTGGATGTCGTCGGCCGGGATCGGCCGGAAGTAGTTCACGAACCCGCCCGGACGGTAGATCTCCGGCTCCCCCGGCGCGGCGCCGCGCTTCTTCGTCAGCCCGGGATACGTGTTGGCCGGGGTCACCTGCGCCATGTGCGCGCGGTTGGTGATCGGGATCGACACCTTGGCGGCGCCCGAATTGTAGGTGCCGATGTAGACGATCGCGAGCGGATCGCCGACGGCCTTGTTCGCGTTCTCGGCCTCGACCGCGCCGTCCCACTTGCCGGTCTGGGGCGAGGCATCGTCCAGGTTCACGATCTCGAGGCAGAAGCCCGCGACGACACCGTTGACCTCGGACACCGCGAGGTCGACGCCGTTCTTCATGCCCGTGCCTTCCGGGAGCATCGCGCCCTGCATTGGCCACGACGTGTAGAGGCGGAGCTTGCCCTTGGGGCACTGCTGAGCATCGGCGTCGGCGAAGAAGCCGACGAGGCCAAGGAACAGTGCGGCTGCGGTGGTCGCGCGAAACACTCTCATGGCTGGACCTCCCTGATCGGCGCTATCATGCTGGCTCTGATCCGGCTGGCCGGTATCAGACTATGTCTGATCAGGCCTTGTCAACGTTGGCGCGACTGCCCAGGACGAATGCAACTGCGGACCGCCACGCCGCGTTGGAATCGGCGACGGGGAAAGCCATGCGACCTCGAGTGATCTACGACGCGAAGCCGGGCTCGCCGCTCGAGATCGATCGCGAGCTCTATGGGCGGCTCGCCCGCGAGACCGGACGGCGTACGCTCGTCGAGCGGTTCGTGGTCCCCAGGCGGACGGGCCGCGCGTGGCCGGTGCGCGCCGGCCAGATCTTTCGCATCGTCGCCGTCGAGGGGCCCCAGGTGGCCGACCTCAACGTGTGGAACCTCGCAAACCCGCGCGAGCGGTTCTGGGCGTCGCGCACGCGCCAACTCCACCAGGCCCATCTCACGACGTTCAACCGCCTCTGGTCGTGCCTGCCGTATCTCAGGCCGATGCTGACGATGACCGGCGACAGCGTCCAGTACGGACGCGACGAGGACGGCGCCGGCTGCCACGATCTGCTCGGGACGCGCTGCGACCCGTACGTCCACAAGCTCTTGAACGGCGAGGAGTTCGATCTCTGCTGCCATAGCAATCTCGTGCGCGCGGTGGCGCCGTTTCACCTCACCGAGCTCGACGTGCACGATGTGCTCAACGTGTTCCAGGTCACCGGGCTCACGTCGGAAGGACGTTACTTCGTCAAGCCGAGCCCGGCACGCACCGGAGACTACGTCGAGTTCTTCGCCGAGATCGACGTGCTGTGCGCGATCTCCGTGTGCCCCCACGGCGATCTCTCGGTGGCGGTGTGGGGACCCGGCGCCGGCGATGCGCTGGCCACGTGCCGTCCGCTCGGCATCGAGATCTGGCAGCCGGCGCCCGAGCTGCTGGCTGGCTGGACGCCGCCGGAGGCGTCGGACTATCGCGGGGGCCACGGGCTCCGGAGGGAGTCGTGTCCGTCGAGCTGATCCGCGAGTACTGGGCGTACCATCACTGGGCGAATCGCCGGCTCTTCGACGTCGTCGCCGCGCTCGGGGATGACGCCGCCGGTCGCGAGATGGGCACGCAGTTCAGCGAGTCGAATCCGCGCGCGATGCTCGTGCACGTGTACGGTGCCGATTGGTTCTGGCTCGAGACGTGGCGAGGGCGCCCGCCGGCGATCGTCCGCGGGGATCCGACCTACGGTCTCGTGATCCGAACGCTCGGTGAGCTCCGGAACAAATGGGACGAGCTCGAGAACGAGCAGCGCCGCTTCCTCGCCGACCTCGGGGAGGCCGACCTGTGGCGACCGCTCGACGGCAAGACCCCGGAGGGCCGGACTTTCAGCCGGCCGCTGGGCATGCTGCTGCTCCACGTTCCGACCCACGCGGCCCATCACCGGAGCGAGCTCGCCACGATGCTCACGATGACGAGCGGCTCACCTCCGGACACCGGGATCAACTCGTACTACCGAGAGAAGCCCGAAAGGGGGCGCCCAGGTGAGCGGTGAGCTCGTCACGATCCCAGCCCGCGGGGGCAAGGCGGCGCAGGCGAGCGCCGGCCAGCACATCAAGGTCGTCAACACGCACGGCACGCAGGTCGTCGACGCCTGGGCGTTCAACGCCCATGACCTGACGGAGTGGATGTCGATGGAAGCCAGCCGCGCCTCGTTCATGAAGCTCGCCGCGGCGGTCGGCGACACGTTCGTCACCAACCAGCGGCGCCCGATCCTGACCCTGGTCGAGGACACCTCGAATTGTGTCCACGACACGCTCATGGCGCCGTGCGACCGGTGGCGCTACGGCCTGCTCGGCGTCGCGGGCTATCACGACAACTGCCGGGACAACCTGCATTCGGCGCTCGCGAATCTCGGCGTGGTGATCCGGGCCACGCCGCCGTCGTTGAACCTCTTCATGAACATTCCGTGGACGGCGGTAGGGCAGCTCGCCTGGGGCGAGCCCGTGTCGCCACCCGGCGGCTACGCGGTGTTTCGCGCCGAGATGGATCTGGTGGTCGCGCTGTCCGCCTGCCCGCAGGACATCCTGCCGATCAATGGCCGCAGCGGTCGGACGACCGAGGCGCACTTCGCGATCCAGTAGGAGTCACCCGCGCGCGAAATCGACGGCGGTGGAGTTTCCACCGCTGACGATCACGCCGACCCGCTCTCCGGCGGCCGGCGCATAGGCTCCGCCGAGGAGCGCCGCGAACGCGGCGGCGCCGCCCGGCTCGACGACGATTCTCACCGCGCTCCACAACGCGTCTTGCCCTCGGCGGATCGCCGCGTCGCTCACGAGCAGCACCGTGGCCACGTGGGCCCGGGCGATCGGGAACATCAGCTCGCCGACCTTGCGGGGCGCGAGCGAATCGGCGGCGATCCCGCCCGCCGGCGCGTCGACAGGGCGCCCGGCCTTCAGCGCCTCCGTCAAGGTCGGCGCGGATTCGGGCTCGACGCCGATGACCTTGATCTTGCCCGCGTACCACGCCGCGACGCCGCCGAGGAGGCCACCGCCGCCCACCGACACCAGCACCGTGTCGAGCGCCGCCTGCCCAGCGAGCTCCATGCCGAGCGTCCCCTGGCCGAGCAAGGTCTCGAGCTGATCGTAGGCGTGCACCGCGAGCGCGCCCGTTCGCGCCGCCCACGCTTCGCTGGCCGCGAGCGCGTCGGCATAGCGATCGCCGACGATGGCGAGATCGGCTCCGTAGGCGCGGATCCGCTCGACCTTTGCCGGCGACGACACCGTCGGCACGAAGATCTTGGCCGGCACGCCGAGCCGCATCGCGGCGTACGCCACCGCCGCGCCGTGGTTCCCGCCCGAGGCGGCGACGACGCCGGCCGCGGGAATCTTGCGCGTCAACAGATTCGTGAACGCCCCGCGCGCCTTGAACGACCCGGAGTGCTGCAACAGCTCGAGCTTGAGCGTGATCGAAAAATCGCCGAGCCCGAAATCCCCCCCACGTACCTCCACCACCGGCGTCACCCGCACATACGGCCGAATCACCTCCCCCACCCTCTCGATCCCCGCCCGATCGATCCCCCTAAGCCCGACCCCACTAGCCAACGAACCCCTCCATAACAACGGATTGCGAACCGCGAGGGCGGGGCTGGGCGGGAAGGCCCGGCGGGAGGGGTCGACGAGACCCGTTCCCGCCAAGCGGGCGGCGGAGCGCGGCGCGCCCGGATGGAGCCCAGCCGCCCCGGGGCAGCGCACGCGTGCCGCGTGGTCGCGCGACCCCTCCCGCCGGGCCTTCCCGCCCAGCCCCGCCCCACGCGCCGACCAGCGAGTATGTTGACATGGACTTAGCCAGTTGGCAAAGTGGCGAAGATGCTTTCGGTCGACGTCACCAAGGCGCTGTCGAACGAGAAGCGCCTGCAGATCCTCGGCTGGCTCAAGTCGCCGCGCTCGCACTTCCCGCGCCAGGCCGACGGCGATCTCGTGCGCGACGGCGTGTGCGGCGTGTTCATCGCGGCGAAGCTCGGTGTCAGCCAGCCGACCGCCAGCGAGCATCTGCGAGTCCTGTCGCACGCCGGACTCGTCCGCGCCAAGCGGATCAAGCAGTGGACGTTCTACAAGCGGGACGAGAAGCGGATCGCCGAGGTGAAGCGCGCGTTCCGCTCGGCCTGGTAGACCGGTCACCGTGTGGTAGCATCGCGGCGCGATGGCGACGCCGCGCAGCACCGACGGATTCCTCACCACGCACACCGGCAGTCTTCCGCGCCCGCCCGATCTGATCCGGATGATGTTCGCGAAGGAGGAGGGCGTGCCGGTCGACCCCTCGGCCCTCGGGGCCCGGATCCGCGTCGCGGTGGCCGAGACCGTGGACAAGCAGGTGAAGGCGGGCGTGTCGATCGTGAACGACGGCGAGATGAGCAAGCCGAGCTACGCGACCTACGTCAAGGATCGCCTGGACGGCTTCGGCGGCGCGAGCCATCCGCTCACGTATCGCGACCTCGTGGATTTTCCCGAGATGGCCAAGCGCGTCTTCGGTGACCCCGGGCGGTCGCGCCGCCGGACGCCGGCCTGCGACGGGCCGATCAGCGTGCGCGACCCACGCGCCGCCGCGACGGACGCGGAGAATCTCCGCGCGGCGTGCGATGCGGCGAAAGCCGAGCACGGGTTCATGTCGGCCGCCTCGCCGGGGGTGATCTCGCTGTTCTTCCGCAACGACCACTACCCGAGCCACGAGGCCTACCTGTTCGCGATCGCGGAGGCGATGCGGCCCGAGTACGAAGCGGTGGCGCGGGCGGGCTTCACCCTCCAGCTCGACTGCCCCGATCTCGGCATGGGGCGGCACATCCAGTTCGCCGACCTGAGCCTGGACGAGTTCCGCACGATGGCCCGGCTCCACGTCGAGGCGATGAACCGGGCGCTCGCGAACGTTCCGCCCGAGCGCTCGAGGCTGCACGTGTGCTGGGGGAACTACGAGGGACCCCATCACCACGACGTCGCCCTGGCCGACATCATCGACATCGTCTTCGACGCCCGGCCCGCCGGCCTCTCGTTCGAGGCCTCGAACCCGCGTCACGCGCACGAATGGCGGCTGTTCGAGCGCGTGAAGCTGCCGGCGGGCAAGGTGCTCATCCCCGGCGTCCTCGACTCGACGACGAACTTCATCGAGCACCCGGACCTCGTCGCCGAGCGCATCGGACGCTACGCGCGACTGGTCGGCCGCGAGAATGTCATCGCGGGGACGGACTGTGGATTCGGCACCTGGGTCGGTCAGGCCGCGGTCGACCCTGACATTGCGTGGGCGAAGCTGGCCAGCATGGCCGAGGGCGCGAGACGAGCGACGCGGGAGTTCTGGCAGTAGCCGAGCGCAACGAGCTCAGAGACCGAGCGGACGTCCCTTGTCGAGCTCTTTCAGCACCGCGATCTGTCTGTCGATGGTGGACAGCATCTCGAGCAGATCGGTCGAGTACCAGTCGCAGTCACTGCGCGAGAGCGCCTCGAGCGCGGAGCACAGGTGACCGGCGACTCCGGACAGCACGCGGATCTGATCGGCTCGCGCTCCAGCGTCATGCATTCCGCGCTTGGTAACCCGGAAACGCGGTTCGGGTCAACCGCGAAGTTGTCCACGCTACCCCGGCAAGACACCGGTGAGGGATCTACCCGACAGACTCCGGGGGGGAGTTCCCGGCCTTGACCGGGCCCAGCGGGCGGGGCATAGTCTCCGCAACGTAGCGCCTTCTCTCGTTCCGACCCGTCGAGCTCCCACGGTGGTGGGCGTCACGCTTCCGCGTGACGAGGGAGGAAGACGATGGCACGCACCGGGAAGCGGCACACCCGTCGAGATTTCTTGAAAGAGTCCGGCGCGCTCGCTGTCGGCGCCGGCGCCGCATCGACGCTGCCTTTCGCGGCGCCCGCCGTGGCCCAGCGGCCGAAGCTCAACTACTGGTGCTACCAGTTCCTGAAGGAAAGCGACGACGCGCGGGCGAATTTCGCTCGCGAGTGGGCGCAGAAGAACAACGTCGATCTGCAGATCACGATGGTGCCGTTGAAGGAGTTCCTGCCGAAGATCACCGCCGCCATCGAGGCCAAGGCGACGCCGGACATCGTCGAGTCCAACGCGGTCGAGCTGCGGGCCCGAGGCCAGCTACTCGACGTCACCGACCTCTACAAGAAGCTGGAGAAGACGTACGGTGGATGGGTCGGCAATGCGCCCAAGATCATGCTGGAGCCCGACGGGCGGGTTCACCACATCATGTACGGCTTCCAGGGCTTCATGCTGATCACCCGCGAGGACCTGCTCGACAAGGCTGGGCTGAAGCCACCGCCGGCGACCTGGGCGGACATGCTGGCGTACGCGAAGAAGGCGCAGCAGCCGCCGCGGACGTACGGGCTCGGCATCCCGCTGAGCAACCAGACCGACTCCCAGGTCTGGGAAGACATGATGAAGAGTTACGGGGCGCGCCTCGCCGACGACAAGGGCAAGCGCGTAATCCTCGCCGACCACAAGCCTCAGGTGTGGGAGTTCCTCGACTTCTTCACCGAGGTCTGGAAGGCGGGCGTGCTGCCGCCGGGCGTGACGACCTGGGACAATACGATGAACAACTCGACCTACCAGGCGGGCAAGGCCGTCTTCGTCCTGAACCCGATCACGATCTCGCTCTGGCTCGAGACCAACAACCCCGAGCTCCTGGCCAAGACCGGACACTACACCTATCCCCGCGGACCCAAGGGGCTGATCCAGCCGGTCACGTTCGGCTCCCGGGCGATCATGAAGTACACGAAGGTCGCCGAGCTGGCGAAGCAGTTCCTGTGGGACTCGATGGAGCCCGGGAAGATGGACCGTGAGTCGGGCGTGAGCCAGTGGGGCCCGGTTCTGAAGGATTACCTCAAGTTCGACGTCTGGAAGAAGAAGCCGTTCATGAAGGGCCTCATCGAGATGTCGCAGCGCGGCGAGCCGCAGGGCTGGCCCGACGTCTTCAACGACGCCTGGCGCGAGCAGTTCACGAACACGACGATCTCGCGGATGCTCCAGCGCATCGTCGTGGACAGCTGGACCCGTGACAAGGCGTTCGCGGAGGCGGTCGACGTCTTGACCAAGATTTACTCGAAGTACGCCTGAGAGCGGCGACCGTGGCGATCCGGCACCGATCCGTCGCCGTCGCTCTTCCCGCTCCGGCGAGGCCCGCGCGATGGCCGTCCGCGCGCATGCGGGAATCGCTCGGCGGCATGGGACTCCTCGCGCCGACCGTGCTGATCCTGGTCGGGCTCGTCTTGTACCCGTTCTTCTACGCCATCTGGTTATCCTTCACCGACAAGACCGTCGGATCTCCCGGCCAGTTCGTCGGCTTCCGGAACTTCGCCTACGTCCTCGCCTGGCCGCAGTTCACCACCGCGGTCTGGAACACGGTCGTCTTCACGGTGTCCGCCGTGGC
>WNGJ01001259.1_pt1 | contig 48082 bp, 38 predicted proteins | sample 5400611 | NCBI WGS metagenome assembly WNGJ01 (sample SAMN13153375, study PRJNA577476) | soil metagenome | isolation source: 40 cm soil or saprolite under Garry oak tree replicate 1 | place: USA:California | collected 2016-06-15
GCCTGGGCATCGAAGCCATCCATGAAAACCATGGCGCCACACATCACTGCAATCAGTAGTTGATAGCGGCTGAACGGCTGCTCGTCAATGAACTGACGGATGTCCAGAACCGTTGCTTGCTTCATAAATATTTGCTCGTCTTCCAGGGCGGGAGCGGAGTCTATTTCAACTCCATACCAACTACAAGCGGAAACAAGTGAACCAATTTGTTGGCCACGGATTTCGCGGATGACGCGGATGCATCCGCGAAATCCGCGGCTCAGTTTTTATTTTTTCGAGGATGAGATGAAGTCTGGGATGTCGCGGCTGTCGCTTTCGAGTTGGTGATTTCGGGCTTGGTCAACGGCTGAATTTTACGGCAAAAACCGCATGACTACGGAGATCGGATGAAGCATCTCTGTACCGAACTCTTACAAACCATGTTGGCACGCGTGAAAGATTTGCGCTGCATTTAGGAACAAATTGAGGAACAAACACGGAACAGAATGCGGTAGAACCAGGTGGCCTCTTTGGTGGCGGTTGCGGGTATGAGGAGGACCTCGGCGATATTGCCCGAACGCCTCAAATGCCGCGCTTGTCAAGCGCCTCCTATTTCTCTATTCTTTTCCAATCAGACCGAAGCGCTCGAAGAACCACTCGCGAACGAGCGGGTGGGCTGGTTTTCATATTGAGAGTGAACCTGTGGGATTGACTATGAGAGCCCGATCACCAAAGGGGAACACACGATGAAGACAACCTCGCCGAACACTATCCGCTCTATCAGGCTGCTGACGATTGTTTCGATGATTATGTGGATGCTCTTGCTGGCTTCTCCCCTAACTGCGTCCACACCCTCGGCCGCCACCATCTCCTCGGATTCCGCGACGGCAACCTGGTCGGGAGGGCCCTTCTTGCTCTCCAACCCGCTGAGCTGCCGGGATGCCGAGTTGACGTGCGACCACTTCGCTCTGACGATCGTTCCGGCGAAGCGTGACTTCGTCGTTACGATACGCGTCAGCGTGACGCGCTCGGGCGATGACATCGACTTGTTTGTGCGCGACCCGAACGGCAATACCATCGCGACTTCCGGGACCCCAGGCGGTGTGGAGGAAATCCTGCTGAGCAACCCTGCCGCCGGGACCTACACCGTCGTCGTTCAGCCATTCCTCGTCGTTCCGGGCGGGACGTACGCCGGCGTCGCAGCGCTCGGCAGCCCCTCCCGCGACACGACCTCGACGTCCTACCACGGCGCGCTGTTTACCTCCGGCTTCACCGGCGTTCCGGCGAGCACGCCCGCCCGGTCCTCGCCGCTCGTGCCGCAGCTCGAAGTGAGCTTCAACTACGTGGGACGACAGGCCGCGGAGCCGACGATCGGAGTGAACCGGAACAACGCCGGATTTTTCGCTGCCGGAACCTTTGACTCGATTATCGGGGCCTCAGGCGTGACGCGCCTGGCGCGAACCGTCGTCATGCGCTCCCGGGACAAAGGCGCCACATGGCAGCCGGTCTCGCCGCCGCTTGAGCTCGGGCCGGCCAGCACCACCGACCCGGTTTTCTCGCTGGATCCCTACGTCCACGTGGACCCCGTGACGGGGCGTCTGTTCTCCTTTGATCTGAACGCCGTGTGCTCGGAGGGGATCTTCTCCGACGACGAAGGCGCCGCCTGGCAGCACAGTTTTCCCTGCGCCAATCCGGTGAACGACCACCTGACGGTCCTCAGCGCGCCGGCGGGTGACGCGCCCACCACCACGCCCACCTCGACCTACCCGAGAATGCTCTACTACTGTTTCAACCGCGTGGGCGATTCATCCTGCGAACGCAGTAGCGACGGGGGCCTGACCTACGTGCCCACGAGCCCGGCCTTCACGGGTTCCGATCCTAATGCGGGCAGCCTGTGCGGCGGACTCACCGGGCAACTCGCGGCGGACAGCGCAGGCCGCATCTTCCTGCCGAAAGGGCACTGCGGCTTGCCGTGGGTCGCCATCAGTACGGACGGCGGCGAAAGCTGGACGCGCGTGAAGATTACCGGGAACACTCCGATGGCCGACCATGAGGTCAGCCTGGCGGTGGATACTGCGGATAACATCTATGCGGTGTGGCGGGACGGAACGTTTCGCCTGCCGTTCCTTTCCGCCTCCCGAGACCATGGCCTGACGTGGTCCACGCCCATCATGATGGCGCCGCCCGGCGTGCATGAGGTGAACTTCCCGACCATCGCCGCCGGTGACGCGGGCCGGATCGCCGTTCTCTTTCCGGGCAGCGAGTCGCAGGACTTCAGCGACCCCACGCGACCGTGGAATACTTACATCGTCGTTTCGGTGAACGCGCTCGACGCGAATCCCACCTTCACGTGGACGACTGCAAACAACCCGAACGATCCCGTGCATCGTGGTTCGTGTGGACCGGACCGCTGCGATGCTGAGGACGGCGGCAGTATGTTCGATTTTCTCGACATCCAGGTTTCGCCGGCAGACGGCGCCTTCTGGGGCACCACGTCGGACACTTGCGTCCCCGACCCGGATCCCGCGAAGAATTGCGTGACGAACCCGCAGGCACAGAAACTTCGCCCCGGGCAGGGCGCCGCCATCCGGCAGGTCAAGGGCCCGCCGCTTTTCCTGCAACGTTAAGAGTTCAAAGACGCCCTGTTGATATTTCGAATTTTAGGAGAGATGCAATGGGACAGATGATCGAACTGAAGACAAAGGATGGACAAGTCATTTCAGCTTATCGTGCTAAACCGGCCGACAAGCCGCGCGGCGGACTGGTGGTGATCCAGGAAATCTGGGGCGTCAACAGCCACATCCGCAATGTAGCGGACGGCTATGGCGCCGACGGTTACCTGGTGATCGCGCCAGCAATATTCGACCGCATCGAGCGGGGCGTAATCATGGACGAGTACACGCCCGACACCATGCAAAAGGGCTTTGGCTACATGCAAAAGGTGAACATCGAGCATGTGCTGCTGGACGTCGGCGCGGCGGTGGAAGCGGCATCCGGCGCGGGTAAGGTGGGTGTGGTAGGTTTTTGCTTTGGCGGCCGTGTCGCGTGGCTTGCCGCTTCGCGCGTCAAAGGCCTCGCCGCGTCGGTGCCGTATTACGGTGGAGGAATTCCGGCGTTGGCCTCCGAACGGCCAAAGTGCCCGGTGATGCTGCATTTCGGCGAGCGCGACCAGCACATCCCGGTGGCTTCCGTTGAGGATTTCAAGAAGGCGCAACCGACCTTGCCCGTGTATATCTACGCGGCGGACCATGGTTTCAACTGCGATCAGCGGGAGTCCTATGATGCATCCGCCGCCAAGTTGGCGCGCGAGCGTACGCTGAAATTTTTGCGTGAGCACGTCGGCTGAAGTTGGAAAGCACCAAGCCGCGTTTTCGGAGGCGCCTTGCTGCCGTCCGGAAGGGCACACACGTTTTAAGCTGCCGGATGAAGCGATCGGTTGTGTTTACCGGCCAAACACCGTCGGAATCGTCTCGCTCATGAGCGCACTCCAGGTGGTGTCATCGATGCTGCCGGTGGTCGGAAGTCTGGTTCGCCGCTGACATTCGGGTACTCCGCGCTCGGTGCCCCCGCCATAGATTCCATCGATAATGCCGGTGTAATAGCCGCCGGCCCTGAGGCGTTCCTGTATGGACCGAACGATCCCGCCGCGGCAGCCGCGGCCGAACAACAGGCGTGGCGACGAGATGGGTCGTGCATGGGTCATATTGTGGGTAAGCATTGGAATAGCAGACACTATCCGCGTCGGTGTACGGCACATTCTCCGCCGAGTCGATGTGCGTGATGTGCCTCTACAGAGCAAATTTCTCGCACGTTTGTTTTGAAAGATTTAGGAATCGAAGGGGACCCAATACGCGTGGGATTGGACCAAGAACGGATTGTCCTTGGGTCTCACATGAAATCTCGGTTGTCCTGGAACCGCACAACAGCGCATTAATTAATGCTGCTTTCGCCGGTTCCGTGAAGGAAAATCCGATTTTTGCGCCGGAAAGTAGCTAAGCTAGACTCCGGACCGATCAACAACTAACCTTGGTGTTGAAAGGGCGGTTTTCATGAATTCTAAACGTGCTTTTATCTCCGGTATTACCGGACAAGATGGTTCCTACCTGGCTGAATTCCTCCTTGACAAAGGGTACGAAGTGCATGGATTGGTGCGAAGAGTAGCTCTGCAGGATCCTGCTCACCGATTAAGTCGGATTGGCCATATCATTGGCAAAATTCACCTGCATGCGGGATCTCTCGAGAGTTTTCCAAGGCTTTTTCAGGTTCTGAGGAAGGTTCAACCCGACGAGTGCTATCACCTGGCAGCTCAAAGTTTCGTGAGTTACTCGTTTGAAGATGAATTCTCCACGATGAACGTCAACATTAACGGCGCCCATTACATGCTGTGCGCCGTCCGCGAGGCCGCGCCGTATTGCAAATTTTATTTCGCAGGCTCGAGCGAGATGTTTGGGCGCGCCGAGGAAGTGCCGCAGAGCGAAAATACTCGATTTCATCCACGGTCCGCGTACGGAATCAGCAAAGTCGCCGGCTTCGAGCTGACACGAAATTATCGTGAAGCGAATGGACTGTATGCTCTCAACGGCATTTTGTTCAATCACGAATCGCCGCGGCGCGGCACCGAATTTGTCACGCGAAAGATTACCTCGTCCATAGCGCGGATTCTGGCAGGGACGGGCCATGAACTACGTTTGGGTAACCTGGAGGCCAAACGCGATTGGGGGCACGCTCGGAATTACGTTGAGGCAATGTGGTTGATGATGCAGCAGGGCGAGCCGGAGGACTACGTAATCGCGACGGGAGAATGCCACTCTGTGCAGGAGTTCGTTGAACTGGCTTTTGATCTCGCCGGTTTGGATTACCGAAAATATCTTGTCATTGATCCGGAATTATACAGACCGGCAGAAGTGAATTTACTGATGGGCAATGCCAGTAAGGCGAAACGAAAGTTGGGTTGGGAAAATCGCACAACGTTCACACAGCTCGTTGAAGAAATGCTCGTAGCGGACTGCGTGTCGGCTGGAGTTTCTTTGGCACGGACGGCCAAGGTCAATCGAGACTACGGAAGGTTGCCATGAGTTCGCCTTTTCGCGCCATCGTACTCTTTGTCATTGTCTCGATCATTCCAATCACCGTATGCCCGGCCCAAAGCCAAGGCTTGGCCAACATGGTCGTGGATCCCAGCTTTGAGAACTACCCTTTCCAAAAGTGGTATGTGGATCTTTCCGTTCGCACCAAAGGGATCGCCGTTCTCGCAATCACTGGCGTGAAATCTGGGCGGTATGCCCTCAAGTTGTTACCGGACTCCACTAACGGAACCAGTCTGGCCACCGGCACCTTCGGGGTCGGGCAGCTGTTGAATCTTGAATCAACCCGCGGTAAATCCCTGTATTTTTCAGGTTGGATGAGAGTGCACTCGGGAGCAACGGCGGTCCTCCGCTTGATAGCGTTCCAGGACAACGGCCGACTAATCTATCGAGAACTTCGACAGGAGACTCCAACTTTTGATCCGGTCTTCAGGCGCGACATTCTCGACGTGCCCAAAGATCCCGGAATACTGGCCGTCTTCATTGTTTGCAGTGTTGAAGGAACATCTGGTGCCGCTTATTTCGACGACATTGTGGTGAGCGATCGGATTCCCGAGGATTGGGCGTCTGCACGCGGCGATCCGGACTTCGGTCCTGATCTCTCCGCCGTGGTGAACGTCAATGCAGACAAGACGATTGGAACGATTCCCCGAACAATTTACGGGGCGAATGTCGAATGGGTCTGGAACGGCAATGGGATCTGGGATGAAAAGAAAGATGCGCTCGACACGGACATGATCCGCCTGGGCAAGGATCTGGGCACGTCACTCCTGCGATTTCCAGGAGGATTCTTTTCCGATTTCTACCACTGGAGAGAGGGCATTGGCTCTCGAAACAGCCGTCCGCAGTCCCGAATGCTCGCTGCGGGCAGCCTCTCTCCAAATAACTTCGGTACGGAAGAAGCCCTCCAGTATGCGGAGGCCACAGGATCGAATCTGCTGATCACGGTGAACGTTGCGACGGGGACCGCCGAGGAGGCCGCCGATTGGGTACGTTATGTCAACAATGGGCAGCGTCGCGTGGAATACTGGGAAATCGGTAATGAATTATACGTAGATCTCAGCAAGTTCGATCGCTCAGTAACGGCTATTCCCCCCGACGAATACGCACGGCGTTTCCTTGAATATGCGGCCGCCATGCGCGCTGTGGACCCGACGATTAAGCTGGGCGCCGTGCTCGATTTCAACTATGGCGCCACAACTTATAGGGCTTACCCGGACTGGACGGATGTCGTTCTGCGTATTGCGGGTCCTGAGATCGACTTCGTGGCCGTCCATAACGCTTTTGCACCGGTCCTTTACCTGGATGAAGGCTTGAACGCCCGTATGGTTTATTCGAGCATGCTGGCTGCCCCGCTCGAAATTAAAGACACGTTGAGGAAGCTTGTTCAAAAAATCCACGACATCAACGGCGCCGATTCTCGCATTCGAATTGGTTTGAGCGAGTGGGGGCCGCTCTTCCATGACGATCCAAGCAGCCGCTTCGTGGATCACGGAAAGACACTAGGGTCCGCGCTATTTGTGGCGAGCCTCTTGAAGGCAATGATCGAGGAGCCGCGGATGATGCTCGCGACTGCCTTCAAGTTAGTCGATGGTCTGACGACAGGCTGGATTGGTACACGCCACGGCGAGTATATTCCGAAGGCTCCGTATTACGCGTTAGAAATGTATGCTCGCCACTTCGGGTCTGTACTTGTCGATAGCCAAACCGTGTCTCCGACATACGAGACTCGGTCCATTGGCTGGGTCGACTCCATAAAGGAAGTGCCGTATCTGGAAGCGATCGCCAGCCGTGGTGAGGATAACCAGACCCTGTACATCATGGTCATTAACAAGCATTTTGATCGCGCGGTCCAGGGCCAAATCAATCTTCAGGGATTCTGTGCAAGCGAGGAGGCCATGGCATGGACGCTAAACGGTACGGCCATTGATGCCAACACTGGAACAGAATTGGTTCCGATCCCGGGAGCGCCACAATGGGCGGATCAGGTCAGCGCTGTGCCCGACGGCCGATTCCAGTTCGGTAGTCCGGAAGAGGTTCAGATGGTGGGTTCGCCGTTTCGAATCGATGGCCCTCCGCAGATCAATCGGTTTTTTTATTACTTTCCGCCGCACTCCGTGACCAGTCTGATTCTCCGCGGCTCCGGCCAATCGTGTCCGGAAAATCCTCCGGACTCCGAACAACCTGGAGGCGCGTTTAATCCGCGTTAAGCCAGATTGTCGCGAGGGGGAGGTCTGAGGCGACGGCGGAAACGCCGATACTCCCCTGAAGTCTGGTTGCCTGGACAATCGCCAGACATCTGCCGCCAACGGTTCTTCGAACATTGGATTTATAGGATTCCTCACTCCGCAGATCTCCGTTATCGACGCCAATCAAGCGACCCGCCCCCTGAACTTCAAATGTGATAGCCCGATCCGAATTCGGCACGAGGACACCGTTGGCGTCGAGCAACTGGACTTCAATATGACTCACATCCTGGCCGTCTGCGAGAACCTGGAGTCGATCCGGTTGCAAATAAAGACTGGCGGGTGCACCGGCCGTGCGTATTGAATACGTGGCAACCACTTCATCTCCGTTGCGTCCGATCGCCTGCAGGACGCCCGGTTCGTAGGCGACATACCAAACCGGCGTCCCATTATTGAAATCCGCGGACCGCTGGCGCCCGTAGGATAGTCCGTTGACCACGAGTTCGACGGTTTCACAGTTTGATGGAGCTTCGACTGCAAATGGACGGCCGACGGCATTTGGAAAGGTCCAGTGAGATACAGATTTCGGCCATCTCCAGGGAACTAATCCGTCATCCTCATCCAAGTCCGGATCGATGACGGAGATTCTCACGAGCGGTTCGGTCTTCCATACACTTTCGAAGAAAAAGGAACGCGGCTTGACGAACCCGCACGTATTAATGAGCCCGTTCGGCCAGCCTTTGCTAGGCCAGCCGGCGCTCTCTCCAACATAATCGAAACCGCTCCAAACGAATTGTCCGGCGACGTAGCTATTCTTGGCAGCGTCGTACCACGGATTTTCTACGTCGAACCCGTTCGCGATTCCGCGAAAGAATGGATACGATTCTGCGCCGATAATGACCGCTTCCGGATTAGCCTCGCGAACTCGCGGATACCACTGCTCTTGATAATTCAACGCGAGAACATCCATGTAGCTATAGGATCGAAGAATACTCGAAACGATGTCTTCGATGGTCCCGTCGATCTGAGGCAGCAAAGCGCAGGTTACCGGTCGCGTGGGTTCGTTTTGATGAACGAACTTCACCATTTTATCGAGCATTCGATCATGTTGATCGGTGCCAGGCATACCTGCTTCATTGCCTACGCTCCAGAGCACAATGGATGGGTGATTTCGGTCGCGCTGAAGCAAAGCGCGCAGGTCCTCTTGCCACCACGTGTCGAATTCAGGCTGTTCGTATTGCGGGACTAAGCCGCCGGACCATTTATCAAATGCCTCATCGACGACAAGAAGACCCAATCGATCGCATGCGTCCAGCAGGGCTGGAGCCGGCGGATTGTGGCTCGTTCGAATCGCATTACATCCGATCGATTTGAGAACTTCGAGCCTGCGTTCAATGACGCGATCAGGCACGGCAGCACCCACGCATCCCGCGTCGTGGTGGAGGCAGACGCCCTTCATCTTAATGGTTTGTCCGTTCAGTAGAAGACCGGAATCGGGGTCGAAACGGACTTCCCGAATACCGAAGGTTGTAGAGTACGTGTCCACGAGCGTGCTTCCCGAATACACATAACTCAAAGCGGTATATAGCTGTGGATTGTCGATCGACCACAGTTGCGGATTGGAGAAGTCGAATTCATGAGTGATATTGGTGTTGGCTAGGGCCAGAACAGGCTTCGTTGTGAACGTGCGGGCGACCTCGGCCCCGTCAGGGCCGATCAAAACTGTTTCCAGCGTGCCCAGGCGGCTGGCGCCGCCTCCATTCATGACTGTTGTTACGAGACTCATGTGCGCGCTTTCACGAGTAACCTCTGGCGTTCGTACGTAGGTACCCCAATGCGCCACGCGCAACTCGTCGGCCCATGTCAACCAAACATGCCTGTAGATTCCAGAACCGCTGTACCACCGCGAATTGAATTGCGAATTATCCACGCGTACGGCGATGAGATTGTCTTCGCCCCATAACAACCGCGGGCCCAGATTGAATTGAAATCCGGAATAGCCGGAAGGCCGGCCTCCTAGGTACCTGCCGTTGATCCAAACTTGACTGTTCTTGTAAACGCCGTCGAACTCGATCAGCAAGGTCTTGCCGGCTTCAAAATCGCCAGCCCGGAATTTGCGTCGATACCATCCGATGCCGGCCGGCGCGAACCCCCCAATGCTTCCTGACGGATTATCGGGCTGGAACGGCCCTTCAATGCTCCAATCGTGAGGAAGGTTGACCGAGCGCCATCCGCTATCGTCTAAGTCGCTCTGTTCTGCCCCGGACACATCGTCAAGGGTGAACTTCCAGTCCGAAGTCAATTTCGCGCGAAGCCGTCCCTCCGTCGATGTCGGTTCCAGCGCGGCCGCATTGGAAAATCCGGCCGCCGAGGCCCATGCGGCTCCCGTTCCCAACAGGATGCTCTTCATTGCTGTGCGACGGTTCATATCCGAAAATCAGTTTGCGCAGCGAAAGACCGCGCGCCACATCCAGGCGGGTTGGCCGGGTTGGCTCGGGGCCTTGAATTTGTGAATCAGTTCGACCTTGTTGAATCCGGCATCCCAGAGAATCCGCTTCAGAGCGCCCAGACTAACTCCCCACCAGGTGGCCTGATCCGCTCCCTGGTAGTGCATCGTCATTTGCGGAAGATACGGGCTATAACACTCTACGATGTGCGCGACCGAGGAGGTGACGGAGCAGATGCTTGCGGCGGCTTTAATCGGGTTCATCAGGTGAAGCAGCAAATCGCCGACAAACACAAAGTCAAAGCGGCCAACGTTGGAAGGCGACAAATCATAAACATTGAAGGGCCGCCGTTCGACCTTAGATTTCAGTATTTCCTTTGCAAGAAAGAACCCGGTGCCACGAGGCCGCATCAGTTCTTCGGGCGTCGAATTCGCGCGTTGGCGAGGCGGAAGATCCAGGTCACCGTGGCGCTCGACGTCGATCGCAACCACTTCCCGCGCACCGCGCTTTTCCATTTCGAATGCCCAGAAGCCGTTATTCGTTGCAACGTCGAGCGCTCTCAGCCCCTGGAGGGTTTCAGGCAGGCGATAGTCCTGGAGCAGCGGGTAGTGATTGAACCTTCCGGGCGTGCGCAGTCCATTGCCAAGGTCAATCGTGTGGTACCAGTCGATGCCTTTAATCTTTCCCAAAATCCGCTGCTGCTCGGGCGACAGATTTACACTCGGCACCGGGGCTTCGGCTCTGGGCTCTGTTTTTTTTGGTGCAAGCGAGGCCATCGCTGCGCCCAAAGAAGCTTTTGCAGATGTTAAAGCGTGGACGGTGGGTTTGACGACATATTGCCACAGGCCGCTTGAACGCGCCCTGTCGTCGAGATTCAAGAGAACCTCAAATCCGCCGATATTTGCTAGTCGATATGCCATTGGATGCTCCAGTCACAAACGCCGTTGTTCTACAAAAGCAGGCAACGGTAACGAATGCTGCCTGCCGTGAGCAGGCAAAACGACGCAATATCCCTCGTCATGTATGCGATCACGCGAGCCACGCGCAGCGGCCCTTTCAGGCTATGTGTCGGTTCAGCCCCACGCACGATGACGTAGGGCACGGCAAGCAAAAACCCGGCCCAGTGAAAAGCAACTCCCAAGAGGCTGCCGAGAACGGCGAGCAAGAAGAAAGCCTGAGGCCGATCGAGGAAGTAAGAGCGATACATGTAGCACCGCAGCTCAGGGAATTTGCTCACCAGGGATGGCCAGATGTACAGATGTTTGATGACAACCCAATCAATTACAGCCAGAGGCTCAACTTCGTGATAAACAAGCGCTGCTTCTTCGAATTTTGTCTGCCAGCCTTTGCGCTTGACCAGCCACGCGGCTTCCACGTCTTCGCCTCCCATGGGCTTCTTGGATCGAGGCATTAAATCGGAAGGGAATCCCCTGATTTCCTCAAATGCTTCACGCCGATAAAAAATGTTCGCGGCCTCATATACAAACGTTTCCCGATCCACGCGTAGATACCAGCGAAAAATGCCCAATTGCCCTTCGGGGTCGGGCAGCGTTCGACCCTGAACGATACCCACACCGTCTGCGAATGACTTGATTCCTGCGGAAAGCCACTCCGGTGTTACAAAACAGTCGCTATCCAAAAAGGCGATAAATTCTCCGGATGACTCGCGAGCCCCCAGATTCCTCGATGGTCCAGGCCCTTCCGGTGGTTTGCGGATATACCGAAGGGAACACGGCGCAACGCGCGTCAGTTCTCCGATCATTCGCTCGTTTGCATCATTTGGAGAACCGTCCACCACGAGAATTTCATATTGATCACCGGGAAGGTCCTGGTCGAATAACGATGTAACTGCTTTGCGGAGAAGCGGAGTCCGTCCGTACGCGGGAATCACTACGGAAACGACCGGCTTCGCGGTCACGACTGTGCCTCCTTCAAAACGTTGTGATAGGTCTTTACCAGAAACTCCGAATAATGCTCCCAGGTGTAGCGTCGCGCGCTCTCCCTGTTTCGCTCACCCTGAATCTGGCTGCGCGAGGAATTCGCCAGCGTTTGGTCAATGGCGCATGCCATCGTCGCGACGTCACCTGCCTTCACCCGCACACCTTCGTACTCCAGCGGTACGGTCGATACGACGACACATCGCGCCGCCATTGCTTCGGCGATCACGAGACCGAATGTTTCCGCACGGGAGGGAAACAGGAAGACAGTGGCTTGAGCGAAGGCCTGATACAACATCGGGCCTTTCAGGAAACCTAAGAATTCCACGTTGGAAGGTGCGGCGGATCGAAGAGCGGCTTCTTCCGGTCCCCATCCGGCAATCCGAAATCGAACTGCGGGAAGTTTCTCTGCAACCGCTAAAACATCAGAAATCCCCTTCCGCTCTTCGAGCTTGCCAACGAACAGGACCGACCCGTCCTTTTCTCCCGAAGTTTGGAACAGTGCCGGGTCGACGCCCGGGTTGTTGACGAGGGCCAATTCAGGCTTTGTTCCGAGCTGAATTGCCAGCTTGCGCGAATAGTCGCTGAGGAAAATGGTTCGGGCGAAGCGCGCGCGCAGAAGCATTTTTTCCCATCCAGCGTACAGTTGGCCGAATATCCGGCCCTGTCGGTCAGTCCATGCTTCTTGAAACAAGCCGAGTACGATGCACACAACTGGTTTTCCGATCCAGCGCCCGGCCACCAGCGATGGAAGGCACGCATGATAGTTGAATGTCTGGATGAGGTCGACGCCGTCCGCAGCGGCCGCGATTGCGCGAACGGCAAGATTCATCCGATACCGCGAAATATTAAGTCGTTGCGTTGAAATGCCCTCGTATTCGGTCCGTCCGGGATCGCCCCGAGTCAGCACACGTACGTCGAGCCCGAGTTCATGAAGGTGCTTTGCCGTCTGAAAGACGATGTATTCGCCTCCTCCGCCGAAATCCGGCAGGAAACGTTCGGTGGTGAGGAGCACTTTCATGCAACCGCTCCCCTTTGCGATGTCGGCTGTGCACTTCGAATCCGGCGATCACCGCGAATCCGGTTGAGGGTTTCGGTGAGTCCATATTTCCTGCAGAGGAAACATAACCGAAAGACTTTGTATGTTGACGACCATGCCAGCTGCGAAGGAGACCGCCTGCCTGGCCGATACTCCAGGTCAGTGTTCGGCGTTGAGGGAATCGCCATCGCTTCGCCGATCGTTCCGATATAAGCGGCTGCCGCCCGATCCAGCCGAAGTTGCGATTCGGCGTATGCTAGCGCCGAGCTTTCCATCTTGGCACAAAGCGCAGGTCTATCGGCGAGTGTGGAAATTGCTTCTGCCAGTCTCTCCGACTCGTCGATGCCGACCGCGACCTTTAGGGCGAAATCATCCGGCAATTCCAGAAAGGAACCCTGCGCACTGACGATCGCCGGTTTTCCCGCAGCGATTGCGCGCAGCAAGCTTGCTGAAGTCTCGGCTCCCGACGGATATCGCAAATCGACAACAGCGTCTGAGGCGACGAGCAGGTCGTTATACGCATCTGCCGGCAGCCATCCCGTCACGCTAATGTGGGGTTCCAAACCAGATCGTTGAATCAAACGACGGGCGGAATCTCCAAGATGGCCGCCGCCCAGAATCAGCAGGTGCAGGCTATGATACCTGGGTACGAGGTGGCGGAACGCTTCAAGCACCACTTCGATGCGCTTGGTATAGGAGAGGGTACTGACCGAGGTTAAAACGAAGTCACCTGGCATGAACCCATGTTTGGCGCGCAACGATGCGCGATCCCCAGATGCGGCCGCCGGCATCCCCATTGGAATGACGCACACATGTTTCTCCGGGCGGTCCTTCAACACGAGCCGCCGCGCATAGTCGTTGTGCGTGATGATCGCCTTCGCGGAATCGATGAGCGGCCTCACCATTGAAACCTGATACGGATCTTGGATACTCAGAAGCAAACGGTAGAAAATCCGCGTCGCCTGATCGCCATAATTCGTTCTGAGGATTCTTCGCAGCGATGCGGCATCTCCTTTGCCCAGCGTTAAGCCGATCACTAAGTGATGCAAGTAGTAGTCATGGAATACGGCTACGCCCGGAAAAGCTCGCATGCAGGGAATCATGTAGGCATGGTGGTCGTAACTATTGGCGATCTGATAGACCGCCATGTCGTACTTCGATCTGCTCGCCAGGAAATGATCCGCCGAAATGACGCAAAATTGCCGGGTTATAGCGGTGTTGGATAGCACATACGGCCCCGCAACGAGATCTACTTCAGCGAGATTCGAAAGGTACGGCAGAAGTTCCTCGCTGTAGTCGGAGACTCCGCTCCGCTGCGGATTGAAAGGCGAAAAGAAAGCCAGCCTTAGTCTTCCCATCTCAGCTCCGCAGATGCTCCAAAGCGCTGTCCTCGATACATGCTTCAACTTCCTTGCGGGATGGAGAGCCGATCCCAAACTTCCGGATCAAACTGCCGCAATCCAGTACGATGGAGTGAGCTTCACCAGCCGGGACCGGATTATCCCAACAAACCGTGAGTCGATAACCCTCGCGCGCCAAGACACGCTGCACGATCTTGGTTACTTCCCGATTCGTCATGCCGCCTCCTGTGCCGAGATTGAACAATTCGCTGCTTCCTGGCGGCCAGGTCATCGACAGGACCGCCTGAATCACCTTCACAACGTAGCTAACCGGCGTGTAGTCGCGCACCAGAACACCGTTCCCACGTAATTGGGCCGGTGTCGCTCCGTCGGGATACTGTTTCGCATGCCGGATCAAATAAGGAATCAGACCACGGCAGCCTGGACCAATAATATTGCCGAGCCTGAGCAGAACAGCTGCTGTGCCGTTGTCCAATGCCCAATCGCGAAGCAACAGCTCACCACTCGATTTGGATATGCCGTACAGTCCGAGAGGCCTCGCGGCGCTCCAGCGCGCCGCGGAGTTTTGAATCGTGGCATTTCCGTACACAGAGGAGCTCGATGCGAAGACGCACAGCGTTGGTTGAAGGGTCGCCAGCACATTCCACGTACCGTTGAGATTAGTGGACAATAGCGAAGGAATTTGATTCCACGGAGTGACAACCTCGGCTTCGGCTGCCAGATGAACCAATTTGCCATTCCGTTCCGTGTCGGAAATCTTTCTCTGCAGATCCTCTAGCAATTGAATGTCCAGCTGCAGCCAACGAGAAGTTTCGTTGGTCCTCGGGCCGGGCACGCGATCGATCCCCGTCACTGCAGTTTTGGCATTCGCCAAGGCCGCGCAGAGATGGCGTCCGATGAATCCTGAGGAACCGGTTACGCATACCGCGTCCACAGCCGATCTAGCTTCTTGCATAAATCTCTTCAAGAATGGGGCCCAGAACGTCGGTCGAATATCGAGCCGCATGGTCACGGCACTTCTGGCGAATTCCGCTCTGCGAACTCAAACGCAAAGCGGAAAGGATCGCTTCGGTGAGACCATCGACGTTGCTCGTTTCTTCACCTTCGGTTTTCGGATCGAACAACACTCCGGTCTCCGGAGTCAGGCCCTCGGGCAGTCCGCCATGTCGCGTCGCAACAACAGGCGTTCCTGAGGCCAGGGCTTCAAAGACAGCGCCACCCGACGGCTCCCACATTGAGGGAAGCACCATGATGCTCGCCTCCTGGTACAAGCAGGGCAAATCCGTCGTCATGCCGAGGCCCAAAAACTCGATGTCCCTCTTAGCTGCGTCTGGAAGCGGGGCCGTAATCTCCGAAATAGTCTGGGCAGAAATGCGCCCGGACAATCTCAGCACCGCAGAGGGCAACTCTCGTTTTACTTTGTCGAACGCGCGAACAAGCACACGCACGCCTTTGCGGCGAACCTCGAAGTCTGCGACGGCAAGCAGCGTGGGACGGCCATCAGGCGGGCCGTTACCGCAAGGCCAGTTCTCCATTTCCAAGGGCGGAGAAAGCACTATGGGTTTCCGTCCAAAGTGTTCCATCGCAAGCTCCTGGATGAAACGACTGCACACTATGAACTCGTCTGCACGCTCGATAGCCGTTCGAATCATCCAGCCTTCAGGAGGCATTCGATAGCATGAGATTCCGGGTAGCGCGATTCCGTTTAACTGGAGAATCGAACGCCAGGGGTTCTTCCTGCGTAACATTGATGCCGCAAGCGAATCCGAGTAGAAAAATGCATGGACCGCATCGGCAGATAATCGTCGCAGCTCCCGAAGCGCTGTTAGAAAGAACGTGTGTTGGGGTTGAATGCGCATCTTTCCCATCAGCGGACTCCAGAGGCGCGGGCCGAAGATTTTGGTTGTGCTGCAGGCCTTCTCGACGCCGGCACCTCCGTTTCTGGTGGAAACGAGAGTCACGTCGTGTCCGCGGCGGGCCAGATATCGAAGCATGATATCGACGTTCCGCTCGGTTCCCCTGCGCACTTCGGGCCAGCAATAAGGATGAGTCAGTACCAACCGCATCAGTCCCTCACCGCCACTTCGACTTCCACGCGCCGGCCCGACATTTGCAGCAGAAGCTGCTCGTACTGGGATCCCAGATGCTTCCACGAATAGGCAAGCGCATGCCGCCGGCAGCGTTGAGCTGTTTCTGGGTCGCTGCTTAAAATCAGGCATTCATGGAGTGCTTCCGCAAGACCATCGACGTTCGTAGCTTCAGCGTCACCGCTTTCGCCGGGATCGAACAATCGACCAATGCCCGGATAAGCAATCAGTTCCGGCAATGCCCCATCACGCGTACCCACAACAGGTGTACCGGCAGCCATCGATTCCAACACGACCATGCCGTAAGGTTCCCACAGCGACGGCAAAACCGACACCGACGCCGACGCGAACAACTCCGGAAGATCGTCTTCAGCCGAGATAAACTCCACGTCCGGATGCCACCGTGGAGACACCAGATTGAGGAGTTCCGACTTCGTATCTTCCGACACAGGTGACGCTATCTGAAGAAGGACGTCTGGCCGCCGTGACTTGAGATTGTCAAAGGCTTTCATCAAGAGCCGTCCGCCCTTTCGCTTGTCATCGAGCGCGGCGGCGCATATCACAATTGGAGGGCCTTGCTTCACGCGGCTTTGGGGATGAAATTTGTCTGCGTCCAGTGGGACAGGGATTTTGTGGCAAGACCGTCTCCAGCGTCCCTCCAGATAGTCGCGCACGTAATCGCTGATCGCGATCACGGCATCCGCTCCTCGGACCGCAGAGCCAAAAACCGCCCCCTTCGTCGTTAGAGATTTGAAGTACTGCTTCTTTGGCGGAATGCCGTTCACCAGGAACGCGTATGGTGTTGAATTCACCATGCGGGCAAGTCGCGCCGCAAAAGCGTCCATGAACGTCAGGCAGACAACGACGTCGAATTCCTTGCGTAAGAGGGCAGTCAGGCATGGAAAGAAGAACATGTGAAATTCGAGCAAGCCGAGCTTGGCCAAAAAAGGATGCCACCACCGTCGATAACAAACGGTGACGTACCCGTTCTGCTCGATAATTTTCGTTGGGCCGGGTTTACCGGAGATGACCTCCACGGAATGGCCCTGCTGAACCAGGTAATGCGCGAACTCGTTGATGAAACGTTCTGCTCCCCGCCGCACGTACGGCCACGTAGTCGGATTGGTAATTGCCACCTTTAGTTTTTGATTGTTACTGTCCATCGATCTCCAGAGAAACTATTGAATGCTTCGGAAACTCAAATTCGAAAGCGGTGGAGACTCTCTGAAGACCCTCGTGACGAATACTGATTTCGTTCACGGCACCTCGATCAAATCTGCCGGCGCTTGCCTGTTTTGCCCACTGCACCCCGGGTGCTCGAAATGGCTCCGTTCCGGTATTCGCATCGATGCCGGTTCCCGACATGATCCATGCGCTGCCGCCAGTTGGACGGAAATCCTGTAGTCGAATGGTAGCTCGAATCGAATCGTCGAAATGCTTATTGATGACCATCACATAGAGTTTGCGGTCATCCGCACTGCGACTTGACACCACATCGAGGTAGGGCACATCGCTTGCTGAGTCGGCCCAGCCCACCGATCGCGAATCGTAGGTCGGTCCCATCGAGGATGTTTCAACAACCTTTGTGCCAAAATGCTGAGTAAACATTTGAGTAGCATAATAGGGACCGGTCGGCCGAAACTCGTCTCCGCGTTTTCCAATCCAACCCATAAACAACGGATCGACCAACTTGAAGGCATTCGCTACTTCCACATGCGGAGACTCGATGAATGTCTTTAGCGCGGTGGCAACGTATAGCCCGGAACCCAAAGTTTTCGCGTGGTCCACGAAACGACCATCCGGAGTGATTTGGAAGTAGGGGCCCCACTCGGTCACCGCAATTGCAATCTGAGATCCGCGGCCCGGAACCAGATTCTCGATCTTGTCGGAGATTCGTTTGAGACTCTCGCGAATGTGAATCGGCGCGGCCAGCATGGCGGCATAAACGGTGCGCACATCCACGTTTTTGTCTGAGAACAGCGCTGGTGCGTAGGCGTTGTGGACGGCGAGAAAATCGATTTTCGACCCGGCAGTTTTCAGAACCTGTTCGGTCCAATCCCTATAGCCTTTGGCCGCGTTCAGGGAGTAGTTTTCCTCGGCGATTGCTCCGATCTTAATCGATGGGTCGACCTTGCGCATGGCTTCGGCAAATTCCAGAACGCGGCGCGCATAACGGTCGGGCGTCATCGTGGAAGCCTTTGCCTGGGCCGACCCGTCGTTGACGTAGAGTTCGTTCCCAATTTCCCAATACCGGACCCGTCGCCGGTCCTTATTAACGTAGCGAACCCAATCTGCTGCTTCCTGGGCGGTGCCTGTTCCGGCATTGACCGTGATCAAAAGTTCTCCGCCAACGGCTTCGGCGAAACTCAGGGCTTCATCGGTTCCGAATACGTGACGCGATCTGCTGGCACCCGGCATATGTTCGGTTTCTTTTCGCTGGCTCTGCGGCCCGATGCCGTCGCGCCAGTGGTAAAAGTCAGAAAATGTCCCGCCGGGGAAGCGGATTAGGGAAGGCCGCAGGTCCCGCGTAAGCTGGATCACCCGGCGATCAAGTGCGCCGTCCTTTGCGTGCCAGATCCCGTTGCCATCCCAAACCCATTCAATGTTCGTACCGAACAGCCCATCAGGTATGGCTCTGATGACATTGCGGGCCCTTACCGCAATTTCGGCGTCTCGCGAAAGCGGCGTCGAGGGTCTACTTGCCGGAGTATCCGTGGATGACGGGGCATCGGTGCCGACATAGATGTCATCGAAATACGCAGAACCGGATGTGCCATGCACAATGCAAGCGACAATCAAAAATGCGATTCGCCGGTCGTCCGGTATCGCGAGTGAGTTCTCGCGATACCGGAGTTCCGCACTTCCCGAAGCCTGCCTCAACTCTGTGGCTATGAGACCTCCCTGCTGCGTCAAACCGAAGAGACCGATAATAGCCGTCGCACCTCCTTCAGCGCCGATCCATCCTGAGACGTATACAGTTTTGCCGCGAAACGACTCCGCGGGATATCCCTGCCCAACGCCGAATGGATCGTCCGTGAGCTGCGTCGCAGTGTTGTTCCGGTTCGGGCTCAACTTCAGTGCAGACTGACCGCTTTGCTTGGGGTTGGACACCATCGACGCCGTGCCCTTGTTGGCAACCTTCGGTTCAAGCGTCCAGCCTTCCGGCAATCCGCGGTTCGATTGCTCGAAGCCGGGATTCCGCAAAACATTTCGCTCAGCATTGCGGGAGGCTGTTACGGGAAGAGGCTGGTCATCGGCAGGCGCCGCGGCGCGAGCGCCGGAGGGCGCGGGTTGCGTGCCGAGATAAACATCATCGAAGTACGCATTGCCGCCTCTGCCATGGACGATACAAATGAGGACGACAAAACTGATTCGCGAATCATTTGGCAGCGCCAGGCTGTTTTCGCGAAACGTCAAGCCGTCTCTGGACGTTTGTCTCAGGTCCGCACTGACCACACCGCCGTCTCGTGTGACTGCAAGCAGACCAACAATGGCTGTGGCGTCTCCGTCCGCCCCGACCCAACCTGAAAAGTACAAAGTTTTTGCGCGGAATGCGTCGGCCGGAAAACCTTGCCCAACACCGAATGGATCATCCGTGAGCTGCGATGCCGTATTGTTTCCGTTTGGAGACAGTCTTAGACTCGACCGGCCTCCTTGGACGGGTCTTTGGACTAGCGAAACAGTCCCTCTATTTCGAATCTTTTTATCAAGCGTCCAACCCGCCGGCTGTCCGCCTTCGGACTGCTCGAAGCTTGAGTTTTTGAGGTAATTCCCACCAGGTCCGGGCTGGCCTTGCCATGGGGCGCTCGCCCGCACGGCAAATACTCCTGCGAGCAGTATCGAAACACTAAAGAGCTTTCCGTTTCGTTTCATAAATGCTCCTTATCGCGTGCTTTTGCAGTTGCCAATTCTTAGACGCAAACAGTAGAGCAATACCTCGTCCAGATTCGCCGCAAGCCGGGAATTGCCTAACTCTCCTCTGGCGGTGGTGTTGTCTCGCCCAACACCGCTGGGGCGAGGTTGAGAAGGCCCAGTATGATCGCAATTGTGTAGAGGATGGGATCGACCCACAGTGAGAAATCCACCAGTTGCTCTCCGAGCACAGCCGCCAAGCCTAGACCCAGACCAATACAAACTCCGCAGGCCGGCCCACGAACTCCGCGGACCGAGCGTACGATGATCAACAGTGAGCCCGCCAAAGCGACGATGAAAGCCAAAGTGCCGAGCAAACCAGTTTCTACAGTCACAAAATAAAATCCGTTGCCCATCGCAGCAATGGATCGAACGTTCATTTCCCGCACCAACAATTCATCATTCGTCACGGCCCATTCTAGTTCCGGAACATATTTCAAAACGTGAAGTTTGGAATTGTTTAGGCCAATGCCTATGAGAGGGCTGTCCGAAATCATATCGATTGCGATGCGGTTGCCATCAGCGCGCTGTTGCACGCTCTCACTGAGGTCGCCTGTGAGCCTTTGGATGATTCGATCACGGAGCGGAATGGCAGCCAACATCAGCACAACAGCGCCCATCCCGGCTATTCCCAAGGCTTGCTTCAGCGGCGGTATGCGCAGCCATACCAGGATGGCGAGCATGGCAACCACCTGCATCGCGCACAAGGCCCACGGCAACCGTGAAAGTGTGCAAGCCAAGCCTATGCTTCCAATCGCAAAAAAGATGGCGCTTGCCAGCTGCGTTTTTCTATTGCGCAGTGTCAAAGCCAGTCCGAGGTAAACGGGAATAACCAGCAGTAGGTAGCACGCCAGGTTCGGAGGATGGTTCATCGTGCCGGTAGCGCGCGCTTGGCCGTAGAAGTTTTCTTGCGAGAACACATTCTCAAACTGGCCGAGACTCGTCGAAACAGCCTCACCAAAAACTCCAGGGCGGCCCGTGATGATTTCCTTGGCTCCGATGGCAGACTGGAAAACCATCGCGCAACCGAACCCGACGATGCACACCCACCATTCGCGCCGGCCGATGTTGTAGCGAAGGTAGAGCAGAATCAAACCGAACTTCGCAATACGAAGCATCTCGTACAACGTCCAGTCCGGCCGCTCGGCCACAAAGGCGGAGAACAAACAGGCTACGGCAATCGGAAAAAAGTAGGGCCACATCCTGCGTGCGCGAGGTGCGGACGTCCTTTTCAAAACGATGACTTCGTATGCCCACCGCAAATACAGACTAGCCAGAAACATGTCGCCCAGAACCCAATAAGGACCCTGCGCGCCGTTATCGCCGAAAATTCCTTCGAAGGAGAAAAATTGACGGTTGTACGTTAGGCTGCCGATCCAGCTGAACAGCAGGACATCCTTTGTGCGCGCGCCTAAGAGCACGACCAGCGGAAAACTGAGCACGGCAAATGCAGCGATTTTCAGTTTAAGGGAAGACTGCCCCAACTGAATGCCGATGCCGATCGCCGCAAGGGCGATGATGGACGAAAGCAGTAATCCCGATACAGGTGGAAATCGTCGACTTTGCCATACATGACTCATAACAATTTCAATATTGAGTCAAGGACCCTTGGCGCCTTCCGATTTTCACGGCAAAGTTGAATCCATGGAAACCGACTGTCAGAAGGACGGCGGCAAACAGGCTCAGTTTCATCAGTATTGCCGTTAGGGCGTTCAAACCGGAACCCGTCAGGACGGCAAGGCGCATGCCTTCGAGGGCCGCCGTTAGAGGGATGAAATCGGAGACCGACTGAACCCAGCTGGGGAGCAATCGCGTTGGGAACAGGACGCCGGTAATTAAAAGAACTCCGGTCGAGAGTAGAGTCATTATAGCCTCTCCTCGCTTGACCAAGAGCACCAGGCCAGCCCACAGAATTCCAATACCCAAGAAACTCAAAACTGTAAGGACGAATACCAATATTGTCGATGCGACGTTGATGGAACCCAAATGCACTCCACCCAGTGCCACTCCTGCCATGAGATACAACGTAAAGCGGACAGCGCTCAGAAAATAATTCCACAGTGATGAGTAAATAAGGATGACCGGCATGGGCACCGGAGACATCAGCGTCGCTTCCAGCGTTCCAGTCGTCTGAGATTCGCGAACCTGTTGAGCAAATCCAACCAGACTGACCAGGACGCAGTCCGTCAGGGCGACACCGATCAGCAAAAACGCCATGAAATTGCCGCCATATTTTTCCAGTGCCGGCACGCGATCCATTCCTATCGTCTTGCTCAGGTAATACAGAATGCCCACCAGCAGGAGATTGCCAAGCAATTGCACTGCGAAAGCCAGACGGTAACTGAGCGCTATGCTGGCATCACGTTTGAAAAATGCAATAGCCAGTCTCATCGCATCCCCATGTGTAATTCAGCCGGCTCGTTTTGCGAGACGACGGAACAGAACACTTCGTCCAGTCCAACCTGCTCGGTTTCACACCGAAGAATTGTTCCACCGCTTGCCAGAATTGCGTGTAGAACATAGGACAACGCCTGCCCACTGCTGGTGGTCAACAAACGCAGCACGACTTGATCGGGATCGTCGCTGGACTCTTTACGAAGATCAAGTAATTGGTCGTGAGTCAGAATGGCCAGCTTCTCAATGCTTATGCCGCTGCAGGTCATGCGATGTACGAGATGTTCCCGAGTCCCGAAACGCCGACGGATTTCGGCGATCGAGCCATTGGCAACGATTTCGCCACGATTCAAAATCAACACGCGATCACACAGTTGCTCCGCTTCGTGCAATTGGTTGGTCGCAATGATGTGTGTCGTAACCGGGAATTTGACTCGGTTCTCAGCGATCCATTTCCGGATATTTTGAGCGCTAAGCGGATCGAGACTCCGCGTCGGCTCATCATATAGTACGAGCTTCGGATTACTGAGTAGTCCACGGGCAATGGCAAGCTTTTGCCGCATTCCTGAAGAATAGGAGTGATAGGGACGGTGGGCCGCTTCGGTTAGCCCTAACGTTTCCAGAAGAACGCCTATCTGTTCAGAAGCCCCACGCCGGGGCAGACCGTACAGAGTGGCAAAAAACATCAGGTTTTGCATTCCACTCAAGCGCCAATAGAAGCTGCGTTCGTCGCACGTAACCAAGCCGAGCGCTCCTCGAATCCGCATCGGGTGCCTGGCGACATCGTGTCCTAAGACGAAAACGGAACCCGAATCCGGCTCGATCAGCGTCGATAGAATTTTCAAGAGCGTCGTTTTTCCCGCTCCATTTGGACCGAGAAGACCGATCATCTCTCCCTGCCGAACCTCGAGCGAAATGCCACTCAGAGCCGGACGAACAGAACTGGGACCGGTGTTCTGTCGAAACAACGATCGGCGTATATAACGCTTGGAGAGGTCCTTCACAACGACGACGGGGACGTCGTTCGAATCGGCTGTGAGGTGAGTATGAACGGATGAATTCAACACTGGATCACAACACCAATCGGCGTGCGCGGATGCTGCCGTAGACCAACGAACCGCACAACAACGCCTGTCGCGTGGTCAGGAAGAAAATTTGGGTAACCAACTTCGCTATGCCGAGCGGGGAAGGCGACGGTTTGACCACCCTCGCCATCCGCCCTACGAACGGGATAACGGCAACCACAAACCATGAGTTGAGGAGTGCAGCGAGCAGTGCGCCGAGCACCGCGATGTAGAAAAAAAAGTTGTCGGCGACACAAAACGGTCCCCACCACAGAAATGCCGGCTTCAGTCGTGGATGCCTCCGAAGCATCTCAGGAATCAATGCAACACGGCAATAATGAGCGAGCAACCATTCCATCGGCGAAACTTGACGAACTTCGTGTTGGACAACCAGCTCCTCGACAAAGTTGTTCTTGAGACCGGCATCTTTAAGACGCCATGCGAGATCGATGTCAGCCGACTCCACCGACAACCCAAGAACGTCGCCCAAATAGACACCTTCGTCGAATCCTCCGACGCTCCAGAACACGTCGGCGCGATAAACAATGTTGCATGTGGGGTAAACGGGATTCTCGCCAGCTGTTTCTACCGAGCCGACCGTAAAGAATTTGACCGGTTGATTCGGCTTGTTATGCACCGGCCCGGTCAGAAAGGCTACTTCGGGATCGTTGGCGAAATTTTTCAGCGCCGTTTCCAGCCACTTTGCAGTGACGCGGCAATCACTGTCTGTAAATGCCAGCAAAGGCGCCTCTGCCATTCGCGCGCCGGTATTTCGCGAGCGAACGGCTCCCAAATTTCTGGGCATGCGGTGGTATCGCAAGCGGCACGGAGAGTCTGCGATCGCATCTCGCATTATGTCTTCGGTTCCGTCAGTCGAGCAGTTGTCCACGACGATGACTTCAAAGCGGTCGGGTGCCAGTGTTTGCGCCCACAACGATTGGATCACTTCGCGCAAAAGCTCTCTTCGATTGAGAGTAGGAATGATCACGGAAACGTCGTACATAGTCTTTATCGCGTCACAGCACCAGGGTGCGCGCTCGAACGCTGCCGTATATCAAGGAAGAGCAGATCACCGACTGCCTCAGGCTCAGCATCACCACGCGACCTGCGAGCTTGGGCAACCTCAGGAGTGAGAACCTACGGTTTGGCACAACAGCACCCGAAGTCCCGGATGTTTTGCGACCAGGAGAGGGATGGCCATGATTCGCCAGTGCGCCTTCAGCCAGGCGATTGGACTGACGGTGGACACTTCGTGATAAACAAGAACGTCGTCACGATAGACATAACCGTATCCAGCTTCCTTCATTCGCCAGGCCAGATCGGAATCCGAGCATCCGAGCGGAGAAGTACCGACATCGCCAAACGACAGGTTCTCGTCAAATCCGCCCAATTTCAATAGCACACTTCGCCGATAAAAGCAGTTGCCGGAAGGATAGAACGGGTTTTCGCCTTTCGGAGCTCCGTTTCGCAAACTGAAGAATCTGACGGGCTGAGTCGGTTTATCCGCGATATGACCTGAAACAAACGCAATGTTGTCGTCGCTTTCGAACGCTTCGATTCCCCGTTTTAACCAATTCGGGTCCGCCCACGTATCGCTGTCGAGCGACGCGAGTATCTCAGTGGTCGCCATCTCTGCCGCGACGTTCAAGGAGTGGAAGCATCCTCCATTACGTTCCATCTTCCGGTAAACGATTCGAAACGGAACCCACGCTTGCATTTCGGCGATCATCAATTCGGTGTTATCAACCGAGCAGTTGTCGATGACGATGACCTCGAAAAGGCGTGGATCGACGGTTTGCTTACAAAGAGACTCGATTGCCTCCCGCAGTAGTCTTTCCCGGTTGTAGGTGGGGAACAGAACCGTTGCTTTCAAAGTCATTCTTTCCATGAAATCCCTCAAGACCGAATCGCGACAGCTGCGCGTGAGAATTACCCGCTAGCGGTTAAGCCAGCGCGCCGCACCACTGTGGACAGCGAGAACCGATCCCACGATACGCATGCCGTTCATGTCTGTCTGCCTGCGGACTTCTGTAAGCACCTCACTCGAGGTATGCCCAGCCTTAACGACAACCACAACATGCTTCACGATAGTTCCGGCGCCGATTGCATCGGCGGATTCCAGCAGCGGCGGCGCATCGAAAAAAATCACGTCGTGGTCGGATGCAGCTTCTCTAAGCAATCGAGCGACGGTGCCGGCAGTACCCCCCGCCTCCCAGTTTCTGCCGACAGGAATCATGGCGAGTCCCTCGGAATCGAATTGAACGCATTCATGAACGCACTTGGTGCCGGTCGCAAAGGCGGATAGCGACCGCTCTTTGTCGAGTTGGAATCGTTCTTCAAAACACGGATGCTGCCGGTTGAGTTCAACAACGAGCGGCCGCATACCTGTTGCCCGCTGGAACTCTCGTGCAACCCCAAGGGCAACTGTGGTTGTGCCCTCTCCACGGTGCGCGCTAGCGAGCATCACGGCGCGCGGACGCTCTACGGGGAGGCCTTGAGCAAGCGAGAGCGCAAGTCTCAGGAATTCCTCTCGGAGCCGGCCGCCGTGTCCATTGCGGCTAAGCCACTTCTGTCCTGAATGGAGCATCAACGGCGTTTACCTGCAACCACAGCCAGAACAGGAGCGCCCAAATACTCCTCGACGTTCTCCTGGCTGTAGATTCTGTTGTCAAAGAATTCCGCAATTGCCACCCATGCCAGCGCACAAAAGATTGCCGCGAGCAATACGAGCCCCAGCAGCGTAGTCTTGCGTATGCCTACGGGTTCAAATGGATCTCTAGCGCGTTCAATGATTGCCACGTTACCGATCTGTTGCCGTTGCATGTCACTGTTCGCCTGCGTTTCGGTCAGTTTCTTGCGATAGGTCAGGTAATTTCCTTCAACGTCAGCGACACGCCGCTTGAGGTCACCCAACTGCTGCGTCTTGGCATGGTGGGCGTTGAGTTCGCTCAGCATACCGTTCATGTCGTTTTGAGCTGAGGCTACCATGCCTTCTCGAGAAGTCAGCGCTGTACGCAAGTTTGCTTCTAGCATGCCTGCTAGCGTCCGGAACTGGCTTCGGTTGTTCTGAATCTTCTCACCTTTATCGTATTCGGTTAGGCGGAGCTTTTCGCGTTCGCGCTGCAGTTCGGCCAATTGATTCAGGATGCCTTGTTCGAAGCTGTTCGGCGGAAAATCTCCGAGGCTTCCGAAGTTCGGGTCGTCTTGCGCCAGGATCGCATTGAGTGTTTGCACCCGGAACAGGGCCTGATCTCTTCCACTTTCCATTTGCCTTACGACAGACCGCTGACGCTCGATCTCATTAATCAAGCTTTCCTCTTCTTTCGGAAGATTCGCGATGCGCTGGCTGTCTTCAAATGCCTGCAGGTCGACTTCTGCCCGGCGGAGTTCGTCACGACTGTCGCCTACAACGCCGTCGAAGAATTTGAAGTCGTCGTTTGCATAGAGACCTTGGCGATAAGCGAGATACTCGTCCAGAAGCGCGTTGAGGACGTTGCTTCCTCCCTGCCTGAAGGGCGTGCCGAGGACCGCGACGAAAACATTCGAATCCTTTGCGGCCTTCACGTTCAGACCTTCCTGAAGCATTTTCAGCACCTGCTCGTGACGATTCAGCCGCTCTCGTAGGCCGACAGCAATAAGCACTTCGTTCTCCCAGTCCTTCGCCGTTTGAATCGTACCTTTCACGTAGTGCTTGATCTTCGGTATCAGTTTTTCTGGGATCGGTTCTGGTTCAGCCGGTTGGTCCAGCTTGAATTTATTGATGACTCTCTCCAGAAGTTCGGAGCTCTGAAAGATCTCCATCTCTGAATTGACTTCTGCAGTGCGATAACCGACGACCAGGGGTGCCCCGCCAAGAACCGTCGGCGGCGGCGCCTGTTCGCGGCCGATCTTCACAAGAATACGCGCGGAGACGGCGTAAACATCCTCTCGTATAAACAGGAGCCAGGCGAGCGCGCCTACAACAGCCAGAAACACAATCACAACGACACTCCACCGTCTCTTGTACAAAATAAACGCCAAGTCACGAGCCGAAATCTGGGGCAGCGGATTGTTATTTTGATTCCGCACGGGTTCCTTCAGAAGATAATCGGGTTGATTGATTGAGCCTTATTCCCGAAGAGATAGCTGAAACCAAAACTGAATATCATCGGACTCAACTGCCTCAGATACTGATCAACAAATCTGTCCATTTTAGCGATTCTGGATTTGGGCACAAAAACGACGTCGAAGGGCTGGAGCTTCGTATGCGGAGCATCCAGAAAGATATCGTCAACACGTACCTTGGTAATCACCGGATTGTTGTTTTGGTTTCGCACCAGAACAACGGAATCGGTCTTCGCGCTTTCGCGAAATCCTCCCGCTTGAACAACGGCAGCCATGATGCTTAGATCGCCAGCCAGCGCGATCATGCCTGGACGCACCACTTCTCCGCCTACATAGACGCTCAGGTAAGACTTCGGCACATACAGTACGTCGGAAGGCTGTAGCATGAGATCCGGTTTGCTGTTTTCGAGTATGTCTTTCACGTTCAGCGTCTCGACACGAGGCGTTCCCTTGTCGATGTCTCGAACGATCAGCACCTTTTCGGTCGAGGCACTGTCTTTGAGCCCCCCAGCCTTGACCAAAGCCTGAAGCGCGCTCATGTCGCCCGGCAGTGCGACGGTTCCGGGCTGACCGACTTCGCCACCGACGAAGACGCTCTGGCCGGCGAACTCTTTGACAATGACCGTCAGGCGCGGGTTACGAAAGTGTTCAGTGTATCCGCGCATGAGTTCCTGACCTAACTGGCCGGGAGTCAATCCCGCAGCCTGTACCTCGTTAAGGAGCAACACCGAAATCTTTCCATCCGGGCGAATCCTGGCCGTCGTGTCGAGGTCTGAGAGGTTAAAGACGCGGATGTCGATCAGGTCGCCTCGCTGTAGGACATATTCTCCGTTGCCATTAGCGCGTCCTTCAGACGGCGCAACGGGCGCCTGCGCTCGGCTGATTGGCGCCAGAAGGAGGCACAAGATCCCCAAAAGCAGCTTTGAAGCGGAACGATACATAACAACTCCTCGCAATTGCAGGATCAGGCCACCTGACGCACAACCGCGGATTTAGCGGGAAAAGACGCATCGATCTGCGGTGCTTGAGCGGCCCAAGACCACTGCTTCATTTGGGAATGGACACGAATTCGCGTCACCATCTTTGTCAGTCCGCGGATATGCGTCGTCCATACTTTCAGGGCCGACGACAGTTCGCGCTTCGCATCCGGTGACAACTCGAACTTGATAACTGCCGGTACGGCTAGGCGAAACCGTTTCAAATCCTGGGGACGGCCGGCAGCCAGCCAGTCGCCAATATTGTAACGGATTTCCAATGCGGCTCCGGCAAGGATCTCTTCTTCCGTATATCCGTGGGCATGACGCAGGAACATAAACCGGTAGAGGTCATTCCAGAATTCATCAAAATCCGGATCAGTTCCAAATCCTGCTTCCTGGATGAGGGTTTTGCCTGTTCTCATCGCAAAGTCGCAGATGTCCGGCCACAGATGGAACGACGCCAGTGCCCGGTACTTGTGCATGAGGTTGTCGCCAATCTCGGCTGTCCGCAGCCGCTCGAAATTCTCATGGCGGCTGTAGAATTCGATGCAAGCTTCCCGCGTTGGGAACAGTTCGTTCCTGGTTTCGCCAAAAAAATCGGACACGAATGCGCCGATAGCGCCATCCGCTTTCTGCAATTTTTCGACCAGATACTCCAGCCATGCGGAGCGGCGGACTCCCAAACTCTCCGTGAACTCGATCACTTCCTGGAAATAGTTGTCGTGCCAGAAAGCGGTCGAGGCGAGCGCAATCAGACGTGCTTTCAAGTAATCGTCAAACGACATGGTCTCGGTCTCGCAGACGATTTCCTCGACCTCGAGTACCTTTTCATCGTCATAGATCCCGAAGTTCTTGGGCAGAATGCGCCAGCCCGATTTGAATTTAAACAGGTTCCGCGACTCCTCGGTTTCCAGTTCGGTGCCCTTCAACATCATGAGCTGGAAATTGGTGACCTGGTTAATGCCGGAATCCAGCAATTTGCGGATACCTTTTTGATGGGACTTCAGAGTTTCTCCCGGCAGACCCAAAATCAAGTCTGAATTGGAGCGAAGTCCGCGCCCGCGCATGTGCACCTGAAGGGCCTCATATGCTTCGAGTTTGATTGTCTGGCGTTTGACGTTGCGCAGCACGTCTTCATCGAGCGACTGCACGGCTTGGTAGAGAACGAGAGCGCCGTTCACCTCTTCCAAGGACTTGATGATGCGATCGGGACGGTTCTTGCCGGTGGTGGCATCGATAAACGTCGGCCAGCCGTACATGCGCTGTGTCTCGCCAAGATAGCTGGAAATCTCGACATCGCGCTCGAACATTCCGTAATTCGAATCGGCGATGCGAAACGCGCCAACATGAGGGCACGCGTCGTTCACTTTGCGAGCAATGTAGAAGATTTCCTCGCGGAGCCGATCGACCCCGAAGTTGTGGACTTTTGTATACCAGCGCACACCCTGGCAGCAGAACGTGCACGAGAATGGGCAGCCCCGATTGGTCTCGATCATTGGCGTGAGCCGGCCATCGAAAAACTCGTCGAGAATTCCGGAAAGGTATGGTGACGGGATTTCATCGATTTCCTTGTGCCGATCCCAGGTTTCGTTCCGAACGACAGTGCCGTCCGGACGCCGATAAATTGACGACGGCACCGAACGCTCCCCTAGCTTTGCAACCGACAGACCGGCTTCCAGGAAATGCCTGACGACCTCCGTCGCCAGGAAATCTCCTTCGCCAAGTACGTAAACATCCAGTTCCGGATGCCGGCTGAACCAGCGGATCTGCCGATGTGGCTCGATGCTGATGTTGGGACCGCCCATGACTGTCAGCGCATTCGGGTTCACCGATTTCGCGAGTTTCGCCAGGTAGAGGCTGAGCCTCTCATTCCAAACATAATTGCTCACCATCACAACATCCGGAGGATTTTCTTTGATGGCAGCCGATAGCCGGTCCGGGTAAGCGAACAGACGAGATTTCACCTCCGGGAGATCCCTGTCCATCACGGCCTTCATATACCCGACTCCGAGGGGGAAAGTATCGTTGGCTAGAACACCACTGAAGTCGTAACGCAAGTCGGCAAGATAAATCGTAAAACTCACCGAGCCTCCTTTAGGGAACGGGTCACATTGGCGGATGAACTACCCGGATCGACTGAAGAGCCAGACAGAAACGCAACCGAAGCAATCGTATCGATCGCATCATCTATGTGTTTCTTGAAATTCGGCCACGAGAAACGGCGTGCGTTTTGATGGCCGGCAAGCCCCATCTTGCGGCAGCGCTCGGGATCTTTGGCCAGCAACGACATCTTCTGGGCAAACGCTTGTTGTTCGGGTTCGACTAAGAATCCATCATTGTTATCGATAACGGATTCCTTGGGTCCTCCACGATTAACGCAAATCGATGGCTTTCCAAACGCCATCGATTCGAGAGGAACCATGCCCCAATCTTCGTTGAACGCAGTAAAAAGCGTGGCGTAACACTTTCGATAAAGTTCCGCCAATTCCTGGTCGGAGGGATGGATCCGGAATTCGATGGCAAGTCCTTCCGCCCTGGCCATCGAGCGAAGTTTTTGCAAATACGCTTCGCTCTTACGATCCACAATTCCCGCAATAATCAGGCGAAAGTCACGAAATTCAGCGTTCTTCTTTTTGAACAACCGGAAAGCTTCGATCCCAAGCTCGATGTTTTTCGCCCACATGATGCGTCCCGGCAACAGAAAAAACTTTTCGAACTCTCCGCTTGGCGCATCCGGTACAAAGCCTAAGCCAGGATGAACGACATCGATGGCAGCGTCCGGCGCCAGGCCGCCGGCCACCGCTCGTCTTTTCGCTTCATGGCTGATGCAGAACATACGGGCATAGTGCCTCCACGCCATCCGGTCCACGACGCGAAAGAGCGCGGATCCGAAGCGGATCAACATGCCCTTTAGACGGCTGTGCGCGGCAAGGCATCGCTCGCGATACACATGGTCAAAGGCCAGCCGGAGTGGCGTCAGACATATACAAATGGTCGGTAGCGAATGGTTGCGGAAAAGGACTAAGTCTCCGAAGCCCTCGCACACCACCACCAGCGCGCCGAAAGATTCGAGCGGCAAACGCTGTCTCAGAATCTTTAATGCGCCTCGTCCCGCGGCCGAGACGGTCCGCTTTACCGAAATCTGCTCGAGTGTTCGTACATCGCGGTCACGGAAGCCGGGAAACGTGTTCTCAGGTTCAAAGCGGTTTGTGAAGATCGTCCATTCATGCCGTCCGTTCCCTGTGATTTCCAAAATCGTACGTTCAGCGCCGCTGGTAAGGTATAGCCAGGGATAGTACAGAGCCACTTTCATTTTGCTGCCATCGCCTCCACGGGACGGGGATTGCCACTGAATCGTTCGCTGTACCAAGCGACGGTTTCTTCCAGCGCCGATTTCATGGTATAGGCCGGTTGCCATCCGAGGACTTTACGCGCTTTTTCGCACACCATGTATTGCTCCCGGATTTCACTGCTGGCCTGGTTGAGAATCACAGGTTCGAGATCTGTTCTTCCCATCAAGGTCAACACCTGCTCGGCACTATCGAGAACCGTCAAACGAACTTCGAGACTCAAGTTATACGGTCCCGCCGCAACCCCGCCAGCGGTGGCCTGCGCCAGATGCAGGTAAGCGTCGGCCGCATCTTTAATGTAGAGAAAGTCCCTCACAAATTTGCCGTCACTGCGAATGACGAATCGCTTTCCCTCCAAGGTGGAGCGGATAACGCCTGGGATGGTGCGGCTGAAATTCAGATCACCGCCTCCAAACAGGTTTGCGCAACGCGCGATAGAGACCTGCATGTCGTAGGTCTTGTGATACATCTGCGCGATGAGATCGGCGCAGCTCTTGGAGCAGTCGTACGGGTACACGCCCTGAAGGGGATGGTCCTCAGTGTAAGGCAGCTTGGCACTTTCGCCGTATGCCTTGTCCGAAGAAGCGACGATGACCTGCTGGACTTTGGTCTGCCTCGCCGCTTCGAGAATGTTCCAAGTTCCCTTAATGTTGGCCTCGAAGGTTCCTACCGGATCGAGCTTCGCCACTCCCACCAGGGGTTGCGCCGCGAGATGAAATACGCTCGCCACGGAATACTCGCTGAAGGTGCGCTGGAGAAGTCGAAGGTCCTCGATAGAACCGTGGACTGTGTTCACACGAGAAATATCGTTGTCGCTAAACAGCATCGAGCGCGGCACAACATCCCTCACCAGGACGACCACCTCTGCTCGCTGCTCGATCAGCTTCCGGATGACCCAGCCTCCGAGAAATCCGCTGCCACCAGTTACGAAAACCGATCTGCCCTCCCAAAAACCTGTGTTCATTGATTGCATGTTTCCTTATCCCGCTTTGGCGGTCCGGATGTTTTGATTGAATTGCATCCAAGGCGCCTTGCCGTTGTGCCGGCGAAGGATCACTTCCATTTCGTGCTGATCCTTACTGGTATCCATCGATTTCCAGAAGCCGTGATGACGATATGCGAATAACAATCCCTTCTCGGCCAGGTCGGGCAAGATGTCGCTTTCGAGGTTTTGGCCAGTCCAATTCGTGAAGACAAACTGGTCGAAAGTAAAGAAACCTGCGTTGATCCAGTAATCGGAGATGACCGGTTTTTCCTGAAACCCTTTAACACGTCCTGCGCCGTCAAACTGCAGTGTTCCGTATTGAGAGCGCAGCGGAACGGTTGTGACCGTGGCGCCACCATTCTGTCTTTTGTGAAAGGTGAGCAGGGCATGGAGGTCAACATCGCCGAGGCCGTCGCCGTATGTCACCATGAAGGTGGCCCCGGCGTGTGGTGCACACCGGCGAACGCGTTCGCCTGTGTCCGATTCGGCACCGGTATCCACGATCGTGATGTTCCAATCGGTAAAACGGCCTTGGAAATAGTCCTGCAGAATTTCCATCCGGTGACCAGCAGCTAATATGAATTCGGTGAATCCTTGGTGAGCGAAGATTCTCATCAGATGCACAATGATCGGCGTGCCCGCAATTGGCATCATGACCTTAGGAAAGTACTCGGTGAATGGATAAGAACGCGTGCCCTTTCCGCCGCATAAAATCACTACTTTCATCTGAATCCCTTCTTCAATAGGCTCCTCGCCGAGTTAACACAGCCGGTATCGTGCGCAGCAGCAACACCGCATCGAACGAAAGTGACCACTGATCCACGTATTGCAAGTCGTATTGCATCCAACGATCAAACGGGACATTGTTCCTTCCATTCACTTGCCAGAGGCAAGTAATTCCAGGGGGTACACTGAAGCGCCTGCGGCTCTCGCCAGTAATCTGGCTGGCTTCGTCCACCGGCAGAGGGCGCGGGCCAACCATGCTCATATCGCCCCTGAGCACATTGAACAATTGTGGTAACTCATCCAAGCTGAATCTCCGCAGGATCCGGCCAAAGTCGGTTACCCGGTAATCACGAACATCTTTGAAGATCGGGCCCATGGTGATGGAGCGGTGGGAATGACGAACCAAGGACTCTGCGCCATCCACCATTGTGCGGAATTTGTAGATAATGAATTTTCGTCCGTTCAATCCGACACGAGTCTGAGCGAAAAAAACCGGTCCCGATGATGAGAGCTTCACTCCAATGGCGATCAAAGCAATGAGCGGCAGGAAAACAAGCAAGCCGAGCGAAGACACGAGGACGTCGAAAATCCGTTTCTTGACTAAGTCGCCCTCCGCACGGCGAGGCGCACCAACTGCTAGAGCAGTGGCGCCGTGAAAATCCTCGATCCGCGTGGAGTGTTCTCCTGGCAAGGAATCGAATATGACGCGGCCGAGAATCCCATATTGTTCGCACAGGCGTACGAGATCGCTTTCGGCCTGCAATGACTCCGGCGGGACCGCGATCAGAATCTCATCAATGACGTGATCCCGGAGGGTGTCCTCGAGCTCGCAACTGAGTTTCTTGCCGGATGGAAAGGTCACGAATTCCCGGCCGTCAGGACCGCGGAGGCAAACACAGCTTACGGATAGACCCCATTCCGGACGCTGGGAGAAACATCCGGAAAGCTCTTCGGCGCGTTTCCAAGAACCGACTACGCAAACATTTCTTATGTCATAGCCATGCTTTCGAAACCGTTGCAGGGCATAGTGGATCAGCACACGCCCTGCGCATAGAACAACGGTCGATACCGTGAAATACGCCAGCAAAATGCCCGACGCATCGCCAATTCCTAGCAACGCTCCTGCAACGGCGAATACGCAAAGTGACCCAGTCTGCGCCATCACGATCTGTCGCACGAGTTGGCCAGCCGTATCCATGCGATGCGAGTCGTAAAGGCCCAGACGTCGCAGCAGATATTTCGAAAATGGGACTACGAGGATAATTAACAGGAAGGCGAGATCCGATCTAAAACGATCGAGAGGTACCAGCCCCGCCAATAGGGCTGACATCAAGAGCACATCAACAGCGGGGAGAAAGCGGACTATCCAGTGGGCAAAGACTCGCATGACAGTTCCCCAATACAGCGCCTGCCCAGAGCATCCGTTTCCAGATACAGGATCACGGTCTCAGAACGTCATTCTGACTCGTAAGCGGATGTAGACTATAAAATCTGTTGGAGCCTTCGTCAAGGTTACAATTTCGTTAGGGCGTTAGGTTACAATTTCGTTAGGGCGTTAGGTTACAATTTCGTCCGTCAGTCAAACCGTCAGGGCTTTGCCATGTAAATCAGTATGGGTCTCGTGTAAACTTTCGCGTGGCTGTCAGCCAGGCGGGCGGCCTGCCAGTTCTTATCACCTCCTTGGTGATGCCCACGCTCTGTGTGGCGAGAGTGAATACTTTTAGCATGTCCTGATCGCGGCAAGAAGCAGCGCCATCAGCCGACCCCTGAGATCATCAAGGAACTCCGAGGCCGGAGCGGTACTTAGTTCTTGAGCTCGCCACCCACTTCAGCGGTGGAGGAGGAGTCGACGGCGATTTGACAAAAGTTCCCTGTCGGAATATGACTCCGGCCCTCACAAATCTGTACAAAACTCACGTTAGGACCAGAAGCGTGGAACGAAGCTGGCGCCACTGGCCGTCAGGTGGCGCGTCGTACGACTCGAAAAATTCTACTCGGAGGAACACATGTCGAAAGTACTGGGTTTTTTGTTTATCGTGGCATTCACTGTCCTAAGTTTCGGCTGCGAGAGCTTCACGGGTGGCGGCTGGATTGCTTCAAGGGGCGACCCACAGGCAAGGGCAAACTTCGGTTTCAATTTGAACTGCACGGATGACGTCAGCGGAGGAGCTGTCATCTCGGGAACGGTCGAGTACCAGGACAAAGGTTGGTTAGTCACGGGGGCAGACCTCAAAAGCCGTTCGCTCAGTTTGCATGCAACGCTGGATCCATTGGCAACGCCCAACTCAAAGTGTGAGGATTGGGATGCGCTGGAGCTAGCGCTTTTTAGTACGTCCAACGTTTACTTCCTAAACTACGTTCCGCAGCCTCCGAGCGTGGGTCCCGGCGGGCTGATATCTATTCAGCCGGTAGATAACGGCAAAGCCGGACCCGACACCTCGGATACCCTCACCATTGTAGTTGGTTCCGGTGTCTACAGCGGATATTCCAACACAGGGACCTTGCAAGGCGGCAACATAAGCGTATCCTTTCCATAGGCCGTAGCCAGGCGTTGCGTCGCCTAATGCAGAGTATTTTTAGTCTACCGCCGCGGCTATCGGCATCACTGCTCGACCTGTTCATGGTTCGCCCCGTCGCCGGGCAGACACGAGCTTCCCTCGCGCCGTGTAAAGCAGGGCGCGAGGGAGGCCAGAATGCTTCGAGAACCAAACAAACCACATGTGGAGGAGTTGCGCGGATATTCTTGTCTCGTATTTCCCAAATCTGGAACGCTGAAAACATTTCAGCTTCGGTGCTCCTTTTGCAAGATCGGTGTCTTACGCATTCGGCGTGGTCTGGAGTTTCTTTCCGATAGGATGGCCGTTGCTGAACTTCTTGTCTGCGGCGACCTCTTCGTACAGTTCCAGAGTTTTTCGAACCGTGCTGCACGCCGAGAATAAGGTGATCCCGTCTTCGCTCCGTGGACGATATCTATGCGGCGGCAGCCTTCAAATCTCCCCTCCTCGAGCTTTCCGCTCTATACGAAACCGCAACGGGTAAGAACACCCCAAACGCCTGACATTCGGATGATAGATCATTTGACACTCCGAAACTGGTTTGTTATCGTGGCGCCGCGTTTAAGCCCATAACTGAATTCGATAACAATTTGGCGGCAGACCAAAAAGAGTTTCGCGCGAAAGAGTGGCGTTCTTTCGCTTTGAAGTGGAGGGAAAGATGCAGAACCAGAGGGAGCGCATGGATAGAACGCAGCATTTCCTCGAACGCGTGTGGAGAAACGCGCTGATGGGATCGCTGATTTTTGTGTTGAGCTGCGTTGTGGCGTCGGCGCAGACAACAGCTTCGGTTAGCGGCTCTGTGAAGGATCCGAGCGGAGCGGTTTTGCCCGGTGTGGAAGTCACCATGACTCAGACCGACACCGGCCTGAAGAGGAGTGCGGTTACGAATGAGACCGGGTCGTACACATTGACGAACCTGCCCGTCGGTCCGTATCGGTTGGAAGATCCTGTGATCAATGTGGCGCTCGAAGTTGGCCAGGTTACCGAGACCATCGAGGTTCAAGCGAACGCCGCTCTGCTGGAAACGCGAACCACGACCATCGGTCAAGTGATCGACAACCAGCGCGTGCTGGAGTTGCCGCTCAATGGCCGCCAGGTGACCGAACTGGTCTTGCTTTCTGGAGTCGCGAACATCGGCGGGGTCAACGCCAACAATTCGGGAATCCGGAATTATCCCACGACCACGATTTCCGTTGCGGGTGGCGCTGGCAACGGCCTCGTCTACCTGCTGGACGGAGCGACGCATAACGATCCGTACAACAACATGGGTCTGCCGATGCCGTTCCCGGACGCATTGCAGGAGTTCAAGGTGGAAAGCAGCGCCGGACCAGCCCAGTACGGGCAGCACGCGTCGGGCGTGATGAATGCGGTGACGAAGTCGGGCACGAATGAAATCCATGGCGACGTCTTTGAATTCCTCCGCAACGGCCGCCTCAACGCCCGCAATGCGTACGCTCTAAGAAGAGACGATCTGAGGCGCAACCAGTTCGGCGGAACGGTCGGGGGACCGATCAAGAAGAACAAACTATTCTTTTTCGCCGGTCACCAAACCACGACGAACCGCCAGACGCCTCCAGAGGACAGGCAATTCGTTCCTACCGCGGCGATGCTCGCCGGTGACTTTACCGCATTCGCCTCGGCGGAGTGCAACAATGACCGGCCGCTCACTCTAAGGGCCCCATTCGTCAACAATAAGGTCGATCCCCGTCTGTTCTCTCCCGCTGCAGTGAGGCTTGTGACCTGGAATAAGGACGGACTTGTATTCCCCACAACCAGCAATCCATGCGGTGAACTTCGGTTCGGCCGAAAGTCGGCGGATACCGAGCACATCACACTCGGAAAGGTGGACTTGCAGAAGAGCGAGAAGAGCTCGCTGTTCGTCCGTTATCAGGAAGCGCGCCGGTTTACGCCGAACGACCTGGATCCCTCCAACTACTTGACCTTGAGCATCGGAAATTTGACTCAGAACGTGTTTTCGGCGGTAGTGGGCAATACCTACTTGATCAGCCCTGACATGGTACACTACAGCACGGTGGCCGAGCAGTTCTCTGAAGATCTGAGTTGGGTGCGAGGAGCGCACCAGTGGGGATTCGGCGGCAACTTCATCCACACGAACCTGAACGCCAACTCCGGCGTCAATACGAACCCTACGTTTACCTTCTCTGGTCAAGCGCAGTCCGGCAGTGGGCTAGGGGACTTTTTGCTGGGAAGACCGTCGCTTTTCGCGCAGGGCAATGAAAATGTAGGCAATGGCCGCCAGCATTATATTGCGGCGTACGTGCAAGACACATGGAAGGTGAGCCCCAAGTTGACGCTGAACTACGGCGTGCGGTGGGAACCTTTCCTACCGGGGTACGAAGCCAATAACCAGACGGCTCATTTTGACAGAGCGGCGTTTGACGCGGGCGTACACAGTAAGGTGTACGTTAATGCTCCGGCTGGCCTTCAGTTTCCCCCGTTGCGTGGAACCACTGGGCGGAGCGAGGATGGAAGGACGAACAAATATCACGACAACGCCTGGTGGCATTTTGCGCCGCGCTTGGGATTCGCTTTGGATCCTACCGGCGATGGCCGGATGACGATTCGAGGAGCGGGCGGAATCTTTTTTGACTACGCCCACCTTTGGACGTACAGCTCGCAAGGAAGCAATGCTCCGTTTGGCAATCAGATCCAAATTTTCCCGTCGAGTTTTGACGATCCGTACACCAGCATCGGTTTGCCGAATCCCTTCCCGCAGTTCGCCAACAAGAATTCCACTTTTTCGCAGTTCGGGTCTTACAACAGCTATCGGACGAATCATCATGCGCCTTACGTTTATCAGTGGAACCTCAGCATCCAAAGACAGATTGGGAACAACTGGCTGGTATCAGCCAACTACCTGGGCAACAGCACCATGCACTTGTTGGGCGACACCGAACACAATCCCGCTATATACCTGGGATCGGGCGCGTGCACCATCAATGGCGTGAACTATACAACGTGCTCCACACTCGCCAATCTCAACCAGCGGCGCGCGTTATTTCTGGCAAACGCCAGGGAGGGACAGTACTACGGCTATGTTGAGGATGTAACGGATGACGGAACACAGAACTATCACGGGATGTTGCTTTCAGTCCAGAGCCGGCGGAGCAAGGGTTTAACCGTGCAGGGGAATTACACCTGGTCCCACTGCATCGGCGATCCCGGAGACAGTCAGCCCGGAATCGGTACGTCTGCGCAGTATCCCGGCCGCCGGTTCTACGAACGCGGGGATTGTGATGGAGACCGCCGGCAAGTGGCGAATTTCTCCACGGTGTATGCGACGCCGCAGTTTTCCAGCAAACCGATGCAGATCCTGGCCAGCAACTGGCAGATCTCGGGTCTTGTCCGCCTGCAAACCGGCAGCTACTTTACCGTGACGTCCGGCTTTGATACCTGCCTTTGCGGCGCGCAGGGGAGAGACCGCGCGAATCAGCTCCTCGCCAATGTCTATACTGCGGATAAGAGCCCCACTCAGTACCTGAACCCTGCGGCCTTCGGGCGGCCAGCGGATGGCCAATGGGGAACCGGCAACATCAATACTCAGGGGCCGGGACAAATCGATATCAACGTGGCTCTGACGCGAAAGTTCCACGTCCGGGAAACCCAGACGGTTGAGTTTCGAGCCGAAGCGTTCAACCTGCCCAACCATCTAAATCCGTACAATCCAGGGGCGAACGCTCCGGGGCTGGCTACCCAGAACACGAATGTTCTTAGTAGTGTGAACTTCGGCAAGCTACTGACCGCCCGCGATCCGCGAATCATCCAGCTCGCGCTGAAGTTTGTGTTTTAGAGAGACCAAAGAGAGACCAACGCTGCCTTGACAGCGTGTAGCGAGGGGCGTAGCATCGGCGAAAATTACTCGCCCCTGAACATGGATTCTATCTTGAAGGGTGCCGCATGAAAGGGACTCTGGCAAAGTCTGTGACATTGGTTATAGGCCTTCTGATGGTTGGCGACCCGGCGTGGGCGCACCACGTGATCGCGGCAAAGTTCGATCCCAACAAACCGGTAACCCTCAGGGGAACCGTCGCAAAGATTGATTGGCTGAATCCTCACGTTCACATCTTCATGGACGTACAAGACGGCCGTAGCATCACGACCTGGGCAATCGAATTGGAGAGTCAGGTGGATCTTCAGAGGAGTGGCTGGAACCGGGAAACGCTAAAGTTTGGAGACGCGATCACCGTGCAGGGAATTTCCGCCCGGGACGGAAGCAAGCAGGCGTGGGGCAACTCGGTTGTGGTCGCGAGCACCGGCAAGAGAATTTTCACTCTGAATTCGGTGCAGCCGCGACGTGACAATCAGGCCGCTCGGCCAACACCCCGCTGGCCCGACGGAAAACCGAGATTGGGTCCCCCGCCAGGCGAACGGGGATATTGGGGAAATCCAAGCTTGACCGCGCTGATGCAGACTGGAGCCAACGTTCAGGTCGATGCCGATGGCCTTTTGCGCAACATCGCCGATGTCGACAAGGTGGCGCCGTTTCAGCGGTGGGCCAGAGACTTGTACGAACTACGGCAGCGCAATCTCTTGAAAGATGATCCGTTGTTTCTTTTCTGCAAACCGCCGGGTGGACCGCGGCAGTTTCAGCTTCCCTACGGAGTTCAGTTTGTTGAAGAGGCATACCGGCAGCGCATTTGGGTCCTCATCGGTGGTGGCAATCACAATTGGCGTTTTATCTATACGGATGGCCGGGATCCGCTGGACCCCACTCAGAGGGACTTTGGCCATCCTCTCTATTACGGCCGTTCCGTTGCCAAATGGGACGGAGACACGCTGGTCGTTGACACGAAAGATTTCAACGAGGAGTTTTGGTTCAGCAACGGCGGTCTTCCGCATACCCATCAACTTCATTTGATTGAGCGCATCTCGCGGCCCGACTTCAATACGTTGAAGTACGAGGTCACCGTCGATGATCCAGGCGCCTATACGAGAACCTGGTCCGGCGGGTGGACTCTTCAGTGGATTCCTGGAGAAGAACTGCCCATATACTTTTGTCAGGACAATCGACCTTAATCGAGAGAACGGAATTTAATTTGTTTGACACGTCTTCGAGATATTTGAGAAACATGTGATTCAGTCTTTACAAAACAGGAGGAAGCTGATGAGTCAGCACACAGTTCGTGGCCTGGCCCTCGTTTTCGGTGTGTTTCTATCAGTAGTGCCGGCTGTGGCGCATCATGCTTTTGCAACTGAGTTTGACGCCAAAAAACCGGTAACGTTCCGGGGCTATGTCACGAAAATCGAGTGGACGAATCCCCACGCATGGTTCTACGTCAATGTCAAAGATGAGTCCGGTAAAACCGAAAATTGGGGTTTCGAAATGGGCGCGCCCGGGGCTCTCGGAAGAGAAGGATTGCAACGGGACACTTTGAAGATTGGGGACGAAGTCATCGTTGAGGGCAGCCTGGCGAGGAACGGAACCAACCGGGTGAATGCGCGGAACCTGACGCTGGTCGGTACGGGTAAAAGATATGGCACGGCGTCCAGCCAGAATGCTCCCCAGTAACCGGTTAGTCCCGCCTTGGCAGAGCACCTTGCCAGAAGGAGGTTCTCACGTGCGACATCGGGTCTTCGCAACGTTCGCAGTGGCCGTTGCACTACTGGGATTGCCGGTGCCGGCGCCATTATTTGCGCAGAATGCCCGGCCGGCGGCACAGGCGCCTTCCCGCCCAACGCCGCGTTGGCCGGATGGCAGGGTGAACTTGGGCGCTCCTCCGGGAGAAAAGGGGTTCTGGTTGCCCAATGGGCGGCCCATACTTGCCCAGCCTGAAGGGAATATCGCCACCGCTGGTGATCCGCAGGGACGAACCGCCTTCTCCGGACCACCGTTCCCGGGAAAACCAAAAGAGAGTGAGGTTCCTTTCCAGGACTGGGCAAGGGCTATATATCAATGGCGCGAAACCAACTTGTATGAACCTTATATCCGTTGCAAGCCCTCGGGTGGAGCCCGGCCGTTTATCAATCCGTTTGGGGCCGAGTTTGTGGATCTGCCCGAACTCAAGACCATCTACCAATTCGATGGCAATCTCCATACGTGGCGGGTCATTTATATGGATGGCCGGCCGCATCCGAAAGATCTGGTTCCCAGTTACTACGGACACTCTGTCGGCCATTGGGAGGGCGATACCTTGGTCGTCGACACGCTCGGCTTCAACGAAAGAATGTGGATCGACCGGGAGGGAATGCCCCACACCGAAAAACTTCACCTGATCGAGCGTTTTACGCGGACGGATTTCAACACCATGAAATACGAAATGACGATCGATGATCCCGGCGCGTACACAAAGACATGGACGACAGGTTTTTTCCTTCGCTGGAATTCGTCGGACGAAATGTTTGAATTCATCTGCCAGGAAAATAATCAGGTCGTCGACGTGTTGGGTTCCCCGGAGGAGAAGGTAGAACGTAGCCTCCAAATTGTTCCGTAAATGCTAGTAGTCCACCGCGACACTGCGAATAGATTCTTCCGGCCCACAATTGCAGATAATTGCAGATTGGCGATGTGACTTCTTGACGTCGGAATCCAGGGAACGGGGCGGCGTGCTTTGCCCGACCGGCACGACCAGGAGGCTGCGGTCCCGTCCGCCATCATAATCCGCAGCTTGGCCAAAAGCTATTGGCTGGAAAAGCGTTTTGGGCACACCCGGCTGGAACGGAGGAAAAATGGGGACATAGGGCTACGTCCCCATTTTTCCTCTACCTTAACGCGCGACCGGATGCTTTTCGGCGGCTATCTTCCGATTGTCACCGCGTGGAGGCCGAGGGATTACTCTCGCCTCCCCAAGAAACACCAGCCGATTCGAAATCCGTAGCGGTATCCGTAATCCTCCGCTAAGATTCCGGCAAGACAGTAACAGGAGGGACCCTATGAGAGGAACATTTTGTTTCGCGATGTGCGTTGTGTTGTTGCTCGCAAGTGGTTGGGTAGCGCAAGCGCAAACGCAGCCTGCCCCGCCCAAGGCGCTGCAGATCTTTGAAGAAAACGTCAAGGTCGGGAAAGCTCCCGCGCACGAGAAAGTCGAAACGAACTGGGTCAAAGCGTTCGCCAGGGCCAAGTGGCCGGGTCAGTACATTGCAATGAAGACGATTGCCGGACCACCTCAGGCGTGGTAGGCGTGGTTTGTCGAGCCACATGATTCGATGGGTTCGATCGAAAAGCTTCAGAAGGACACCGAAAAGTTGACCGCCTTAGTGTCCGAGACGGATCTGCTGGGCGCGCAGGATGGAGAACTGTTATCCAGCGCCCGGTCGATCTTGGCCACGTACCGAGAGGACATCAGTTATCTTCCGCCGAATGTTGAGCCAGTGGCGAAGATGCGCTACTTCGATGTCGAGATTTTTCAAGTGAGGCCCGGGCATAACGCAGAATTTATTGAATCTCGGAAGCTCACTAAGGCGGCCCACGAGAAAGCAAAGATGCCCGACCCGATGGTGTACTACGCTGTGGCAGCCGGTGCACCGAACGGGACGTTTATTCGCTTCCGATCGCTAAAGTCGCTTGCGGACGAGGATCGATTTGACGAAGCCCACAATTCAAAGAACTATCGGGACGCGACGAGTTCGAGTTCAAAAAGAGTCGACGAACTGACATCGGCTTCCGTCGCCAATGTTCAGCATCTCATTTACGAGATCGATCCCAAAATGAGCTATATGCCGAAGGAATTCACGTCGCAAGATCCGGATTTCTGGACGCCGAAACCAAAGCCGGTCACCACCGTCGTGACGCCGGCTGACAGGAAGCCCAAGGCAAATAACGAATAGCCGGGAGAGCGATAGGGTCGGGTGCGCCAGGGGATTTTGTGCATCAAACCAGTTTAATTTTCAGAAAATGAAGGTGAAGAATGCCCATCTACGAATACGAATGCCGGGGATGTGGACACCGTTTCGAGTACTTGGTGCTTCCGTCATCATCCGTGCCAGCCTGTCCATCCTGCCAGCATCAAGATCTTCAGCGATTGATATCGATCTGTGCTGTGAGCTCAGAAAGCACGCGGCAAGCTCATTTGAGTTCTGCCCGGAAGAAATCGGCGGCGGTTCAGCGCGAAAAGCAACACGAAGAACACAAGCTAATCCACAAGGATGACTAGCTCGCCGATATCCTTTTTCTTCCTCAGGGGTAGGCTGAAGATTCTGGAAGGCACCACAAAGCCGTCGTCAAATCAACATCGCTCAGTCCGCCTCATACCACGAACTTCGTCCGCGACCCAGAAGATGGAGACGTCCTGCCTGAACGAGCTGCCGCAAGTGCAGCTTCAATGTGTTTCGATTGGTCTCGGTAAGTGCCAGCGCGGCAGCGAGCGTCAGCCGGCCGTGCTGCCGCACCAGTTGGAGCAATAGCTCATCGAGAGCCGACATGGAAGTCATGAGCCTTTCCCTCTTCACCTTTTCCGCCAAAGAATTTTTCTGCTCGACCAGACAGAGAAGAAAAAAACGTAGCCAGTCCATCAGATGAGACTCGTCTTTATCGAGTGTTCCCTGAGCGCTTCGGAGCGCACGGTAGTACTGTTCCCGGTTTTCTTCAACGACACGCTCCAGAGAACTGTATGACATATATGTGTAGCCCGCCCGGAGCAGCAGTAAGTTGGTCAGCACGCGCGCGAGCCTGCCGTTGCCGTCCTGAAACGGGTGTATCGCAAGAAATCGCACGACAAAGACAGCGGCGACGAGAAGCGGATGATGACTATTTCCTTCAAGCTCCCGCTTCGTCCAGGCAACCAATTCGTGCATCAGCCGCGGCGTGTCAAACGGAGTGGCCGTTTCAAAGATGACGCCCACACTTCGGCCGTGCTCATCGAAGGCTTCCACGTTGTTCGTAATCGTCTTGTAGCCCCCGCGATGGTGCTCGTCGCGAAGCGAAAATTTGAGGAGCGTTCCGTGAAGCTGCTTGACGTGGTTTTCCGTCAGCGGCATGTCCCGCCAGGAATCGAACACCAGTTTCGTTGCCTCCGCATAGCCCGCAACCTCCTGTTCATCCCTCGACCGGAATGATCCCAGATCGAGGTTCGACAGGAGAATATCCACCTCACGATCTGTCAGCTTGGCACCCTCAATTCGAGTCGACGCTCCCACAGACTCCACCGTCGCGATCTGGCGTAATGTCGCCAGGCGATCCGGCGCCAGACTTCCCAGTGCCTTCCACGCACCTTTGAACTCGTCAATATCGCCAACGAGCCGGAGCACATCGGGGGTAAGTATCAGATTCTTGAAAGGTTCAAGAGGCATATATCCGTAACTATACCCGAAAATACCCGAAATGGGTATTGGGTATTCTTGGGTAGCGTTGTGGGTATTATTGGCTTTGCCCAACCGGGCCTCCACAGGCACAGTCAATCATCGCCGACTACTTCGGTGGCGTTGTCTCAAAAGCCGTTCTTGAATAATCTGTCCTCACGTGCCCGGAATGTGCGCACGCTTACGCGGAGACGATGGCCACCGATCAGTGTGTGTTCTTCTACGAATGATAGCCGCCGCCGATCTCGAACAACCCGACACTGATGAATAAGGCAATAGACTTCAGCAGCAAATTCACAACAGAAGATTACCCCTGACTCGCGGTAAGGAACAGGCGGATGCGTGCGAACAGTTCTTCACGCACGCTCCGAAACACGATGGTCTGTTGTGGTTCCGCTGTCGCTTCGGCGGGATCATCAAAGCCCCAATGGATCGGCTCAGCAGCCGGGAATATCGGACAGTTTTGCTTGGCTCGGTCACAGACGGTAATCACGTAATCGAATTGCTGGCCAGCAAACTTGGAAACATCCTTGGATGACTGCCCACTAATATCAATCCCGATTTCATTCATCATCTGGACGCTTTTCGGATGGATGCCTTTCGGGTGAGTCCCGGCGCTGAAAACCTCGAATCGGTCCCCGGCCAAATGCCGCAGGATGCCTTCGGCCATCTGGCTTCGCGCCGAATTGCCAGTACACAAAAAGAGAACACGTTTCTTAGTCGTCATAGGTATCGAGTGTATTCCGGCGGGCGGGTCTTCCAATAAGAGAATGCAATATCCAAAAATCCGGAATGTGTTTTGTGTCCGGCTCATAACTGATGAGTATTTCAGTGTTCTTTTGGAAATGGATTTGCAACGTACGAATACGTCAGGGCCACACCTACGTCAGAAAGGAGAAACTCCATGTGCAAAACTTCAGTGGTATTGCTGCGCCATTTCGTTTCAATCGCAGTTGTTACCCTAGCCATTCGCGCCGAAGCTGCTGATCCAGCCCCTGCACCTCAAGCCACGACCCAGGCTCCCGAGCCGCCGCGGCCAACGTATCCGGGGATCCCGCCTTCGCAAGGAAAACTAGAAGGGACGCTCGGCTCGTTCAACCTTCGGGTTTTCGGGACGGTGTTGCTGAACCTTTCGGGATCGGATTCGTCGATCGTTGGTGGGGAAGTGCCGTTGTGGGCTCTTCCTGGATCGGTTCGTGTTTCGTTCCCTGATGGGACTACGAAACGTGCCGGTGATGTTCACGATACTATTTTCACGGCACGTCAGAGCCTGTTCGGTTTCATCGTTTCGCCGTCCAACCCCTCCAGTGACACCTGGGTACCGTCGGCAAAACTGGAATTCGACTTCTTCGGCACGCGGCCCGTCGACTCTTTGCAACCGCAGGGACGAGTGTTGAATCAACCGCGGCTGCGCCTGGCTTATTTTCAAATTGAGAAGCGGGCATTGAAAATCACGGCTGGACAGGATAAAGCCTTACTCGCTCCACTGGACCCGGTGTCTCTTTCCCACGTTGCGATTCCGCTTGGCGCCACTGCCGGCAATCTCTGGGGATGGTTCCCTCAGGTGCGTGCGGACTGGACGCACAAAACCGGCGACACATCGACTGTGTTGCAATTTGGCGTACTGCGGCCTCAATTTGCCGATCCCCGGCTGAGTGATTTGCCGGCTCCCGCAGGAAGTTCGGTGGAAGGAGCGCCGGGTTTTGGCGAGCGCTCAAGCCAACCGTTTTATCAAGCGCGTGTGGCAGTTTCGCATCCGATGAATGATTCGAACATCGCTGTCGGCGCTGCCGGACACTATGGAAGGGAGCGGATCGGCACCGACCGCACAATCGAGTCCTGGGCCTTCGCTGCAGATTACGCTGTACCTGTGCATCGCCGAGTAATTTGGCGGGGTGAAGCCTTCGCCGGAAGCAACCTCGTCCCATTCCAGGGCGGAGTGCTGCAGGGGCTTGCTGTGCTTCAACCTGTCGCAACGGCGCCGCCAACAAAATTCAATCGGATCGGTGCGGGCGGCGGTTGGACGGAGCTGATCCTGAAAGCGACTGAAGACAACAAGAACGTGGTTTACGCCGGCGTCGGACTGGATGATCCTCGCGACCGGCACCTGTTGCCGGGCTCCGGCCGTTCTCAAAATCGCTTTGCGTGGGCAAGCTATTTCCGAAAGCTCACCGATGAAGTGACGCTCGCGACGGAGTGGAGCAACTGGCAATTCAAGACAAAAGGATTCGTTGGAGGAGCGCCCGGTCCGCGCGGTCCATCCGGGCGAGGAAATGTCTTCAATCTAGCCCTGGCGTACCAATTCTGAGTTGGTCGAAGCTAGGTCCTGTCCCGCGTAATTGCTGACAATGTGACTGGTCAGGTCCGTCCAGAGAGTTTCGGATGAAACCTGAAAATTGACTAGTGAGTAAAGATTAATACGCTTGGCAAAATGGTCCGATCTTTCAGCTACCAAGCGCACTAATCATTACTCACTAGTCAATTCTCGGGTTTCATCTGATGCAAAAAATTACTGGGATACGAGACTAGCTCCAAATGATGGGTGACACGCCTTTAATGCTATCGGATGCGGTTTTTGTGGAGTACAGGTGATCCAGGGTGACCTGTCTCAGGGTGTCGACGGAGTTCTCAGCATGGACA
>WNGJ01000225.1_pt1 | contig 48056 bp, 42 predicted proteins | sample 5400611 | NCBI WGS metagenome assembly WNGJ01 (sample SAMN13153375, study PRJNA577476) | soil metagenome | isolation source: 40 cm soil or saprolite under Garry oak tree replicate 1 | place: USA:California | collected 2016-06-15
TCCGCCATAGCCGAATCGCCACCGGGTCGAGATCGCAGCCGGGCTCGGGCAGTTCGTGGAACACGCGCGCCGAGGCTGATCCGAGCAGCCACTCAAGCGATGGCATCCGGGACCCTACCCGGCTCGCGAACGGGAGCACCTCGGTGACCAGCCGGGTGTACTGGTGCCATCGCAGCAGGTAATTGTAGGTGGCACGGCCGGTGTGCAGCGATCCGCCAGTATCCGCGACGTCGCTGTCGCGCCGGTTCGCGGTGGCCGAGGTCAGGCGTTCCGGACGCTCGCCTGCGGCCAGGCCAACTGCGACGGTCGGCCCGGCACTTCCGTACAGCCGGATGGCGGCGGCGGCCGGCGAGCCGGGAGCGCAGAGCCGCCGCAGCGCTCGCAGGTTGCCCTCGCCGGTCACCGACCAGAACTCCATGGCCAGTTTGTCGCCGATCTTGGTCAGTGCCTGGTGGCTGAGCGGTTTGGGCCTGGCGGCCGGGGCCATCGGCCCGGAGGCTGCGGGTGTGAGCTCCGGCCGCGCTACCGCGTCCGCGGCCCGGGCGCTGCCCTGCTCAGTGTTCGCCGGCGGGCGCTTCGCTGAGTCCGGCATCGATCGTTTTCTCTGGCCATCAGCACGCGCGGGAACCGCGGGCCTGGGCGCGGGGACGGTGGCAGGCTGCTGCCCGGCGCGGCGCGCGGTCACGTTGGGCAGGCAGCGCGAGCAGCCGAGGTGGGTCTTGGCCGCGACAAGCGGCCAGCTTGCGGCGTTCGCCCCGCAGGCGGGACAGCGCACCGGCGCGAACATGCCGGCAGGCAGCAGCCACTCCAGCACCAGCGGGAAGCGCCGCGCGCCGCGCATCACCTCAACCGGGAACCGCAGGGCCGGGACGCACAGCAGATGCAGCCGGTATGGGCGGACTTCATGCGTGGGGGTGTGCTTTTCCTCGATCTCGGCCAGCCGCCGCCCTTCCTCCGCCCGGACGCTGTCCACGCGGGCCGCCAGCAACGCCTGCCGGTCCGGGGCGGCGCTTGCCTGGCGCCTGGCCAGCGAGGCGAGTGCCTCGGCGTAGTACTTCCTGGCCCTCGCCAGTTCCGCGTCCGCGGCTGCGCGCGCCGACCCGCTGGCGAGTACCCGGCACCGGCCAGCGGCTGTCTGGTCGAGCAGACGATGGGCCTGCGCCAGGGCTGGTGGGACCGGCCCGAGGTCCGGTGCGACGCGCGCGGGCGAGCCTTCCGCGGCGAGCCGCCGCATCCGGTTGACGGCCTGTTCTGGCAACTCGTGCCCGGAAGGGACGTCCACCCAGCATTCCGCACGTTCACAGAACCGGTCGTCCGCGGACGCCGTATAGGTCACCATCGCGCCGACCCGGAGCACCTGCCGCATGCTTCGCTCTACCAGCCCGCCGGCATCGACCCGGCCGTGATTAACGGGCAACGTCTCCCGCGCCTTCTCCAGCAGCCTCTCACCGTCCGGCGGCGCGGCGGCGGGGACGGCCAGCCTGAGCACGCCGGCATCGTCGGCCGACAGGACGTCCTCCGCGGCGGTCATCAGCAGCGGGTGCCCGGCCCCGAGGAGCGTGACTCCATCCTCGCGGGCGACGTCGGCATGCTCGGTCACGGCGAACTCCTCCGCCAGGCCAAGACTGCGCTGCAGCTGCGGCGGGATCATCACGAGCGCGCTGTCGCCAGACCTTTCCCAGAGCCCGCCGCGCGACTCGATGTAGCTCAGCCAGAACGCCAGCGCGCTATCCATCGTCACGCCACGCTCATTCCTGCCCGATCAGATCGTCGGTGCAGGAGCGATCCCGCAGGTACTCCGTCCTGGCCCGGGCGAGATCCTCCCCGATCTCCGCCAGTCGCCCGGCGAACTCGGAGTCGTCGCGGGCCCCGACGTACGCGTCGAACACCGAGGTCTCGAAGTCGAAGTCGTCGTCGATCCTGCCCAAGATCATGTCCAGCTCCCCGACCACCAGCTCGAACAAGTTGATCTTGGTTTCGAGGACGTGCAGAATGCGCTGCTCGATCGTGCCGCGGGCGACAAGGTTAGTCAGCAGCACATCTTGCGTCTGGCCGACCCGGTGCAGCCGACCGAGCCGCTGTTCGATCTGCATCGGATTCCACGGCAGGTCGACGTTGACCATCACGTGGCAAAACTGCAAGTTTCGTCCCTCACCCGCGGACTCGGTGCTCAGCAAGACCGGCACCTCTTCGCGGAACGCGCGGATCGCCTTCTCCTTGTCGGAACGGGCCAGGCTCCCGTGGTAGATGGCGGCCGGGATTCCCCGGCTGCTCAGCTCACTAGCGAGGACGTCCAGGGTCTGCCGGAAGGCCGTGAACACCAGGGCCTTCTCCGGGCCGGCACCGCGCAGTCTGGCCGCCAGCTCGGTGGCCTTGCTCGTGGCCGTGATCGCTGCGGCCCGGCGGCCGAGGTCATCCCACCCCACTTTGACCAGGGTGGGGGCAACGGCGGCCGGGCTTGACCCGGCCAGCCTGGCCAGGCTGCGCAGGGCCAGCCGGCGAGACTGCCGGGCATCCCGTGCCTCCTGCCTGATCCGCGCGGCGATCTCCGCATACAGCGCCGCTTCCTGGGGGGAGGGCGTCACGAGCACTGTCTCGGCGAGGCGCTGCGGAAGCATCACGCTCACCTCGCTGCGGCGGTGACGGACCATCACCTCCCTGGTCCTCGCACGCAGCACGGCCACGTTGCGCGGTGCCGCCACCTCGCCGGACCCGTGCTGGCCGCGAAACTGCGCCGGGGTGCCCAGCAGGCCGGGCGCGGCCAGGCTCACCAGTTCGTAAAGATCCTGCAGCCGGTTCTCCACCGGGGTGGCCGTGAGCAGCAGCAGATACCGGGCGCTCAAGGCCCGCGCCAGCCTGCCGGATGCGCTGCGGGGATTGCGCAGCCGGTGGGCCTCGTCCATGACGATCGCATCCCACGGCTCGTGCGTCAGCACCGACCTGAGCGGCTCGCGGCGCGCGGCCGCCAGTGAAGCGATCACCACCGGGTGATCCGTGCCAGCCTCCCACCCGCCTTTGCCGGCCATCACGGTCGGCAGCACAAACTTCCGCTCGAGCTCCTCCCGCCACTGCTGGGCCAGGCCCGTCGGCACGACCACGAGGACCCGGTCGGCAAGGCCGCGCATCCGCAGCTCCGACAGGACCAGCCCGGCTTCGATCGTCTTGCCGAGCCCGACCTCGTCGGCGAGAATCGCCCGGCCCCGCATCCTGCGCAGCACCGTCTGCGCCGTCTGCCACTGGTAGTCGAAGGGCTCGAAGCCAAGCCGTGGCTGGGACAAGAAAGTGTCGAAACCCGGCCTGCTCCATACCTCCGCAGCGGCTTCGACCAGCCGGGTGCGCTCCCCATCGACGGGCGTGCCTTGCCGCACGACGCCGAGGAGGGACAGGTATGGGGTCAGAACCTGGGACTGCTCGTCCATGGGCAGCGAAGCGGCCGTCTTCACGAGGGCAGATTACCGGGAGTTGGCCTGGCCTGTCCCGGGCGGGCGCGGCTCGGCCCGGTCCGACGTCAGTTCGTCATGTTGACGACCACAACGTCCAAGCCAGGGATGCGCTCGAAGTGCCGGATGTTGGCTGTTGCGACACGCCATCCAGCGGTGATGGCGGTGGCCGCGACGAGCCGGTCATGCGCTCCTGCGTCTGTCCCCGCCGAGGCCAGCTCTGCCCACAGCCGCGCGTGTGCACGTGCCGCCAGCAGGTCGAAAGGGAACGGTGGGAACGCGGCCAGCACCCCCTCGACGAACGCTTCCCGGCGTGCGCGGTGCTCCGCCGATGCTCGGTGCACGCCGTGCAGCAGTTCCGACGCCGTAACAGCGGCGATGCCCACCTCTTCGGTGGGCCCAAGCTGTTCTTCCAGGCGCTTGCTGACCTCGTCCATCGCGCTCGCTGCGGGCAGGCGGCGGATGCCGCGCTCTAGCTCGATGAAAACGGTCGTGTCTAGGAGGGTGCCCACGGATTGTCCGGGGAGGGTCCGATGTCGCCGAGGACGGCCTCCATGTCCCCGGCGAACTCCGGATCAGGTCGCGCTGCGCCGGCCAGCAGCCCCAATGCCTCCCGCAGCGGCCTTCCGCGGTGGGAAGGGTAAGAAATCGCAGCACGGTCGTCTGGGTGAACGATGACGAAGGCTGGCCGCTCGCGGTTGACCACCACCACCTGCTCGTGACGGGCGACCGCCTCCCGGGCGCGGCGGGGGATCCGGACTTCCTCTGCCCTGATCGTGGTCATGCCACTAAGGTAGCACGTGAACCGTACGGAAACGTTCGGAACCGTACTGACTTGAGGCGCCACCCATGATCGGCTATTCCCAGCCACGTGGCACAGATGCCTGCGGTCAGACCCGGGGCATACCGTTCCTGTGGCTTTCAGGCTCCAGCCCTGCTTTGTCGAGGCGCTGGATCAGGCTGGGCTTGCGGAGGTGCTGTTCACGAAGTTGCTTGATTCGCTCGCTGAAGACCTTCCCGTTGCCGGCCCGTTCGGCAAGTGCCTGCAGGTCCGCCAGGATGGCCACTGCCTCGTCGTATTCGCGCGGTTTCTTGGTGCCGATGAGGGAGCTCACCTGCTGCCAGGCTTGCTCCTCCCGGAGCGCCAGGGCATCCAGGCGCTGCTCGCGGGCGGCGGCAGCGGCGCGCGCCCGGCGGGCCAGTTCCTGAGCCTTCCGCTCCGCGGCGAGCCGTTCCCGTTCCCCGCGCCGGGCAACTGCCGCGTCCCGGAGCTCCCCGGCCGTACGTGTTCCTGGATCGGCTGGGGCGCTGCCTGTGGATCGTTCGGCCCGGAAGCGGCGCTGCAAAACCGCCTGCACCTGGCTGCCCTCGCCCCGCGCCGCGCGCAGGAGCAGGGCATTCTTCTGCGCGGCGGGCAGATCTTCGATCCAGCCGGCCAGCTCGCCTGCCGACTCAGGGACCGTCTGCACCTCAGCGCTGGCTGCCGCTGCCGCCTCCAGCAGGTCGTCGTCGATGCGCAGGAAGTCGGCGACCGCGCGCAACGGCGCGCTCAGGGTCCGCAGGCCCGGTGGCAGGGGTGGCTCTGCCTCCTCCTCGCCGACCTCCTCTGCCTGCACCGAGAGCAGCCACGCGAGGTAGAGCAGGCGCAGGTCACCCGCTGCCAGCTCGGAACGCACGAGGGCGATCGAGGCCAGCCGCCACCGCTCCATCAGTGCGGCAGGGTTCCCGCGGAAGTCACCCCAGTGGTATTCGTTGACAAAGCTGGTCGCGGTGATCCGCGCCCGCGTTGACAGCGCGCGAAGCTCGGCGCGCTGCCGCGCGTCCAGCGGGCGGTCTATCGCCAGGAACTCGTAGTACTGGTACTCACTCATGACCACGGGTCTCCGTCGTCAGTGCGCGCACCCCCCGGCGCGCTTTGCGTCCGGCCTTGGCCTGCACGAACTGCCGCGCCTACTCCTCGATCGGCGTGACAACCTCGGGCCGCTCCCGGCCGAATCTCTTGCCGTACAGGTGCTCAATGAACTGGGGAAGCGGCTGCTTCCAGGGCTCTTGATGGTGCTTGCCGAGCTTCCTGGGGTTCAGGCCGAGCTCACGCGCCATCTGAACATGGGCATGAGACGGCCGGTGCCGTCGGCGCGCGTCTGCCCAGGCCTGTAGCTTCGGCGGGAGGACCGGTGCCTTCCTGCTCACGCTGATCAGCCCAGCCAGTGGCGGTGCCGTTGCCGTCGCGTTCGGCAAGTACCTGCAGGTCCAGCAGGTCCGCGAGTTCTTCCTGCTAGCGCATACTGGTGGGAGCCTCGTTGGGCTCACTGGTTTGTTAGTCAGCTCTTCCAGATCACCCGCGCCTTGCCACTTGGTCCAATGGCGATTAGCGCCGTCTTGCTCGCGAACCCATTCCCCCGGTCGGTGTCCAAGTAGATGGTCCCGTTGGCGGCGACCGCGATACCGTCAGGCGGAAATCCCTCGATGCCGATCCGCGGGTGGGCTGGCAGGCGGTAGAGGACCTGTACGCCATGGCTGGTGATCCGGTCGATCTGTTGGGTGTTCATTGCAAGAACGCTGCCGTTGGGGGCAAGGACCAGCCCGCCTGGGCCCTGTGGGTAGAACCCGTCCTTTCCGTCTGGAAGCTGCATGATCCCGCTACTCGTGATCATGAGCAGAGTCTTGGCATTGGAGCCTGCGACATACAGGTTGCCAGCGCGTTCGAAAGCAAGCCCGTTCGGCCCGTCCGCGGATGCCTCGGTTGCCCGCCGCCCGATTCCCCATACTCCTGCGGTCTCGCTGCCGTCCTCGCTTTCCACCGTGTACTCGATCACCCTGACGGTGATGCCTGGGATGGCCTTCGGGTCCTGGCCCTTGCGGCGCATCTTCCGGGAGGCGGCCGGGTTGGCGATCCGCGACAGCCAGGTCCCGTCCGGAAGCACGTCCAGGACCGGCAGGTCCACGTCGCTCTTGGCCCGCCACAGCACATGTACCCCGGCGGCAAGCACCTCGGCGAGCAGGCCGTGGGACAGGAAGTTCCGGTCGGCGGCCAGCAGGTCACCGGGACCGAGCCTGGCCAGCAGCTCCCTGGTCGCCAGCGGCGACAGCGCCGCGGCCAGCACCGCCCTCGTCCCGCACTCGCCGAGCCCACGACCCGGATCTGCGGGAACGGTCCCGGGCCTGAGTCGTTGCCCGGGTAGCCGAACTCGGCGGCGTTCTCGGGCGTGTTCGCCACATCCAGGCACATCCCGTCGATCGCCGCCAGCCGCATCCCGGACACGAACGCCGGCCCGTCCTCCTGCCCGGCCAGCGGCCCGGCGGCCTCCTCCAGCAGCCGTTCCATCACCTGCCAGCCCAGCCGCTTGCGCGCCAGGGTGATCGCCGCCGGGGTCGGCTGCATCCCCAGCAGCATGCGCGCCCGGAACCGGCGCGCCCAGTCCAGGCCCCCACCAGCTTGTTCCACACCTCCCCGTAGCCGGACTGGAAGAACAGCAGCATCGCCAGCAAGTTGTAGACCACCACCCGCGCGGGCAGGGTGCGCCTGCGCTGCTCGCGGACTCCAGCCTGGTCGACGACCCGGTCCACCAGCTCCGGAGTGAACACCCTGGTCAGCACGCCGATCCCGATCCGGTCCGCCAGCCGGTCACCTGCGACTACCTGCTGCCCTGGCCTCGCCACGCAGGCGATGTTACACCAATGTAAGCTTAACTTAACGCCATTGCGGCATGGCCCCGCCGTGGCCGAAGTGATGGCCGGATGATCAGGCAATCGGCCCGCCAAGACGAGGGCACATCACTCCAGCAAGGCTGACCTGGGAAAACACTTTGCGCGTCACGCTGGGCGTTGAGGGTAGACAAATGCCAATACCTAGTGGCAGACTTGGGCAAACCCGGCGGGCTTGTTGCAGAGTAATGGTCTGGTGAAGGAACCAGTGAATGTGAGAGATCAATTTGATCTCGTACGCAGGATCGGCAGGCTTGATCCTGACCAAGCACTGATCACGCCAGTCGTCAGGAGTATCGATTCCGGCGAGTGCTCGGTCGAGGATTTATTCGCAGCTCTCTGCGCTTCGAGCGTGACGACCTTTGCCATCGCATCGCTGCAGGCGGTACCAGTCGGCGCAGGCGCCGGTGCGCTCTTGGGAATGCTCAAGAAGTATGAGGAAGAGGACAGGGCCTGGGGTGACCAGGTGATTGGCGTCATGCGGAGGGTGGTGGTCAAGGCAGCCGAAGAGGGCGGTCATGTTATAAAAGGCCTGGCCAACCAGTCGCTCTACCCGGTTCCGCAGAGCCGGCACATGGGGGATGTTGACCTCCATTTCCCAACGTGCGACGCCGCGCTTGGGATCATCAAATGGCTCCGGGATGAGGGGTGGGACTGGGACACCAGCGAATTCCCATGGCTGAAGTGGCATGAGTCCGGCATGACCTATGGCCAGCTCTCGCTGATCCTCCCGGGAAGCGCGGAACCACCAGCCAGGGTGGATCTCCATTTCGGGCCGTTCTCCATAGGTCACGCGGAATTAATGCCATTAGCCGGGTGGCGGCCCGGCTCCGCGTTGGAGGTTCCCGCCTCAACACCCTCGCCTGAATCGGCGATAGCACTGACCGCCGCGCACGCGCTCAACGATCAAATGATCTCCATGAAGGACGTCAACGATCTGCACTGCCTGACCGGCCCCGACATCGACTGGCCCACCACGACCGAACTGTGCCGCGGCGCCGGGGCGGAGCCGGTTCTCGGCCGCTACCTCGTCGAACTGGCCCGGGCTTACCCGGATGACCGGCCGCCCTCGCTGCCCGGCGCAGCGGCTCTCGGGCACCGCAAGCCTGCCCCGCTGCCCCGGGCCCGCGCCTTCGCGCGGCACGCGTATCGCGGGGCGATCTCCAGGGGGCAGCGCCGACCCGCGGCCGTCAGGCTGGCGTCCGACGCCTTTCGCTACTACCGCGCCGATCTGGCGCCGCGCGCCTCGTCGAGCCCGGCGCCGCTGCCGATCCCGCGGTGGCGCCAGCGGCACCGGTGCTGGCGGCTGTTGCCGCAGCAGAGCTGGGCGGGCCTGGCGCGGGAGCCGATGACGGGTCAGCCCACCCGTGAAGAGCGCCTGGCGGGTGAGATGTCGCTGATCCTGGCGGACAACGCCGCCGTCGTGCTGGTGGGCAACGACGTCTTCGTGCCGACCCTGTGGGGTGATGTCGGCCCGCGGAGCACCGGCCTGGCCTACCGGTTGGCTGGTGACCGTTCGTGATCGACCTGAGCGGGGCGCAGCCGCCGTGGCCGGACGACGCGACCGCGCTGCTGAGCGGCTGTGCCGACGAAGCCATCCGGTCGCCGGATTTGTGGCGCGTTCCCGCTCCCCGCGGCGACGAGGTGCTGCGCACGGAGCTTGGCCGCCTGCTGGAGCTGGACGCGGAACTGCTGACCATCACGGCCAGCGTCCGGGCGGCAGCCTTGACCTATGCCCGCCAGGCGGCGCACCTCGTTGTTGAGCGGCCGACGTTCACCGGATCGTTAGAGGTGCTCCGCAGCGGCCCCGCCACGGTGCAGCTGCGAAGCTGGGAGGAGATCGGGGAGCGCCCGCTGCCCGCGGGCGCGACGCTGTGGCTGACCTCACCCGCGCGTAACCCGGATGGGCGCACCCTGGACCGCGCCGAGTGCGCCCAGCTGAGCGCGCTCCGCGGCCTGGGCCACCCGATCGTCGTCAATGAGACTTACCGGCTGTTCCGGCTTGATGCCCCAAGGGTGGCTGGCGCCGACTACGTCGGCTCACTGCACAAGCTGATCGGCGTGGGAAGCCGGATCGGCTGGGTGCACAGCCCGTCCTACTTCGCCAACGCCTACCCGGAGATGCTCGGGACCACGCCGTCGCGGGTGTGGCAGCGGGCCTGGGGACTGTTCCTGCGCCGCGGTGGGTTCGAGCAGGCGCACGCCGCGGTCATCGCGCCCTGCCGCCAGGCGGCTCAGTCGTTCAGCGCGCGGCTGACGAACCTGAACGGCTTGTCCGCCGACTTCGACGGGCCCAACGCCCTGCTGCCGTTGGCCGACGGCGTCTCGGAAGAGGATGCCTTGGCCCACCTGCGCCAGCAGGGCTACCTCGTCTCTGCCGGCCAGCACTTCCTGTGCCGCGAGGCTGCGGTCCGCGCCACATTCCTGGGCGTGCCGCCGGAAGCGGCCACCGCCTTCGCGGAGACTGTGGCTTCCTGCGGCATGTTCACACCGGATCACGCTCGCGGCAGCGCCGGCCGACCGGCCAGCCAGCCTCCTGACTTCGTGACTCCGGGGCCGGGTTCGCCATGAAAGGGCCGCCTGCCCCAGCCGGAACTGGCCCCGAGGCGCTCTTCGAAGCGCTCCGCGGCCAGGGCATCGAATTCTTCACCGGAGTGCCCTGCTCGTATTTCGACGGTCTGCTCAGGCTGATCGAGGAGCGGTGCCCGAGCCGTTATGTTCCGGCCGCGAACGAGGGCACGGCGCTCGCGATCGCGTGCGGCACCGCGCTGACGGGCCGCGTTGTGATGGACAACGGGACTTATGAATCCACCGGCGGGCAGCCCACGACCTCGGGCAGCACTCGCCTGGACCGGGTGGCGCTGGCCTGCGGGTACCTTTCGGCGTCCAGGACGGAAACCATTGACGAGCTTTCTTTGGGGGTCAAGCGCGCGCTGACCGCGCCGGGTCCCACCCTGCTGGCTGTGCAGGTTGGCCGGAGCCAGGCCCAGCGCCGCCGTGGGCGACCTCAGCTTTGCCTGCGGAGGCGATCCGTGCCCGCGTGGAAGAAGCCCTCCAGCGCCGGACCAGGAAAGGAAGGGAGTAACGCGAGAATGACGACAGAATTCGGGGGAGGTGAGGCGATGGAACTGGGCGTGGGGGTGCATGACGCACTCTCAGCCATGATGGTTGAACGGGCCGGCTTCGACGTGTTATGGCTGGGGAGCCTGGAAGCGTCAGCTCACCTGGGTTTACCGGACAATAACCTTATCAGCGGCGCGGAGATGGCAGATTTGGTCCGGCAGGTCCGGGCGGTCTCCGTCCTGCCCATCTATGTCGACGCGGACAACGGTTATGGCAGCGACGAACTCGCTGTCCGCGCCCTCCGGATGTTCACGGCCGCGGGCGCATCGGCTATGTGTATAGAGGACAGCGCTTTCCCTAAACGTAACTCCTTGCGGGTGGACGGGGACCGCCACCTGATGGACGTCGCTGAGATGGCACACCGGGTGCAGGAGCTTCGCAAGGCGAACGGCATCGACATCATCGCGCGCACGGAGGCCCTGGTGGCCGGGTACGGCATGGCGGAGGCGGTGGCGCGGCTGCGCGTCTATGTGGAGGCCGGCGCTGACGCCGTCTTCGTTCAGGTCAACTCGGCCAGCAAGGATCTGCTGCTGCCGACCTTACGGGAACTCCAGGGGATGACGCGGCTGGTGCTCGCGCCGACGGCGCTGCCCGAGGTGCCCGCCGCCGAGTTTGCCCGGCTCGGTGTCTCGACCATGATGTTCGCCAACGTGGTCCTCAGGGCGGTGGTGGCCACGCTGCCGCCGATTCTCGGCCGTCTCCGGGACAGCGGCAGGCTCGCCGACGTGAGCGACGCGATCGCCGCCATCGACACGGTTTTCGATCTGACCGGTAATCGCCCATGACGGCGCCCGTCGAATCAACCGCCCGGCGTTCCCCCGATTCGCTGCGGGTACTGGACGGAATCCTGGGTCAGCTACCGGTGACCACGGGGTCGGTGTGCTCCATGCACACGACTCGCGCCTGGATCGAGTTCATGCAGTCCACCGTCGGTGGCGAGCCGTGCTCGCTCATCGATCCGCAGACGGGCATCGGCTTCGCGGCTTTCCGCATCACCAGGGGCGATCCACCGCCTCCTGGGGACCTGGTCCGGTTGCTGACCGATCGCTCCTGGGTCGCCAGTCCCGCGGCCAGCGAGGCAGCCAGGGAGCAGGTCAAGCGCATCAGCACGGAGCCCTGGCTGCCGTGTCTGTTCGTCACGTTCCCCGGGATGGCCACGTTCCCGGTGCCCGAGGTCAATCCGCCCGTGTCCGAGATGACCGCCACCGTCGAGCGAGTCATCCGTTACGCCGACGAGTCCGGCTGCCGCACCGTGGCCTTTCCCTACGTGATCCCTGAGGCGCGGAGCACGGCGCAGGCGCTGCAGCGGCTCGGGCTGGTGCCGCTGGCCGAGTCGGCCCGGGCGGACCTGGCGGTGCACCCGGACGGGCTGGAGGGACACGTGGCCGCCCTCCCAAAGGCGGGCAGGCGCCAGATCCGCCGCGATCTGCGTGACCTGACCAGGGCGCGGGTGCACACCACCGAGGAGCCGTTGACCGCCCAGCTGGTCACCCTGATCGCGCGGCTGCGATGCGGGTACAAGCGCCGGTACGGGCTCACCGCCGACGAAGGCGCGGAACGGCAACGCGCGGGGGAACTGCTCGGCCGCTTCGGCGGCGACGCGGGGGTGACTGCCTTCGTTTCCCGGCGGGACCGGCGCCCTGTGCGATTCTCGCTTTTTGTCCGGAACGGGGCCGTCTGGCACGCGTTGTGGACGGGAGCGGACTACGAAAGCGGGGGGTATCCTCGCACCTACTTCGACGCGCTGTTCTACGAGCCGCTCCGGGCAGCGCAGCGATCCGGGATCAGCGAGATCACTTATGGCATCGGCGGCGACGAGGCCAAGCGCCGGCGTGGCTGCGTGCTGCACCCGGTCAGGTGCTTCTCGCTGATCCTGCCGCTCGCCCAGCCCAACGGCGCCGCCGGGACCGCGGAGATGGCAGGCGATGTCCGGCATCAGGGATAGCCGCGAGGCCGGGCTGCGCGCGGAGCAGCGCGGCGTCGTCCGCGAACCCGGGCCGGCCGGGGTGCAGCCCTCAGCCACCGGGCCGGGACCGCACGCGTGGTCACTCCTGGACCTGTTCGAGATGGGGGAAGCTGCGGCGTCGCTCACCGCTGCCCACCGGACCGGGCTGCTCGGTGCGTTGCTGGCGCGCGGCGACGCCCCTGAGGGCTTCGCTGCCGAACTCGGCCTGGACCGGCGCGCCACCAGCCTGGTGCTCAACGTGCTGTGGACCTACGGGGTCGTCGAGCTGAACGCCGGGCGGTTTCGCGCCGCAGCGGGGCTCGTTGAGATCGCGCGCGAGCACCCGGGGATTGTGGCCGTGGATCTCGACTTGTTCGAGCACGTCGCTGATTTCCTGCGCACGGGCTCGCCACGGATGCGCATGGACGGCACGGCCCACGAGCGCGGCAGTTCCTTCGCCCTGCTGTCGCGGCGGCTGGCGGACCTCTTCGGCCCTGCAGCGCGAGAACTGGCGCGGCTATTGGTGGACGAGATGCTGGCCGCTGGACACCCTGGAGACCCTGGAGGCGACGAAGACCACGGAGACCCTGGAGGCGACGAAGACCACGGAGACCCTGGAGGCGACGAAGACCACGGAGGCCGCGGAGGCCGCGCAGAGCCTGATGTTTGCGGAGACCGGCGCGCCGGCGCGTACCAGATCCTCGACTTGGGGGCGGGCTCCGGGGTGTGGAGCATGGCCTTGCTGGAGTCACTGCCCGCGGCACGGCTGACCGCGGTGGACCTGCCTCCGGTCGCCCGCCTGCTCAGCGAGCAGATCGCGGCCCGCGGCCTGGCCAGCCGGACAGAGGTGCTGACCGGGAGCTACTTCTCGGTGCCCTTGCCCGAGGGCGGCTACGACGTCGCGATTCTCGCCAACGTCCTGCATCTCGAGCCACCCGCGGCAGCCCGCCGGCTGGTCGGGCTGGCTGCCCGTGCGCTGCGGCCGGGCGGTGTCCTGGTGATCGTGGACGCGCTTGCGCGGGAACCCTACGAGACGGCGAGACCGCGGGCAATGTACGCGCTGTCGCTCGCGCTGCGCACCGGCGAGGGTCGCACCTACAGCAGCAGGGTGGTGACCGGCTGGCTCAGCGCTGCCGGGCTCACCCGGGTGCGCCAGCGCGTGATCACCAGCGCCCCGCCGCACATCGACATCCTCACCGCCCGCCGACCGGGAGTGGGCAGCCGGGCCCGACCCGTGATTGGAGGTAATGCGGAATGATCAATGGACCCAGCACCATCACGGTGGCGGGTGCGGACCTATATTGCGACTCCGCCGGGGAGCGCGGCAGCGCCGTGCTGCTCGTGCATGCCGGGAACACCGATTCCTCCATGTGGGACGGCCAGTTCGAATGGCTGAGCCAGCGCTACCGGGTACTCCGATCCGACCTGCGGGGTTTCGGCAGGTCATCGCTACCGCCTGGGCAGTTCTCCTGCGCCGACGATCTCGCCGAGCTGATTACCCGGTGGGGCGCCGGACCCGTTGTCGTGGTCGGCGCCTCCGCCGGCGCGCGGATCGGGCTCGAACTGACGCTGCTTCATCCTGATCTCGTGCGGGGACTCGTGCTTGCCGCGCCGATAACGCGCCGGCATCAGTGGAGTGATTACCTGTTGCGGGCCCGCGCGGAGGAACAGGCTGCGCTTGATGCCGGCGTTGTTCCCGCGGCCATTGAGTCGGTGATGCGGACCTGGCTGGCGGGACCACACCGGCGGCTTGAGGACGTGGATCCTGTGCTGCTGAACCGGCTGCGAGCGACCCAGCGAACGGCGTACCAGGTGCAGCGGGCTGCCGATGCGGGTGGCCAGGCGCCAGGTCCCGACCTGGAACCGCAGCCCCTGGCCGAGGAGCGCTGGTCCGAGATCACGGTGCCGACCAAGATACTTGTCGGCGACCTGGATGTCCCCGATGCGCTGGAGATCGCCAATATCCTGGCCAAGTCGATCGCGGGTGCGTGCCTGGATGTGATCCCGAACGCGGCCCATATGGTGACGATGGAGCGTGGCCCGGAATTCCTCGAATTGACTGAGCGCTTCGTGGATTCGCTGGCATTACGGTGAGTGACTTCATCGCCCTCATCAGCCTGAAGCGCCGGCTGCGGTTCGCCCGGTGCATTCGTAACGACCGGAGAGGCTACCTTGCGTATGGTATCGACGCGGTCCAGGATCACGGCGATCGAGGCACCGGGCCATGCGGCCTCCTGGCGTGACCTCGCCACCAGTGCGAATGCCCCCGTCTTCTACCGTCCTGAATTCCTGGCAGCCTACCGCTCTTATCCGCTGCGCCCCATTCATGACAGCCGCCACCTGCTCCTGGTGGACGCCCACCGTAACGTCCTTGCCGGACTGCCGGTCTACCTGGTCGACTTCGTGGACCCGTTCCAGACTATCGGGGTGCCCGCGGCGGCATGTCCGGAAACGAGGCAGCAACGGATGGTCATCAGCCACTTCTGGCACTGCTATGACACCCGGCTGCTGGCCCGCGAGCTCAGCGTCCCGCTTGTCGAGGCGGCCATGGACACGCTGCGCTGGCATGCGGCGCAGTGGCAGGCGGACGCCTGCGGGTTCATCAACGTCTCCGCCCGCGACCCGCTGGGAGAGTGCCTGGAGACGATCGGGATACGCCGAGCGCCAGCCCGGGAAAGGTATCGGATACCGCTCGGCGGTATCCGATCGGTCGAGGACTACCTGGCCGGGTTGCGGCCCCGGATCAGGCATGAGGCGCGGCGCTGCCTGCGCCGCGCGCAGGAAGCAGGAGTCACGGTGCGGGTGCACGCACCGCCGGCCAGCGCCGGTCTGCTGAGCCAGGTGGCGGAACTCCTCGGACACACCGCGGACCGGCACAACCCCGGCTACTACCCGCCGCACCTCGTCGTGCCATTCCTTCGCTCAGTGGGCCCGACGCTGCGCATCATCGCGCTCTGGCAGGGGGGGCGGGCCATCGCGGTGGGGATCTGTTTCGCGGACGGGCGGGTCTTTCATGCCTGGGCGCTTGGCGTCCGGCCGGGGACGAAAGGGCATTTCAGCCCCTTCGTGATCCTCCTGGTGGCCACGGTTTCCGCTGCGCTCGCCGAGGACTGCGGCTTGATCGAGCTCGGCCGGACCAACGGCGAGTGGAAGCAGCGGCACGGTGCGGTCGGCCTGCGGCTCGCGTCCTGGCTGGCGATGGACGGATGGTGATGGGCGTGCTTGACACTGGGATCAAGGTCCAGGAAGGGGTGCTGCCCACCTGGGCCGGGGTGATCGGGAACGACGTGCCGCTCCTCGCCAGCGGGCCGTGGATCAGCGCTACGTCGCACCGGCTGACGCCGCGCCGGGTCACCTTCCTGGCGTACGCCGCGGGGCGCACGGCGGGCTTGCAGGCTGCCGTTGTCGATGATCCTGGCGCCTACGAAACCTGCAATCTGTACCGCATGCTGCTCGCTGAGCCTATGGTGTTCAAGTTCCCGCTCGCTGCGATAGCCGCGCGGGCCTCACTGCGGGAACTGGCCGAACCCGCTGCGCGATGGTTTCCGAATCTCGCTGTGCTCTATCCCGGATACGACTGTTTCGTGGCGGGCAGCGCGGCAGCGGCGGACAGCCTGAGCCACGCGCTCGTGGCCGGTGTCTGCTCGTGGGCCGCGGATCAGGGCATGCGGGCGGTGTCGTTCCAGTACGTCGCGGCCGACAGCCAACTGGCCTGGATCCTGGCCGAACGCGGGCTGCGCCGGCTGCCGCTCACCTTCCGCGCGCGGCTTCAGGTGGATGGCGACTTCGCGGAGTACCTCCACCGACTGCCGCCAAAGCGCAGGGCGGAAGTGCTGCGTGAGCGGCGCCGTCTCAGTGATGCGGGAATGCGCACCAAGCGGTGTGACCATACGGAGTTCTTCGCTGACATCGTGGCGTTGCGGTGCGGCCTCATGGCTCGGTACGGTCACTCGGCGAATCCGGAACGGGAGAGCAGGAACCTGTCGCGGCTGATCGGATGCTTCGGGCCGGACGGCGTCCGGCTCTATTGCTGTCTCGCGGCTGGCCGGGCCGTCGGCTTCTCGCTGTTCGTGGTCTGGAATGGCGTCTGGTACGCCGCCTACACCGGGACGCTCGCGCGGCCAGACACCCGGTTCGTCTACTTCGACCACCTCATCTACTCTCCCTACGCCGACGCCGCGACGGAGGGCGCCCGCGTCCTGGATCTGGGCGTCGGCGCCTGGCAGGCCAAGCAGGCACGTGGCTGCGCCTTGCTTCCTGCGGATGTCTGGGCGATCGGCCTGGACGAGAAGGTCGACCGGTCCATCGAACTTGCCGCGACAGCCATGGTCCCCGAGGCGGGCGCAGCACCCAGGACGGCCACGATCCCGGGACCAGCCCAAGGAGATCGCAATGACTGACCCCGGGCTGGCCGATCCAGCAGCCTGGAGTGATCACGTCTTCTGCCTGATAGCGCCGGACTGCCTGCGCCGGCATCTCAGCGGCGCGGTGCTGCGGCGCTTCCGCGACATCGGGCTCTGTGTCGCGGGGTGGCGGCTGCTGCGCGTGACATCCAGGCACAACGACACCATCGCCGCGATTCAGGGCGCCGGGGCAGGCAGCACGTACCGGTACCGGGCGATCGACGCGCTGTTCGACGTGGGCCCGGCGCTCGCCCTGCGGCTGCGCGATGAATCCGCGCAGCCGTCGGTGGAACTCTACGCGCAGGCCCAGCGCCTCAAGGGCGCCTCCCATCCCCAGGATTGCGTTCCGGGCAGCATCCGGCACGACCTTGGCGCCATCAACGCCGTGATGAATCTGCTGCACGTCTCCGATTCACCGGTCAACTCCGCAGGCGAAGCAGCGGTGCTCCTATCCGGGATCGACCCGCCACTGTTTCTCCCCGCCGAGCGGCTACCGTCGGCGATCCCCATTGTCGAGGCGGGACGCCCGGTGGAGACACGCGGCTTCCCCGCTGTGCTGACCGCGGTCCGCGCCCGGGTGGCCGCGGCACTGTGGGATCTGCTCTCCGACAAGGGGAAGGTGATGGCGGCCGAGCTGAGCGGGGACGGCAGCCTCGCGGACCCGCGCGCGGGAGAAGCGCTCGCCGCGGAGCTGGCCCCGGCCGGCGCGAGCCACCCGCTCGCGGCCGTGTTGCGCATCCCGTTCGACCCGAGCGGGCCCCTGACCGACCTGCGGTACGCCGCTGGCCTGTTGCGCCTGCACGGGCTCGGCCTGGACGACTGGGAGTATGCGGTGCTGGCCACATCGCTGTACTTCCCGCCGGTCCGCTGACCGGCGCCGGTCGTGGATAACCGTGGCGCCGTCTCCCACCGGCCCGCTGCCCGCGTCCTGTGTGTCGACGCCAGCCGCCGAGTCCTGCTGCTGCGGTGGCACGACACGGTCGACGACGTCACCTTCTGGGAGCCACCGGGCGGCGGGTTAGAGGCGGGGGAGACTCCGCTGGAGGCCGCGCGGCGGGAGCTCCTCGAGGAAACCGGGTTGCCCGGGGAAGGGGTAAGGGAGCCTTTCGTCACGGTGCACAGGCGGTTCCGCTGGCTGGGCGTTCACTATGACCGCCACGAGCCTTTCTTCCTGGCCCGCTTCGCTGCCCCGGCGCCGGTGAGCCCAAAGGCGCTGACGGAGGAGGAGCGCGGCCGACTGCTCGGGCACGCCTGGCTGAGCGCCGGGCAGATAGCTGGCTCGCGCGAGCCGATTGAGCCACCAGATCTGCTGCAAGTCCTGGCTCGGCTGGAAGCGGTCGATCGAGGAGGTACGCCGTGATCGAGGAACTGACTCTGCTGAATCCGGGGCCGGCCGGGACGTCCGCCGCGGTCCGGCAGGCGCTGCTGCGCGGTGACCTGTGTCACCGTGAACCGGAGTTCGCGGAGTTGCAGGAACGAATCCGGGCCGCGCTGCCGCGATGCCTCAATCTTGGCAGTACTCACGAGACGATCCTGTTGACCGGTTCTGGGACCGCGGCCATGGAAATGGCGGTCATCGGTTCGGTCCGGGCGGGCAGGCAGATCCTCCTGGTGCGCAACGGTGTGTACGGAGACCGGCTCGTCCGGATAGCCGAGGCGCACGGGATTGAAACCCTCGTCATCGACGGGCCGTGGACGGCCCCGGCGGATCCACAGCGCGTGGACGACATGCTTCGGCGGCACCCACGGATTGACGCGGTCGGATGTGTCCAGCACGAAACCACAACCGGGCTGCTCAACCCAGTGGAGCCGATAGGCGAGATCGCAAGCCGGCACGAAGTAGTCCTGGTTGTCGATGCGATCAGCGCGACCGCCATCGAGAGCCCAGACCTGGTGAAAGTGGGCGGCGACATTATCTGCGGTACCGCCAACAAGGGCCTGCATAGCGTGCCGGGCATCTCCTTCCTGCTGATTTCCCGGGATAAGGGAATCGAGCGGATCACCTCCACCCCGCGGCGCAGCGTCTATCTGGATCCCGCTACCCACCTCACCGCGCAGGCAGCCAGATCCGTGCCGTTCACTCCCGCGGTGCAGGCGCATTATGCGCTCGAGGAGGCGATTCTCGAATTGGAGGCTTGTGGTGGATACCAGGCCCGGGTGCAACAGTACCGTGAGCGGGCCGCACTGGTCCGGGCCGGCTTTGAGCGGAATGGATTGCCGATATTAATCGATGAGCCCGACCGGGCCAGCTCGGTGACCACCCTGCGGCTCCCGCCGGGAATCAGCTACCCGGCTCTGCACGATGAGATGAAGCGCCACGGGTATGTGATCTACGCTGGGCTCGGTAAGTTCGCTGCGGATTATTTCCGGATCGCGACGATGGGAGAGATTCCCGACGGGCGGCTAGCCGGTGTCGAGCGCGCACTCGCGGAATCCCTGAGCCGCGCGTCGGCTGCCCGCGGGAAGAAGTGATGGTCGCGTCAGGGCTGGACCGACGAACGACCTGGCGTGACCCGGAAGGGACTGTCCGGCGCGTATCGCCGGATGCCGGTCAGTCTCCCGATCTGCCCTGCGGGCTGGGTCGTGCCGGGCTACGCCGAGTGAGCAGCAACCCGGCCACCTCCGCTGGGGGCGGCAGCGCCGCGCCGCGCGCGAACGTCCGGCTACCGGCCTGATAAGCGCGCTCCTCGACCGGATCGACGACAAGGTTGCCGTCAGCCCGCAATGCTGCGACGTTGCGCCGGACGGAAGCAGTGCAAAATAAGCACGGTGCAATCAGGGCGGCAAGGTGGCTGGAGTCCGGCTCCAGCCACCTTGCCCCGCCCTGTTAGTTGGCGGCCATCCGGGCTGGGCCGACTTCAACACACCGCCGGAGTTAGCCTGCGACCGCTTTTGGCGTGCCACCGAGATGGCGGCAGCTCCCCGGTGATCAGTCCCGGCCGGGAGTCTTAGCGCTTCTTGGTCTTGTTGGTCGGCATATTTCACCTCCTGCGCGCCTCCGTAACTGGCGAAGCATGCTTGTCGCCGGAGTAAACGCAGCGCGCTGAGTTACACCGGGTGAGGGACCAAGCACGCAATTGCGGTTAATTATATTGTGACTGCTGGGGAGGCGTCAATGGCCCGTGCCAGTAGATTTGTTTACGCAGGTCAACGGCCTGTAATTGGTCGGCCTTGGCGCAATGAGGCGTAGCTCGAACCGATGGGGGCCGGGTAAACCCCTCCCCCCAGATCGAGATCATCTAAGACCGTCAAGAACGGCGCAGGTCTGGCCATGGACACGTGATCCGGATGATTGAGTATCTGCCCGGCCTGGTCGCGAGTCGATATGAGCCCGCTGGTCATCCATTACGCGATCGCCGTCCGCGTTGCTCGGCGCCGCGACCGCCGAACATCAGCCGGCCACGGCCACGGCATCGGCCCAGGAGTAGTGCGGCTTTGCGGTCTGGTGCGTGCCAGTGATGGGCTGTGACTAGTGATAGCTCTGCAACAGGAGTTTCCCGCGGGGTCGACGGCCAAGATCAACTTGTTTTCGCCGGCACATTCCGTCCTGGCGGTGGGGCCAGGGTTGACGGCGGGACTCATCCGCCGTATCTTATCGTAAATAACTAGAATCGCATTTATTAAATGGAGGCCGACCCCCGGAATGGGGTGCGCATATGCGATGTGTTAACGACGTGCTGAATGTCATAGAACCAGGTCCCGGGCAGGCTAAGAGAATTCTCGTTCGCTGACATGCTTTCCGACGATGCGCAGCGCGAACTGAGCCGGCTAACGGACTGCGCCTGGGTAGCCGCAGCCTTCGCTGCCTGCCAGCGCCCGGGACTGCCTCCTGATATTCGGCGGGCAGCCGAAGACGTGCTGATTCGTTCCGGACTGTCGGTCAGCGCGCTTCCCGATCCGGAGTTCGCCAGCGCCGTGGTCAGCCAGCTTCGCCAGGCGGCTGAATTCTCGGCTCGAGGAGACCGGACCTGGCGTGAGATGGATGAGGATGTCCTGATCGCCCAGGGGAATGGGTCCCGTTCGGTGGCGGAATGGCTGGTCGACCACGTCGTTCCGGATCTCGGGATGGGGGATCGGATCCGCGCCGCGGACGCGCGTTTCCTGGACGCGGGAGTGGGCACTGGCCAGCTAGCCGCCGCATTCGCCGCGCGCGTTCCCGGGATCCGGGTGACCGGGCTGGACATCGTGCCGAAGGCCCTGGAAATTGCGCAGCGAATGGTCGCAACGGAAGGCTGCGACGATCGGGTGGAATTGCGGGAATGCGATATCGCGACCCTCGACGAACGGGACCGATATGACCTGGCGTGGCTGCCGGCGCACTATATCAATGCCACTGCGGTTGAGATGGCATTGCCCAGAATCCTGCGCGCATTACGTCCGGGCGGCTGGCTGGTGGCGGCGACAATTGGGGCCACCGCTGACTTGCCGATCCAGCTGGCGCTGATCCGGCTCAACGCCGTCATCAACGGCGGCTGCGCGATCACCCAGGCGGAGCTGATGCCCTGGCTGAGCGATGCTGGGTACGCCGGCGTGCGGCCGTTGCCGAGCGTGCAGCTCGCTGGAGCGCTTACCGGGGCGCGCCGTCCTCTTGAGGGGAGAGCCCAGGGGTGAGATCCAGGAACCAAGCATCGCGGGAGAAGATCAGCGCCGACCAACTGGCCAGCATCACCGCGGAGTTCGACCAGGTTGGTGCGCCGTTCGGCTTCGGTATGTCGGCCGCCTTGCTGCCGATGAGCGCCCACCGCGCGATGGCCGAGTGCGTCGGCGCTTTCATCGACGGTGCGGACGCGCTGATCAGCGGAATCGGCAATGACCCTGCGCGGCTCGCCAGCGTGCTGCGCGTCCCCGAGCACGAGGCCGGGTTGTGGAATGCCTTGCCGCCAGCTGACTGGGCGCTGTCAGGGCGGCCGGACCTGCTCATCCAGGGCAGCCGGGTGGTCCTCATCGACGCTAACTTCGGCCCCCTTGCCGCGCTCTTCCCGCTCAACGACGTGCTGCTTCGGGCCCACCGGGGACTGGCCGCACGCCCGTTCTTCGACTGTCCGGGTGTGCCACGGTTCGTGATGGGAACCTATGCGGACCTGCTGCGCCGACAGGTCGTGCCGCACGCCCAGCGGGTGGTGGTGACCTATTTCGCCGAAGAGGACAAGGACGGTCCGACCAGTTACGGATGGTCTTACCGGTGTCAGGCTGACGAGCTGAGCCGCCTTGGCCTGCCGGCTCGCGTCGCGCACGCCGAGGAAATCGACGCCAGCAGCTCAGGAACGTACTGCGCGGGTGAGCGGGTGGGGCTTGTGCATCGGTTCTTCCTACCACCTGACCCGGCCATTCCCAGTGAGGTGACCGCTTTCGCGGGCTTGCGCGAGGCAGCTTGGTCCGGGGCAAGCGGCGTTTTCACCGGCTTCCGCGGTGATGTGTTCGCCAGCAAGGCCATGATTGCAGCGCTATCTGATGAGCGGTATGCCGAGCAGATGCCCACGGCCCTGGCCTCCCGGCTTGCGCAGGCGATTCCCTGGACCCGGGTGCTCGAAGAGCGCAGCACCCTGGTGGATGGCAGCCGGATCGACCTGGTGCCGTGGACCGCGGACAACCGAGACCGGCTGGTGCTGAAGGGCGCCCGTGGCTACGCAGGCTTGGAGACCGTGATCGGCTGCCAGGTTTCCCACAACGTCTGGGAGGACGTCATCAACCGGGCAGTCGGCGGCGAGCCCTGGGTGGTTCAGGAGTTTATCATTCCAGATTACCGGCCCTTGCTCGTGGCCGACCCTTCGGGCGATCTTTCTCAGCTGCGGTTGCCAGTCGTGTATGGCGCGTTCGTGCTCGACCGCCATTTTGCGGGCGCAATCTGCCGTTACGGCATCCAGGGGGCAGAGAATCTCAACATAAACGGCCACTATGGCGCGATTCCGGTACCCGTCTACTGGACTGCCGGTGACTGAGGGACGGTGTCAGGCGGCCGAGCCCTCCTGGCTGGCTACGGTTTCCTTGGGAGTCGACAGTGTCGTCCCTCCAGGAACGAGCAGCGGCAGAGGGTCGATGATAATAAGCAGGATGACTCCGGCAACCAGCATGGCGCGGATGCCAATCGCTCCCACGGCGACACCGGCCAGCGCGTAGCCTAGCGGCATCAACCCCTGGCTACCGAGCCAGTCGAGTGCCATCACGCGGCCAAGCAAACGGTCGGGAACGTCCTGCTGCAGGCCCGTCATCCACAGGATCTGGTAGATCGTCACGCCGATGCCCGCGATGCCCCAGAAGACAAGAATGCCCGGAAGCGGAAGAAACGCCAGCGAGGACACTGATCCGACGATCGTGAAAAGCGCAGTGAACGCGATCACCCCGGGGCGGCGGCTGCGGATCTTGCCACCCAGGACTGAACCGACGATCGAGCCGACACCGAGTGCTGTGAACATCGCGCCGTAGGCGGCGGCTCCGCCGAGATGCTGCCGGGCAAGGATCGGAGCGGCGAGGAAGGCTGGCGCCACGACGAAGGTCATGGTGATCGTGGACGTGCCGATAGACACAGCGATCCACGGTCGCGACCGGACCGCGCGCAGTCCTTCGGCGAGATCCCGGGCGCTGCTGCGCAGGATGCCCCCGCGCGAGCCATCCGCCGGGTGCTCTGCCGATTCCGTCGCGCCTTCTTTGATCAGCACGAGCGTCCCAACGCTGGCGACGAAGGTGATCACATCGACCCACATAGCAGGGCCTGGGCCCATGACAGCGACCAGCACCCCGGCCAGCAGCGGTCCTAGCACCATGGCCGCGTATTGGGTGAGCGAGGTGAGCGCGTTGCCTCCCTGGAGGAGAGCCGCCGGAAGCACGCGGGGGACCACGGCCCCATAGGCCGGGAGGAACATGCCCTCGGCCACCCCTATGGGGATGACGAACGCGATGAAGACACCGGTGGGCACATGCAGCGGACTCACGGCAATGACTGCAACGCCCAATGCCCGCACGACATCCGTGCCGATCATAACCCTGGTTCGGCGCCATCGGTCACCAATAGAAGCTGCCAGGATCGTGCCTATCGCCAGGGAGATGCCCTGAATAGCGAGAATCAGCCCGAGTCCGCCAGCGCCTGCGCCGCGGTCCAGCACTAGCAAAGCGATGATAATGGGGAACATCTGGTTGCCGACGGAGCTGAGTGCCTGGCCGGACCAGAGCAAGAAGAAGTTTCGGTGCGCAAGGGGCGCCCACATGCCCGTCTTCGGCACTGGGTCAGGTTCGGTCAGGGTGGGTTCCGGGGAAACCCCGTCAGTCATGAACTCCCTTTCGGATTGACCAGATCACCCAGGACACGGGCTGGTCGGCAGCCCGTCCCGGTTGCTGCGCACAGGCGCGGACAAGGCGCAGCCAAGAACACTGCGCGATGCGGCAAGAAATTTGATCATGCGCTGCGGGGAATTCTCTCATACCACCGCAGGGCAGCTGGAACGGATCTGGCTTGGCTGGGTAAGCTGCCGTACCCGACGCGGTCCATTTGCCCACCCTACGAGCCCAGCGGGATGGACTCAAGCGGTCTGGCGCCGTCAATTGCCGGCTGCATCGGACAGGCCCTGCATCCCGCGTGTAATGCTCCACCGGTTGCCGGGCCCATGCCGAGCCCGGTACTAGCCCTGATCATTCATCGGGATGGGTCGCCGGTCACGGGTAGCGCCTGAAGCGTCTTGCTGATCTTGATTTTATGGCGCGGGGATGACAGTGGCCCGGCTGCCGAGCCAGGTGGCCGGGGTTCCACGGTCCCCGCGTGAGCGCTCCTTCCTTGGGTTTGCTAGGGCGGCTTGGTGCTGGCGAATGACGCCTGGCGCTCGGAGCATGCGAACCCGGTCACCGCCGCACCGACAACGTGGGCAGCGGTATTGGCGTGAGCGTGCGGCCCGGCCTGACTCCGCACGGCCTGCGTCATGGTCACCAGACCTGGATTAAGAGGCAGGCATCTCCGACCTGCTGCGATCGGAGCGCATGGGCCATGAGGTGCCTGGCATGCGCGGCGTCTACGGGCACGTCTCGCCGGCCATGCGCGACGACCTTAAAGCCGCGCGGCAGGAGCGCTGGGAAGACTCACTCCGTGAGCGGGCGCAGTTGTCGGCGCGATCCATCGTGCCGGTGCTGGACGCGCTCCTGAAGGCTCATCGGGAGCCTCCGACCAAGATCGGCTCCCATTCTGCTCCCAGAATCGGACATCAGCGAGCCGCCCGGCTCGCAGAGAGGAATACCAATGGGCGTTGACCTGAGGAAACTCTGGTCGGGGTGGCCGGATTTGAACCGGCGGCCTCTTCGTCCCGAACGAAGCGCGCTGCCAAGCTGCGCCACACCCCGGTGACCGCGCCTGCACGGTCCCGATCCGGGGTGAGGTCCCCGGACTCACGAGAGTCTAGCGGACTGCGGGCTCCTCCCGCTCCGGGCCGCCGGGGTGCCCGGCGGCTGCCCTGGGCTGGCGCCCGCATTATTCAGAACCAGGATGGCTGGCCGCCGGCACCAGCGTCAGCAGCGTGGCCTCCGGCGGGCAGCAAAAGCGGGCGGGTGCCCACGGCGACGTGCCAAGGCCGGCGGACACGTGCAGCCACGCACGGTGCCCGCGCAGCGGCGGCTGGCCGGCCGCCGGATGCCGGTGCAGGCCGCTGACCCGTGCTGTCTCGATCCCGCAGTTGGTGACGAGCGCACCACGGAACGGGAGGCAGATCTGGCCGCCATGGGTGTGCCCGGCGAGCAGCAGATCGTAGCCGTCGGCGGCGAAGCGGTCCATCACCCGGGGCTCGGGCGAATGCAGCAGACCGAGGCGCAGGTCGGCGGCTGGGTCGGCGGGCCCGGCGATCTGGTCGTAGCGGTCCCTCTTGATGTGCGAGTCGTGCACGCCGGCGGCCTCGATGTCGAGCTCACCGGCCTTGATGCGGCCGCGCCTGTTGTTCAGGTCGAGCCATCCGGCCCCGGTCATCCCGGCGCCAAGCTCGGCCCACGGCAGGTCGGGGAACTTGCGGGCATGATCGGTCGCGCTGGTCCGCCACAGGTAGCGCGCTGGGTTCTTGGGCACGGGCGAATACAGGTCGTTGGATCCAAAGACGAACACCCCTGGCCGCTCGAGCAACGGACCGAGGGAACCAAGAAAGTCCTTAACGGCTGCCGCGTGCGCGATCGAGTCCCCGGTGTTCACCACCAGATCGGGGTCCAGGGCGTCCAGCGTGCGGATCCACGACATCAGCCTGCGCCGCCCGGGGGTGAGATGCGCGTCGGAGATGTGCAGCACGCGGACGGGGCGAGCGCCGTCGGGAAGGACGGGAACCTCGCAGCGGCGCAGCCTGAACATGTTGCGCTCGACGGCCGAAACGTAGCCGAGGCCGGCCACGCCGACGGCGGTGGCACCTGCGATGAGGGCGGAGGCTCGCACCGTCTCATCGTGCCATGCCCGGGGCGGTGTCCCGGAATCGTGCGTGGCCGGGCGGCGCTGGCCGCGGAGCGCTCAGGGCAGGATGGTGACCATGCCCGAACTCAAGGACCGCCTGCGCGCCGACCTGGCTGCCTCGATGAAGGCGCGCGACACGGTAAGGACCCGCACCCTGCGGATGACGCTGACCGCGATCACGAACGAGGAGGTCGCGGGCTCGGCCGCCCGCGAGCTATCCGACGCCGAGATCATCAAGATCCTGGTCAGGGAGGCAAAGAAGCGGCGCGAGGCCGCGGAGGCGTTCGAGACGGGTGACCGCCCGGAGCAGGCCGCGGCCGAGCGCGCAGAAGCCCGGGTGATCGCCGGCTACCTTCCTGCGCAGCTCACCGGCGCCGAGCTCGCCGGTCTCGTGACGGCCGCGATCCGCGAGACCGGCGCGCAAGGCCCGCGCGGCATGGGCCAGGTGATGAAGGTGCTGACGCCCAGGGTCGCCGGCCGGGCGGACGGCGCCCGGGTGGCTGCCGAAGTCCGCCGTCAGCTCGCCACCTGACGGGACCGGCTTGATGGCGGTTCGCGAAGGAACGGCCGGCCCGTCAGCCCGACGGCGGGCGGCCATGGCCGCCGCCACCGTTACCGTTACCGCCGCCATTGCCTGGGCTCGGCGTCGGTTTCGGTTTCGGGGTCGGCGGCACGTACTGGCCGTCGCCCTTGCTGAGGAACGGACTGTCCGGCGGCACGCCGACGAAGTCGAGCGGCGGGTTGGCCAGGGCCGCGGACAGGAATGTCATCTGCCACGTCTGGCCGGGGGCCATGCTGCCGTACATGAACCCCGGGCAGCCTCCCCGGTAGCACGATCCCGTGCCCTGCATCGGGTTGTTGACCGGATCCTTCGGGTTCCCGACCACGACGGCACCGATGAGATCCGGCGTGTAGCCCACGAAGGCGGCGTAGTAGTAGTTGTCCGCGGTCCCGGTCTTGGAGGCCGCCGGGCGGCCGGGCAGCGCGTCACCGGCCGCGGTTCCGGCCCCCGTCAGGTCGCCCCGCAGGATGTAGTTCGCCGCGTCGGCGATGGCAGCGGGCAGCACGCGATGGCAGCCGGCGTGCTCGACCGGGAGGCGATGGCCGTTCCTGTCGGTGATCGAGTTCACCACGACCGGACGGCAGTAGACGCCGCGCGCGGGGAGGGTCGCGTCCGCGGCCGCCACGCTGAGCGGGGTCACGTTCATGGCGCCCAGGGTGAAGGACGGAATGTTGTCCGCGGACGGATTGTCTTTCCCGTCCGGCTTCAGCAGTGACGTTCCGTCGGGCCGGGTAAGGCCCATCTGGGCGGCCGTCTGGGCCACGTTGCAGAGGCCGACCTTCTGCTCCAGGCGGGCGAAGTACGTGTTGATCGACGCCGTGGTCCCGGTGTACAGCGTGTAGTTCCCGCCGCGCTCGCTCTCGTCGTTGTGCACCTGCCAGACCCCTGGCTGGTAGTCGGGCGCGGGTCCGACACCGGCTGGCCCTCCCTGGCAGTTGGTGTAGCCGGTCACGGTCGTCTGATAGGGCACGTTCATCGAGAAGCCGAACGGTATGTTCTGCAGCAGCGCGGCCACCATCGTGTAGACCTTGCCGGTGGAGCCGATCTGCATCCCGTGGCCGCCGTTGTACTGCGGGCCCACCGCGTAGTCGACGGTGGTCTGGCCGCGGCCGGTGCCGTAGGGCCTGTTGATGGCGATCGCGCGGACCTTGCCGGTGCCCGGCTGGAGGAGCACCTCGGTGTCGGCGTTGTGACCGGGGTTGTACGTCGGGCTGTTGGGCGGCATCTCGTAGTTGACCGCATGCTGTGCCGCGCGCTGGTCACGTGGGCTGACCGTCGTTTTGATCGTCAGACCGCCGATGCCGTCGAGCACCGTGGCAGCCCGGTGGAACGCGGGGTCGGTGTTTACCACGGCGGTGACGTAGTCGCAGAAGAACGGGGCATAGCTGGCCGCGCAGCCGCTTGGCACCGTGGAGGGCTGCAGCCGCACTTTGCTGCCTTCCGCCGCGGTCGCCTGCGCTCGCGTGATCACGCCGAGTTGCGCCATCCGGGCGAGCACGGTGTTCCGGCGTGTCAGCGCGGTGGCGGGATTGCTCATCGGGTCGTACTGCGCGGGATTTTCCACGATGCCCGCGAGCAGCGCGGCCTGCGGCAGTGTCAGCGCCGCCGCGCTGGTGCCGAAATACCGCTCGGCCGCCACCTCGACGCCGTAGGCCTGCTGACCGAAGTAGGCGACGTTCAGGTAGGCGGCGAGCAACTGGTCCTTGGTCATCTGGTGCTCGACGGCGACCGCGTAGCGGAGCTCGCGGATCTTGCGCGCGAGCGTGTCCGAGGCTGCCAGCTTGGCCTGCGCCTGGTTCTTCGCGGTCAGGATGAGCACGTTCTTGACATACTGCTGCGCGATCGTCGACCCGCCCTGGACGCTGCCTCCGTGCAGGTCCTGGATCGCCGCGCGGACCGTGCCCTTGATGTCGATGCCGCCATGCTGGTAGTAGCGGGAGTCCTCGATCGCGACGATCGCGGCGCGCATGACCGGCGCGATCTTGCTGAAGCTCACCGGCACCCGGTCGATGACCTGGTTCGACTGGCCGTATACGTGCCCGTAGAAGTAGGCGAGCACGTTCCCCCTGCTGTCCAGGATCACGGACCGCTGCGGCAGCTGGCTGGGGAGATTGGTGGCGAGCGCCTGGAACTTGTCCGCCGCGTTGCGTGCTGTGATGCCGAGCCCGCCGACCGCGGGCAGGAGCACACCGGCGGCCAGCAAGCCGCCAACGGCGGACAGGGTGACGAGCCTGGCGAGCGCGTTCGTCTTCCTGAGCAGGCCTGTGATCAGCACGCGACCAGGGTACGCCGGCGGCTGGCCCAACCGCGCGCGGCTAGGGTCAAAGGCTAGCCAACGGCCTGAACCAGGGCATAAGGTCTTCGGTTATCGCCGTGGCTGACTAGTCGATGCCGGCCACATGACCCAGGCGGGCTATCCACGAAATGGGCCCATTGGGGTCTGGCCATACCGGCCGGACTTCCGTAAGTTGTGCTTCCGCACCAAAAAAAGCGGCCCGACGTCCGCGCCCGTCGGCCGAGACCCCAAGTGAACGCCATCCAGCGTGACGCCCGCGCTACGGGTGTGACACCGAAGGAGTGGGGCCACATGTGGATCACGGACTGGACTGCACGCGCCGCGTGCAAGGGGAGTGATCCTGATGAGCTGTTCGTGCAAGGGGCGGCGCAGAACCGCGCAAAGCTGATCTGTCGCGGCTGCCCCGTACGCACCGAATGCCTCGCGGACGCGCTCGACAACCGTATCGAGTTCGGCGTCTGGGGTGGCATGACCGAGCGGGAGCGCCGCGCGCTGCTGCGCCGGCGCCCGGACGTGACCTCATGGCACGCGCTGCTCGAGGACGCCCGCGCGCAGTACGAGCGCAGCGGCGAGGACGAGCTGAGCCACGACGAGCTGGTCGCCAGCTGACAGGTGCGGCGGCGCTCACGATGTGGGCTGAGCCGATGTGGGCTGAGCCGTGGCGCGTGGGCTACGCGGTGAGGTGCCTCCCGATGACCCGCAGGCCGTTGAGGTCATGCACGTCCTCGGCCAGGGCAGGTACCTCGGTGACAGGCACGGCGGGATGGGCGGAGGTAAAGTGCTCCGCCAGCCTGCGCTCGCGGGCCTGAAGCTGCGTCAGGTCGGCGTGCAGCCGCAGCGCGGCGGCCGCCAGCGGATAACGGGTGCCGTCGAGGTTCTCGGCGGCCGCCAGGCTGCGCGCGGCGGACAGCCGCGAGGCCGCCGAGCGGTGCACCCGGTTGATGACGAGGCCGGCGAGCGGCATCCGCTCGTCCGCTAGCCGCTCGACGAAGTATGACGCTTCGCGGAGCGCGTCGGGTTCCGGTGCGGCGATGACGACGAACGCGGTGCCCGGTGCCTGCAGGAGCTGATAGGTATGTTCCGCGCGTTCGCGGAACCCGCCGAACATGGTGTCGAGCGCGGACACGAACGTCTGCGCATCCCTCAGCACCTGCGCCCCCAGCACCTTGGTGAGGACGCCGGTCACCATGCCGAACCCCGCGCTCAGCACCTTCATATAGGCACGGCCGCCGGCTCGGGCGGGCACCATCAGCACCCTGATGAGCCGGCCGTCGAGAAACCGGCCGAGCCGCGCGGGGGCGTCGAGGAAGTCGAGCGCCGACCGGCTCGGTGGGGTGTCGACGACGATCAGGTCCCACTCGTCGGCGCGCCGTAGCTGGCCGAGCTTCTCCATTGCCATGTACTCCTGCGTGCCGGAGAAGCTCGAAGAAAGCGACTGGTAGAACGGGTTGGCCAGGATCTGCGCCGCCCGCCTGGGATCGGCGTGCGCCTCGACGATCTCGTCGAAGGTCCGCTTCATGTCGAGCATCATCGCGTGCAGGCTGCCACCGGCCGCGAGGTCGGTGCCTGCCACCACCCGCGGCGTGTTATCCAGCGCGGTGAGCCCCATGGACTGGGCCAGCCGGCGTGCCGGGTCGACCGTGAGCACGACGACGGTCCTGCCCTGCTCGGCTGCCCGCAGCCCGAGCGCGGCGGCAGTGGTGGTCTTGCCGACCCCGCCTGATCCGCAGCAGACGATGATCCGGGTCCGGGGGTCGCCGATCAGCCGGTCGATGTCGAGCCTGGAGTGCCCGGCCGCCCGCGTGGCTGCCTGCCCGTGGTGGCGGGGGGCCGGCTGCCGCGGCCCGGTCCGCGGGCCGGGGGCCGTCACGCCGCGCCCTGGTCGCGCAGTGTGGTGGCGAGCTGATAGAGGCTGCCCAGATCGATCCCATCGGAGATCAGCGGCAGGTCATAGCGCGGCTGGCCCGCGGCGGCCAGCCGGCGCCGCTCCTTGCGCTCCAGCACGGTCCTGCGCGCGTGCTCGGCCAGTTCCGCGGCGAGGTCGCCGGCGATATCCCTGCCCTCCTCGACTCCCGCGGCCTTCAGCCCGACCGTGAGCTCGTCCAGGTCGATGGCGCCGCGGGCCGCGGCGGCGAGTTCTGCTTGCCGCAGCATGGGCGGGCGGACCATGTTGATCACGATGCCGCCAACCTGGAGGCCGTGGTCACGAAGCTCGCCGACGGCGTCGAGGGTCTCCTGCACGGGCATCTCCTCGAGCACCGTGACGAAGTGGACGGCGGTCTGCGGAGAGTGGATCACCTTCTGCACCGCATCGGCGTGGGCCCGGATCGGGCCCACTTTGGCCAGCCCGGCGACCTCGGCGGTGACGTTGAGGAAACGGCCGATCCGGCCGGTTGGCGGCGCGTCCATCACGACCGCGTCGTAGACGTACCTGCGGTTCGTGCCGTCGGTGCGCCGCCGCACCGCCTCGGTGGCCTTGCCGGTGAGCAGGACGTCGCGCAACCCCGGCGCGATCGTCGTGGCGAAGTCGATGACGCCAAGACGGGTCAGCGCCCGCCCGGCCCGGCGCAGGTTGTAGAACATCTCCAGATATTCGAGCAGCGCCTCTTCCGGGTCGACCACGAGCGCGTAGACGTCGCCGCCGGGCAGCGCGGGCGCGCCGGGCGCCACCGCTACCTTGCGTTCGGCGTACGGGAGCGGCGGGCAGTCGAAAAGCTGCGCGATGCCCTGGCGCCCTTCGACCTCCATGAGCAGGACCTTGCGCCCACGGGACGCCAGGGCCAGCGCGAGCGCCGCGGCCACCGTGGTCTTGCCGGTGCCGCCCTTGCCGGTGACGACGTGCAGCCGCACGCCGTCCCAATCGGTGTCCCTCGCGCTCACCCCATGAAGGCTATCGCCGCCCGCCCACCGGCCTGGCCGGCTGGCATCGCGCCCGAGGGTCACTAGTCTGGTGGGTAAAGCAATCTGGTGGGTAAAGCAGTATGGCGAACCGGTGGCCGCCACGCGGCCGGGGCCGATGGCCGCGCCGGTCACCCGAGATGAGGTGCGGACAGTGCTAGCAGCGCTTGTGGCTGTGCTTGTCGTGCTCGCGGTCGCGGGCCTGATCGGGCTGGCCCGGTCGGTCCGTGTCGTGCAGCAGTTCGAGAAGGGCATCATCTTCCGGTGGGGCCGGATCGTGTCCGAGCCGCGCGGCCCGGGGCTCACCCTGATCAGGCCGATCGGTGACCGCATGCAGAAGGTCAACATGCAGATCATCGCCATGTCGGTCCCGGCTCAGGACGGAATCACCAGGGACAACGTGACAGTCCGGGTCGATGCGGTGGTCTACTTCCGGGTGATCGACCCGATCAAGGCCGTCGTGAACGTGCAGAATTACCTGTTCGCGGTGTCACAGCAGGCACAGACCTCACTGCGGTCGATCATCGGGCGGTCCGAGATGGACCAGCTGCTGACCGATCGTGCCGTCGTCAACGCCGAGCTGCGCGAGGCGATCGACGAGCCGACCGAGGGTCCGTGGGGCATCCGGGTGGAGCGAGTCGAAATCAAGGACGTCTCGCTGCCCGAGAGCATGAAGCGGTCGATGTCCCGGCAGGCCGAAGCCGAGCGCGAGCGCCGCGCCCGCATCATCACCGCCGACGGTGAGTACCAGGCCTCCAAGCGGCTCGCCGCGGCGGCGAACGTGATGGCCCGCGATCCCGCCGCGCTCCAGCTCCGGCTGCTGCAGACCGTGGTGGAGGTCGCCGCGGAGAAGAACAGCACGCTCGTGATGCCGGTCCCGGTGGAGTTGCTGCGGTTCTTCGACAAGGTGGCGCTGCCGTCCCGGGCCGGAGGCGAGCCGGGCCTTCAGGACACCGGGGACGCGGAGGTCGCCGCCGCGGAAGCGGCGATCGGCGCGGGCGGGTCGCCAGAGCTGGCGGAGTCGTCACGGCAGCCCGACCCAGCCATCGCGGCCGCGCCCGAGCCGGAGATTCCCGCCGTCCCCGAGGTCCCCGCGGTGCCGGAGGTTCCCGCGGTGCCGGAGGCTCCCGTCGTGCCCGGCCTCGACGGACCAGGCGCGCAGGGACACGGAGCGGAAGGTCCCGCGCCCCGCGGCACGTGAGCCGGGCCCTGCCCCCCACGGCCTCCCGCGGCCGGCCCGGTGCCGGCCCGGGGCCGGCCTACTAATGTAGCGGCATGCAGAAATGGGAGTACGCGACCGTGCCGCTGCTCGTGCACGCGACCAAGCAGATCCTGGACAACTGGGGCGAGGACGGCTGGGAGCTCGTCGCGGTCGTCCCGGGGCCGAACGCCGAGCAGCTCGTCGCCTACATGAAGCGGGTGAAGGCGTGAGCGCGCCGCAGGAGCGGCTCCAGGCGCTCGGCCTCAAGCTGCCGGAGGTCGCGGCGCCGGTCGCCGCGTACGTGCCCGCCGTCCGCACCGGCAGCTACGTCTACACGTCCGGCCAGCTGCCGATTACCGACGGCGAACTGCCCGCGATCGGCAAGGTCGGCGCGGAGATCGACACCGCGCAGGCCAAGGATCTTGCGCGTATCTGCGCGCTCAACGCCCTCGCCGCCGCCGCGTCTGTCGCCGGTGGCCTCGGCGGGATCCGGCAGATCGTCAAGGTGACCGGATTCGTCGCGAGCGCCCCCGGTTTTACCGGCCAGCCGCAGGTCATCAATGGCGCGAGCGAGCTGCTGCTCGACGTGTTCGGCGACGCGGGCAGGCACGCGCGCAGCGCGGTCGGGGTCGCCGAGCTGCCGCTGGACGCGCCGGTCGAGGTGGAGCTGATCGTCGAGGTCGCGCAAGACGTCGAGGTCGCGCAATAGTGGCCGGCCGGGCCGGCCGGGGGAGCCTGCCGCTGGCCGCGCGGTGCCCAGGGCGGCAGTGACACGGGCGACGATCCGGCTCCCGGACGAGTTCGCGCGGCGGGTGCGGGAGATCATGGCGGACGGCAGGGAGCCGGCCGCGGCACGTGACGCCGCCACCGTCGTGCTGCTGCGCCCCGCCGCGAGCGGCTTCGAGGTCTACCTGCTGCGGCGGCGGGCGTCGATGGCGTTCGCGCCGGGGGCGCACGTGTTTCCTGGCGGGTCCGTCGACCCGCGCGACGCGGACGCCGACGTGGCCTGGGCGGGCCCGGATCCGGCGGAGTGGGCCCGGACTCTGATGCCCGGGTCGGCCGGCTCCGCGGCACTGGCACGCGCCCTGATCTGCGCTGCGGTCCGCGAGACCTTCGAGGAATCGGGCGTGCTGCTCGCCGGGCCGACCCCGGGCGCGGTCGTGGCCGACACCCGTGGCGACGACTGGGAAACCGACAGGCACGCCCTCGTCGACCGCTCCCTTTCCCTCGCCGGGCTGCTGCAGCGCCGCCGCCTGGTGCTCCGATCCGACCTGCTCAGGCCGTGGGCGCGATGGATCACTCCCGCGATGGAGCGCCGCAGGTTCGACACCAGGTTCTTCGCCGCCGCGCTGCCCGGGCGGCAGCGCACAAGGCATGTCGGGGGCGAAGCGGACGAGGTGGTGTGGCTGGAACCGGCCGCGGCCATCGGCGCGGCCAGAAAGGGCGAGATCTCGCTGATGCCGCCCACCGCGGTCACGCTGGCCGAGCTTTCCCGCCACGGCAGCCTGGCCGGGGTGCTGGCCGCGAGCGGGGACATGGCGCCGCGCCAGCCAGAGATCTCCGTCACGGCAGACGCCGCCTGGCTCAACATCCCCGACGGGCTGGAGTACCCGCTGTGAGCGGCGCGGCGGAGAGCATCGACGGCTCCGGCACGCCGCGGGCACGCTGTGTGCTCGCAGGGAACCCGTCGCCGATGACGCTCGACGGCACCAACACCTGGGTGGTCGGTGACCAGGCTTCGGACGGCGTCGTCGTGGTCGATCCAGGACCCGCGGACGAGGCGCACCAGCGCAGGGTGGCCGGACAGGTGCAGGCCCAGGGCCGCAGGATCGCGCTCATCGCGCTCACCCATGGGCACCGCGACCACTCGGGCGGTGCACGGCGGCTGGCGGAACTCACCGGCGCAGCCGTTCGGGCTCTGGATCCCGCGCACCGGCTCGGCGAGGAATGCCTTGCCGCCGGGGATGTGGTTACGGCGGGCGGGTGTGAGCTGCGGGTCGTGGCAACCCCCGGGCATTCCGCGGATTCGCTTTCCTTCCTGCTGCCCGCGGACGGTGCGCTGCTCACCGGCGACACGGTGCTTGGCCGCGGCACCGCGGTGATCGCGCACGACGGGGACCTCGGTGACTATCTGCGATCGCTCGACGCGCTTCGCGCGCTGGTGACCTCGGCCCCCGTGCGGGTCCTGCTGCCTGGCCATGGACCGTTGCTCGCCGATCCGGCGGCGACGATCGACTTCTACATCTCCCACCGCGCCGAGCGGCTCGCCGAGGTGGCAGCCGCGATCGAGGCCGGGGACCGGTCGGTCGGCGAAATCACCGACAGGGTCTACCAGCGGGTCGATCCCGCGGTCCGCCGGTTCGCCGAATGGTCGGTGCGCGCGCAGGTCGCCTACCTGGCGGCGCGGGGCGCGCTGCCGCCCGGAGTCACGTTCTGACTGCGGGCTCAGCGGGCGCGCTTGCGCAGGCGCTCCGGGTCGTGGATGAGGACCGACTTGGCCGACACCTGCAACCAGCCGCGGCTCGCGAAATCGGCGAGCGCCTTGTTCACCGTCTCCCGCGACGCGCCTACCAGCTGGGCGAGCTCTTCCTGGGTGAGGTCGTGATGCACGTCGATCCCCTCGCCGCGGGGCTGGCCGAACCGCTCGGCCAGGTCGAGCAGCGCGCGCGCCACCCGGCCGGGCACATCGGTGAACACCAGATCGGCCATGACGGCATTGGTCCTGCGCAGCCGCTGCGCGAGCGCGCGAAGCAGGTGCATGGCCACCTCCGGCCGCCCGGTGAGCCATGGGCGGAGGGCCTCGTGCGCCATCGCGGCAAGGCGCGTGTCGGTCAGCGCGGTGGCGCTCGCGGTCCGGGGCCTGGGGTCGAACAGTGACAGTTCGCCGAACATCTCACCGGGGCCGAGCACGCTGAGCAGGTTCTCCCTGCCGTCGGGCGCCGCGCGGGTGAGCTTGATCTTGCCATCCAGTATCACGTACAGGCAGTCTCCGTCGTCCCCCTCGTCGAAGAGCCGCTTACCGCGAGTGAGCTGTACCTCATCGATACGGCTGCGCAAGGCGGCGGACGCTCCGGGATCCAGGGCCTCGAAGAGCGGCGCCCGGCTCAGCACGTCGTCGGCCTCGTTCACCGTGCCTCCTTGCTTATTGCTGTTTACCAGTGTCGCACTTGTTGGCCGTTGCGTAACCGCCGTCCTGTGTGGCCGCGCCAGTTGGTGACATCCCGTCGTGACTCCACCAGAATGAAGTCATCTGATTACTCACAGTGAGATTGTGGGGTGACGCGATGGGGGCGCGGGCCACCCGTGGGCGGGCCGTGGTGGGCACGCCGGGCCGGATCCGCGTGGCCGCGGCGGGCATTGGCATGCTTGCCGGGATGGCGCTGCCCTGGGGCGCGACGGCGTCGGCCACGTCGCCGGTGCCGCCGCCCGGCCAGAGCCTGGCCGCGGCCCGCGGGGAGGTGGCGCGGCGGGCGGCCGCGGCGGGCCGCGCCGCCGACCGCCTGGCCGCGGCGTCCGCCCGGCTCAGCCGGATCGAGGCGGTGGCGGAGACGGCCACCGAGCGCTACGACGGCGCAGTCGTCGAGCTGCGCAAGGATGCTGTGGCGTATCGCCTCGCGGAAGGCAGGTTCGCCGCTGCCGCAGCCGTCGAGGCCGCGCGCCGCCGCGCGGTCGGCGCACTCGCCAGCGAGGCATACCGGACCGACGGCGGGTTCGGCTCGATGGCGGCGATGATCGGCGGCCCGGGCGGCCCGCAGGCGTTCTTCGACCGCGCGGGGGTGCTTCGGCTGCTCGCCGGGCATGACACCGACATCCTCGCGGCCGCGACCGCGGCCGGCATCGTCACGCGGGTGTTCCGTGGCTTGGCGCAGCAGGCGCTGCAGGCCAGCCAGGCCGCGGCGCGGCAGGCCGCGGCATCGAAGCGGGCCGCCACGGCAGCGGTCGCGCGCCAGCAGTCGGTGCTGCGATCGACGCGTGCCACACGCGACCTGCTGCTGCGCCGGTTGGCCGCTGCCCGGGCGCGGGCGGGGGCGCTGGAAATCGCGGCGGCCGCACCGGCGGTGCCGGCCGCACCCGCGGTGCCGGGCGCGGCGGGAACCGCGCCGGTGAGGGCATGGGCGCACGGTGCCGCCGGGGCCCCCGCGATCGCGGGGGACACCGCGGCGAACTGGGCACTGCAGCAGCTCGGCAAGCCATATGTGTGGGCAGCCGCCGGGCCGTCCGCGTACGACTGCTCAGGTCTGGCCATGCGCGCCTGGGAGCAGGCGGGCGTTCAGCTCGATCACTGGACCGGCACCCAGTGGACATCGGGGCCGCACATCCCGGTCAGCCAGCTACGCCGCGGCGACCTGGTGTTCTTCGCCAACGACACCGCGGACCCGGGCACCATCCATCACGTCGGGATCTACATCGGGCACGACATGATGGTCGACGCACCCTACACAGGTGTGAACGTGCGCATCGACAGCATCTACGAGCCCGGCCTGATCGGCGCGACCCGCCCCGCCGGCGCCGGGTGACACAACTGCGGGGCCGCCGGCCGGCGGGTCAGTGACTGCTGTCGGCGGCCCGCTTGCGCGAGGCTTCGATCTCCGCTTCCGCGGCGGCGCGGCCGGCCCAGTCGGCCCCCTCGACGGACTTGCCCGGCTCCAGCTCCTTGTACACGGCGAAGAAGTGCTGGATCTCCAGCCGGTCGAACTCGGGCACGTCGTGGATGTCCCGCAAGCGCTCGACCCGCGGATCCCGTGCGGGCACGCAGAGCACCTTGTCGTCCCCGCCCTTCTCGTCCCGCATCCGGTACATGCCGATGGCACGGCACAGGATCACGCAGCCGGGAAACGTCGGTTCCTGCAGCAGCACGAGCGCGTCGAGGGGGTCGCCATCGTCGCCGAGCGTTCCCTCGATGAACCCGTAGTCGGCCGGGTACCTGGTCGAGGTGAACAGCATCCGGTCCAGCCGGATCCGGCCGGTCGCATGGTCCATCTCGTATTTGTTCCTGTTGCCCTGCGGTATCTCGATGACGACGTCAAATTCCACGATGCGGCTCCTCGTGCTCCGTGGACACCCTTACATGATTGACTCTAAAAGCCAGCGGGGCGGCGCCATGCGGCCCGCATGGCAACCTGGCGCCGCTGCCGCATGCCGTAGCCGGGACTGTCTTTAAGGATCCCGCATCCAGCGAGAGGTTATGCCCGTGCCGAGCCGCCCGCCTGCCCTGGCGGTTGTCACGCTGGCGCTGCTCAACGTGTTCGCCATCGCGGCGGGCTGCACGCTCGCGGGCCTGCTGCGCGCCCGCCTGGCCCTGCTCGCCGAGCCGCGGGTGGCGGCGGCACCCGTCGTTCGCGGCACCGCGGTGCTCACGCCGGGCGGCGGATCCGGCGAGCTGCCGACCGCCGGCGGGCTCGCCGCCGCGCTGTCGCCGCTGCTTTCCGCCACCGCACTCGGCCCCACCGTGGGCGCGGTGGTCACCGACCCGGTATCCGGGCAGGTGCTGTTCAGCAGCGGGGGCACCGCACCGCTGACCCCCGCGTCGACCAACAAGCTCGCGACGTCGGTGGCCGCCCTTACGGTCCTGCGGCCGGGCGCCCGTTTCACCACCCGCGTGGTCGGCGGCGGGTCCGCTGGCGACATCGTCCTCGTCGGCGGGGGGGATCCCACGCTGGCGGCAGGCCACCCGCCCGCGGCCGACTACCCGCAGCCGGCCACCCTCGCCGCGCTCGCCACGTCGACCGCGGCGGCGCTGCGTGCCGCCGGCGTCAGCCAGGTGCGCGTCGGCTACGACACGTCCCTGTTCACCGGCCCGGCCATGGCGCCCGGCTGGTCCCGGAGCTACGTGAGCGCCGGCGACGTGACCCCGGTCAGCGCCCTGGAGGTGGATCAGGGCCGGCTGACCGCAAGCGGCAGCCCGGAAGACGCCGACAATCCGGACAACTACCGCCGCCGTTCCCGTGACTCCGCCGCGGACGCGGCGCGTTCCTTCGCGTCCTTCCTCGCTGCGCGGGGGATCGGTGTCCAAGGCGCGCCGAGGCAGCGGCGGGCCGCTCCGGGCGCGGCCGAGCTCGCCCGGGTGCAGTCACCGCCGCTGGCCGACCTCGTGGAATGGATGCTGATCGAGAGCAACAACGACATAGCGGAGGCGCTGGCCAGGCAGGTTGCGATCGCCACCGGCCGGCCCGCCTCGTTCGGTGGCGGCGCGGCCGCTGTGCGCGCGACCCTGCGCAGGCTCGGCGCTTCGGCCGGCATTCACACCGTGGACGGCAGCGGGCTGTCACCGCAGGACCGCATCACGCCCGCCGCGCTCGCCCGGCTGATCTCGATGGCTGCCTCGCCGCGGTACCCGCGGCTGCGCCCGATCATCACGGGCCTGCCGGTCGCGGGCTTCTCCGGGACCTTGTCCGCCGCGGAGAACCGGTTCGTCACGAAGCTGAGCGCGCCCGCGGACGGGCTGGTCCGGGCCAAGACCGGCACCCTGGACAACGTGCGCGCGCTGGCCGGCCTGGTGGTGGACAAGGACGGGCGGCTGCTCTCGTTCGCCTTCATGATCAACCGTGTGCCCGCCAAGACCATGACCGCCTCGGCGACGGTCCTGGACAGGCTCGCCGCGGCGCTCGCCGGCTGCGGCTGCCGCTGATCCTCACCCGCTACGGGCCGGGCCACGGCCGGGGGTGAGCCGCCGGCGGCCGGGCGTAGGCCGGGCCGGGCGCGCTGACATCTCTGGTTAGCACGTACGGTGGACGGGTGAGCAGCGCACAGATGATCGACTGGGATGTGGCCGTCGCCACCGGGGTGCGGTGGGCCAGGCCGGGCCCACAGGTGAGCCTGGCCGAGGCCCGCCGCGCCGTGGCCGAGCTTCGTGAGCTCGCGGCTCTCGTGCAGGAACCGGTGCGCGAGGTTACGGGCATGGTCAGCGGGGAAACCGGCGGGCAGATCGCGGTCGTGGACCGGCCCGGCTGGATCCGGGCCAACGTCGACGGATTCCGGGTGGTGCTCGACCCGCTTGCGGGGCAGCTGCGGGACAAGCCAGGAGCGTGGCCCGCGCCAGGCGGGCTGCTCGGCTCGGTCGGCTCGAGGGTCACTGGCGTGCAGATGGGCCTGATCCTCGCCTTTCTGGCCGGCCGGGTCCTCGGCCAGTACGAGCTGTTCCTGCCGCCGGATCCCGCGCGTGCCCCGGGTCCCGCGAATGGCGCGGCGGCTGGGTCCGCGCCGCATGGCTCCGGAGCGCGTGGCGCTGCCGATTCCGCTACCAGCGGAGCGGGGGAGGGCGGCTCGCTCGACTACGGCGACGTGCCCGCGGGAAGGCTCACCCTCGTCGCGCCCAACATCGTCATGGTCGAACGCGAACTGGGCGTGCGGAGCCGAGATTTCCGGCTCTGGGTGTGCCTGCACGAAGAGACGCACCGGATGCAGTTCACCGCGGTCCCCTGGCTGCGCGGCTACGTCCAGGGCCAGATCTCGGAATTCCTGCTCGCCTCGGATCTTGATCCCGCGGCGATCGCCGAACGGCTCCGGGCGGTGGCAGACGTGGTGACCGGCGCCGCCCGCCGCGGCGCGGGCGGCGGCGAGAGCCTTATCGAGGCGATCCAGAGCCCGCGGCAGCGAGCCACGCTCGACCGGCTCACCGCCGTCATGACCCTCGTCGAGGGCCACGGCGACTACGTGATGGACGCGGCGGGGCCACAGGTCGTCCCATCGGTGGCGGAGATCAGGGCGCGGTTCGCCGCCCGCCGCCACTCGGCAGGGCGGGTGGAACAGGCGGTCCGGCGGCTCCTCGGCATCGACCTCAAGCTCAAGCAGTACGCGGAGGGCGCGCGCTTCGTGCGGTCGGTCGTCGACCAGGCCGGCATGGCCGCCTTCAACAAGGTGTGGACATCGCCGCAGACGCTGCCCACGAAGGCGGAGATCGCCGATCCCGGCGCGTGGGTGAGCCGGGTGGTCGGGACCGATGCGCTTGCGCCGCCGGTCCCTGCGCAGGAACCGCCGCCGGCGCCCCCCGCGGCGGGGCCGGGGCCAGCGGCGGGGCCGGGCGGACAGGGCTGAGGTCCCGCGGTGGGACCGCATCCGGCGGTCGCGACGGTCCGCCGTGCGGTACGAGAAGGAGTCAGCGACCTCGCGCCTGGCTCGCTCGTGCTCGCCGCCTGCTCGGGAGGTCCCGACTCGCTCGCCCTGTCGGCAGCGGTCGCGTTCGCCGCGCCGCGGCTCGGTCTGCGCGCGGGCGCGGCCACCGTCGACCATGGGCTCCAGCCTGGCTCGGCCGAGCGGGCGGTACGGGTCGCCGGGCTGCTCACCGGGCTCGGCCTGCACCCCGTGGAGCGGGTCGCGATCACGGTCGGCCGGTCAGGCGGCCCGGAGGCGGCCGCCCGCTCGGCACGCTACGCGGCGCTGGACGAGACCGCACGCCGCACCGGCGCCGTGGCCGTGCTGCTCGGCCACACCCTCGACGACCAGGCCGAGACGGTGCTGCTTGGCCTGGCGCGCGGCTCCGGCGCGCGTTCGCTCGCCGGGATGCCGGCCCGCGCGGGCCACTACCGCAGGCCGCTGCTCGGGATCCGGCGCGCCGTCACCTGCGCCGCGTGCACGGCGCTGGACCTGCCGGCCTGGGATGACCCGCACAACCGCGACCCCGCCTTCACCCGGGCGCGGCTGCGGCACGTGGCGCTGCCCGTGCTTGAACGGGCGCTCGGCCCGGGCGTGGCGGCCGCACTGGCGCGGACGGCGGGCCAGTTGCGCGCGGACGCCGAGGCGCTGGCCCAGTGGGCGGATGCCGAGGCGGAACGGCTGCGCGGCGCCGACGGAGACCTGGACGCCGCCGCGCTCGCGCAGCTACCCCTGGCCGTCCGCGCCCGTGTGCTGCAGGGCGCGGCGGTCGCGGCGGGCTGCCCGGCGGGTTCGCTCACCGCGGCGCACATCGGCCAGATCGGGGAACTGCTGACCGGCTGGCGCGGCCAGTGGTGGATCGATCTGCCGGGCGGCGTCCGTGCGCTGCGCCGGTGTGGGAGGCTGCTCTTCGAGACCGGGCCGTAGGGAGGAAGCCGGTGGACGCGAGCGACATGGGCGCCGATCTCAAGGAGGTGCTCATCACTCCGCAGCGGCTGCAAGCGCGCATCGCCGAGCTCGCCGGGCAGATCGACGCCGATTACGCCGGGCGGGACCTGCTGCTCGTCGGGGTGCTCAAGGGTGCCGTCATGGTGCTCGCCGACCTGGCCAGGGCCATCCACCTGCCGGTGGAGATGGACTGGATGGCGGTGTCGTCCTACGGCTCGGGCACGAAGTCGTCTGGCGTCGTGCGAATCCTGAAGGATCTGGACAGCGACATCAGCGGACGGCACGTGCTCGTGGTCGAGGACATCGTCGACTCGGGGCTGACACTGTCCTGGCTGGTCGGCAACCTGCGCTCGCGCGGCCCGGCGTCGGTGCGGGTCTGCGTGATGCTGCGCAAGCCCGATGCGGCGCGGATGGACGTCGACGTGGCCTACACAGGTTTCGAGATAGGGGACGAGTTCGTGATCGGATATGGGCTCGACTACGCCGAGCGGTACCGCAACCTGCCGTTCATCGGCACCTTGGCGCCGCACGTCTACGGCGGCGTTCCCGCCGCGGGCGCCGTGGCGGGAAAACCAGGAGGTGGCGCCGGGGGCCCTGACCGGCCACGGTGTGGACGGGAACAGAACGAGCGATGAAAGACGTTGTTGCTCAAGCAGGAGAGCCGAGCCGTTTCCCGCGAGGTGCGCGCCATCCGCATGGGTCCGGCAGCCGGCCGGTGTACCGTCAGACATCCCGTATCCGCCGGGGAACAGAGGGAAGTAGGGGCATGGGCACTGGGGCGACAGGCTACCCCGCCGGGGGTCGGCGGGACATGAGGCTGGTCAGGAGGGACCGACCCCGAGCCGCCGGGGTTGTTCGTCGATGGATGTGAAGCGCTATTTCCGCGGGCCGCTGCTGCTGATCGTCGCGGCCGCCATACTGCTGCTTGTCGTGCTCAGCTACGAGAATTCTGGACCCTCCTACAAGCAGGCCCCGACCTCCAAGGTCGTGTCGCTGATCGATAGTGGCCAGGTCAAGTCGGCCGTGCTCATCGACAAAGACCAGACCATCCAGGTCACCACCAAGGATGGGGCCCGCTACCAGACCTCCTGGGTCGGCAACCAGGGCCAGGCCCTTCAGCAGGAGCTTCAGAAGCAGGTGGACAACGGCAACGTCCCCACCTACAACGTCCAGGTTCCCAAGGGCAACTCGCTGCTGTCCCTCATCATCGGCATCTTGCCGTTCGCGCTCATCGTCCTGTTCTTCCTGTTCATGCTGAACCAGATGCAGGGCGGCGGCTCGCGGGTGATGAACTTCGGCAAATCCCGCGCCAAGCTGATCACCAAGGACACGCCCAAGACGACGTTCGCTGACGTGGCCGGCGCCGACGAGGCGATCGAGGAGCTTCAGGAGATCAAGGAGTTCCTGCAGAACCCGGCCAAGTTCCAGGCCATAGGCGCGAAGATCCCGAAGGGCGTTCTGCTGTACGGCCCGCCCGGCACCGGGAAGACGCTGCTCGCACGTGCGGTCGCCGGTGAGGCGGGAGTTCCGTTCTACTCGATCTCCGGGTCGGATTTCGTCGAGATGTTCGTCGGCGTCGGCGCCTCCCGTGTCCGCGATCTGTTCGAGCAGGCGAAGACGAACGCCCCGGCGATCGTCTTCATCGACGAGATCGACGCCGTGGGCCGGCATCGGGGGGCCGGCCTTGGTGGCGGTCATGACGAGCGCGAGCAAACCCTGAACCAGCTCCTCGTGGAGATGGACGGATTCGACATCAAGGGCGGCGTCATCCTCATCGCCGCGACCAACCGGCCGGACATCCTCGACCCGGCGCTGCTGCGGCCGGGCCGTTTCGACCGGCAGATCGTGATCGACCGGCCGGACATGCTCGGCCGCAGGGGCATCCTCCAGGTGCACGCGAGGGGCAAGCCGCTGACCCCGGATGTGGATCTCGAAACCATCGCACGGCGCACACCCGGGTTCACCGGCGCCGATCTGGCCAACGTGATCAACGAGGGTGCCTTGCTCACGGCGCGGATGAACGCCAAGCAGATCTCGATGGCGATGCTCGAAGAGGCGATCGACCGGGTGATGGCCGGGCCCGAGCGCAAGTCGCGGGTGATGTCGGAGAAGGAAAAGAAGATCATCGCCTACCACGAGGGTGGCCACGCGCTCGTCGGGCACGCGCTGCCCAACGCCGACCCGGTGCACAAGATCACCATCTTGCCGCGCGGCCGTGCGCTGGGCTACACGATGGCGCTGCCCACGGAGGACAAGTTCCTCATCACGCGGTCAGAGATGATGGACCAGCTCGCCATGCTGCTCGGCGGGCGCACGGCGGAGGAGCTCGTCTTCCACGAGCCCACGACGGGTGCGGCCAACGACATCGAGAAGGCGACGTCGATAGCGCGCCGGATGATGACCGAGTTCGGGATGAGCGAGCGGCTCGGCGCGCGGAAGTTCGGCACCGGCGACGGTGAGCCGTTCCTCGGCCGGGAGATGGCGCACACCAGGGACTACTCCGAGGAAATCGCCTCGTCCATCGACGAGGAGGTGCGCAGGCTCATCGAGTCGGCGCACGACGAGGCCTGGGAGATCCTCGTGCAGTACCGTGACGTGCTCGACGATCTCGTGCTGCAGCTCATGGACAAGGAGACCCTGTCCAGGGACGAGGTGATGCGCGTCTTCGCCCCCGTGCAGAAGCGCCCGACCCGCGGCTCGTACACGGGCTACGGCAAGCGGCTGCCCTCTGACCGCCCGCCCGTGCTGACCCCCAAGGAGCTCGCGCTCACCGCCGCGAAGGACTCCAGCGACCTCGGCACCCCGGGCAACGGCAACGGCTCGGCCAACGTGATCGGCGGGCCGAACACGTCCGGCGAGATCACCGGGCACATCGGCCGGACTCCGCACACGGGTGGTGGCCACGACCGGCCGGGCGGGTGACGTGGATCTGCCGCGTATCGAGCGTGCTGTCAGGGAAATCCTGCTCGCGATCGGTGAGGACCCCGACAGGGACGGCCTGCAGGACACCCCTGCCCGGGTGGCGCGCGCCTACGCGGAGCAGTTCGCCGGGCTGCGGCAAAATCCCGAGAACGTGCTCAGCACCGTGTTCGACGCCGACCACGACGAGCTGATCTTGGTGAAGGATATCGAGGTCTACTCGACCTGCGAGCACCATCTCACGCCCTTCTTCGGCGTTGCCCACGTCGGCTACGTGCCCAACAACAAGGGCCAGATCACCGGCCTGTCCAAGCTCGCACGGCTGGTAGATGTGTATGCGCGGCGGCCGCAGGTGCAGGAGCGGATGACCGCACAGATAGCGGACGCGCTCATGGACGTGCTCGAACCGCGCGGCGTCATCGTGGTCGTGGAAGCCGAGCACCTGTGCATGACCATGCGCGGCGTGCGCAAACCCGGGGCCAAGACGGTGACCTCGGCGGTCCGTGGCGACTTCCGTGACAGTGACCGCACCCGGGCGGAGGCGATGAGCCTGATCTTCGGCCGCCGCTAGAGCGCCGCCATAATGGCGCTGACTGACGCCGGCCGCAGCGATGCGGGCCACACTTTTATTGTCCTCCGCGACCCGCGCCTCTTGCTCATTGCACGCGTTTGAAAGCACGATGTTCCTGCGGTGGCTACGCTGATGGCCCGTGATCCGGGGTTCAGCCAAGATGACTGAGACGAACGAGCAGCCCGACAGTGGCCTGGCAGCCGGTGACGCACCGGCCGGCGGCAGCGGTGAGCAGCACCGCCATCCCCGGTTGCCCGACCGCAGGCGGCAGCGGAGCTGGGTACCCACGACGGCAGGCTGGCTCAGCCTGATCATTGGCGCCTACAACATCCTTGGTGTGCTGTCCCCCGAGTTCCACGAGCGGCTGCACCGGATCGGCAAGGTGATGCCCGGTGGCCTCACCAACGCCGCGCGGACCGCCGAGGTCATCACCGGCCTGCTGCTGATCATGCTCGCCCACGCCCTGCGGCGCCGCAAGCGCCGGGCATGGCAGGCGGTGACGGTCCTGCTCGCCGTGAACATCGTGACGCACATCGTGCACGGACCGCGGCTCGGCCAGGCGACGGTGGCCGCGGTGATGCTGTGCGCGCTGCTGTATTTCCGTGACGACTTCTATGCGGTCGGTGACCCGCGGACGCGCTGGCGCGCGCTGGGGCTGCTCTGCGGGCTCGTCGTGGCGGACGTCGTCATCGCGCTCGGGTACATCTGGCTCAGCAGGGTCTCCGACGACTACTCGCTCTTCCAGCAGATCCGGGATGTGATCTACGAGCTGGTCGGGGTGACCAGCCCCATCCGGTTCGGGTCCGAGGTCCGCACGGACACCTTCCACCTGATGACGAGCGCCCTGGGCCTGCTCACGCTCATCATGGCCGGCTACCTGTTCCTGCGTCCCGCCGAGCCGGTGGCCCGGCTGAGCACCCATGACGACGAGCAGATCAGGGATCTGCTCGACACCTACGGCGAACGGGACTCGCTGGGCTATTTCGCGCTCCGCAAGGACAAGAGCGTGATCTGGTCGCCGACCGGCAAGTCCTGCATCGGCTACCGCGTGGTCTCTGGCGTCATGCTTGCCTCCGCCGACCCGATCGGCGATCCGGAGGCATGGCCCGGTGCGATCCATGCCTTTCTCGACGAGGCGGCCCGGCATGCCTGGGTGCCCGCGGTCATGGGCTGCAGCGAGCTCGGGGCCGAGGTCTGGTGCCGCGAAGGTGACCTGACCGCGCTCGAGCTCGGCGACGAGGCGATCGTGCGGGTCGCGGAGTTCAGCCTGGCGGGACGGGCCATGCGAAACGTGCGGCAGATGGTGTCGCGGGTGGCCAGGCACGGCTACTGCGCGCAGGTGCGGCGGGTGGCAGACATCCCGAGGGAAGAAATCCAGAGCATCTGCCGCCAGGCGAAATCCTGGCGCGGCAGCCAGACCGAACGGGGCTTCTCCATGGCGCTCGGCCGTATCGGCGAACCAGGGGACGAGCGCTGTGTCCTGGCCACGGCGACCGAGCACGGCGTGCTGCGGGCCGTCCTGCATTTCGTGCCGTGGGGTACGGACGGGCTTTCGCTCGACCTGATGCGCAGGGACAGGCAGTCGCAGCCCGGCCTCAACGACTTCCTCATCACCGAAACGATCAAGGCAGCGCCCGCCCTGTCGGTCCAGCGCATCTCGCTCAACTTCGCGGTGTTCAGGTCCGCGCTCGAACGCGGCGAGCGGATCGGCGCCGGGCCGGTGCTGCGCGCGTGGCGGGCGATCCTGGTGTTCTTGTCCAAGTGGTTCCAGATCGAGTCGCTGTACAAGTTCAACGCGAAGTTCCGCCCGATCTGGGAGCCGCGGTTCTTCGTCTTCCCCAGCACCAGGGACACCCCGAGGATCGCCATCGCGGCCCTCGAGGCGGAGGCGTTCCTGGTGTGGCCGCGGTTGAAACCCCGCGCCGTGGCGCGCAAGATCGGCCTCGGCAAGTTACGCCGGGCGGGGAGGGCCGACGCCGCGCGCAAGACCGCAGAGCCTGTCTGACGGGCTCGTGGCCACCCGCTCCGCGGGCGGGACCGGCGCGCATAGGCTTGCGCCCATGGTGCATGAGATGGTGCCGTCCGACCGGCCCAGCCAGGCGGGCACCGGTCTTCCCGATCCGGGCCGGTGCCTGGTCATGGGCGTGGTCAACGTGACACCTGACTCGTTCTCCGACGGCGGTGCCTGGTACGGCGCCGACGACGCGATCAGGCACGGCCTGGACCTCGTGGCCGGGGGCGCCGACATCGTCGACGTCGGCGGTGAGTCGACCCGCCCGGGTGCGCAGCGGATCTCAGCCGCCGAGGAGCTCCGCAGGGTGGGCCCCGTCATCAGCGCGCTCGCCGCGGCGGGCGTGCGCGTCAGCGTGGACACGATGCGTGCCGAGGTGGCCGAGTTCGCCGTCCAGGCAGGCGCGCGCCTGGTGAACGACGTCAGTGGCGGCCTCGCCGACCCGGCGATGCCGCGCCTGGTGGCCAAGGCCGGCGTGCCCTACGTGGTCATGCACTGGCGTGGCCACAGCCACGACATGGACAGCCGTGCCGTCTACCA
>WNGJ01000226.1_pt1 | contig 48041 bp, 44 predicted proteins | sample 5400611 | NCBI WGS metagenome assembly WNGJ01 (sample SAMN13153375, study PRJNA577476) | soil metagenome | isolation source: 40 cm soil or saprolite under Garry oak tree replicate 1 | place: USA:California | collected 2016-06-15
GGCGCTCCCTTACCGTGCGGCAAGGCGGATCGGGAAGGACACCTGGTATGCGCACCTGGGTCGCATACGCGAGATGTTCGAGGCTCTATCAACGCCCACACGATCTAGGTAAGCGAGAATTCCAGCGAGCGCACCAGTAGAGTCGTACCTCCGCTGTCTAATCGGCCTTGTACTCCTCGTGCGGTGTCGCCCGATTCCATGCCATCTCGAACGCCGCCACGATGTCGCGAATGGTGCGGGGATCTGAGCTGAACGTGTAGTGATACGGGTTCGTGCCATCGCCGCGCTGGAAATTCCACCGCATGACTCGGTGGTCGAACACCCAGCAGTCGGCGCCGGGCAGCAGCAGGTCGGCAGCCTTGGTGCGGGGTAGCCAGCGGATGTCCTCGCCGATACTGATATTGACTTCGGTGCAGGCGTGCTCCCACCGCATGTAATCCGACAACGGCTCAGATACCACCCGGACCCGGCGAATCGTCACGCCGCGGGCGACCGCTGCGCGGACAACATCGAGGTGATCACCCCACTCGTACGCCCCGATGTCGCCGGTCGCCTGCCACTCGGCGAAGCCCTTCACGGTCTGATCGTAGGAGTCGCGCATCTCGAAGCGGATCACTGACCGGTGCGTGCTCGCCAGCAGTTCAGCGAAGCTGTGCTGGCCAGGGCCGTGCCTGCCCTGCTCGTATCCATCCAGAGCCTCGCGGATGAGCGGGGCCATGCGGGCAGGCAGCCACACGTCTGATTCGTCCTCAGCCTTGCCGATGTGCTCATTCAAAGCGGTGATGAGCGCAGGGTCGGTGACGGTCTTACCCCGGAACAGGAAGTCTCCCGTTTCCGGGTCAACGAACACCGCCGGGCATTCGCTGGCGTTGGACTCGGGATCGCCGCCGACGAAATCGGGCACGAGGGGCCTCCCAAAGGCTGCGGGCTTCACCCGTGAGCTTCACCCGCTCTCATCCCTCTCGTCAAGGGCAGCCACCGCGTCCTTGACGAGAGCACGGGCCGCCTTGCCACGCACGGCGATCGAGAATAGATGCTTCCAGGCGGTGACGTAAGCGCCGATCTCATCAGGGTGGGTGAGCGACAAGAAGCCCGACAGCAGCTCTATGGTAACCAGGTCAGAGTCGGTGATGTCGAAGGACTCACGAGGCCGGTGACCGCGCCGGTCGGTACCTATCGGGATGATGCCGAACGACACTGACGGCAGCATCATCACGTCAAGCAGATGCATGAGCTGGTCGCGTTGGACTCCGGTGCCGTAGGGCCGGAACCGCAGAACTGGTTCCTCGATGACGAACACGAACTGGCGGTCTCGCTGTAGCAGGTAGCCCTGCCTGCCGATCCGCTCGGCGACGGCCTCGGCGATGTCGTCGACTTCCACGCTGCGCTCCTGACGGACCTCGGTCAAGATCCCGGTCATGTACGCAGCGGTTTGCAGCAGCCCCGGCACAACTTTGGTCTGGTAAGCCCGGAACAGCCGCACGCGTTCCCACATGTCGCCGGACAGCATCTTCTGCGTGGCGTTCAGGCCGGTCCGCCGGCCTAGATCCCGGAAGGCTATCCACAACCGCGCCACTGCCGCCTGCTCGGCGAGCAGTTCTTCTATCCGCTGCGGCGAGGCACTGCAGACTCGGCACCACAGTCGCACGTCGGCAACGGAGGCGGGCCGGACGGCCTTCTCGATCTGGGAGACCTTAGACGCCTGGCATCCTGCGGCAGCGGCGAAGGCACGCCCGGACAACCCAGCGGCCAGCCGCAGTTCACGAAGCTGGTCGCCAAGCCGTTGCCGGGCAGCTTGGAGGCTGGAAGAAGAAGACGGCATCGTGATCAAATCAAAGCCTGTCCCGGTAGTAACCGGCAGGGATTACCGATGATTGCCCGCCCGCGCTCAGGGTCGTTACCTGCGGCGACCTGTCGCGGCGATACCCTCCAGGGCAATTCCCGGCAATCTCCTTTTAGCCTACGCCAACCGCGCGGTTGACTGCCGGTATCCGCGTAGGCACACGCGACCGGGAGGCATCAGGCATGGGAAGGGCAACAAGCCAGCCCGCAGGGGAGGCCGACACGCTGGACGAGCTCAGGTTTCACTGGGGGACAGCATATGACGTTGATCTCATCGACGGCATGTGGACCGCAAGGCGCAAGGACGGCAGGAGCAGCAAGCTCGCCGATCCCCTCCCCGAAGGGCTGCGGCTACTGATCCAGGCTGACTACGTGGCGATGCCGGTGCCCAGGGACCTGCCGTGAACGGACGGAGAACAACGCTGGCACCCCGGGGCACGATCGGGACGTGCCTGGATTGCGGGATAGCGGACCCGCCGCCGTCCATGACCTGCACCCTAGGACGGGACCACCGGGTGGGTACCGCATCCAGATGCCCGGCTTGCCTCCGGCTGACGGCCGCGTGCGCCACGCGGCCGTGCTCAGCGACCCCGGCCGGCCGGCCGCTGGGAGGTGCGTTGTGAGGTTCCGCGACGACAAGCCTGAGGACCTGGATAAGGCACGCGCTGCCGTGGCGGCCTGGCGCGAGCAGCATCCGCAAGGGACGGCCGAGGATCTCGTCGCGGACCTGGGCGGCCAGTTCCACCCGGACTACGGTCCGGTGCTCCGCGGTGTGTTGTTCGCGGTGGACTCACACGGCGCCAAGATCGCCACCGGCATCTCGATCATCGGGGATGCCCGGTGACTAGGCGCGCGGCGGCGGACCGCGCGGAGAAAATCAGCCCTTGCGGTTTTCTGGTACACGCCACGCTCCCGCCGTCGCGCGATGGCGGGCGCGGCAACGCCCGGACGCCGCGCCCGCCACGTGGCCTGTCGTGGGACCGGTCATGACCCCGGCGGGTGCCCGCGGCATCCTGCGGCCCGTCGACGGCGGTGCGCCCCGGAACGACTCCGTGGCGCGGCTTCACCGATTCCAGGGCGAGCACCCCGAGGTTCAGTTCGCCGCGCCGCACATGGGCGGCCGGGGCCGGTACCTCGCGCGCATCCCGGCCGGGACGATCCCCGGCGAATCCCGCGAGGTCACAGTCTCCTGCGCAGACCTGACCGGCCTGATGGACCAGCTCGACGACAAGTTCGGCTCCCCGCCGGGCTAGCAGGGCGGAGCGGAGGACCCGCAGGACGCGCGGCGACCGGGAATATCCCTCCGCTAGAGGCCGCCGCGCGCCTCGGACGCGGGGCCATAGATGCCATCCTCGCCCAAGCGCTAACGGAACAGGAACGGAACCAGGAGACACAGTGACCGCAAACGCCCAGGCCAAAAGAGCGACGGTGGGTGAGCCGGCCTGTAGGCCGGGTTCTGTGCGCCCGCTTGCGCGGGGCGGCGGTCATCCATCTGGGACTGCCGTTGCCGGCAGCCTCGTGCGGTCTACCCGCGAGCATCGGGCGGGCCGCCCTCAGTCGCTCGCGCAGGGAGCCGCTGGCTCCCCTCTTGACCTTGCTCCGGGTGGGGTTTACCGAGCCGCCGCAGTCACCTGCGGCGCTGGTGGTCTCTTACACCACCGTTTCACCCTTACCCCGACGTCAGACGCGGGGGCGGTCTGTTTTCTGTGGCACTGTCCCGCGGGTCACCCCGGGTCGGCGTTACCGACCACCCTGCCCTGTGGAGCCCGGACCTTCCTCACCGGGCTTGCGCCCGGCGCGACCGCCCGGCCGACTCACCCGTGCTCAGGATACGCCGAACGCCGGCCGAGTGGATGCCGTCGCGGCCCGGGCCCATGCCAGCAAGACGACGATCTACCGGCGGTGGCGGGGCAAGCCGGACCTGGTCAAGGCGGCGGTGGACAGCTACGTGGCCGGACGGGTGCCAAGTTCGGCCGACACGGGCAGCCTGCGCGGCGACCTGATGACGGTGATGCGGGCGATGCGCGGCCACCTGACCGACGAGTTCCTGGCCATGATGTCCGGCCTCACCCACGCCATGCACACCGACCCAGAGCTGGCCGGCGTGCTGCGGTCACACCTGGCGAACGACCACTCGGCCGCCCTGTCCATCATCCGGCGGGCCGCCGAACGTGGCGAGGTGACGGCCGGGGCGCAGGAGGCACTGGCCAGCATCGCGCACGAGGTGATCGAGGCCCAGCTGTTCCGGCAGATAAGCTCCTGGCGGAAAACGCGGACCTGGTCCGAGGCCGCGGCGCGATCGAGCAATTCTGGCGGGAAGCCATCAGCCGGGCCAGGGCAGCCAGCGCCGTGCGGACCATCAGCCTGCACGAGGTCACCAGCTCGGGCGACCTCGGCTACGCCCTCGGCACCGTCGTGGTGCGGATCCCGCCCGGACGCGAGCTCACGACCAAGTTCGCCACCGTCTGGCAGCGTGACGCCGACGGGAGCTGGCGGCTCGCGGTCGACTCATCGAGCCCTAACCCTCTCGCTACCTGACCTGACCCATGCCGGAACCTGCGGGCATCGTTCGGTCACGTCCTGGGAACGGGCTTCTGGCTCAGGAGGGGACGGCGCCGACCTGCTGCATCAGGGCGAGGATGTCCATGCGCACCCAGCTCTCGACGAGCAGGCCGTTCTCGATCCGCCAGATGTCGATGAACTTGACCTCGACCGAGGCGCCCGAGGCCGGCACGCCCATGAATTCGCCTTGGTGAGTGCCGGTCCAATGGCTGCGGGTGATCACCTTGTCGTGCTCTGCTGCCAGGACCTCGTCGAGGTGGACCTGCAGGTCGGGGAACGCCGCCTCGAACATGGCGAAGCTCTGGAGGAACCCTTCGGGCCCGGGGGCGGGCCCTGGCAGGTCGTGGTTGACGAAGTCCGGCGCCACGCACTCGCTGAAGATCTCGGCTTTGCGCTCGTTCATGCCCTGCTCGAAGAGCCGCCGCACCAACGCCTTGTTCTCGGACGCACTCATGGTTTCCCCCTCGTTCACCAGGCCGCTGGCACCGCCCGGGCGGCGGGCCATCTGGTCCTCCCTGCTGGTTACGATACGTCACCCGGTACCGCCGCGGATCACCGCCGGTGACTCGCGGCAGGCTCCGATCCCCCGATGCCGTCCTGTACTACCGCATCATCACGCTGTTGTGGATCGGATACCGGTAGTTGGGCGAAGGCGAGGCCCGCGGCCAGGCAGGCGAACGGGAGGACGGGAAGCAGGTAGCGGTAGTCGAAGTCGGCGACCGCGATCGGGAACACGAGCAGCATGACCGCGGTGGCCCAGGGCAGCGCGCTCCCGGCGCGGCGGGCACCCGCATGCCGGGTCAGGCGCAGCGGCCGTCGCCGAATCCGGACTCCGAGGATCCCGCCGAGCCCGGTGAGCAGGATCAGCCCGAACAGCGGTCCGTAGGTGCAGAACACCCGCTCGTATCCGTCGATCAGGATGGCGACCGGCCGGATGACGCGGCTCGGGGTGGCGTGCCCGTACTGGACGGCGTCGGAGTAGGCGGTGCCGCCGGCCACCCAGGAGTGATCAGCCGGGATGGTCCACGGTGTCAGGTGAAAGTAGTACAAGTACACGGTGCCTGGGTCCGGGTAGGCCCGCCGCGGCCACTCCACCGAGAGCGCCAGGCCGCCGAGCACCGCGTGCAGGTAGCCGAGCGGCTGCGCCTCGACCGCGCGGACGGCGAAGTCGCGGAGCAGTGCGTCGTTGGCGGCGGCCACCGGGCCGCCGTTGGCCATGTGATGCACCTGCGGTGCGTGCCAGATGTAGTCACCGGGCGGGGTCCGGCTGGACGGCGCGCCGGACGGGCAGATCGCCACCTCATTAGCCGGCGGCTTAATCACCGAGCACTCGGCGAACGAGGAGACCCGGCCCCACAGGTAGAACCCCTCGGCCCGGCTCAGCGTGTACGAGCCCCACCAGGAGTGAAACCATGCCGCGTACCCCGCCACGGGCACCACGCAGCCCGCGGCCATCGCGGCCGCCGCCAGCCAGGCGCTCCAGTTCCGCCACCGCCAAGCCCCGTCCTTCCGCAGGCCGCGGATCAGCAGCACGACGGGGAACATGAGCAGCACCGGCACTCCCTCGCTGCGCACGTCGATGGCGCACCCGGCCAGCAGGCCCGCCAGCAGCGCCACCGGCCACGGGACGCGCCAGGCCATGTGATTGCGCCACAAGATGAGCAGCATGGACAGCATGAGCAGGAAGGTGAACAGGGTCTCGGCCATCACCATGTGCTCGTCTTCGATCTGGAACCCGTCGAGCAGCACGGGCAGCGTCGCGACTGTGGCCCAGCTTCGCGACACGCCGCTGCGGCGCAGCAGCAGGTAGATCATGACCGCGACGCCCAGGCCCAGCAGGTGCTGCACGCCGGTGACCAGCGTCAGGCTGTGGAACGGCTCGAGAGCCCGCAGGAACAGCGAGTAGCCGGTCGTCTTGGACAGGTTCGGCTGCAGCCGCAGCGCTGCGCCCAGGTACACGTAGGAGTCGCCCGCGAACCACAGCGCGCCGGGGTAACCGAGCATGGCCAGCAGCCGCAGGCCCGCCCCGGCGGTCAGCGCCGCGGCGAAGAACGGGTCGCGCGCGACAAGCGCGCGCAAGCGCGCCATAAACGCCACACCGATCCGCACTCCTGTCCTTTCATCCCCGCCGCGGTCCGCCTTTTCGCAAGGTGACCAGAAGGTGAATTCCAGACTACTTTGAAACGTCCCGGAGGTAATTTCTCCTTCGCCCACGATTCTAGCTGGGCGACGAATTCACGGGCATCTGACGGCCAGCCTAGCGAGGAATGGGCCGCCTCATGTCCGCGGCGGCCCATCTTCGCCCGCAGCGAGATATCACGGTCCAGTTCGAGCACCGCGCCCGCCGCCGCGCGGGGGTCCCCGAACGGCACCACGAAGCCGCATTGGTGGCCACGGGCGAGCTCCGCCGCGGCCGGGAGCGGAGTGGTCACCACCGGCACGCCGCGGGCCATGTACTCCACGACCTTGGTGGGCAGCGAGTGCCGGAAGTTCGGCTCGTCGTGCAGCAGCGACAACCCCGCCAGCGCGCCGTCCAGCATCGGCATGGCCTGGTCGTTGGGCACGAAGCCGCGCCAGCGCAGCAGGCCGACCGCCTGCGCGGGCTCGATCTGCGCCCGGGCGCGCGCGTCGGCCGGGCCGATCAGCTCCACCGTGACGCCGCGCGGGCGCAGCAGCCTGGCCAGCTCGATCATGTCGGCGGTGCCGCGGTCCGGCGACAGGTGCCCGACGTACACCACCCGCCGCCCCTCCCCGGATGCACTGTCGCCCGGGGGCGCCGGGACGTCCGGCACGTAGGTGGTGTTCGGCACCACCGGGTGGCGCCGGGCGAACCGGCTGACGTACCCGTGCTCGGCCAGGATCAGGTGCACGTACCGCTCGGCCATCCGCTCCGCGGTGTGCACCGCCACGGCGGCGGGCGGCCGGAGCGGACGCGGCAGCCACGGCTTGGTGCTGAGCGCGGCGGCGGTGTCCTCGTGCACGTCCCAGATCACCGGCGGCCGCCTGCGCCGGGCGGGTAGCGCGAGGAGCAGTTCGGGATCGTGGATGAGCAGCAGGTCGGCGCCGGAGGCGTGCCGCGCCAGGGCCGAACGGGCGGCGAGTATCGCCCCGGTCCGGCGCCTTCCAGCCGCCCGGGGAACCGGCCTGAGCTGGAGCGAAGGCCCAGGCCGTTCGGATTGAAAATCATGCGGGCCGACGGGGGCAATGTACGTGACCTCGTGCCCGGCATCGAGCAGGGCCCGTATCTGCCGGTGGTAGATGCGCGCGTCGGCGGGATGATGAACGATCGTGCAGACCACCACCCGCATCGTGACCTCCCGCCTGGTCAGAGGGCTTCGACGTGCGGCGCGGGCGGCGTGTTCGCCACGACGCCGCGGGTGTCCAGCAGGAGCGGCGCCGTGGCGGCGATCCGGGCGAGGTCGTAGCCGCGGTGGGCCTGGAGCAAGATGACCAGGTCGGCGGCCGCCACCGCGGCCTGCAGGTCCGCCGCGCGGGGGACCTCCTGGCCGTCGACCTGCCAGGCGGGCACGTATGGATCGTGGTAGGCGAGCGCGGCGCCGCGGGCGCGCAGCTTGCGGGCGATCGGCCGGGCCGGGGATTCGCGCTGGTCGGCGATGTCCTTCTTGTAGGTCACGCCGAGCAGCAGCACCCGGGCGCCGTTGACGGGCTGGGCGTGGCGGTTGAGCAGTTCGGCGGCACGTTCGGTCACGTAGCCGGGCATCCGGCCGTTGATCTCCTGGGCCAGCTCCACGAACCGGAACGGATAGCCCAGCGTGCGGACCTTGTAGGACAGGTAGTTCGGGTCGATGGGGATGCAGTGCCCGCCGACGCCGGGGCCGGGGTAGAACGGCTGGAACCCGAACGGCTTGGTGGCCGCGCACCGGATCGCGTCGTGCAGGTCGATATCCAGCTCACGGCAGAATATCGCCATCTCGTTGACCAGGGCGATGTTCACGTGCCTGTAGGTGTTCTCCAGCAGCTTGGCCATCTCCGCCTCGCGGGCCGAGGCGGCCCGCACCACCTGCTCGCAGATCTGCCCGTAGAACCCCGCCGCGGCCTCCGCGCAGGACGGCGTGACCCCGCCGACGATCTTCGGCGTGTTGCGGATGCCGAAGGTGGCGTTGCCCGGGTCGATCCGCTCGGGGGAGAACGCCAGCGCGAAGCCGATCCCGGCGCTCAGCCCGGACGCCTTCTCCAGCAGCGGCCGGACCACCTCCTCGGTGGTGCCCGGATACGTGGTCGACTCCAGCGACACCAGCGTGCCCGGCCGCAGCAGGCGCCCCGCCGTCTTGGCGGCGGCCCGCACCGCGCCCAGGTCAGGGCCGTCGGCCTCGGACAGCGGCGTCGGCACGCAGATCACGATCACGTCCTGCGGCTCGAGTCCTGCTTCGTCCGCGGTGGCCCGGAACCCCCGGGCTCGCATGGCCGCGACCTCCTGGTCGGTGACGTCGTCCACGTGCGACCGCCCGGCGTTCAGGCCCCCGGCGATCTGGACGCTGGTGTCGTAGCCGGTGACCCGGAACCCGGACCGCACCGCCTGGACGGCGAGCGGGAGGCCGACGTAACCGAGCCCGATGACTAGCACGTCCTGCGCCGGCATGTGCGTTACCCCTACCTAGGTCGCCCCCAGACGCGCGTAGGCGTCCCGATAGCGTGCCGCATTGAGTGCCCAGGTACGGTCCCTGGCCACCCATTCACGGGCATTGTCTCCGAGCTTTCTCCGGATATCCGGACTGTAGATCAGGTGTTCCAGGCAATCGGCGAGTGACACCGGATCTTGCGGTATTGTTAGCGCTCCCGTCACTTCGTGTTTGACGATTTCGGTGAGTGCTTTCACTTCACTAGTGACCACGCACAGTCCGCTCGCCATCGCCTCCACCGGCTTCAACGGGGTCACGAGCTGACAGACCCGATCTGGCGTGCGCGGGACGACGAAAATATCGAGGAGCGCGTGGAATTGGCGTACTTTCGCCGTGGGCACGCGGCCGGTGAAGACGGCCGCCTCGGCCAGGCCGATGGCCGCCGCCTGCCGCTGCAGGGCGGCGCGCTCGGGCCCGTCGCCGACGATCAGGGCCCGGGCCGGCACGCCGCGGGCGCGCAGGATCGCGGTGGCCTCGAGCAACGTGCCGATGCCCTCGTGCGGGGCCAGGGTGGACACCACGCCGACCACGTACTCGCCCGGGCCGACGTTGAGCTGCTTGCGGAGGGTAGCCGCGTCGGGCAGCGGCTTGAGGAACTCCTCAGACACGGCGTTCGGCACGATGAGGACCTTCTCCGCGGGAACGCCGCGCGCCACGATCTCCTCCCGCATGGCCTCGCCGAGCGTCACCACCAGGTCGGCGGCCTGCATGCACCCGGTCTCAAGGTCGCGGTCCCGCTGGTAGAGCTCGCTGCCGGCGAGCGTGCCGCTGTCCGGGTGACGGGACAGCCAGGTGTCCTCCCAGAACCCGCGCACCTCGTACACCACCGGCAGGCCGTATCGCTCGCGCAGGGCGAGGGCGAGCCTGGCGTTGGCGAAGTTGCTCGCGGCGTGCAGCACCGCGGGCCGGGTCCGGCTCGTCAGCGCGGCCGCGAGCTCAAGGTCCAGGCCGGCGACGGCGTCCGCGCGGCCGGGCATGCGCCACGGCAGCAGCCGGTGATAGGGCACGCCGTCCACGAGGACCAGGCGGCGTCCGTCGATCCTGCCCTGGGTCACCGGATACCCGCACCGGGTCGCCACCTGCGGATCCAGCCCGGCGGCGCGCTGGGCCAGCGCGATCTCGTGCGTCCTGATCGTGTACCCGGCGCTCGTCGTCGGCAGCGCGTCGGTGACCAGGTGCAGCACGCGCCCCGGAACCGGCTCCGCCGACCCCGCGAGGCGGCCCCCGCGGCCCGCTTCATGATCGTGGCCAGTTTCTGTCGCTATCCGGCCCGAACTGGCCATGATCATGGATTGATCCCCTGGGGCCAGCGCCGCGTGCTCGGCGGTAAGGGTTGCGCGCAGGCGGCGGGCCGGGAGGCCGCGTGCCCCGTCGAGCGCCCGGAGCGCCTCGGTGAGGCGGCCCTCGCTCCAGGCCAGGCGTGCGGCCAGGACGGGGCAGGCCCGATCGTCCCGGGCGAGCCGGCCCAGGGCAGCCGCCGCCATAGCCGGCTGGTCCGCGGCCAGGCTGAACGCGGCCAGGCGCCGGGGCGCGGCGGCCAGGACCGCCAGCGCCGCGTCCCGCTCCCCCGCGCCCCACAGCGCCGTCGCCCGCCCGTACGGGCCGGCGAACCTGAGCCAGCGGCGCAGCGGCACGGGCAGCACGCGCCAGGCCAGCAGCAGCGCCCGGACCGGGTCGGCGGCCGCGTGCCGCCAGCCGATGGAGGCGGCGAGCGAGAGCGCGCGCGGCGACGGGCGCGCATGGGACGTCGTCACGGCGGCGGATGGTAGCGGATCCAGGTGAACGGAAAGGATGCGATGCGCACACCCATCACGCACGTGCTCGGGGCGCGGCCGAACTTCATGAAGGCCGCGCCGGTGATCCGCGCCCTGGCGGCGTTCGGCCATGACCAGCGGGTCGTGCACACCGGCCAGCACTACGACGAACGGATGTCCGAGGTTTTCTTCGCCCAGCTCGGCCTGCCGCGGCCCGACGTGAACCTGGGGGTCGGCTCGGGCAGCCACGCGCGGCAGACCGCCGAGGTCCTGACCGGCACGGAACGGGAGTTCACCGAGAATTCACCGGCGCTAGCCGTGGTCTACGGTGACGTCAACTCCACCCTCGGCGCGGCCCTGGCCGCCGCCAAACTCGGCGTCCCGCTGGCCCACGTGGAGGCCGGGCTGCGCAGCTTCGACGACTCGATGCCGGAGGAGATCAACCGGCGGCTGACCGACCAGCTGTGCGCGCTGCTGTTCGTCACGTCGCCTGAGGCGATCGGGCACCTGGCCCGCGAAGGCAGGCCGGCTGACGCGGTGCACCTGGTCGGCAACCCGATGATCGACACGCTGCTGGCCAGCATGGCTCACTTCGACACGGCGGCGGTCCGGACCGGGCTCGGGCTGCCGGACAGGTACGTGGTCGCGACCTTGCACCGGCCGTCCAACGTGGACGACCCGGCGGCCGCGGCCGCCCTGGTCCGGGCCCTGCACGAGGTGGCGGACGAATTGGACGTGGTCATCCCGGTGCATCCGCGGGGCCGCGCCGCGCTCGAGGGCGCCGGGCTCGGCGCGCACCCGCGGCTGCACGCCGCTCCCCCGCTCGGCTACCTGGAGTTCATCGCCCTGGTCCGGGGCGCGCGAGCGGTGATCACCGACTCCGGCGGCGTGCAGGAGGAAACCACCTTGCTCCGGGTGCCGTGCCTGACCCTGCGGCCGAACACCGAGCGGCCCATCACCGTGACCAGCGGAAGCAACCGCCTGGTCAGCCGGCCTGAGCTGGCCTCGGCCGTGCTCAAGGCCTGCGACGACGGCCCGTACGCGGGCGAGTTGCCCCCGCTGTGGGACGGCCACGCCGGGCCGCGGATCGCCCGCGTCATCACGGCGTGGCTGGACCAGGAGGGCCGCCGATGAGCGAGCCGAAGGGGCGCGGCGGCGACTGGACTGAGGAGCGAGGGACGAGCGACGAGGGAAGGAGCCGCCTCAAGGCGCCCCGGAGGCGAGCGGAAGACACTGCTCTCGCCGACCCCGGGTTGGCCGCGGAACGGGACCGGCTGGCCCGGACGCTGCGGGAGACCCGGCTGCAGCTGGCCATGACGCAGGCGCGGCTGGCCGCGCTCGAGCAGTCCGCGACGATGGAACTCGGCCGCACCCTGGTCCGGGCCGCACGGCGGCCCTGGTCCCGCGGCGTGCAGCTGCCCGCGGACCTGGTCCGGCTGTGGCGGGAGCGCGGCGGCCTCACCGGGCCGGGAGCGGCCACGCTCGCGCTGGCGTCCGCGCAGCTCGGCGACCTGGCCGGCGGCGGGGAGCGATTCCTGTCCGCGCTGACCGCGCCGGGACTCGGCGCGCCGGGCGCCGAGGCAGCCGGCTGGACTCCGCCGGGCCTGGTCGTCACCGGGGTGCTGACCGCGCGCGCCTGCGCCACGCTCGCCCCGGACGCGGCCGTCCACCCGCTGCTGCCGCACGACGCCGACGTGATGCTGGAAAGCACGGGCGCCGACCTGGTGTTCATCGAGGCGGCGGCCATGCTGGCCGGCTCGGCCTGGGCCTACGCGGGCGATCCGGCCGCGGCTGACCGCGGCCGGCGGCTCGGCCGGCTGATCGCGGCGGCCCGCGCACTGGGCAAGCCGGTGATCTTCATCCGCAACGTCCCGGCGCACCTGGCGCCGGGCCTGGAATGGGTCGCCGCCAGCTGCGACGCGACGTCCGACGACGGGTTCGGCGTGCAGCTCGCCCGGTTCAACCCGATCGGGCTGGCCGGCTCCCGCCCCGGCGACCCCGTCTACGCGGACGCGCGGGACCCCCGCGAGACGCCGGCCGTGCGAGCCCTGCTGGACGCGGACCTCGGGCCCGGATCGGTCCGGGTGGCCGGATCGGTCCCGTGGCGCCGCCGGCCGGCGCTGTACCGGGAGCACGCCCTGTTCGTCACGGCCACCGCGGACCAGGCGCGCGAGCAGCTCGCCTGCGGCGCGCGCGTGATCGTGATCGGCGGCGAGCCGGTATCGGGCGCCGTCCTGCCCGCGGGTGACGGCCGGGACCTGCCGGCGGGTGACGGCCGGGACCTGCCGGCGGGTGACGGCCGGGACCTGCCGGCGGGTGATGGCTGGGACCTGCCTACGCTGCGGGACAGGCTGGCCGCGCTGCGGGCATGCCCGCCGCTGTCCACGGCCGAGACCCTGCCGGTGCTGCGGGAGATCTTCGCCGCGCAGGCGACGCCGGTCCGGCTGGCGGCGCTGGCGCGGCTGGCCGGGCTCGGTGACCACGTGATCGCGGGGCGGCGGATCGCGGTGCTGGCCCGCGCGGCCGACGCCGCGGCGGCGGCCAGCTTGTCGGCCGGCCTGACCGGCCAGCGGTTCCTCCCGGCCGAACTGGTCGTGGTGGCCGAGGCGCCGGACGCCGCCTCGGCCGAGCTGTCCGCCCGGGCGGTCACCGCCGCGCTCGCCGGCCTGGCCGACCGGGGCGTGAGCGTGCGCGCCGTCCCGCAGGTGACCGGCGGCCAAGACACGACCGGATGGCTGCGGCGGGCCGCGGGCGCGGCCCGCTCCCCGTGGGTCGTGCCGTGGCAGGCCGGGCGCGAGTACCGGGACGCCTACCTGCTGGACCTGGCCTGCGCGCGGGAGTGCGCGCAGGCCGATGCGGCCGGGTACGGCGGGGCCGACTACGCGTTCACCGCCGCGCTCGATCCGGCGCTGGCCCGGCGGGAGTTCTTCGCCGTCAGCGACCCCGGTCACGGGCTACGGCTCTTCTCCGTCAGTTAGCCAGCTAAGGAGCATCAGCGTTGACCTCTCGGGCGCTTGTCTACGGTGACATCGACCTGAACTTGATCGACGGTTCGGCCATCTGGCTGCAGTCCGTGACCCAGGCTCTGGCCCGGGCCGGCTGCGCGGTGACCCTGGTGCTGAAGGCACCGGTCCGCACCAGCCGGCTGATCGCTCCGCTGCTAGCCGAACCCGGCGTCACCGTGCGGCGGCCGTTCGAGGAGCACCTCGTCGAGAGGCCGGGTCCGGTCCGGGCCGCGGCCGCCCCCGGGCTGCTGGCCAGGCTCGACGCGGACCAGCGGCACGACCTGGTGGTCCTGCGGGGCCGCGCGGTGACCTCGGCCGTGGCCAGGAGCGAGGCGTTCACCGGGCGGCTGTGGCCGTACCTGACCGATGTCCCGCAGTCCGTCCCCGGGCTGACGCCAGAAGCAGCCGACGAGCTCGAGCTGATCGCCTCCGCCGCGCGTTACCTGCTGTGCCAGACCGAGGAGCTCCGCTGCTTCCTGGAGGGCAGCATCCCCGCGGCCTGCGGCAAATGCGTACTGCTGCCCCCCATGCTGGCCGACGTGCCCCCCGCGCGCGGCGCGTCGGCGGCGGGCACGCCGCTGCGGCTGGTCTACACGGGCAAGTTCGCGCCGCGGTGGAACACCCTGGAGATGACCGAGCTTCCCGGGCTGCTTTCCGCCCGCGGCGTCGCCTCCGAGCTGCACATGGCCGGTGACAAGATCCACGACGACGCGGGCGGATACCAGGAGCGGATGCGCGCCGCGCTCGAGACCGACGGCGTGACCTGGCACGGCGGCCACTCCCGGGAGGAGGCGATGCGGCTGGCGGCGTCCTGCGACATCGGGCTGAGCTGGCGGCATCCCGACCTGGATGCGAGCCTGGAGCTGTCGACGAAGGTGCTGGAGTTCGGGGCCCTCGGGCTGCCCGTCATCCTCAACCGGACCCCGATGCACGAGGCGCTGCTCGGCGCGGATTACCCGCTGTTCGCGGCCAGCCTGGCCGACATGGCGACCGCGGCGACCGCCGCGGCGGCCGAGCCCGGTCTGTACCGGATGGCGGCCGACCGGACCGGCCGCGCCGCCGAGCGGTTCACCCTGGACCGGGCCGCGGAGCGGCTGCGCGGCTACCTCGGGGGGGTACGGGGGGGCGGAAAGCCCCCCCGTGCGCGGGGGGTCCAGGGGGGTCGTCCCCCCGGACGGCAGAGTCTCCGCGTCGTGGTGGCCGGCCATGACCTGAAGTTCTTCACGCCGCTGCTGAGCTACCTGCGGCTGCAGCCGGACCTCGAGGTCAGGCTGGATCATTGGGCCGCGCTCGGCAAACACGACGCGGCGGCCAGCCGGGAGCTCGCGGCCTGGGCCGATGTGGTGGTCTGCGAGTGGTGCGGGCCGAACGCGGTCTGGTACAGCAGGCACAAGCGGCGCGGTTCGCGGCTGCTGGTCCGGCTGCACCGCTTCGAGCTGCGGTCGCCCTACCCCGGTCAGCTCAAGATCGGAGCCGTGAACCAGGTGGTCTGCGTGAGCAGGCACTACGCGCGGCTGTGTCGTGAGTACACCGGCTGGCCGGAGACGAAGGTGGCGACGGTGCCGAACGCCCTCGACGTCGCCCAGCTCGACCGGCCCAAGCTGGACGGCGCCCGGTTCCACCTCGGCCTGGTCGGCATGGTGCCCTCGCGCAAGCGGCTGGACCTGGCCCTCGACGTGCTGGAGGAACTTCGCCGCGAGGACGACAGGTACCTGCTGTTCGTCAAGTCGGCCATGCCGTGGGAGCACTGGTGGGTATGGCAGAACCCGGCTGAGCGCGAGCACTACGCCAGCGCGCTGCGCCGGGTCCAGCGGTCGCCGCTGCTGCGCGGGGCGGTGGTGTTCGACGACGCGGGCCCGGACGTCGCGGCGTGGTTGCGCCGGGTCGGGTTCGTGCTGTCCACCAGCGACGACGAGAGCTTCCACGTGGCCCCGGCCGAGGGCATGGCCTCCCGCGCGGTGCCGGTGCTCCGGCACTGGCCCGGCGCCGAGACGATCTACGACATGCGGTGGATTCACCGGGGTCCGGCCGAGATGGCCGCGGCCGTCATGACGCTCGGGGACGAGGGTGACTGGCGCGCAGCGGGCCACGACGCGCACGCCCAGGCGGCCGCCGCGTTCAACCTGACGCGGGTCTGCGAGGCCTGGCGCGGCCTGCTCACCGCGGACCTGGACCCGGCGGTGCCCGGCCCGATTCTCGAGCTGCTCGGCTCCCGCTGACACATGTACTTCACGCTCGCCGTCAGCGCCGCCACCCGCCGGGCGTGCGCCGTGCTGACCGACGCGGCCGAGGGCACCGATCCGCGGGTCATGCCGATCCCGGGCCCGGCTCGGGTCGTCTGGCGTGCACCAGACGAACGCGCCGCCGTGCTGCACTGGGGCGAGGGCCATCGCGCCGGCGCGTCGCACGCGGGCACGATCTGGGCCGAGGGGGCCACGGTGCGCGCCCGCACCAGCCTGACCCGCGTCGACCCGGTCTACCTGGCCGAGGTGGCCGGCGCCGTCGTGGTCAGCGACCGGGCCTGCTGGGCGGCCGCGGTCACCGGGCGGCTGCACGACCCCGACCCGGTGATGATCGGCGCCTTCCTCAGCCTCGGCTACCCGGTCGGCGGCGCGACGCCCTTCCGCGGCGTCCGGGCCCTGGGAGGCGACCAGGCGCTGCGGGCGGCCGGCGGGCGGCTCGCCGTGACCCGGCGCCGCCCGGAGGAGGAGGGCCCCGGCGGGGCGGCCCGGGTCGCCGCAGCCCGAGTCGCCGCAGCCCGAGTCGCCGCAGCCTTGGCCGAAGCCGTCCGGCCGCTGGGCGAGGCGGCCGCGCCAGTCGAGCTATCGCTGACCGGAGGCAAGGACTCCAGGCTGATCGCCGCCGCGCTGACCGCGGCGCGGGTCCCGTTCCTGGCCCGCACCCACGGGTTCGGCAGCCATCCCGACGTGCTCGTCGCGGGCCTGATCGCCAGCCGGCTCGGCCTCGAGCACACGATCACCGAACCGAGACCGCCAGGGGCGCCGGATGAGGAGGACGTAGTCGGCCGGATCCGCGCGGCCGTGCTCGTGTCCGACGGGATGCTGTCGGCGTTCGAGAACGTCGGGCGACCTGACCCGCCGCTCACCGGCGGGCCGGTAACGGCGGGCGGCCACGGCGGCGAGTTGCTGCGCGGCGGCTACGCGCAGGCCGCGTGGCGCAGCCCGGCGGTGCTGGGCGCCGCGGCCGCCGCCGAACTGTTCCGCCGGATGACCACACGCCGCCTGAGCCTGCTCCGCCCAGGCCCGGCGCGGGCGTACCTGGCCAGCCTGGCGCCGTCGGCCGCGGCGCTGGCTCGCGGGCCGATGGCCGAGCTCGACGACTTCTACCTGGTGAACCGGGCAGGCCGCTGGTCGGCAGCCGCCCGGCAGGCGTACCTGCTCCGGTCACCGCTGGTCCAGCCCCTGTTCGCGGACAGCGTCGTGCGGGCCGCGCGGGCCGTCCCGCTCCCGCACCGGATGAGCGACCGGCTGCACCGCGACGTGCTCGGCTTGCTCTGCCCCGAGCTGCTGGGCCTACCGCTGGCGGGCACCCCCTGGCACGGCGAGCCGCGCACCCCGGCGACCGTGCTGACCGTCCCGCCCGGACCTGCCGCCGGTGACTGGCGGCGGGACTACGGCGGGGCACTGGCCAGGTTTCTGCGCGGCTATGTCCTCGACCACGGCGCGGCGAGCCCGATGTTCGGCATCGTGCGCCGGCAGGCCGCCGAACGCTCGCTCCGCTCACCGCAGGCCGACCCGCACGCGGTCTGGGCGCTGGCCACCCTGGCCGCGCTGCTGTCCGGTGACTGGCTGAACGCCCGTGAGCCGGCCAGCCAGGCGCTGGCCAGCCGACCGCCGCTCAGCCGCGGCCGTACCTAGTCTCGGCCCGCCAGAAGTACAGCACGCCCGCGAGCAGCGTGACGATCGCCCAGCCGACCCCGGCCAGCCACAGCTCGGCGGGCACGATGTCCGGATGACAGTACGCCTGCAGCGCGGGGGTCTTCTTGGCGGTGAAGACCGCGCACCGCGCCGCGTTGTAAGGCTTGGCGCCCGGCGCGTCGGCCCGCATCGTGGCCATGATCGCGTACCTGGTCAGCGAGATGTACACCGCCGCCGGATTGAAGGAGATCACGTTCTTGGCCCAGTCCGGCAGCGCGGCGGGCAGTGCGGCGATGCTGTACATGACCCCGCAGAAGTACCGCCAGACCCGGAGCAGGAACGGGACCAGCTGGCTGATGTCCTGGGCACCGGCGCCGACCCTGGCCAGGACCAGCGCGGCGCCCATGTTGAAGGTGGCCTGCATCAGCAGCGCCGGGATCAGCAGCAGCCAGTACCACGTGAGCGGTTCCCCGGTTCCGAGCACGATGGCGAACAGCACGAGCATGGACAGCAGCAGCTGCTGGAACTCCACCAGCACGTACGAGAGCGGCAGGCAGGCGCGCGGGAAATGCAGCGCGCGTATCAGCGTGATATTCCCCCGGATCGCACTGGAGCCCACCACGATCGACCGTTCGGTAAAGGCGAATATGAAAACGCCGGTAACCAGGTACGCCGTGTAATTGCCGATGCCGCGATTGGCCTTGAACAGGACCCCGAAGATCAGGTAATAGACGGCCGAGTTGAGCAGCGGCGTCAGCACCTGCCAGAGCTGGCCGAGCCGGGCCTCGGTGTACATCGACACGTTGCGCGCCGTGGCGTACGCGACGATGAAGTGCCGCCGCTGCCACACCTTGGCCAGGTATGAGGCCAGGCCAGGCTGAGCGGAACTCGGCCGCAGGCCGTACTCGGCGGCCAGTTCGGCCAGGCTCCGGCTCCCCTCGTCCGGCTCGGCGAGCACGCCGGGCTCGGGCGCGAGCACTGGCCCGGCCAGCAGGTCGCCAGGAGCGGTCAGCCGCCCGCGGTCTCTCATGAGTGTGGATTTTATGAGCATGGCTTCGGCCAGCGTGCATTTCCGGGTCAGCGGGGAAATCGTTCGCCGGGAATTCGGGAGCCATTTACCCGCCGTACCAATTACTCTCGTTATTCGGACCGAACGGCCTGCGGTTCCCGCCCTCGTACCGTGACTGCCCGTCTTGGTGCGCCAACGGTCCGGGCGGCAGCAAACCGCGCCGGCGCAGCGTCCGGTCAGCCGGCTGGTCTATGTAGGCAGATGTGCCGTGTCGTTGAACGATCTCAGCACCGCCGGGCCGTCGGCGTACCAGTCGATCTCGCAGAGGGCCGCGACGTCCAGGTGCATCCGGTAGAGCGCGGGCGGCGGGGCGAGAACGGCCGCGGCGACTAGCGTCTTGATCGGCGTCACGTGACTGACGATGAGGATGGTCTGTCCTTTCCGGTCGGCCAGCAGGCGGTGTAGCGCGGCGGTGACCCGCTCGCTCACCTCGGCGAGGCTCTCGCCGCCGGGGGGCGCGACCGCCGAGTCGGCCAGCCAGGCGGTCATCTCCGACGGCCACCGCTCCCGCACCTCGGCGAACGTCAGGCCTTCCCAGGCGCCGAAGTCGGTTTCCCTGAAGCCCTCATCGGTCACCACCGGGAGCCCGGTGACCGCGGCGACCTCCTCGGCCGTCTGCACCGCGCGCTGCAGGGGCGAGGTCATGATCGCGCCGACGCCCGCCTGCGCCAGCCTCTTGGCCGCAGCCGCCGCCTGTGCCACCCCGATGTCGGTGAGCGGGACGTCGGACCGGCCGGCGTACCGCTTCTGCACCGACATCGGCGTCTGCCCGTGCCTGAGCAGCAGGGTGACCGTGGGCTCGCTCTGGGCGGGCATCCAGTTGGTCCTGGTGCGCACCTAGACGCCAGATTCGGGGGCCCGGACGAGGATCCGCCGGCACTCCTCGCACCGGAGCACCTCATCGGGCGCCGACGCCCGGATCACGTTCAGGTCCGCCGCGTTGAGGCTCAGGTGACATCCCTCGCACCGGCCGGCCCGCAGCATGGCCGCGCCTACGCCCTTGGTCTTGCGGATCTGGTCGTACAGCGCGAGCAGGTCGGCGGGCACGTCGGCGGCGATGCTGGCGCGCTGGTCGGACGCCTTGGCCGCCTGCTCGTCGATCTCCTTGAAGGCCGCGTCCCGCCGGGCCGCCAACGCGGCCATCTCACCGCCGAGGCTTTCCTGCTCGGTGGTCAGCTCGGCCTGCTGGCTTTCGAGCGTCTCCCGGCGCTCCATCAGCTCCAGCACGATCTCCTCCAGGTCACCCTGCCTATGGAGCAGATTCTCGATCTCCGACTGCAGGCTCGCCAGCTCGCGCGCGGCGGAGACCTGCCCGGCGTCCAGCCGGGCCCGGTCCTTCTCGATCCTCGTCCGGACCTGGTCTACGTCGCGCTCCGCCCGGCTCTGCTCCCGGCTCAGGTCGCCGAGCTCGGTCTCGGTCCCCACCAGGGCGTCCTTGAGCTCGCTGGCCCTGGCCTCGAGGCGGGCAAGCTCGGCGATTTCGGGTAGGCCGCGCCTGCGATGGTCGAGGCGGGCAAGCTCGGCGTCCAGGTCGGCCAGTTCGAGCAGGCGGAGCTGGGTCTGCGGTGATGCCTTCACGGATCCCAACGTTAGTCGCCCTGGCGACCTATTGGGGGTTCCCGGGGTTATCCCCCGGGCAAGCAGAGTGCATGGTAGACCTTCGCCATGGAGATCCCTCACGTTAGCCGGCCCTATATGCCGGGGTACGGCATCGCCGGACCGACCGAAGGCAGCGGACTCCTGCACTGGTCGTGGGCGGCGGAGCGGCTGACGGCCGCTAGGAATTACTGGGTCGCGACGGTCTGGCCAGACGGTCGGCCTCACGTCATGCCGGTCTGGGGCATGTGGGACGACAGCACGCTGTGGTTCACGAGCAGCACCGGCTCCCGGAAGGTCCGTAACCTGACCGCGGACCCCCGCTGCTGCGTCACCACCGAGGACGCCTCGGATCCCGTGGTCATCGAGGGCACCGCGCACATATCAACGGACCTGCCGGTGCTGCGCCGGGTGGTCGACCTGATGAACGCTAAGTACCGAACCGACTACCGGGTGGACTTCCTGGATCCGGCCAAGAACGCCACCATCGGGGTCCGGCCGCACCGCGTGTTCAGCATGCGGGCCGGTGACTTCACCGGATCCCCCACACGCTGGACGTTTGAGGAATAGCGGTAATAAGAGCGCAATCTTCGCGGCGCTAACGAAACGCCGCCGGGCGGGTAGCTTGGAGGGGCGTCTACCCACGCCATTCCGCCATGACATCAGCGTCCGCCGTTGCCCAGGACAAGCCCCGTGCCCCGCACGCCCTCGCCGGGGCCGTCGTCGGCGTGCTCGCGGCTGCGGTCGCTATCGGCGCGGCGCAGCTCGCCGCGGGCCTCACCGTCCCGCAGGGCTCACCGGTGCTCGCGGTCGGCCAGGCCGCGATCGACCTCACGCCACCGCCGGTCAAGGACTTTGCCATCTCCGCGTTCGGTGCCCACGACAAGACCGTGCTGCTCGGCGGCATCCTCGTGGTGCTCGCCCTGTACGCGGCGGTGGTCGGGATGCTGGCGGTACGCCGGCCGGCGTTCGGCATGTGGGGGCTCGGGCTCTTCGCTGTCATCAGTCTCGCGGCCGCCCTGACCAGGCCCGACTCCACGCCGGAATACGTGGTGCCCACGCTGGCCGGCGCCGCGGCCGGGGCGTTCGCGCTGACCCGGCTGGTCCGCGCGGCAGGCCGGCTGAGCGCCCCTCCAGCCCGGACCCGGCCGCGCGGCAGGCCCTCACCACAGACCCTGACCCCGCCGGACCTGCCGGCTCCGGAAGAAACCGCCGAGGCCCCGGATTACTCCTTTACCTATCTTCCCAATCCGGACGATCAGGGGCCGCCGCGCTGGCCCGCGCGGCGGCGGTTCCTGATCAGCAGCGGGATAGCCGCAGCCGCGGCGGCGACCGGGACGGTCGCCGGGCGCGAGCTGATCACGCGGCGCGACGTCAGCCAGGCACGGGCCGCGCTGCGGCTCCCCCGGCCCACGGTTCCCGCCCCGCCGCTGTCCGCGGGCAGCGACCTGAAGATCCCCGGCCTCAGCTCGTTCATCACCCCGAACGACAGCTTCTACCGCGTCGACACCGCCCTGCTGGTGCCCCAGGTCGACCCGTCGACTTGGCAGCTGCGGATCCACGGGATGGTGCGGCGCGAGGTCACCATCACCTTCGCCGAGCTGCTCAAGCGTCCGCTCATCGAGGACTACGTGACGCTCACCTGCGTGTCCGACCCGGTGAGCGGACCTTATGTGGGCAACGCCAAATGGCTCGGCGCCAGCCTGGCCGCCCTGATCAGGCAGGCCCGCCCGCTGGCGGGCGCCGATCAGCTGCTGTGCACCTCGGTCGACGGGTTCACCTCAGGTACCCCCCTGCAGGTCGTGCTGGACGGCCGGGACGCCTTGCTCGCCGTCGCGATGAACGGCACGGCGCTGCCCGTCGAACACGGCTTCCCGGCGCGGATGGTGATCCCCGGGCTGTACGGCTACGTGTCCGCGACCAAGTGGGTCACCGACATCGAGATCACCACGTTCGCGGCGGCCTCCGCCTACTGGGCGCAGCGCGGCTGGTCGCAGCAGGCTCCGATCAAGACCGAGTCCAGGATCGACGTACCCGCGGCCGGCGCGACGCTCCGCCCGGGATCGACGCCGGTCGCGGGGGTGGCGTGGGCGCAGCACAAGGGCATCGCCGCCGTGGAGGTTCGGGTTGACCGAGGCCCGTGGCACGAGGCGCGGCTGGCCGCGGTGCCCGACATCGATACCTGGCGGCAGTGGGTGTGGGAGTGGCCGGCCACGCCGGGCACTCACCTGCTCGAGGCCCGCGCCACCGACAAGACCGGCTACACCCAGACCGCGGCGCAGGCCCAGCCAACCCCCGACGGCGCCTCCGGCTACCCCTCCGCACAAGCCACCGTCCGCAGCTCCTAGAGACGGCATCGCATGATCGTGTGTCGCCACTACCCCTATATAAGGGGAGTTTTGACCCACGATGACCGATTCGCCGATAGGGCTAGTCGGCTGGGACGGCTCGTGCGGGGATCTCGGTGAGGGCGGCGGTGAGGTTGTCGGACATCTCGGCCAGGGCTTGCTCGAAGGCGACGAGCGTGGCCGCTGGGATGCCGCGGGTGGCGAGGGCGATGACCTCGTGACCGGCGGCCGCCAGGTCTGCTTCCAGGGCCCGGGCGCGCTCGGTCAGCTGGTACCGGGTCCGCCGGCCGTCGGCGGGATCGGGCTCCTCGCGGACGAGACCGTCACGTCTCATCCGGGCGAGCGTCTTGGCCATGGTCGACTGGTCGACGCTGGCGATCTCGCATAGCTCGCGCTGCGTCTGCTCGTCCCGTTCGTACAGGGCGAGCAGCGCGGGGAACTGCCCGGGCACCACCCCGTAAGCGGCGATGCGGTTGCGCAGGGCGACCTCGAACAGGCGGGCCAGCCGGTTGACCTGGTAGCCGACTGAGGATGCGGGCCGAAGCGGCTCGGTGGTCATGCTCCGGTGCCTACCACCGGCGCGCGGCTGACCGGCGCGCGGCGGCGGGTTATGCCGCGGCCGTCACGGAAGTTCAGGAGCAGCAACGTCAGGTTGAGCGCGCCGGCCAGTGTTTCGGCGATCTCCAGGGCAATCACGACGCTGCCCGCGGAGGCACCCGCGGTACGGGCGTCGAGGATCAGCGCACACGGGACCAGCATGATGATCCCGATCGCGGCGACGACCTGCATGCGCCGCTGCTTGCGCCGAATGACCGCGGCCCTGGAGTTCCGCGCCAGGCGGCGGCCGGTCAGCGCGGCGGCAGCCAGGCAGCCGATGAGCAGGGGCAGCCCGAGCACGATCCGCTGCCGCAGGCTATGGACGTCGCCGGCGCTCCCGGTCAGTTCGGTGACTGCGCTGGAGACCAGGAACGTCGCGATGAGCGCGAGGGCACCCACCGCGGCGGCCAGGTGGATGCGGACCAGGGATGACCTCGGCATGAACGCCTCCAAATATATGGCTTGCCATGATTATTACATGGCTAGCCATATACTGCAACCGGGGCTCGGGCAGTGGTTGGGCTCGCGGGTGCGGCTCGCGGGTGCGGGCTCGCGCGCGGGTGCGTAACGCCGCGTGCCGGAGGAATGTGAAAGAGAGCGGGTTACCCGGTCCGTTCGGGATAAAGAACGGGACTCGAGCAGGTCGCGGAACCGGCGGCCGAACAGGTACGCGTCGCCCGGCCAGCGGGCGGACACGTAGTTGCGGTCGCGCACGACGAAGGCCGGGCGGTCATCGGCCGCGGTGCCGCGCGCGGACAGCGTGACCGGCCCGCGCTCGAACTGGGCGTCCGGATCCGCCAGGGCGGCCCGCGCCTCGTCCTCGACGTAGGCGGGGTACGTGCGGTAGTAGCGGCCCAGGCGCCACGCGGTGGCCAGGTAGGCCGAACGCTCCATGTACTTCGGCAGACAGGTGGTCCGGCGGTCGGCCAGGACGCTGCGGCCGGTGTCCGGGTCGCGGGTGCGCGCCAGCACCAGCACGCCGTGGCAGATCGCGCCGACCGGGCGGTTCAGCCGCCAGAACCGGCCGACCTGCTCGCTGAGCACCGGCGAGCCGAGGTACTGCCGCATGCCGGGGGCCCGGGACTTCGACGTCACCGAGGTCGCGGTGCCGGTCGGGAAGCGGCAGCAGCACGCGCACCGGGCCATCCTCTCATTCGCTACGGTTAGCCGCAGACGCGTGGGAACGGAGAGACATGAGCGACGCCGACGCCGAGTTCGCCCGGCTGGCACGGGAGTACCTGGACGAGCGGGCCGAACGGCACCCGGTCACCGCCACCGGCCTCGGCGATCACCGGTTCGACGCGCGCCTGCCCGATCCCTCGGCGCAGGCCCTGGAGGCCGAACGGCGCGCGCTCGACGGCTGGGCCACGTGGCTCGCCGCGATCGATCAGGGCGCCCTGTCGGCCGAGCACCGGGTCGACGCCGCGATGATGGAGGGCAGCGTGGCCCGGCGGGCGTTCGAGATCGGCGAGCTGCGCGAGCACACCTGGAACCCGCTGCAGGCCAACCCGGGCAAGGCCATCTACCAGCTGCTGGCCAGGGACTTCGCGCCGCTGCCCGACCGGCTGGGTTCGGTGGCCGGGAGGCTGGCGGAGATTCCCGCGGTGCTGACCGAGGCCAGGCGGCAGCTCGGGCGGATGCCCCGGGTGCACCTGGAGACCGCGATCGGGCAGTTCGACGGGACGATCGCGCTGGTCAGCAAGGAGATCGACGCCGCGCTCGAGGCCGCGCCCGCCCGTGGCCCGGAGCTCGCCCGGGTGCGGCCCGCCGCCCTTGAGGCGCTGACCGAGCACCGGGCCTGGCTGTCCGCGCAGCTCGCCTCGTCTGACGACTTCGCCGATCCGAGGATCGGGCCGGACCGGTTCGCCCGCAAGCTGTCGCTCACCTTGAGCGCGGCGGCGGATGCGGACGCCATCCTGGCCCGGGCCCAGGCCGACCTGGACCGGGTGAGCGAGCAGATCGCGGAACTGGCCGCCGACTTGGCCGGCGTGGCCAGGCCCGGCCCCGAGGTCGTCCGCCAGGTGCTCGACCGGCTGGCCGGAGACGTGCCGGACGACACGACCATCCTGGAGTTCTGCCGCGACGCCCTGGCCGCCCAGACCGCGTTCGTGACCGACCGCCGCCTGCTCTCGGTCTACGACGACCCGGTCGAGCTGATCGTGATGCCGGAAATCGACCGAGGGGTTGCCGTCGCCTACTGCGACTCCCCAGGCCCGCTCGAGCGATCGTCGCTGTCCACGTTCATCGCGGTGTCGCCGACACCGGCTGACTGGACGGCCCAGCGGGTCGCCTCGTTCTACCGCGAGTACAACCGGCACATGGTGCACAACCTGATGGTGCACGAGGCCATGCCCGGCCACTACCTGCAGCTCCAACACTCGCGCCGGTTCGCGGGCTCGGACACCGCGATCCGCGCGGCGCTGCGGTCGGGGGCGTTCACCGAGGGGTGGGCGGTTTATACCGAACGGGTCATGGCGGAGCAGCAGTACCCGGGTGAGGGCGATCCGCGCGCGGTCCGGATGCAGCAGCTCAAGATGCAGTTGCGCACGATCATCAACGCGATCCTTGACGCCCGGATCCACGGGCATGGCATGACCGAGGCGGAAGCCATGGCCCTGATGACCGGCCGCGGCCACCAGGAGGAGGGCGAGGCGGCGGGCAAGTGGCGCCGGGCCCAGCTCACTTCGGCCCAGCTGTCCACGTACTACGTCGGGTATAGCGAGATCTCCGACCTGGCGGCCGACCTCAGGGCGGCCGATCCCGGCCTGACCGACCAGCAGGTGCACGACCGCATGCTGGCGCACGGGTCGCCGCCGGTCCGGCTGCTGCGCACGCTGATCGCGGCGTGAGCTGGCTGGCCGGTTCCGCGGGCCGGCCGCTGGCCGGTTCCGCGGGCCGGTCACGATAGGCGGCGGTGACGGATCTGCCAGACGCAGAACCCGGCCAGGGCGAGGGCGAGCGCCAGGTAGATCACGGTCTCGTACCACTGGAAGACCCAGAAACGGCTGGCGGGCTGGTAGCTGATCTGGCGCCGCAGGTGCTGGGGGGCGAGCCAGGCGCCGCACTGCTGCTGGGTGCCTGACTGGCAGGCCGGGACGTCCGGCAGGACGAACACGCGGCCGGCCGGGGTGATGGTCCGGTTGGCGAAGATCCATGCGCTGGGCAGCCCGGTCACCGGCACGGTCAGCTGGCCGTTGTGGCCCATGACCGCGGTGCCGAGGTCGACGCGGACCGCCGTGGTGGCGGTGGCGGGCGGCAGCAGGTGCGGCCGGACCACGTTCGGCATGACGACCTGGACGGCGGTGAAGACGGCCAGGGTGATGGCCATGGCGGGCACGGTGCGGCGGACCAGCACGCCGACGGCGACCCCGAGGGCGAAGCCGAACGCGGCGTAGCCGACCGGGACGATGCCGCGCGCGCCGAACGCCACCGGCGAGAACCGGCTCAGCTGGCCCAGGGTGATGGGAAACCCGCCGGCCCGGTCAATCGGGCTGGCCCACCAGGTGATGATGAGGCTGAGCAGCCCGGTCGTGATCATGGCGGCCAGGCCGCCCGCGGCGAGCTTGGCCGCCATCCAGCGGGTGCGGGTGATGCTCTGGTTCCAGGCGAGCCGGAACGTGCCGGCCTCGAGCTCGCGGGTGACCAGCGGTGCCCCCCAGAAGACGCCGATGATGCCGGGCGTGAGGTACAGGAGCCCGAGGCCCGCGATGTACAGCACCGGGTAGATCGCGTCGGACTTCATGCTGTCCAGGAAGCTGGCGGTCAGCGCGGAACAGCCGGAGTGGCAGGCGGCGAGCCCGCTTACGTCGTACAGGTGGGCCAGGTGCGGCCCGGTCAGCCCAAAGGCGACCGCGAGCAAGGCCAGGGCGGCAGCCGCCGCGATGGCCTGGGCGCGGAACTGGCGCCAGGTCAGCCAGATCATCGTGTTCCCTCCATATACGCCAGGACCAGCTCTTCCAGGCCGGCCTGGGCACCGGCGAGCAGCTCGGTGACCGGCCCGGCCACCTGCACGCGGCCGGCGGCGAGCACGATCAGGTAGTCGCAGACACGCTCCAGGTCGGCGACGAGGTGCGAGGACAGGACGACGCTCATCTCGTGTTCGGCGGTGGATTCGGCCAGGTCCCGCAGGAAGTCCCGGCGGGCAAGCGGATCGAGGCTAGCGACCGGCTCGTCCAGGATCAGCAGCCGCGGCCGCTTGGCGATGGCCAGGGTCAGGGCCAGCTGGGCGCGCTGCCCGCCGGACAGCCGGCCGGCCTTCTGGGCCCGGTCCAGGCCGAGCCTGACTATCCGCTCCCGCGCGAGCCGGGCGTCCCAGCGCGGGTTCAGGCGGGCGCCCAGCCGCAGGTGGTCGGCGACGGACAGCCCGGTGTAGACCGGGGCGTCCTGCGCGACGAACCCGACTCGGGCGAGCTGGGCCCGGGAGGCGGCGGGCCGCCCGCCGCCCACCTCGATCGTGCCCGTGGTGGGCGCGAGCAGGCCGGTGACCAGGTGCAGCAGGGTCGTCTTGCCGGCTCCGTTCGGGCCGACGAGACCGGCGACGCTTCCGGCCGGGACGCTCAGCGTGCAGCCGGCCAGCGCCCAGCGGCTGCGGTACCGCTTGCCCAGCTCGCGCGCCTCGATGACAGTGATCATGCTTCCTCCTTCGCTGGTGGACGCTTCACACGGTGCCTTCGGCGGCGGCGGATTACGTCAGGCCACGGCACGGACTTCGGCGGGGCCTGTCGGCCTCAGGTCCACCCGGCGGCATCGGTCCGTGGTACGACGCGGATTTCGGCCTGCAGAGATACCGTCGGTTCATGGACTCGCTGCTGAGGCGGCTGCTGCCGGCGCATGCGGTCGCAGTCGACGGCGTGGTCACGGTGCTAATCGCGGTGGCTGGGCCAGGCTCCTCGGAACTGGCGGTCATGCCGGGCGTCCCGGACTGGGCCGCGGTCGTCATCGCCGCTTTCGGCGTACTGCCCGCGGCCTGGCGCCGGCGCTGGCCGCGGGCGGTGCTCGCGGTGACCGCGGTCGGCTGGGCCGTGGCGACGGCGCTGACCCCGTCGCCGGCTCCCGCGCTGGCCGTGGCGTTCGTGATGTACCTGATCCCGCTGCGCTTCCCGCGGCGGGATGCGCTGGGCATGCTGGCCGCCACGCTGCTGGTTCTCACCGCCGGGCTGGCCGTGTTCGCCGTCAGCGGGCACGGCATCTACCGGCCTGGCGGGGCCAGCGAGGCAGGCGGCCTGCTGGCGGAGAACGGGCTGCTGGTGGTGGTCGCGTGGCTGATCGGCCACTCGGTGCGGCAACGGCGCGCGTACCTGGCCGGGCGGCAGGAGCAGGCCGAGGAAAGGGCCCGGGCACAGCTGGCCGAGGCCCGCCAGGCCGGTGCCGAGGAGCGGCTGCGGATCGCCCGCGAGGTGCACGACGTGGTGGCGCACACCATGAGCGTGATCGCGGTGCAGGCGGGAGTGGCCAGCTACGTCGGGCGGACCGAGCCCGGCGAGGCACTCCGCGCGCTGGCGTCGATCGAGGAGACCAGCCGCGGCGCGCTGCGCGAGATGCGGGCGTTGCTCGGCGTCCTGCGGGCCGAAGCTGGCCGGCCCGGGTCGGGTGACGGCGGCCTGGGCCCGGCCCCCGGCCTGGGCCCGGCCCCCGGCCTGGGCCCGGCCCCGGGGCTGAGCCCGGCTCCGGGGCTGGGCGACCTCGGCGAACTGGCCGCGCGGACGGCCGAGGCCGGCGTCCGGGTCGACATGAACGTGCTGGGCGAGCGGCGCGGGCTGCCGGCCGGCCTGGACCTCGCCGCCTACCGGGTGGTCCAGGAGGCCGTCACCAACGTGATCAAGCATGCGGCCACCGACCGGTGCACGGTGACCGTCGACTACCAGGAGGACTCGCTGACCCTGGAAATCGCCGATGCCGGCGCTGGCGCCGGGCCGGGCGACTGGTCGGTGGGCCCCCGGGTACCTAAGAGCGTACGCGGGGGCCCACCGACTCGGTTGACGGAGTCAGCGGAGGGGCGAGGGGCGGGCCACGGCATCGCGGGGATGTGGGAGAGGGTCGGCATGTACGGCGGGGAGTTCCGCGCCGGGCCGCGGCCCGGGCCTGGTTTCCAGGTCACCGCCGGCGACGCGCTGCTCGCCCCGGGCGTCACCCGCCGGCTCATCGCGGAGTTCACCAGCCGCCCCGGTCCGGACCGGGTCTGGCGGCGGGCGGCGGGCGGCGGCCAGGCTGGCCGAGGTGACCGACCGGGAGCGCGAGGTCCTGACCCTGATCGGGCTCGGCCTGTCCAACACCGAGATCGCCGCCCGGCTGCACGTCAGCATGTCCACCGCCAAGACCCACGTCAGCCGCCTGCTCATGAAGCTCGGCGCGCGGGACCGGGCTCAGCTCGTCATCGTCGCCTACGACGCCGGCCTGGTGAGCCCGGAAGCCGGCTGACGGCATACCTAGATCGGGGCCCTGGCGGACGGGCCCGCGATCTAGGTATGTCAATCGGTCATTCCACCGACGCGGTCGCGCGGCGCCGGAGGCGAGACTGTGTCCGCTGGGCCGCTCCGGAGGGAACCTCCGGCTGCGGGTACCGCAGTCGGTGCTGAGAGCGGTCCAGCCTTTCTGCCTGTGATCGCCAGTAGAGCATCCGCTCGGCCAGGGACCAGGCCAGCGACGTGAGCAGGTAGATCCCGGCCGCGAGCGGCGTGAACGCGGCGATGACCACCGTCAGGTAGGGCAGCGCCCTGACCAGCAGCCCGGAGCCACTCGTCCCCGTGGTCCCCTGCGCGCCGGCGGCCCGGGCCTCGGTGGCCTGGGCACTCACCAGCCGTCCCAGCCGGGCGGACAGCCAGCACAGGCCGGCCAGCAGCGCGAACAAGCCGAGGAAGACCGCGCCCTGCGCGCTGGCCGGGCCGACACCGCTCAGCCAGTGCGTGCCGAGCGGCACGCCGAACAGGTCGCGGGTAAGCAGCGTGTTCGGCGTCCCGGCCACCGTCGGCGACCGGAACAGCAGGTACATGACGGACAGGAACGGCCACTGGAGCAGCAGCGGGGCGAAGCCAGCGAACATGCTGGTGCCCTCCCGCTTGTACAGCGCGGACATCTCGCGCTGCAGGCGCTCCGGCTGCTTGCCGTACCGCTGGCGCAACGCCAGCAGCTGCGGGGCCAGCCGGGCCTGGACCGCCTGCCCGCGCAGGGCGCGCAGGCTGAGCGGCATGAGCAGGAGCCGGACCGCCATCGTGAACGCGATGATCGCGGCCACGGCGGCCAGGCCGCCGAGAACGGGCGTGAGGGCACCGGTCAGCCCGGAGACAAGGTGGTACGCGGCGTCCACCGGGACGCCAAAGAAACTGAACATGAGGCAACGGCCTTCCAGCTACGAGGGATGAGGGCTGGAGGCGGCCGCGAGGTCCGCGGGTCAGCGAGAGAGGGCGGCCGCCGGGGCCGCCGATGGTGCTCTGGGCCTGGACCGGCCCGCCGCGTCTGGATCACGCTGGCGCGAGAACGCCGCGCGCCAGGACTTCTCCCGCAGCGCCGAGGTGCGGCGGATCATCGGCAGCGCGGCGGTCGTCCGGGAAAGGCTGGCCACCGAGGTGAGCAGCGCCAGCACCGCCGCGAACATGGCCCCGGCCAGGACGGCGGCGGCCAGCGCGGTCAGGCCTGAGGGGCTGACAGCGAGCTGGGGCAAAGGGATGAGGTCGCGCAGCAGCCCGGCCAGCATGGCCAGCAGGCTGCCGAGCACCGTCATCGCGACCCTCCAGGGCCTTTAAGGGAGCACCAGTTTCCAGCGTACGCCGTCAGGCAAGTTCATCGACAGCGGCGAGCAGGCGATCAACCTCGGCCTGGTCGTTGTAGTGCACCAGGCCCGCCCGGACGGCGCCGCCGGAGTCCCGCAGCCCGAGCGCCCCGGCCAGTTCCCAGGCGTAGTTGTCGCCGCTCCAGACGTTGACCTGGCGCGCGGCCAGGTGTTTGGCGACCTGCCGGGGCGACTGGCCGGCCACGGTGAAGAACGCGGTCGGCGCCCGCCTGGCGGCCCGGCCGTACAGCGTCACGTGCTTCATCGCGCCCAGGCCGTCGAGCAGCCGGGCGAACAGCCGCGTCTCGTACTCCTCGACGGCGGCCATCGAGGCCAGCACCCGCTGCCGCCTGCTGCCGGTGGCGGGATCTGGGCCGGTGGCAGGATCTGGGCCGGGGGCAGGATCTGGGCTGGGGGCGAGCGCGGCGAGGTGCTCCACGGCGGCGACGACCCCGGCCAGGTCGGCGAAGGCCGCGGTGCCGCGCTCAAACCGGCCGGGCACGCCCGCCGGGGCGGGCGCGAGCGTGTCCGGGTGCAGGGTCTCGAGCAGAGCCGGTTCGGCGACCACGGTGCCGATGTGCGGACCGGACCACTTGTAGGCGCTGGTGGCGTAGAAGTCGGCGCCGAGCGCCTTGACATCCACCGGGACGTGCGGGGTGGCGTGCACGCCGTCGACGTAGACCAGCGCGCCGGCCGCGTGCGCGGCCGCGGCGATGGCCGCCAGGTCCGGCCTGGTGCCGACGACGTTGCTGGCCGCGGTGACCGCGACCAGCCGGGTGCGCTCGGACAGCAGTTCGCCGTACTGGGCGGGCGGCAGTTCGGTGGTCGGGAGGTCGACCTCGGCCCAGCGCACCGTGGCGCCGCGCCGTGCGGCAGCCTGCACCCAGGGCCTGATGTTGGCGTCGTGGTCGAGCCGGGACACGACGATCTCGTCGGCTGGCTCCCAGCCCCGGGACAGCGCTTCCGCGAGCCGGTAGGTGAGCGTGGTCATGTTCGGGCCGAGGATGACGCCATCCGGGCTGCCGCCGGTCAGGTCGGCCAGGGCCAGGCGGCATTCGGCCACGATGGAGCTGGAGCGGTCGCTGGCGGGGAAGGTCCCCCCGACGTTACCGATCCCGGACCGGTAGGAGTCCGAGATCGCCTCGATGACCGTCGCCGGGACCTGGGTGCCCCCAGCGCCGTCCAGGTAGGCGTAGCCGTCGCTCAGCGCCGGGTAGGCCGCCCGGACGCGGTTTACATCGAAGATCACGAATCAAAGACTCTACTAACACCTGGAGCCAGCCCGGATCCCGGCCTGACGCCGTCAGCAGGAAACGCCAGGGATCGTCGCCGTCCCACCCGGTGAGCACCGGCCACAGCTGCGGCATGCCCGCCCGCCACACAGTCAGCACGAGCTCGGGGTTGGCCGGACGGTAGTCCTTGCCCAGCGATCTGGCCAGGTCCCAGGCGTGCAGGTGCCATTCAGCGCAGGCCGCGCCCGCCATCGCGCCCACGGTGACGTCGGTCCCCCGGTACCTGTGGTGCGGCAGGTCCCAGGACAGCGGCAGCCGCCGCCCGTAGGACCGCGCCGAATCGGCGAACGCCGTGATGTGCTCCGGCCCCGGCGCATCTGGCAGCGCGGCGAGCTCGGCGGAGTTCTGCCTGGCCAGCTTGCGGGCGAGCGAGTCCGCCGGCGCGTTAGTGGACATCAGCCGCGCGAGCCTGCTGGCCGGGGCGTCGTCGAGGTACTCGTGATAGTCGTCGGCGACGCACCGCAGGTGCCCGGCGAGGTCGACGGCCCGCCATTCGGCGCATGGCGTCGCCGCGAGCCAGGTCGCGTCGGTGAACTTGGCGGCCAGCTCGCAGATCACCGTGACCCCGTCGCGGTAGGCGGCCAGGACCCCCGCGCGGGATACCCGGCTCATCTACGCCTGGAACGGCTGGTGCTGCTGCGCTTCACGGTTCCTCTCCCTGCCGGCTTTATCCCGGCAACCGGTTCGCGAAGCCTCCGGGTCAGCCAGCGTGCCAGAGTTGGGGCCCGCCGACAAGCCGTACGCCTGAAGAAAAATCAGGTGACAACTTCCCGGACGTCCGGTTAACCTCGCGGCTAATGCCCTCTGTTACCCCTTCGCTGGTCACGCACGCCTCCGCCAGGGTACGGCCAGTCGGGGCGCTGTGGCGTCTACGCGGCTACCTGAAGCCGTTCCGCACGCAGATGATCGTGATGTTCGCCGCCGCGCTCGGCGCGGTCGCCGCCGAGATTGCCATCCCGCTCCTGACCAAGTCCGTGGTCGACGGCGCGATCGCGCATGGCGATAAGCGCCTGCTGATCCCGCTGGCCCTGGCGGCGATCGCCCTCGGCGCGGCCGTGGGGCTGCTGAACATGATCCGCCGCTGGATCCAGTCCGGCGCGGTCGCGGACATCGAGAAGTCGATCAGGGATGACCTGTACGCCCACCTGCAGGGGCTGCAGGCGTCCTTCCACGACAACTGGCAGTCGGGTCAGCTGCTGTCGCGGGCGACGACCGACCTGTCGTCGATCCGCAGGTTCGCGGGCTTCGGCCTGATCTTCCTGGTCACCAACGTGATGACGTTCGTCGCGGTGGTCGCGCTGCTGATCAACCTCAACTGGTGGCTCGGCCTGGTCACCGGCGTGGTGTTCGCCCCGGTGCTGCCGGTCTGCTTCCGGTTCGAGAAGCGCTACCGCGTGCTCTCCCGCCGGGTCCAGGACCAGCAGGGCGACCTGGCCACGGTGATCGAGGAGGCGGCCACCGGCGTCCGGGTGCTGAAGGCGCTCGGCCGGGGCCGGCAGGCCGCGGCCAGGCACGACGCCCAGGCCGCGGAGGTCTGCCGGACCCAGATCGAGAAGGCGGGCCTGCTCGGCTCCTTCTGGGCGCTGCTCGACCTGATCCCGAACGCCGTCATCGGCCTCATCATCGTCCTCGGCGCGGTCGCGGTCAGCACGCACTCGCTGACCCTCGGCGGCCTGGTGGCCTTCATCACACTCGCGCTGCAGCTCGTCTGGCCGGTCGAGGCCATGGGCTACATCATCGCGTCGGGCCAGGAGGCGGCCACCGCCGCGCAGCGCGTGCTGGAGATCTTCGACACCCAGCCGGAGATCACCGATAAAGACCAGGAAAAGGATTTTTCCGAACGAGCCGGGGTCCGTGCCCTCCCGCCGGGTGGGAGGCCGCACCGGCGGATTCCCGGGCCGCGGGAGGCTGAGCCCGCTCCGGCGGCCACCCGGGGCCACCTGGTGTTCGACCACGTGGCCTTCAGCTACCCGGGAGCGGCCGAGCCGGTGCTCCGCGACATCGTGCTCGACCTGGCCCCCGGCCAGACCCTCGTGCTCACCGGGGCGACCGGTTCGGGCAAGTCGACCCTGCTGCAACTCGTGCCCCGGCTGGCCGACGCGACCTCCGGGTCGGTGCGGCTGGACGGGGCGGATGTCCGCGACCTCCCGCTCGAGCGGCTGCGCACGGCGGTCGGCTGCGCCTTCGAGGACGCGACGCTGTTCTCCGCCAGCGTCCGGGAGAACGTGATGTTCGGCGCGCAGAACGCGGAGGCGGACGCGGTGGAGGCCGCGCTGACGGCGGCCCAGGCCCGGTTCGCCTACGACCTGCCGTGGGGCCTGGACACCAGGATCGGCGAGCAGGGCATGGCCCTGTCTGGCGGCCAGCGGCAGCGGATCGCGCTGGCCCGGGCCATCCTGGCCGGGCCGGACGTGCTGATCCTGGACGACCCGTTGTCCGCGCTCGACGTGCACACCGAGGAGCGGGTGACCAGGGCCCTGCACGAGATCCTGGCCGGCTCGACGGCCCTGGTGGTGGCACACCGGCCGTCCACCGTGGCGCTGGCCGACACGGTGGCCCTGCTGTCCGGCGGGGTGATCGCGGCCAGCGGCAGCCACCGGCAGCTGCTGACGTCGAACTCCGAGTACGCGGCGCTCATGGACACGGAAGATCTGGAGGCAAGCGCGTGACCACCGACGCCTGGCGGGGAGTCGCCGCCGAGAAGGCCGACGAGGTCAGCGCCGGGCTGGCCGCGCTGCTGCGCGAGCGGAGCAGGCGGCTGCTCGGCGACCTGCTGCGCCCGTACCGGCGCGCGGTCATCGCCACGATCTCGCTGATCGTGGTGGAGAGCCTGGCCGTGCTGGCCGGCCCGTGGCTGGTCGGCATCGCCATCGACACCGGCCTGCCGCCGTTGCTGCACGCCAGCGACGCGGCGCCGCTGCTCGTCATCGCGGCCGCGTTCGCCGTCGCGGTCGGGGTGCAGGCCGTCACCACCCGCTTGTTCGTCACCATGACCGGGCGGATCGGCCAGAAGGTGGTGCTCGAGCTGCGCCGCCGCCTGTTCGCGCACTTCCTGAGCCTGGAGGTGGCGTTCCACGAGGACTACACCTCCGGGCGCGTGATCTCAAGGCAGACCTCCGACATCGAGGCGATCTCCGACCTGTTCGAGGAGGGACTCGACTCGCTGATCGGGGCGGTCCTGACGCTGCTGCTCGTCGGCACCGGGATGGTCCTGCTCGACTGGCAACTCGGCCTGGTGGTGCTGGCCGGCTTCATCCCGCTGACCTGGCTGACGGCCTGGTTCCGGCGCGAGTCCGCGGGCGCCTACCGGCGCACCAGGGAGACCATCGCGCTGGTCATCGTGCATTTCGTGGAGACGTTCGGCGGGATCCGGGCGGTGCAGGCATTCCGCAGGGAGAAGCGGAACTCCGAAATCTTCTCCGGCCTGGGCCGGGACTACGCCGACGCGAGCACGCGCGCCTCCCGGCTGATCGCGATCTACGGCCCGTCCATCTCGCTGGTCGGCAACATCATCACCGGCGTAGTACTCGGCTATGGCGGGCTGCTCGCGATCGAGGGCAACGTCAGGGTCGGCGTGCTGGCGACCTTCCTGCTCTACCTGCAGCGCTTCTTCGACCCGCTGCAGGACGTGTCGCAGTTCTACAACATCTTCCAGTCGGCGGCCTCGGGCCTGGAGAAGATCTCCGGCGTGCTCGAGCAGGACGCCGCGGTGCCCGAGCCGTCGGAGCCCGAGCCGCTGCCGACCTCGGCCGCGGCGCCGGCCGCCGCCGCGGCGCTGGCTCCGGCCAGGCAGTTCCCCTCCCCGGCCCCCGCCCTGGCCGGACGGCAGGTGCGGTTCGAGTCGGTGACCTTCGGCTACCGGGACAACCTCGTGCTGCCCGGCCTCGACCTGGACATACCGGCCGGGCAGACGGTCGCCGTGGTGGGTGAGACCGGCGCGGGCAAGACGACGATCGCGCGCCTGCTCGGCCGGTTCTACGATCCCCGCTCGGGCCGGGTCACGCTGGACGGGGTCGACCTGCGGCAGTTGCCCGACTCCGTGCTCCGCTCCGAGATCATCGTGATTACCCAGGAGAACTTCCTGTTCGGGGAGTCGGTCGCGGACAACATCAGGCTCGGCCGCCCGGACGCGTCGGCTGCGGACGTGGAAACCGCGGCCCGGACGATCGGCGCGCACGACTTCATCGCCGCGCTGCCGGAGGGCTACGACACCTCGGTCGGCAAGCGCGGCGGCCGACTGTCGGCCGGGCAGCGCCAGCTGATCTCGTTCGCCCGGGCGTTCCTGGCCGCTCCGGCCGTCCTCGTCCTCGACGAAGCCACGTCGCTGCTCGACATCCCGAGCGAGCGGCTGGTGCAGGGCGCGCTGCGCACCGTGCTGGCCGGCCGGACCGCGGTCATCATCGCGCACCGGCTGTCCACCGTCGCGATCGCGGACCGGGTCCTGGTGCTGGACCGCGGGCGGATCACCGAAGACGGGCCGCCCGGCGAGCTGATATCCGGCGACGGCGAGTACGCGGCGCTGCACGCGAGCTGGGCCGCCAGCCTGGCCTAGAAGGCAGTGTCGCCTAGGAGGGCGCAGGGTCGCCGGGGACGATGATGCCGGTCTCGTAGGCTACGGCGAAGCGGGAGCGATCGGCCGCTATGGCCCCGGGCCGGGCCTGCCGCAGGTCTACAGCGGCGCCAACAACTTCTGGCTCTGGGGCCGCCGCCGGCCGCCGACTCCGGGGCTATCGCGGTGAACGTCGACCCGGCCCTGCTGCGCCGCGAGTTCGCGCACGTCCGCCAGGTCGCCACGCTCTGGAACGGGCTCGGTGTCGACGACGAGCAGGGAGTGCCGGTCTTCGTCGCGACCGGCCTGAAGTCCTCCTGGGCGCGGACCTGGCCCGCCTTCCGCGACTATGGGTGATACGGCCGCCGTGCGGCCGGGCCGGCCGCACGCGTACCCTAGGTGGTCATGAGACCCGGGGTCATGCAACGGCCGAAGCTAAGCAGCGAGGCCGAGCAGCAGTACCAGGCCGACGCGGCGCTGGCCAGCCGCAAGGCGGAGCTTCTCGACGCTGCTCGCGAGGCGGAGAGCCTGCTCAGGCAGGCGCATGCCCGGCACGCCCCCGTCACGGAGATACGCCGTCTGGCGGACGAGCTTGACGCGGCGCTGACCGCGGCGGTGCGGGCGGCCTACGCCGCGCGCCGCGCGGCGATCGGGCCGCTCGGCTACGACGACCGCATCTACCGGCGCAAGGCGATGGCCAAGCCGCACGTGCACGCGCTCACGGCCGAAGCCGAGCATCTGCTCACGCTGCGCGAGACCCACCGCCTGAACGGCATCCCCGCCGTCCCGTTCGAGCCGGCGGTCTAGCGTCTCCCCCGCCGCCCTCGCGTCCGCTCCGCCCGGTAACTCTTTCGTCTCATCTTTATATGGACGCACACCGCCGCCGGTCCGCGACGATGATGCCCGCAGGTCCCTTGCACGGGCCCACCACCAGGTCGGGCGTAATCAAATTCTGAGTTTTCGCGGTGAACCACCGGGCAGGCGTCGACGTCTCCAAGATGTAGGGGGCGATCAAGCTGCGGCAGATCACCCACGGGGCGTACGGACAGCAATCGATTGTTGCAGTTGTGCGTGTCGCTTGCGCCAAGCGCCTCGAAGGGTACAGTTGGTCTAGGCCAATTTTTTGCTCAACACGGCACCTAAAACAAAATGTGACAACGGGTAGTTAGAAATTGCCAGTCAGTAACTAGCGGAAAGCTACAGATGGCGATCGGGAAAACGATCAGCATGAGCCATGGGAGCGACCGCAGGACCTGCGGCACACTGAATACCAACCGAGAACACGCGCAATGAAACAGCCAGGAGGCACTGACATGTGCCCACACTCGCCGCCTTGTCCGGCTCCGTCAGCTCCGGACCGCGAAGCGGCGCACACCATCGTCAGCCACCCCGAGCAAGGCTGGAGCCTGCTCTGCAATGGCGTAGTGATGTTCGAAGACACCGGGGAACTGCTGCCTGACGGCGCGTCCATCGCGCCGCACCGGCCCACCGACCTCGCCGCCTTCGACCGTCCGATAGGCGTGGCCCACGGACACGGCGGGCAGGCCCCAGCGGCCTGATCCGCCCACGCGGCATTCTCGCGGTAACCGAGATGCCTAGTCTGACGACTCTCTTTAATCCTTTTTTAACCTCATCTTTTTTTTACCCCTTCGCCGCCCGACCGCAGGCCGCAGGCGTCGACCGCCGGTCACAGCACAGTGGGCAGCCACTCGATGACAGCGGCGACGATCGCCGCGCGATGACCCTTCAGGGCGTGCGTCTCCCCCGGCACGACGACCACTCGATCCGCATCCTGAGCACCCGGAATCCCGAACGGGTCACGCTCCCCATTCACCACGAGCACCACGGCCCCACCCTCGCTCGCCGCGTGAAGTTCCGCGACCCGGGATGCGTCCGCCGGTGAGCGCCGCGGCGGGCACAGTGGGAACGCCACCGCGATCACGGCGCGAGCGCCCACGGCGGCGGCGGTACGGCAGGCCACGCGCGCGCCGTTGCTGCGGCCGCCCTGGACCAGCGGGGCGCCGGGCGCCAGTTCCCGCAGCGCGGCCACGATCTCGACCCAGGCGGCGTCTTGACGGACCGCCGAACCGGGAGCGCGGGCGCCCCTGACCCGGTACGGCTGGGTGACCCGCGCCACCAGCCCGCCCAGCTGCAGCGCGGCGTCGCCGGCGGCTAGCAGGTCGGGCGCCCCGGCGCTGCCGCCCGCGCCGTGGGTGAGCACGAGCAGGAACCGCGCCGCCGCGCCGTTCCCGTCGAGTTCGGCCCGCGCGGCCCCGCCCTCGGTAGTGATCTCCACACGCCCCATTGTCCCCGCCGCAGCCCGACGACCAGTAGTCCACGCGGCCCACGATGTCCTCCGTCAGATCCCCCGGCCGGCCCACGGCGCGGTGCTGGGCGAGAGGGCTATGCCAAGGGGTGTGCGCTGGTGGTGGAGGTATCGTCCGGTGCGGGTGGTGGTGATCAGGCCGTTGGCGCGCAGGACGGCAAGGTGTTCGCTGGTGGTGCTGAGGGGCAGGCCGCAGCGGGCGGCCAGGCCGGTGGTGGAGGCTGGCTCAGCAAGGGCACCGAGAAGCACGGCCCGGGTGCCGCCTATGAGGTGCGCGAGGTCGCTGGCCGTGCGAAGGGGTGGCTGCCAGAAGGCGGCGATCCCGCGGGCCGGGTAGCTGATAGCGGGCGGGTCGAAGCCGACGCCGACCCTAAGCCAGCCGAACACGCTGGGGATGAGCACGAGCTGGAGTCCTGTGACGTCGAGTTCGTCGCAGCTGCTGATGGCGAACCTGAGGGTGCCGTCACGGTAGGTGATGGTCGGATGCAGGTCGTTGAGGGTGGCGGCGAGACCGGCCTGAGCGAGCTGGCGGGCGCGGAAGGTGAGGTCAGCGTCGAGGATGTCGCGCAGCCGTGGCCACCATGGTTCGATGAGCCTTTGCCAGGCACGGTGCAGCATGCTGGCCAGCAGGTCCCGGGCCTGCGCAGGCTCGCCGAATATTTCCGGGTAGTCGCTGGAACCGGCACGCTCGCCGGGCTGGCCGTCCTCGGGCCCGCCCTGACCAGCGCCCCTAGACGTCGAGGAGCTTCTTGAGGAACTGGCCGGTGTAGCTTTCCTCCACGGTGGCGATGCGCTCGGGCGGGCCGACGGCGACGACCATGCCGCCGCCCGCACCGCCCTCGGGGCCGAGGTCGATCACCCAGTCGGCGGTCTTGATGACGTCGAGGTTGTGCTCGATCACGATGACCGTGTTGCCGGTCTCCACCAGCCGGGTGAGCACGCCAAGCAGCTTGCGGATGTCCTCGAAGTGCAGGCCGGTGGTCGGCTCGTCGAGGACGTAGATGGTCCGGCCGGTGGCGCGGCGCTGAAGTTCCGAGGCGAGCTTGACCCGCTGGGCCTCACCGCCGGACAGGGTCGGCGCGGGCTGGCCCAGCCGGACGTAACCGAGGCCCACGTCGACCAGCGTCTTCAGGTGCCGGTGGATGGCCGGCACCGGCGCGAAGAACTCGGCCGCCTCCTCGATCGGCATGTCGAGGACCTCGGCGATCGTCTTGCCCTTGTAGTGCACCTGCAGCGTGTCGGTGTTGTACCTGGCGCCGTGGCAGACCTCGCACGGCACGTAGACGTCGGGCAGGAACTGCATCTCGATCTTGATCGTGCCGTCTCCCGAGCAGGCCTCGCACCGGCCGCCCTTCACGTTGAAGGAGAACCGGCCCGGCTGGTAGCCGCGGATCTTGGCCTCGGTGGTCGCCGCGAACAGCTTCCTGACGTGGTCGAACACGCCGGTGTAGGTGGCCGGGTTGGACCGGGGCGTGCGCCCGATCGGACCTTGGTCAACGTGGACCACCTTGTCCAGGTGCTGGATGCCGGTGATCCTGACGTGCTTGCCCGGTACCGTCCGCGCGCCGTTCAGCTCGCGGGCGAGGGCCTTGTACAGGATGTCGTTGACCAGCGTCGACTTGCCCGAACCCGACACTCCGGTGACGGCCACGAGGCAGCCGAGCGGGAACGCCACGTCCACTCCGCGCAGGTTGTGCTCGCTCGCGCCCTTGACCGCCACCTCGCGGCTCTTGGTGGGCTGCCGGCGGCTGGTCGGCAGCGGGATGGACTCCCGCCCGGACAGGTACGCCCCGGTCAGCGACTCGGGGCTGGCCAGCAGCTCGGCGACCGTGCCGGAGACCACGATGTTGCCACCGTGCTCCCCCGCCCGCGGCCCGATGTCCACCACCCAGTCCGCGGCCCGGATCGTGTCCTCGTCGTGCTCCACGACGATCAGCGTGTTGCCCAGGTTGCGCAGCCGCAGCAGTGTCTCAAGCAGTCGGTGGTTGTCGCGCTGGTGCAGCCCGATGGACGGCTCGTCCAGCACGTAGAGCACCCCGACCAGGCCGGAGCCGATCTGGGTGGCGAGCCTGATCCGCTGCGCCTCGCCGCCGGCCAGCGTGGCCGAGGCCCGGTCCAGGGTCAGGTAGTCCAGCCCGACGTCGAGCAGGAAACCCATCCTCGCGTTGACTTCCTTCACGATCCGCTGGGCGATCTGTTGGTCCCGGTCGGACAGCTCCAGGGTGAGCAGAAGCTTGGCCAGCTCGCCTACCGGCAGTGCGCACAGCTCGGCGATCGACCTGCCGTCCACCGTCACCGCCAGCGACACCGGCTTGAGCCGGGCGCCGTGGCAGGACGGGCACGGCACCTCGCGCATGTACCCGGCGAACTTCTCCCGGCTCGAGTCCGACTCCGCCTCGGCGTGCCGGCGCTCGACCCACGGGATCACGCCCTCGAATGTCGTGTAGTACGAGCGCTCCCGGCCGTACCGGTTCTTGTACCGGACGTGTACCTGCAGGTCGTAGCCGCGCAGCAGCGCCTGCCTGGCCTTGGCAGGCAGCTTCGCCCACGGCGTGTCCATCCGGAACCCGAGTGTCTCGCCGAGGGCCTGGATCAGCCGGACGAAGTAGTCGCTGATGTGCCCGCCGCTCCACGGCGCGATCGCGCCGTCGGCGAGCGACTTGGACTCATCCGGGACGATCAGCTCCGGGTCGACCTCGAGCTTGGTGCCGAGCCCGGTGCAGTCGGGGCAGGCCCCCCACGGCGAGTTGAACGAGAACGAGCGTGGCTCGAGCTCGTCGAAGGACAGATCGTCGTACAGGCACGCCAGGTGCTCGGAGTACATCCGCTCACGGTGCGGGTCGTTCTCCGGCAGGTCGACGAAGTCGAGCACGACCACCCCGCCGGACAGGCCGAGCGCGGTCTCCACCGAGTCGGTCAGCCTGCGCCGCGCGGAGTCCTTCACCGCGAGCCGGTCGACGATCACCTCGATGTCATGCTTCTCGTACTTCTTCAGCGCCGGCAACTGACCGACCAACGCCTCGTCCAAGCGGACGATCGTGCCGTCGACCCGGGCCCTGGAGTACCCCTTGGTCTGCAGCTCCCTGAGCAGCTCGCCGTACTCGCCCTTGCGGCCGCGCACCACCGGGGCGAGCACCTGGAACCTGGTGCCCTCCTCCAGCTCGAGCACCCGGTCCACGATCTGCTGCGGGGTCTGCCGGGCGATCGGCCGACCGCAGATCGGGCAGTGCGGCTTGCCGATCCTGGCGTACAGCAGCCGCAGGTAGTCGTACACCTCCGTGATCGTGCCGACGGTCGACCGCGGGTTCCGGCTGGCGGACTTCTGGTCGATTGAGACCGCGGGCGACAGCCCGTCGATGAAGTCCACGTCGGGCTTGTCCATCTGGCCGAGGAACTGCCGCGCGTAGGCGGACAGCGACTCCACGTACCGGCGCTGGCCCTCGGCGAAGATGGTGTCGAAGGCCAGGCTGGACTTGCCCGAGCCGGACAGCCCGGTGAACACGATCATGGCGTCCCGCGGCAGGTCGAGCGAGACATCCTTCAGGTTGTGCTCGCGGGCGCCGCGAACGACAAGCCGGTCAGCCACTGCGCCTCTGCTCTCTTACGGCTCGGAAAGTAAGTGTACGGATCGCTTGGCGATGGTAGCCGGGGGGTCTGACATTTTGAGGACTCCGCGTCCCGGGGAACACAAGCGCCGCACAATTTATGAGCGCTGGATCGGCCGCTGTTATGCCCGCCCCGCTACCCCCCACGATAGCGAAGGACCCCGAGCCCCGCCCGCAGGTCTCCTGCGCCCGCCTGGAACGGCATGGATGTGGCAAGGGTGCGGCTCCTTCGGAGTGAGCGTCATGCGGCGAGTCCGAGGCTGTCTTTGTAGCGGCTTAGGTGGTTGCGCTGGTGTTCTTGCTGGATGTGGTAGTCCCAGTAGGCGCCGGTGTCGCCGCTGGCGTTGATGGCGCGGAGCCAGAGCATGGCCTGGGCGCCGGGCAGGCCCCAGCGGGCGCCGGTGATGCCCATGCGGTCCTGGACCAGGTGGCGGCAGGCGCCTTCGATGACGCCGGTGGCGATCGGCCAGCCGGCTGCCAGGGCGGCGGGGTAGTCCAGGTAGGGCTGCTTGGCGTTGAGGTAGTGCAGGGTCTTGCGGATGATCTTCTCGTGCTCGCCGCCGGGCTTGGGCGGGTGCGCGGCGGCGAGCTGTCCGATCCGGGCGGTGACGTCGGCGACGCGGCCGTGCAGGATGTCGAGGGCCTGGGTAATCACCCAGTCTTCCATCGCCGGGTCGCGGGGCGGGTGGAAGCACCAGGCGGCCTTGTAAGGTAGGCCTGCGGGCGCGGTGCCGGTGTTGCCGCCGGTCGTCTCCCGCAGGCCCCCTTCCGCACCCGCCGTGCGACTCTCACCGCAGCGGGCGCTCCACGTGTCTTGGCCGCTGGTCAGCTGCTTGTGGCGGCGGCTGCCGGTGCCGGGGTCCATGGGGTCGGGATCTTGCTGCCGCGATAGCGGTAGCGGGTCACTGTGACGCTGGATGCGCCGGTGAATACGATCCCCTTGCAGGCGAATCTCCACCCGTGGTCGCAGAAGCGAGCGCGGAGTTCTTTCATTCCGAGCCGGTGCTTGCCCGCGTACTTGGCGCGTATCCAGCGCATGAGCCGACCCCACGCGTGATGGTCGATCGCGTTGAACACGGCCTTGGACACCCCGTGCCGGAAGTAGTTCGCCCACCCCGCCAGTGACCGGTTCAGGCTCAAGATCAGCTTGTCCAGGTCTTGATGGCGGGTTGACCTGTACGTCTTGGCCGTCACCTTGTCCTTGATCGACGCGATGGCCTTCTTGGACGGCTTGGTGTAGACGTAGTACTTCTGGGTTCCTCGCTTGCGCATCCTGCGGATGTGGTGACCGAGGAAGTCGAAGCCCTCGTCGATGTGGACCACGCGGGTTTTCTCCGGTGCCAGCCGTAGCCCCATGGGGGCGAGCACGGCTGCCACTTCCTCGCGCAGCGCCTCGGCGTGCTGCCGGTCTCCCGACACCATCAGGACAAAATCATCCGCTTATGCCGATCTCTGGATTATGCCGGCGTTGAGTGAGTTTTCCCTGGTCAAAAGCGGTCACTTCGCTTACGGGGTCGGCATAATCCTGCGACCCCGCCAACGGCCTGGCTTCCTGGTTCGTGTCAGTGATTCCTCCGGACAGGAAGACGATCATGGAGACGAACACAGCTCCCGGCGGCGTTCCGCCGACCGGGGACAGCACGGCGCTGCTGGCGGAGTTCCGCAGATGGCTGGACCGGGAGCGGGGCCTGTCGGCGGAGTCGGTCCGCTGCTACTCCAACCAGGCAGGCGCGTTCCTCGCCGGCACTGGCGGGGCGGGAGCGGTCGGAAGCCTGGACGCGGGCAGGGTCACGGCGTTCATGGTGGACTGGTCCCGGGACCGTAACTCGTGGTCGGCGAAGGCGATGGTGACGTCGCTGCGGGCGTTCCTGCGGTTCGCCCACGCGACAGGCAAGACGACGGTCCCGCTGGCGGGAGCGGTCCCGGCCGTCGCGTCGTGGAAGGGGTCGGAGTTCCCGCGGGGGCTGAAGGCAGCCGAGACCGAGCGGCTGCTGGCCGGGTGCGACCGGGGGACGGCGATCGGGCTGCGGGATTATGCGATCTTGTCGCTGCTGGCCCGGCTCGGCCTGCGGGGTGCCGAGGCCGCCGGGCTGCAGCTGGGCGACATCGACTGGCGGGCCGGGGAGATCACGGTCACGGGCAAGGGCAGCCGGTCCGAGCGGCTCCCGCTGCCGGCCCCGGCCGGGGAGGCGGTCGCGGCCTGGCTGGAGCGGGGGCGGCCAGAGTGCGAGTCGCGGGCGGTCTTCGTGACGATGCGCAGGCCCTACCGGCAGGTGACGCCGTCCGCTGTCCGTGCCGTCATGGGCTATGCCTGCGACCGGGCCGGGATGGAGCGGCGGGGATCGCACCGCTTCCGGCACGCGCTGGCGACCGAGATGCTGCGGGCCGGGGCGTCGCTGCCCGAGGTCGGGCAGGTCCTCCGCCACCGGTCGATGCTGTCGACGTCGGTTTATGCCAAGGTCGACCAGGGCGCGCTGCGGCCGCTGGCCTGGCCCTGGCCGGGGAGCGTGCCGGCGTGAGCGGGCTGCGGGCCAGGGCCGAGGAGTACCTGGTCATGCGCAGGGCCCTGGGGTTCAAGCTGGAGACCTGGGGACCGCGGCTGATGAGCTTCATCGCCTTCTGCGAGGAGCGCGGCGCCGCGACGGTGACCACGGACCTGGCGGTGCAGTGGGCGACCACGCCGGCCAGGGGCGGTGACCACGAGGCCTACCAGGCCCGCCGCCTGGACGTGGTGCGGATCTTCGCCCGCCACCTGCAGGCCCTCGACCCGGCCGCCGAGGTCCCGCCCGGGGACGTGCTGGACCGCCGCCAGTGCCGGGTCCAGCCTTATCTTTACTCTCCGCAGGAGGTCACCGCCCTGATGGCCGCGGCCAGGACGCTCCGGCCCGCGTTCCGGGCGGTCACCTGGCGGACGCTGGTGGGGCTTCTCGCGGTGACCGGCATGCGCCAGGGAGAGGCCTGCCGCCTCACTCGCGACGATGTCGACCTGGACGCCGAGGCGATCACGATCCTGGACTCCAAGTTCGGCAAGTCCCGCATGGTGTTCCTGCACCCGACCACGGCCGCCGCCCTGCGCGCCTATGACCGGGCCCGCGACGAGGCGTTCCCCGGCCCGGCGGCGGACACGTTCTTCGTCAACAGCCAGGGCAGGCCGCTGAACAGGCTCAACACCTCCTACGTGTTCAACGAGCTCGTGGCGGCGGCAGGCATCAAGGTCCCGCCCGGCCAGCGGGCACCCCGGCTGCATGACCTCCGTCATGCCTACACGGTTCAGACGCTCCTGGACTGGTATCGCGACGGCGGCGATGTCCAGGCCCGGCTCCCGGTCCTGTCCACCTGGCTAGGCCACATCGACCCGAAGTCCACGTACTGGTATGTCTCGTCGGTCCCGGAGCTCCTCGCCCTGGCCGCGGGCCGGCTTGAGCCGGAAGACAACGATGAAGACGATGAGGAGGAGGCGTCGTGACTGACCTGGCTCCCGTCCTGCAGGGGTTCTTCACTGACCGGCTGGCCCGGCAGAAGAAGGCCAGCCCGAACACCGTCGCCGCCTACCGCGACACCTGCCGGCTCCTGCTCGCCTTCGCCTCCGGCCAGGCCGGCAAGCAGCCCGCCCAGCTCAGCCTCGCCGACCTCGACGCCGCCCTGATCGGCGGGTTCCTCAACCACCTGGAAGAGCAGCGGGGCAACGGCAGCGCCACCCGCAACGCCCGCCTGGCCGCGATCCACTCGCTGTTCAGGTACGCGGCCCCGAAGGCACCCGAGCACGCCGCCGTCATCAGCCAGGTCCTGGCCATCCCGCCACGACGGCGCGAGCGCGCGATCGTCAGCTACCTCACCCCCGAGGAGACCGACGCCCTCGTCACCGCACCCGACCGCGAGAGCTGGCGCGGCCGACGCGACCGGGCCCTGCTCCTGCTCGCCGTCCAGACCGGGCTGCGAGTCTCCGAGCTCACCGGCCTGAACCGGCAGGACATCCACCTCGGGGCCGGCTCCCACGTCCGCTGCCACGGCAAGGGCAGGAAAGACCGGGCAACCCCGCTCGCCAGCCGGACCGTCAAGGTCATGCGGACCTGGCTCGCCGAGCTCGATCCCGGTCCCGCCGGGCCGCTGTTCCCCACCCAGCCCGGCGGCCGGCTCTCCCGTGACGCCGTTGAGCGGCTCGTCGCCAGGCACGCTGCCACTGCAGCACAAGCCTGCCCGTCGATCGGGGACAAGCACGTCACCCCGCACACGCTGCGGCACTCTGCCGCGATGGCCCTCCTGAAGAACGGCGTCGACACCTCGGTCATCGCCCTTTGGCTAGGCCACGAAGGGACCGAAACCACGCAAATCTACCTTCACGCCGACATGAGCATCAAGGAAAAGGCCCTCGACCGCGTCCACCAGCCCGGCACCGCCCCGGGCCGCTACCGGCCCCCGGACGCCCTGCTGGCGTTCCTCGACAACCTATAGCCCCGCCAGGACCACCGGGTTATGCCGCTGACAGAACGACACCCCGCCCGCCAGGCGGGCCATCCAGCAGGCCGGTCGGCATAACCCGGGCCTCGGCATAAGCCGATTTATGCCGCCCTCGGCATAAATCCGCATAGCGGATGATTTTCCAGTTGCCCTGGCCGTTTCTTCTGCGCTTCTGCCGCTGCGCCTGCGTGCCCATCTCCTGATGCCATTGCCGGTCGAAATGATCGTCCAGCGCAGACAAGGCGATATTGGCAAGCAACGGCGATAGGATTCCGCCTTGCGGGGTCCCGGTTAGTGTCTCTTCCCGATCGCCGAGTTCGGTGAGAACCCCGGATTTCAGGAATGCCTTCACTAGCGCGCACAGCCGCTTGTCCTTGATCCTTGACCGGAACCGGCCCATCAGAGCTGCGTGCGATATTTCGTCGAAGCAGGCTTTGATGTCGGCCTCCAGGATCCATCGGTAATTGATGGGCTCGGAGGCAAAATTGTGGATCTCGGCGATCGCGTCGTGCGCACGCCGCTTCGGGCGGAACCCATACGAGCACGGCTTGAAATCCGCCTCGAAGATGGGTTCGAGCACCAGTTTCAAGCTTGCCTGGACCACGCGGTCAGCGATGGTGGGGACGTGCGCTTCATACTGCTTTCCTTTCCAGGCGTTGTGCGGCTTGGGTTTTGATGTCGGCGGGGAGCTTGTATGAGCTGGTGATCCGCTGCAGGCACGCGCGCTCGATCTCGGGAGTGAAGTCGATCCATAG
>WNGJ01000227.1_pt1 | contig 48034 bp, 32 predicted proteins | sample 5400611 | NCBI WGS metagenome assembly WNGJ01 (sample SAMN13153375, study PRJNA577476) | soil metagenome | isolation source: 40 cm soil or saprolite under Garry oak tree replicate 1 | place: USA:California | collected 2016-06-15
AAACCACCGTTATTTTAGCCATCTTCAGATAATTTAATGTCCTAACAAACGGACCAGCCTGTTGAAAAACTAAACTGATGAGGTTTGGAAAGCACGAAAAATCCTGTTTTGCTGCCACATTCCCACGAATAGGCGTCCTACAAAGGAGAGTTTCGAGAGTTTTCTTCTCTAATAAGCTCTGCAATAGACTTTTTCAACAGGCTGGGACGTTTTATGAGATACCAAATTTCTGAAGCTTGCTAGATATAACATGACTATTGAGTCTCATCTATCCAGTAGAGATGTTACGGCTCTCAATGTTGTTAGAGATGATAAGCAAGATAGGGAGTAGTATCAGGGCAACGATACTCGCCACCAGGACCGTAGCAAGAGTAAAACCGAAAGGATAAAACCAGTAAGATTGGTGAACGATGATATCGCTTATCATAAGGAAAAGTGCATACACCACTAACCCAATGAAACTTGTAAGGATGGCAGTGGCTAGATTTCTTCTCGTATTGTAACGTCCTTGTGTTCGAAGGAATGCAAGGCCTGAAAGAAAGCCAAGGAGTGCTAGACTGGCAAAGTCATACCAGTCGGGGGAGGGTAAGTCCGCAGTGCTAATGTTTTGAGATAAGTAATAACCAATCAACACACCTGGCAACCCACACGCCAGTCCCACCCATGGACCGAACTTGGTAGCAAACAACAAAGGAACAACAACGATCAAACCGAGCAAAATGTTAGCCCCACTCATATTAAAGAAGTTTGTACTCCAAAGCTCATAGCCTCCATGATAGTTAGAAACAAGGAGCGCTGCGATAAGATAATTAACAACACTACAAATCACAATACCTATCACCATTGCTATTATCTGCCGCTTCCCTAAGGCCCAGGGATTCACCGTTTCATCGGATGTCTGCGCCGTGCTTATTTCTGTTCCAGAACGCCCTGAGTTCATAGCATCATCTGCTCCACCTTGTGATTGGGGAGCATTCAGCATGAGACTGGATTCAGGTGGCGAAAATGGAGAGCTTGAGGGAGACTCGGGAGCCATCGGAATCGATGAATCGGGATTATGGGTGGAAGATAGAGAAGCCTCACTGTGAGCAGCTATGGCGTCAAGTGAAGCACTTTCACCCATGAGGGATAGTATTTCACTCGATGGTACAGCGTGTACTTCTTCAAACGAAGGTGGTAGTGCAGGCTCCGTTTCATCTATGTGATGTGACGGACTGTCAGCATGAACCTGAGGAGCGACCTCTGCTTGCGATTCTCCATTCTCCGGAAGCAGCTCTGGTGCTTTCAAAAGCGGCTGTTCCTGCTCTATCTCGTTTTGAGAGGATTCCGGTGCATGCTGAAGTGGAGGAACTGGAACAGTCGATGCATCTTGAGGTGTGGATGGCGTCATTTCGTTCAACTGGACTGAAGGAACATCCTGTACCACCAGGCTCGCCTGTTCTAAGGCGGTTGCAAGGGCTTGCATGCTCCCAAAGCGGCCCTTTGGGTCTTTAGCCAGCGCGGTCATCACGACCTGTTCAGCATCACTTGAAAGGCCAGGAACCTTCTCACAGAGAGAGGCGGGAGCAACGAGTTGCTGCTTCACAGCAATCTCCGTAAAGGAGCCATGAAAAGGACGCTCGCCACAGAGCCATTCATAGATGACAATGCCAAGCGAGTATTGGTCACTTGCCGGGCGGGGATGCGCTTCGATCTGCTCGGGAGCCATATACGCAATAGTTCCAGCCATATCGTTTGGCTGTTGGTAGCGAGAGCTCTGCGACACTAGGGCAATGCCGAAGTCACTGAGCACCACCTGATCATCTGGCCCGAACAACATGTTTTCTGGCTTGATGTCTCGATGAATAATCTTGCGCTCATGCGCATACTGAAGAGCTTGTGAGATCTGCTTGACGTACACGACGACTTGTTGCAGGGGAAGCCGTGTTCCTTTTGGATAGCGTTCTCGCATGGTTCCATTGGGAGCATAGCTCATGATCAGGTAGGGAGTGGTGCCTTCGACTCCAAAATCCAGCAGACGGACGATGTGCGGATGCTCCAGGTGTGCGATGGTGCGTGCTTCTTGACGAAACTGTTCCACATCTTGTCCGACTAATTGGGTATGAAGGACTTTAATGGCCGTCTGGGTATCCAAGAAGAGGTGTTCGCCAAGGTAGACCTCGGCAAAGCCGCCTTGCCCTATGAGCCGGCTCAGTCGATAGTTGCCAAAGCGCTGTCCAACTCGATCGGGTTGTTGCCTTACTATGCTGGGTGGAGAGAGAGGGGATGCTCCAGCGGACGTGTTCTCTTGCTCGGAAGAGAGTGGGGAAGCAAGGGATCGAGAGGGACGGTCAAGCACTTCATACGTACAGGTGATATTGCCAAAACGGATGGCATCTCCTGGATGAAGCTTCAATGGCACCTGGGGAACGAGTCGTTGCTGATTAAGCAGCGTGCCATTGGTGCTTTCTGTATCGGTGACCCAGTACGCCTGGTCTTTCAATGCGATGATGGCATGACGTGAGGAGACAGAGGGATCACGGAGGACGACCTGATTGGTCGAGGCCCGTCCAATCGTGATGGGCTCAAGCCCAAGTGCTATTCTCCCTTCTGGCCCTTGTAGGGCAGCTCCCACTACCTGTGACAACTGCATCAGCACCGTTCGCTCTTCCCACGGTACCTGGTTGAGTTCAATGAGCGGAGCGACTGCTTCAAGAGAGCGTGTTGCAGAGACCAGGAGGAGATGCCCGGACTTCGGCAGGGGCATGAGCGGTGCGAGCACCTCTTGCTCATGCACCCGATCAAGCACCAGCAGCCAGTGTTGATGGGTACGAAGCCACTGGACGATCGTTTTAAGGGGATCCTGGTCAGGGGGATTCGTTTGTGGGAGATGAAGCGCAGTTGCCAGGCTCAGCAGATCCGCTTGAAATGCTTCGCGTGAATCTGCCTGTATCCAGGCAATCACCTGGTAGTCACTCCGGAAGCGGTAGGCGTACTCCACCGCCGTCTCGATTGCTCCGCCAGTGCCAGTTTCACGCTCACTGGCAGTCTCAAAGAGAAGAACGGTATGATCTGTTGCCAAAGAGGTATGCACCTCTTGTAAGAGCTGTTCGCGACCTAAAAACAAGGGGTCGCGCTGATGAGGCATGTTCCAGATGGGAGGCACATCACCGGGGAAGTTGAGCTGCTTGGAGATGGTATGTTGCATCGTTTGAGGGAAGGCAGGGGCCTGGGCTGGTTTGGCACGTTCATGACGTGCCGCTGCCAGCAAGCGTTGACGTGCAGTGGCTTCATCACGCCCTACCAGGTCTACGTACACAATCGGTCCAAGCAGCCCGGTTACCTCACATGGCTGGACGCGTACGGGGATGAGCAGGCTTTGCTCTCCTTTGGGATCGTGTCGAAAGGCAGATGCCCATTCTGGTTGAGTATAGAGGGAACTCAGGTATTGAGGAGACAAGACAGCGATCATACGAGGGGCAAGCGTGAGCGCGCGGTCCATTTGGACGACGAAATTGCTGCCGGGCAAAAAGTCCCACGCCTGTAAGATAACAGAATAGGCTGCTTCTTCCAATTGCCAGGCAATCCATTCAGCCCAGCGCTGGTCGGCTCCATTATAGCTGATAAAAAAGTCTTTGTGGTCTTGTTGGTTCATAGGCGACCCTTTCCACCATGGATTGCAGCTTTTGATATCAAAGACGGTCGATCACAGTGTAAACGATGTGCAATTGAACGTATAGGATACGTATTTCTGACCAATGTATGCCAAGTCTCATGAGAGATACATTCAGGAAATATCCGAGTACATCCAGTGAGGCATTGCGCTAAGAGGTTGCTCTTGATGTCCATGACTTTATCTGCTCATCTATAGTCACATAACCGGATTTGATGTAATTGCTTAGAGAAGAGCAAACTCTTCTACGATCTCTCCCCTAGTATAAACGCTAGAGAGAGCTAATTCAAGAGATAGAAAAAACAGGCAAAGTAGATTGATGACCTATAGCCCACATACCTCATTCGGTACGAAACTTTTTAGATCATTGAGTTTCGACTAACGTGGCAGTTCTAATAACCCTTATGGACTGATACTTCTTGGGATCAGTTTCAATTAACCACCGTTTTATAAGACAGATTTAAAGTGGTGCAACAAGGGTTCTTCATTGTTGGAGCATTCTCCATGCTCCCTCACTCATCTGCCAAAAAGGCAAAATAAATATATAACCTCTCATAAAACATGTAGGATTAGTATGCTGTTTCCTGCTGCAAATCATAATAGGTTTTACTTAAAACGCGTTATCAATGAATTCATCAAGCATATCTTTGTGAAGTCGCCCTGATTGATACTGGTAATGTTGTACCCTCTTCAACGATCTGGACTTTCAGTCCTTCCTCATTTTAAAAAGCTATGAGAGATGAATGGGTGTTATTCAGCCATTTCTTGTTCTGCTGGGAAATGTCGCAACCAAGCAACCATATACCCGTTCATTAGCCAAGCTTGAAGAGCCCGGTCGAATTGGTAGTAAGATTGAGCAGCCGCGACGGCATAGCAGTCTGAAGCAAAATCGATGACAGAAAAATAGCCCATCTCGTCTTGATTAGCAATAGCGCGTGTTAGGTCATGTTTAAATGCCACTTGTCCTTGCTCCCATGCAGCATTCACGTCTGAAAGCCGAACTTTCAGCCGAAGCCATTCTTGCTCAAAATGATGGGTCTGCCGCGCCTTTATGACTGCTCGCTCAACAAATACTTTCAGGTGCTCGGGATATAAGCTATCATCAAGGTCGTAGCGTCCTAAAGTGTTTCCTCCAGAATCAATAAGCAAGCGAATTTGATGTACCACAAGAGCTTCCGTGAAGCCTTCTAGATTGATATCTGGTTGACGAAGGTCGAGAAACTGCTGCACAGTTTTCCTGGCCATTATTCATACCCTCCTCTTTATTGTCTCGATTGGTGCCTACTATGGAGTCAAGTGTGTTCCGTTAGATCTTCCCGAGTCTTCTTTAAGACAAATGGGCGGATGATCTCGGGAACTTGTCCTGTCGTCACCATTTCCGAGATCGTCTCGCCAGTGATGGCACTTAGCAAGATGCCAAACCCACCATGTCCACTCGCAATAGTGACATTCTCCCAGGATGGGATCGGACCTAGGAGAGGACGAGAATCTGGGGTTTTTGGGCGTAGACCTGCCCACATGCGTTGAGTGGAGCAATGTGCGAGTGTAGGCATGATCTGGACTGCAATAGTCCGTAAATGCAAAGCACCTTCTAACGAGACTGAAGTATTATACCCGACTTCGGCTTTGGTGGCTCCTACCACAAGGGTTCCATTTGGTTTCGGTGCGAGATAGATATCTTCATCAAATACGCCTTCATCAAAAATAATATGCTGTACCGGCGGTGATGGTTGCTGGAATGCAATAAGTTCGCCACGCACCGGACGTACAGGTAATGTGATATCCAACCAGGTTCCACATTGAGCAGACCATGCGCCGGCAGCAATGATAAGCTGATTGCAGGTTAACAGATCACCCTGAGTTGTCCAGATTCCAGCGATCCTCTTGCCTGTCTCAGATCTATGAAGTGCTACAACCTCAGTATGAGTATAAAAAAGAGCCCCCAAGTTGAGAGCCGCTTGCGCGAATGCTTGCACGAATTGCACAGGTACTACTTGCGCCTCATCCGCGATGCTGATAGCACCTTGTAATCCTGTAAAGAGGAGGGGCTCGCGTATATAAGCTTCCTCCGGCGTAAGCACTTCAATGTGGTAGCCAGCATGCCGCCACGCTTCTGCCCATGTTTGTGCAGCAACAATTTTCTCGATAGGTAGGAGACGTAAGGTTCCAGTCTTCTCGTAACCGACGTTCATCCCGCTGACTGCTTCCAATTCTGGGACGATTGAAGAGAAACGTGCAAGGCCAGCAAGTTGGAATGCTTTGAAAGGGTCTCGTTGAGAGAGAGGTCTGATGGGAGCCAGCAATCCTGCTGCCGCGCTTGTTGCCTGTGCCCCAATATCACCTTTCTCAAGGACGATGACCTCTACTCCTTGCTTTCTCAAGAAGTAGGCAATCGAGCAACCTATTATTCCTCCCCCCACAATGAGCACGTCAGTAGAGTTTTTCATGAAATTCTCACCTCTCTTTGTTCACCGCTCACGTAGGAAATGGCTGCCTATAGAAGGTCTTGCGAAGGATAACTGTAATCATCACTCGTACCGCGATTCGCATGCTCTCTTGTTATCCTCTCATTCAACGGATTCATGTTTCACATTGCATTTCTTTACCTCATCAACTTCTTCCCATTCAACAACTGTCTGACAAGTAAGCGGTAGCCCTCTCGTCACAACCTCCTTCTGAACCGCATCTGTGACACAGTTGAAAGCTGCACATATTGTCTCAGCAGAAAGGATGGATTCAATAGAGGAAATAGAGTAGTGAACATTGGGATACGTAACCATGCACACAGTTTCCTACCTATTTGGTGGAAACGCATGATTTTCTGTCCAGTTTTGAATGCTCCTTTTTGCTGTTCAGCTTCTTGTTGCCATTGATCATCTGCCCCCGATCATATTTCATTTGCTTTGTGTTCTTGCACATACTGCCACCACACATGGGTCTCCCAATCCATTTCACACTCAGGATAGCCATACCCTAAAAACGGTAAGTCATTCCATGTGTCCGGAAGAAGCATGAGCTTTTCTTCATCGCGTATTACCCCAACAAAACAAATATCATTACTTTCAGCACGTTGCACGACTGCCCAAAAGTCAAGCTGGTGTTTCTCTATTCTGCTCTTTTCTGCTACTTTATTGTATATGCCATACACGCCATACCAACTTGGTTCAGCAGGCAGAAGTTGAAGGAGTCTCCCTATAGGAGGCTGATAATAATGATAATCGAAATACATGTCTTTCTGATCCCTTCTCCATTCGCAGAGTTTTCCCTTTCATCTATTCAGTCGGCCGCAAACGAGAAGTGGCGCATTTGCTTACTCGCAACAACAAGTAATAGTACGCTCCATCACTGTAGGGCCTGTTAATACTGCGTCTGTCACAAAACGTGAAATAGCATACATTTTTGATTAGAGAAAGTGACTTTCACTCTCGACAGGGTATGCATCCTGCTTCAGGACTCACTTTCCTAGTTGATCGTCTGGCCACCTTGCATTCTTCAATGTACAAAATATGCCTCTTTCATTCATTTACTTTTGGTAATTTCTATTCAATGACCAATCTACTTCGTCCAAAATGTGGCGCTTGATGGAACATTCAGACTTGATAATCGGTAGGATCGCTAGAAAGCACAAACTTTTCTTCACAACTAACCTTTTCTCTGCAGTTTTCGTATCTTCCCGTTCATTATCAACCGATAAGAGCTTGCTGATGATGAGTATATCACGAATTAGGTATTTTCAAAAATACATAAATATACAGCTTAGTCAAAAAATACCAATAAAATTTAGACTACGAATATGCGTAATGAAAATGATCAGCCTGGTGTTCCAGGATATATTTCTATTAAGGAAGCTGCAGAAAAACTCGGTCTTTCACCGAGTAGGGTGTATGAATACGTTGAAGATGGTCGCCTCACCTCTGTGCGGGCTGCCCATGTAATTTTGATCCCTCTGGATGAGGTAGAGAACTTTAAACCGAAGCTTGCAGGGCGCCCACGTAGAAGTATTCCACCTTGGCGCATTTCTCCTAAGGAGAACATGTTACTCTCGACGACAATCTTTGTGCAAATTCGGACCGGCTGCCAGGACGAATTGTTGAAGATCTTAGAGAAGATAAAGCAGGAAGAACAGTTTCTCTTTCCTGGTACGGTCTCACGATCCATTATTAAGAGTGAAACAATTCCAGGACAACTAGAGATTTCATTAATTTGGAGAAGTACCATCATGCCACCGGAAGAAGCACGCAAGCAGGTGCTAGAGAAGTTTCGACTTGCCTTAACTGATGTAGTGGATTGGAATACTGCTCGATACAATAATGGGCAGGTATTGATGCACACTTAAAGTTATTCTCTCAAAATTATTGAAGCATAGAGTTGTGGTGACGTTTAACTTTCCAGGTATAGAACGCAAATTTTTAACCTCTGACTTGGTAAAAACACTCATGCATTTTTCGCTACTTGCAGCGAGATTCCGATAAAACAGTATTTTCTATCACATATTTATTCTATTGACCCCACCAGGGTCGGGGCAACTATTTCCTTCCCAAAGCGCTCAAGAAGTCAGTTCAATTTTTTACTCTGTTAATTAAACCCAATAATTGCGCTATTGAGCCTCGTACACACGAACTTATCTTTTCTCTGAAGGTCTTACAAAGTCATGTCATTTGGATTGTGAGCATTCTTCAGTTATCGGCAAGCCTCCAGTAAAAATGGGAGATCTCATTGAAAGTTCTGCAAAGTTTGCAGCGCTACTAACTCGTCCACAAGCTCTGCTTTCATATGATCTAGGGCGACCAGTCGAATGGGCTCTTCGCTTCACTTTGGGAGATAGATCAAGGCTATGGCATCAGAATCAATGCGTAGGGACATACTTTGTTGGATTAAGCAGTTGCCGATATAATTGCGGTAACCACTTAAGCCAGAGAAACCATTGGTACGAAAGCTTCGAAACCACCTGTCTTGCCAGGGTATACATACACTTTCTCAAGAGCAAGTAACTCCTCCCATTTAGGACGAACCTACCATCCTGAATGACCCCAGGATATGTCGCTAAAAGCGCTTGATGGGAGAGCAATGGGCTTAGCAGAGAGGTGAGCGTCTTCGGACATTCATCCAGAACGCTTCCTAAGCTGGAGGTGAAAGGGTAGGTCTGTCCAAGGAGCGCCTGCGCCGTTATGGTGGGTCCGGACGATGATTGAGTGATGGGTGGGACAGCGTTTGTGTGTAAAATGCCCCTGGATCCCTAACTCTAGGATTCACACATGTAATCGTGTGGGAAGGGTGGAGGAATGGTATTATCATAGGAGATTGTATCATGAGTCAGCAATAGTGTTCTGACATGCAATAAGTTAAAACTCTCAGTGTAATGTCAGTTGAAGGTTGGGTAGACCTAGATTTGCCGTTTCCAAACACGAGTAGCTTTTGATCTTGTGGCGACTAACGACGACATCAACAATTCTGATCAGGATCACCCGAGCATCTCCCTCTAACCGCATAAATCCTTGCGCATCTATCTGCCATTCTTTATGCCGGCCGCACAGTTGAACTCGGGGCGGTTCGATCAAGTCATGATGAGGTTGATAGAGGCGCGTCAGGCTAGCCTGTTGAGAAAGGTCACTTGGCTCGAAAAATGGTGTTCTCGCTAAGTGGTATCCGTCTGGTGTTAAGCTAACAGCGTCTTTGGTCCTCAGCCAGGATGGAGCTTGCACAGGTGAAAGATAGCCTCCCGTAGATCATTCGAAAAGGTACTCATTGGATTGATCACTGGACAGCCCATCGGTTTCTTTTAATCAACGAGCCCTATTGATGAACAAGTCGTCGTCACTTGTGTACCATGCACACGGAGCAATCGGTCGCTCTTGCGACCAGTGTCGTTCAAACTAGCAGCGGTATATTTGCTGATCTCTAGACGTTTCTGATCTGTCCTCGTTTGTTCTCGCTGTCGTATATGCTCTCCTTACAGCTAGTTGTGATAGGAGCTGAAGAAGATCAAAGTGCCTTCGTGAAAGCTGCAAGGGGTACGACTTTAAGAGGCTTCTGCCGGAAGAGATAGGTAAAAGTGTACCAGACTCAATAATTGTACTGAAAGGAGTCAGCTAATTTTCTTTTTTTAACCAAATGGATATGTCCAGTATACGTTATTCTTCTTAATGAATACCACTACCCACCTGCGGATTGAGTAGATTCACTTGTCGAAGCATTTCCCGTAAGTCATGTATCAAGGATGTATCATGCTTGCTAAAATGCTGTAGCCACCGACAAATGATGATAAACATGAGAACCAATCTTACTTCTTGCTCTGTTGAAGTTACTGCTTGATTGCCAGAGTAGTGACTGACTTGTGACTGCAACCGCTGCATTTCTAAATGAAACAAGCATACATTCCAGAACATCGCTATGATCTTCCCCTCCTGTTTTAATTCTTGGTCAAGGAGGAGCACATCGATCATTTTGATTCGTTCCACTGATCCGATTTCTTGTCGGCTCACCTCTCTCATCGAAACCTTGAGCAACGCTGCGAGCTTCTCCGTCGTGGTCGGCATCTTGCTCCCAGTATTTGCAATGTATACTGAAATATCATTCAGTATTAGTATTCCATTGTGTCCGAGAATATCCAGTATCTCTTCACTTCGCATATCGGGTGGGTACCGTACTTCATAAAGCTGCCACATGGGTCCAAAGAGGAGTTTCTCAACAACCTGTGGTTCATAGAGAGGTATCACTTCTCCTTGAAAGGTAGCTATACTATTGAGTGCCCTTGCCATCCACCTACTTGTAGACTGCCTCTCCATGCTGACATAAATAATGAGGGCTTCTACATCTTGAAACGTAGGAATGGTTTCTTTCCAAATGGCGTGTTTAGTATCGCTGAGAGAAAATGGCTTACCTTGCCAATCCTGAATAAAGTCAGAGAAAGTAACTCCTAGTCCTCTCCCTACACGAACAATTGTTCCCAGGGTTGCCTGAGTACGTCCATTTTCGATCTTGCTGATTGTTCCTATATCAAGGCCAGTTTGAGCAGACATTGTTCTTAAATCGAACTTATGCTTGCGGCGCATCTGGAACAGCCATTCCCCTATATTCATTGGAGCGTTGATTGTCATCTTTCCACCTTTCATTTCAGTGATAAGTTTTTTCCTTTTGCGCTTCCATCTAGTGACTCAGTTGCGAAATACGTCTCTGTAACTTCAGTACCCACTCCTAAACATCATTTTGTAAACTTCTTCTGCAATCATGTATCAAAGGACGATGTACACAAAAGGCTTGACAAATCGCGTTAAAATCTGCATAATATAGAATGTTGATTAAAATTTTGAGCAAAATAATGATCAAGTTGGTGCGTAGTATCGAAAATTCGTTTGATTGTGATTTCTTTACAGAATAACTTGCAGTCAACTCATTCATGTTTCGGAAAGGAGTACGTGTACCTACAAACGAAATTCAAAATAGAAAGTCAAAATTTTTTACTTGTCAATGGGAAGCATTGTACCCATTACTAGAGTTATGACGCCTCGACATGTTCATTTAGCGCAACAATTAATTGTAGTATATCGTTTTCTCTAAAAAATAACTTGGTCATCTGTTTCACCTCTTTTACTCATATAAGTAATTTGGGTCATTGGTTCACCCCTTTTACTTTTGTGTTGCAATGTTATTTTCGCACATTTTGTACAAGTTATAGTAAGTCAGTTTTAGATTCTGCACAAATGTGAAGGAAGATGTGCAAATTCCAATTATGATCGCTGCTTGTGAATTGTCATCGTAGATAGTCCATTAATCGACCATGAACTCATCTGTAGTAACTTATGTATTGTCTTCCAGAGCTTCTTCAATATAAAGATTTTGGCGAGGGAGCAGAAAAAGAACTAGCACCTTCAGAACGGTATATGGGATGTAATAAAGTTATTGATTAGCAGGAAAGGGATCCGAATTTACAGAAGATCTTATCCATAGCTGCTTACCCCACGTCGTGCAGATTTGGCAATAATCTAACAGAGATGAGGTTTGGTCTGATAAATAGCAACCTCATTACACGTCAGCAATTCTGTGAGGTATAGGGACATTCGAGATGTCACCTTCCTTAAACCAATAAGAACTCCTTGAAAAGGAGGCGGACTATGTATTCGATCTTGGAGGATTTTATGCCAGTCAGAAATCCGTTGAAACAATCTGGTCACTACTCCTATGCTGTACCGTATGAAAAGTCTGAGCGGGTAATACCTATGGTACATTGCGAGGGCGGGATTGAGCGAGACTATGCGTATGTGCTTAAGTATGATCCAATGGTTGTTTCGTTTGAAGAGCAGCCCTGCAAAATCTCCTATTTCTACGATCAGAAAGAACACTACTATATTCCTGACTTTGCTGTCTACTGGCGCCATAAGCAACCGAGCCTCGTTGAGTGCAAACCGGCTTCCAAACTAGACGATCCTGAAAACCTGCGGAAGTGGACAGCGGCACGACTGTGGTGTGAGCAGCATCACTATACATTCGAACTGGTGACTGATACGGCGTTACAACGACTTGGCATCTTGCTTTCTAATATTAAGCATCTCGCGGGGTATGGTCACCAACAATGCACACCTCAAGTCAAGGAATACCTCCTCAGAACGGTGCAGGCCGAAGACAGGGCCCTATCCGTTGCAGAACTCGTGGAGCGCCACCCGCAGTACAATCCCACCAGAGTCCGGTGCTGCGTTTGGCACCTGCTCTATACCAGAGAACTCAGTGCCGACCTTACAAAGCCTCTGGATGTCATGACGACGCTTGTCTGGTTTTCTGCCGAATGAAAGGGGAGATGCTATGCAGGAGAATTTTGCATTTGAGGCTGGAGAGCAATATGTCGTGGGGGGGGTTGGGTATCACATACTGAAAGTGCTTTCAGCAGGCCAAATCCTGGTAAAAAATATAATGACGGGAGAGGAAACGGCCCACAATAGAAAAGAACTGGGAAAGCTATGGAATGAGGGGGCATTGGAGTTTGGAAGGTATGGCCGCAATCTGCGTATAGTAGAAGGCTTGCCTGTCAAGACATCCTACGAGTTTACAGATCTCGATTTCTTAAAGGTTGAGCCTCGTGGCGAAGAACTCATTCAGGAGGCATGGGACAAATATCAACTCGTGCGTCGGCTTATCAATCTTGCTCCTAAAGAACGTACTGACACGAAGATCGAAAAGGAGATTAAAATTTACGTAACTAAGCAGTTGCTCCTCATGTTCTCGAAAAAAAGAACTCGATCAGTTTTTCCCTCTCGCTCAGGGAAAAAACAGAAGAAGGCTCCCCAGGAAAAAATTGTGGAACCTTTCTCAACTTCCGAGCTGGAAGAGATAGTAGACGGCATCGAGGATAAGGATCTGGCCGGCCTCTTCCTTGCTTCAGCACCCCTTCTTACCTCAGAAGCCCTCCTCTTGATCAGCGCTCGCCAGGTACGCCGTTGGATTGAAGAGTTCGAAGTGAGCGGCAGAGACATCCGCAGCCTGGTCCCCGATTACCACAGGCGCGGAATGAGGGGGGTACAGTTGCATCCCGTAGTGGAAGAGTTATTGCAAAAGGCCGTCGTGGAAGTCTATATGACTGAAGAGCGGCCATCGGTGCAAAAGGTAATCGATAAATTAGCGTTCCTCATCCTGCAAAAAAACCAGAAACGCCTCGATGATGAGCCAGAACTTGTTCTGCCCAACAAGAGGAAGATCTACCGCTATGTCGACGATCAAGATCCGGTTGAAATCGATACAGCGCGTTTTGGAAGGCGAGCCGCACAACGTGCGCACGCCCAGTATGGGCGGGGTCCCATTCCGATGCGTCCAAATGCGCGATGGGAGATGGATGATACGCTGGGCGATCTTTTTGTGGTTGATGATGAAGATGGCTTCCCCATTGGACGCCCCAGGTTTTTTGCTGTCCGTGATGAAAAGACTGCCGTGATCCCGGGCTTTTGGACCAGCTTTGAGCCTCCATCGTCTCACACGGCCCTGGAATGCCTGTTCTACGCGATCCCGGAGAAAGATTATGTGAAAGAGTTGTTCGGCCTGCGAAACGACTATGTTGGCTACGGCATACCCGAGACACTGGCGATCGACAGGGGGTCGGCATATCTGAATAAGGATGTGGAACTCGCGTGCGCCCAACTCCATATAGAGCTTGATCCAATGCCGGGTAGGAGTCCCTGGCTGAAGGGGGGAATCGAACGATATATCAAAGAGGCAGGCGTTGAGGTGTTTCATGCTTCGCCGGGGACCACCTTCTCCAACTTTTTGGAACGAGGAGACTACGATCCGGCAAAGCATGCCTGCATCACCCTTAATGGTCTCTGGTATATCCTTCATAAATGGGTGGTAGATGTGTACACGCGCAAGCCTCATAGGGGGATAGGAGGAGTACCGGCCAAACTCTGGGAGCGGGCGCTTGGAAAAGACTTCGTCCCGCGCCTGCCCCCCAGCAGGAATGACCTCGCCGTGCTATTATCTCGTATCGAGAGCCGCGTGATCCAGAACACGGGAATCGAGTTTGAGAATCTGTGGTACCAGGACACCAGATTGTCGAAGCTGTGCGACATTCTCAAGGGAGAGCCGGTGTACTTCAAGTATAACGCCGGTGATATTTCGCGAATTTGGGTCATGGTTCCCGGTCAAAAGCGCTATCTCGAAGTCCTCGCCGTGGATCAAGATTATACGTCTGGCCTTTCGCTCTGGAAACACCGTGTGATCAAGCGGTTTGTGCGCGAGGAGATGGAGCGAGATGTCGATCGAGTTGCACTTATCCAGGCAAAGGAGGAGCTCTATCAATTGATAAATAAGGAATTCCGTTGGGGGAAAAAACTAGGTGGACGTAAGCGTGGAGCCCGCTTTCTTGATATCAGGGTGAATGAAATACTCCGTCGGGCCCCAAGTACTGATCCCTATTCCGTTGAAACTTCCGCTGAATCTCAATTTATCGACTTCGATCTACCCGCCATAGCTGCGAAATCCACAGAGACCGAGACCGTAGCGGTTGAAGCTCCACAGCCGGCTTCACCTGAGGATGCCAATAGCATTGCAGCGCAACTGGGAGTGCCGTTGCCTTCTATGGTTGAAGGAGTAACCCTCCCGGTGAATGGGGAAGGGATGAAAGCAGGTGACAATTTGGTGGAACCCAGAGAGTCGAGACAGGAAGCGACTACGGGGAGCAAGGAATCCAGGAAATCCCAGGGAAAGTCGAAGGAGACTTCAGAGAACAAGGAATCCGGGAAACCTCAGGGAAAGCCGAAAGTGAATACAGACCCGGACGAAGCCCCTTCTTTCGGCATTTCATACAGCTACGGTCGGCTTGGACCGACTTAGCGCGAAAGAAATAATCATTATGACATGAAGTCCATACGGCAGCACGTACTCATGAATTGAACAATAGTGTCTGAGCTTGAGTTGATGTTACTTCAAAGATACATAGAAAGGAGGCGTACTTCCGAAAACTGCTTGGAGGTTCTTATCTGCCGTAGAAGGAGGTGATGAATAGGGAAAGAGTATGCCCGTTGGGAACAGGAGAGTGAAGCAGTGCCTCTCGAGTTAACAACTTAGCGAAAGGCAGCTGCATAAAAACGATGATCGTGCCTGGAGCGTAGGCTAGCTTACGAGATCTCTTAGACAGAAGTGCAAAGCATAGAACAGAAAGGGAGATAAAACATGGCTGTAGATTCGACACAGGACAGTTCATTCCAGGATCCAAGGCAATGGCGGAGTATGACGAAAGCTCAAAGCATTTACCTGGTGGAGCACCTCGTGCTCTACCACGCCCGCTTCAATACTCTGCTCGAACGCATTGATTATTGTGCCCGATTCGGTGGCGCAATTGAATCAAAAAATCCGCCGTGTCTCGCCATACTTGGCAATACAGGGGCGGGAAAGACCACACTTCTGGATGTATGGCTGGAGAAGGCCCCACTCCGCACTACAATAACATCACAGGAAACTATCATTCCATACCTCTATGTGATGGTGCTATCAAGTCCCAAGAAAAAGGGAGCTGTGGCTGCATTCTTGCGTGCTTTACATGATCCTAATCCCAGTCGCGGTACTGAATGGAACATGATTATGCGCGTCCACAATCTGATCAAGCGGTGTAGAGTGCAGGTGATTTTTGTTGATGAGTTTCAGCACCTTAGAGATAAGGACGCGGGCAGATCAGGCAGAGTTGTTCACGCCATCGCGGATTTCCTTAAAGACATTGTTAATCAAACCCATGTCCCCATGATCCTGGTCGGCAAGCTCGGAGAGGCAGAAGAGATCTTGGAGGCCAATTCCCAGCTCGCTCGACGAGTTGGCACTCCACTTGTGCTGGAACCCTTTGAGTGGGACCGTGGGAAACCTGATACCATCAAGGAATTCCGGACGCTTATGCGGGATATAGACCTTGCATTACCGCTCGACCCTTCGCATCTCCACAACGAAGAGATGGCCTTTCGCTTTTTCTACGCCAGTGATGGGTATTTGGGATGGATTATGGAAATCATCCGGGAAGCGGCCATTCGAGCGATCGATAAAGAGTGCCATTGTTTGAATATGCCGTTACTCGAGGACGCATATAATGCGCGTATCGCTGGAACCGAGATAGGGAGAGGCAAGGTTAATCCCTTCTCTCCTGGGAAATTCTCAGAGGAAACTGTCGATCAACCGAAACACCCTCCAAAGTAGGAGGAGGAAAGATGATTCTCCGCCTTGGATGTATCGAAGGCCAGGCGGGCTTTATGAGCGGCGGCAGGTAAAAGCTCAACAGGTATGGGTTATCGCCTAAGTAGTGCATGAGCAGGAGGGAGAAACAATGCAGTATCCGACCACTCCATCTATAAGTCCCATCCCGGCGCGTGTAGCCCCTCAACCCTGGGAGGACCTGGCATCATACATTTCCAGGCTTGCAATGGAGATGGGCTATGAGAATCCAGGATGGCTTCTCCACCCGGAAGGAGTAGTTTCCTCTGTGCAACCGTTCAATCTCTGCCTGCTGCGCCGCCAGACCGATTACCACTTTTTTGAGCAACTGTTGTATCTGAGCGAGGAGACCCTCTACGGCCTTACCCTGCACCGCTTCGCCCAAAGTATGTTGGAGCCTGAGCTATCTCATCAAAATGTGTGCGGGGAGGTTCAGCGCCCCCTCCTTCTTTCTCGCTACGTCTTCCAGACATTTTTCCATCCTTACTCCGCAACCAAGGTCTGCTCGAAATGCCTTGAACAAAAACCCGCCTATAGTCGCCTTTACTGGAGCGTTTTGCCGGTCGTCGCCTGTTTGCACCACAATATCTTTCTGACGGACCTATGTCCGGTTTGCTCCCGCCCCATTCCCCTCTTACGCCCTTCAATCGCTCGCTGTCCGCGCTGCAAACAGGGTGATTACCGGGAAGCGCTTGCGATTCCCCTCTCTGCAGGAGAGTCCTTTCGAGGGGGAATGGCGCTTCTTCTGGATCACCTGGGTATCGAAAGCATTCCTCTAGAGGATAACGCTGCGCGCAAATGCCCACCTCCTCTCATTGGCTTGCTCCCCTGGCAGTACTTTCGACTACTTGACGCCTGTCGATGTATCCTTGGCCCGCTCTTGCCCGATGCCCCCTTTATACAAAGCGACGCCAAAGTGGATGCGCGTCTGCGAAGTCATCCACGCCATCACAGTGCACTAACGTCCCTTGAATGGTCGGTCGTCATCTCAACCTTTCACTGGCTTTTCACAGACTGGCCGGATAATTTTTTCTCCTTTCTCGATTCATTTCCCCGTACAAAGAGCAGCCGGGCGCGGAAAAGGGATCGGGAAAGAACTGCGGGGGTGCAGCGCGATTTCGGATTGTTGTACGAAAAGTGGCTCTACAAGCGGCTGGCGCATCCCGCCTTCTCATTCCTGCGTGAGGCATTCGAGGAATACCTGAGGGTGCGCTACACGACAGGAGAGGTAACGAGACGTCTTCTGCCATTTAAGTGGACATCACAGGAGCAACTTCAGGAGCGCCCTTACATGACGAAGGTTCAGACGAGGGCCCGACTGGGTATCGGTGAAGATGTTCTGCAATCCTTGTTGCGCCAGGGGGTCCTTCGTGCCACAAAAATGCAGGGTAAGAAAAGGAGCATATTTTTGATAGAGAAGGCGAGCGTAGAAGCCTTGCGGCAGGCCTGGAGAGAACTCGTCCCTCTGGAAGATGTGGCTCGATCGTATCTAGGTGTGAGCAAAGGGGTCGTAATAGCGCTGGAAGATGCCGGCGTGCTTTTACCGGAGCGAGGCCCGGCCAGCGATGGTTACAAACTGCGGCTCTATAGTCGGACAGCGATCGCTCGGTTTGAGGAAAGCTTGCTTTTGCATGCTATGAAGGTGCATGAAGAGGCTACGGAAGCCAGTTATTCCCTTCCGGTGTTCGCTAGTAAGGCGGGATTACCGCTCATTATTCTTTTGGAAGAAATCCTCGGCGGTCACCTCGCGCCAATAGAAGCCGATGGGGATCAATTGGTTTTCCAGCGACTGATGCTGCCGAAAGAAGAAATAAGGAGCTTTCTTAAAGACTACAAGCGCCGGCAACGAGAGGAGCAAGAACTCTTACTGCCCCAGGAGGTTGCTGTGGAACTTGGCATAAGTCGGAGAGTGCTGGAACGATGGGCTCGGTTGGGGCTGATCGAGGGGGAGAGGCTGAGTATTGCCGGGAAGAAACCATCGCTCCTGTTCCGGAAACAGGCACTGGAGGATTTCTATCGCAGCTACATATTCACTAAAGAGGCGGCAGAACTATTAGATATCATTCCTCAGACGATCAGCAAATACGTGAGTCGGGGAAGGTTACATCCACTGGCAGGAAGAAGGACGGATGAGGGTGGAAATAGGTCGGTTTTTCGACGCACGGAGGTCACGAGCCTGGCATCCTCTAGTCGTCGTCAGTGAATCTCCTAGCGCACCTCTTTTCGTGTCGAGTATAACCTGGAAGGAGAATTGAGATGCAGCTTCTCTTAAAAGACGACTTTCTACCTATTCCCATTCGCGTAAGGCCACTCCCGTGGGAAGATATTGCCTCACTTCTATCCAGAGTAGCCGAGCAAATCGGCTACACAAATCCACAGTGGGTACTAAGTCCTGAGCAGTATGAGCACATGGTATCTGCTCGCTCCGTATTGACCTTGCATAAGGCGGTTGATTATCAGTTTCTTGCACGGCTTCTACTGGTAGATGAGGAAGTGCTATACGCATGTACCCTCCACAGATTCGCGACGAAACTTCTGGAGGGGAAAGCCACTTCGATGAGGGAAACTGAGGATATCGAGCGCCCGCTTCTCAATAAACGCAGAGGAATCATGGGACAGTTTTTTCATAACCTCAATACGGCAAAGGTGTGCCCTCAATGTCTCTCTGAAGACCAGGCATATGGGCGCCTCTATTGGCAGGTTCGCGCTGTAGTTGCTTGCCTTCGGCATAATACTATGTTACAAAACACGTGTTCGTATTGCAATTCGTCTATTCCTCTCCTGCGCCCGTCTCTAGTGCATTGCCCGTATTGTAAAGGCGATTATCGAGCTACCCACTCTGTACCGATCTGTGGAGATACATATTTCCTCTCCGGACAAAAACTTATACTAAGTCAACTAGGCGTTGAGCATGTACTCCTGGAAGAAAGCCTGAGCAAGCTTGCTCATTCGCCCCTCTTCGATATACTTCCAAATCACTATTTCCGTTTACTTGATGCATTCCGCAATATTTTATTGCCCCTCTTTCCTGATAGCTCACTTCTACAAGTAAGCCCAAGTCTTCGCCCTTTTTTGAGAAGATTATCCCCACAGAGCGGCACATGGACTCATATCGAGTGGGCGGTATTTATAGCAACATTTCACTTTATTTTTGCCTCATGGCCAGGAAATTTTTATATCTTTCTCGACGCGCTCTCGCTCGTTAAAGGTGAGCGGCGCGTGGGAACGGGAGTGCAGCATGACTTCGGCGTTTTCTATGACAAATGGCTCTATCACCGCCTACCTGACCCGGCTTACTCCTTTATACGTGAGGGTTTTGAAAGCTATCTGCGGAAAAACTATAGCGGGGGGAATGTAAGCCGCAGGTTGCGCCCTTTCCGAAATATGACCATCGAACCGGCGAACGACCGCCCCTATCTGACATTACAGCAAGCAAGCCGTATATTGGGCATTAAGAAGGAAAATGTAGATGTACTGATTGCCCAGGGGAAGATTTTGGTAGAAAAAATTTCCACAGACAAGACCGGAAAGAGATATCATTGTCTCGTCCTCAGGAAGAGCGTCGAGGGGGTATGTGAAGAGTTGAAGACACTGCTCCCCCTACAAGTGGTGGCAAAAAGCCTGCTCGGAATCTCCTGGGTGCGTGTGTTGATGCTTGCAGATGCTGGACTCCTAGTTCCTGTGCGAGGTCCAAAGATAGATGGATCTGCTCTGTGGATGTACAGAGCAGAAGATGTTGAAGAGTTTATCACCAGAATAGTGAATTGTGCGAACCCAGGCTTCTTGACTGATGAGGAGAGCCTCCCATTGTGCAAAGCCTTTCGTTTCTTGGGGAGTGGAGTCACTATTGTACATATCTTGACCGAAGTGCTCAACGGTAGGTTAAAACCTGTAGATACGGGAGGTAGCAACCCTCTCTTACTCCGGTTAAAGCTATCCCACCAGGAAATAGGCCGCTTTCTCCAGGATTTTCACACGTAGATGCGAGTAGCTTTCTCGTTGCTGAGTTTGTCCGATGGATTTAATGCACCTCAAAAAGCATCTATGCACTACGCAGGAAACCTAGCTATATTCCCAATCAGGCCACCCAATTCCGCTATGATAGCCCACATCGTTTGCCGTAGTGAGCAATACGTAAAACTGCAGATTATATCATCATAATATGGAGTATAGGAGATACGGAACACCATAGCCTGATAATACATACTTGTCTGGAGCGCTTGTAAACGTCAAGAGAATAGAGGCTCTTCCTCGTCATCCTCCTTCTGATCATCTTCTCGACCACAAGCAAGCGGCCTCACTTTTTCCGAGGAAGAGCCTCTATCATGATAGCGTTTACCGTGCTTAACAAATCAACTGTCAGGAGAACTGTCGGTTAGCATCTTTCGTGTATAAAGTTATTCAAGTACACAATCTTGTGAGGCGTGCCAAAGCATTTACTCGAAATTAATGAATAGAAATTGCCGATGTGTATCGAAGAGGATGTTCCAAACCAAGAATCTTCAAAAAGTTGGTGTAATCGGAACTCTCTTTTTCTTTCGTAGGAAAGATAAAAGAGAAACAAGACTGTTCTTTACTTCATGAATTTTTACTGTAGTAAGCATCTCAGAGTGCCTCCCGACATTCCCCATTTTCCCCTGCGCAATAGTGACGGAAGCATATCTAAGAAGCTTTGTTGAAGGAAACAGTTTGGAATGACAAGGAGGAAGGGTCTGAACAGAGATAGGTGCTCTCTCTTTGTTATTTTTTTGTTGGAAGAGATGTCTGTTATACCACCGATTGTCGGACTCAGCCATACAGAATAGGAAGCCGTCACTCCTTGCCAGAGAATGAGCATACGGTCAAACGAACCATTTCTACGGGAATCTGCGTTGTGTCCCAGAAAGAGCTCTTTCGCTCTCTGATCCTTTCCATGCCATTTGAAATAGATTATACTACCATCGACTCAAGACGTATTCCTTTATGAAAATATGATATAAAGAAGAGCGATGGAAAAATCTCCCCAGTCATTTGATATTTGCATCGTTTGTGCTCTACCAGAAGAAGCCAGAGCGTTTTTGGAGGTCGCACAACAGCAAATCGAGAGCACTATTGAAGAGCGCATGAGCCCTCGCTATCAGTCTAGTTATCGCTTCGCCACGATCAAGAACGACAAAGGCGAGCCTCTGAACTTGCACGTCTCCTGGTTGCCACGCTATGGACCGCAGGAGATGACATTGCACCTTGCGCGCGTTCTGGAGGAGTGTCAGCCGCGCATCGTCATAATGACCGGCATCTGCGCCGGCGATTCGCAGCATGTCCAACTCGGCGACTTGATCGTGGCCGAGCGCACGTTCACCTACGACAACGGCAAGTTCACCCTTGACGAGCAGGGCCAAAGCGTCCACCTGCACGACACAATGACCTATCAGCTCGACGCGAATATCCTGCAATTTCTGGGGTTGTTCGACGATTGGAAGCCGCTTGTTGCGCGCCTGAAACGTCCTCCAACTTCGCCTGAACGGCGCAAGGGGCGCACAATAGCATGTCACATCAAAGCGATGGCCTCGGGCAGCGCCGTGCGTGCCGACAATCCTTTCGAGGACGTGCGGGCTCCGGTGCGCGGCACAGTTGCCATCGACATGGAGGGCGCAGCCTTCGGCTTGGTCATGAGCCATCATCCCCTGATCCCCTGGCTGGTTGTCAAGGGCGTCTGCGACTACGCCGACAAGACGAAAAACGATGCCTATCACGACTACGCTGCACGTGCCTCTGCCCTCTACGCGCTCAGTTTCATCCGGGCCTATGTCACCAATGAGCGGTTGCCCCGACCGGATGGGCCTTCACCCTCAAGCCGAGCAGAACCACCCGAAGTCTGGAACGCTCCCAATATGCTTACTTTTTGCAAGCATCAGGTGAACAGCTATATGGAGCCGGTCAAAGGTTCAAGAAATGATCGAGATAAGAAATATATTGAAGAATTATATGAAGTGCGAAAAAAAGTAGCAAATGATTTTGATATTTTCACTCGATCTGTTTCGATGCAATTTGTGGTGACAGGAGACTCAGGCAGTGGAAAGTCTTGCTGGATATGCCATTCAGCTTTAACCTACCTTAACCAGGGGTTTGCAGTGTTCTTTTATAGAGGTTCAAATATTGAAGATGGTATTTTCAAGGCAATAAGCGAAGATTTGAATTGGTCATTTTCTACACAGTATGATGAAATTCAGGGGATAAAACGGCTTTTAGAGGTTTTTCGTGAACATACGCTGCTTCTATTTGTTGATGGGATTGACGAGATGCCTATTCGTACTGCTCAGAAGATTCTTACTCGATTCATGAGGCGAGCAGAAGGAGCAAGAGTCAAACTTGTTATGACATGTAAAACTGATTGGTGGGAGGATTTTCTCAGGTTTGATGATGCTAATGCTACTCTTTTCAATTCACGCCTATTCCGAACAGGTGATGAAAGCAGTGGCGTATTGAGTGAATTTGATGCGCAAGAATTTTATTTTGTGCTTGAGAAATATCGTGCGTTTTATCAATATTTTGGACCTTTTGAAGATGAAGTATATGAAGCGTGTAGACAAAATCCATTCCTCCTGCGCATTATGTTTGAAGTAGCTGCAGGCAAGCAATTGCCTTACATCGGGTACGCAGCTATGGACTTCTATAAAGCATATTTCGCGAAGGTGAGTAGCCGTTTCGAGCAAAAAGAGGTAATCCAACGGACTTTGACTACTATTGCACAGGCTCTTTATAAACACAATACAGAAGAGCTTGAATTTAATATATTAGCTACAGAACTAAGGCTACCACCTACAGCACCAATACCAGAGAGCCTCTTTGAACTGAATATTCTTGAGCGTATCAGGCATGAAGAAGAATCCATTTACATCAGCTTTTACTTTAAAAAATTTAGAGACTACCTTATTGCTTTCCACGTTTTAAAATGGCAGAAATTGTCTCCTCAAGACTTTCAATCAGAAATTGAGAGAGAAGTGATAAGCGGTGTTCGCCTTGAGACGCTCAATCTCTATTATTCACTTGCCTCAGATGAACACAAAAGGGTTCTAGATGGCACTCTTTATGAAAATGCACGCGAGTATGTTCAGTTCTACCAAAAGATCCTGAATGAGCACTTTCCGGTTCTCAAGGAGGCATTCCTCCCGCATACTTCTGGCTCTATAGGCTTCGTTGGGCATCTGGACCTCTCGAACAAAGCCATCACTTATCACGGATTTCGCTCCATCAAAGAAACGGATCAGCCTGTCCTCTTGTTTCCAAGAAAGAGTAGATCCGATATAGGAAACCTTGCCCATATGCATGGATCATCACGACAAGTATGGCGTGGAGGTTCAAATGGATTTCGCTCTCTAGATATTGTGAAGGAAGTTATTTGGGGGGAGTTGGAACCTTCTTTACAAGAGATAATTAAAAGTGGTATGCTCGATGAAAGCTTGAACGAGGGCTTGCTTATAGAACGTGTATATGTTACATGCTTGCAGTATTATAAGGACTTTTTTCAGCAGCAGCACCCAGATACAGCAGCTTCTTACCTCCCTCTTGATTTAAAGAAATTGAAAGATTTTGTTTTATATAAAATTGCCCATCACGTTTTGACGAGCCGATGCATTGAAGGAAACTTGGCTATAGGCACAGTTGAAGAGAGTTGGAATGGACCTATACGTTCTCGTTCCATCCGTTTCTCACTCAAAGAACAGGCAAATTTAGAAGAGCGGGCTTGGACCATTGCGAGAAACGGAGAAGATTTATCAGCGGAGACACATTTTAACCTTGCAAGCGACTATGGAAAGTTTCTGCTCCACGATATTAGAAATTTAGAAAAGTTGGGTATAACGACTATCGCAAGTATACCGCTTATTGAATGGTACGATACCTATAGATCAGGTATGGTGGTCCCTTTTGTCAAGACAAAAAAAGTGCTTGTATGAAGATACAAAATCCTCCTCTCTTGTTGGCGAAAAACGTGGAGGGACAAGTGGTTTTCATGCCCCTCAGACTACGATAACGGTTTCCTTTTTCGGCCTAGTGCTGAACCACTGCCTGGTGAAAATAGACGGAAGCAGGGGTTTGATAGTCCAGCGATTGATGTAATCGCTGGTGATTGTAAAACTGCATATAGTCTCGCAACTGCTGACGAGCTTCTTTCGGGGAAGTATAGTCATGCATATAGACCTCCTCATATTTAATAGTGCGCCAGAGCCGCTCCGTGAAAATATTGTCTAACGCTCGTCCTTTGCCATCCATGCTGATCTGCACCTGGGCGTCTAGCAATAATTGAGCGTACTGTGGGCTGGTAAAATGGCTACCTTGATCACTGTTGCAAATGTGTGGCGTGGCCTGAGCCAGCGCTCGTTGCATCGCTGTTACCACAAAGGGCATCTCCAGAGTGTGATCCAGTTCCCAACTGACTATATAGCGCGAGTACCAATCCAGGATTGCGACCAGATACATCCAGCCCGCGTGTAAGCGAATGTATGTAATATCGATGCCCCAAATATGGTTGGGGTATGCGCTGGTGATATGGCGCAGTAAGTACGGATAGACTCCTTCCTGGTGATTCCGTTTACTGAGATTCGGACCGGGACTGACGCCCTCAATGCCCATTTCCCGCATATGTCGTTGCACCGCTTTGCGATTGACTGCGACTCCTTCCTGTTGTAACTGCGCGGTGATGCGTCGCGATCCATAAAAAGGCCACTGCGTGTACAGCTCATCGATGCGATGTTTGAGCGCCACTTCTTCAGCTGAGGCAGCCACCGGCTGATAGTACAAGCCTGAACGATTCAGACTGAGCAATTCGGCCTGGGTACTCACCGCCAGGTTGCTCTGGTGCCAATCTATCAAGGCTCGCCGTTCTTCTCTACTTAAACACTTGGCCAGATTTTTTTTCCAACCATGCTAACTGCGTGGTCAAGCGTCCAATTTCTGCATAGAGCTGGTTCAGGTGTGCTTCGTGACTGGCTTTCAGCGCTGCCAGCGACTCTTTTTCCTCAAAGAGACTTGGCAAGCCTTGTAAGGCGGTACTCTTCCACTTGTTGAGTTGTGTGGGATGAACCTCATATTCGGCTGCAATTTGTGCAATCGTTTTGTCTTCCCTTAACAGCTCTTGGACCACCTGGGCTTTGAATGTTGCTGTATAGTGTTTTCTCATGCTCCTTATTGTATCTTACAGCAGCCTCTTTTTTTGTCTCGTTTTATGGATCCACTATAAAGCTTGTGGAGAGCTTTTATAAATCATTCTTGGAAGAATATACGACTCTAGTTGAGCGGAACTTTTCGACTTTTTACCAGGATTTTACTCTCTATCACCGTATGCCTCTCAAATGTTTGATTGCTGTTGAATGTGAGAATAACCCTCTTCCTTTAGTAAATTACCCTGATATCACCGTCCTTTCCTACACAGATAGATCTCTTAACCAAAACACGGTGATACTGAGCAATAAACAGGAAATTGAAAAGGCAAAAGAAAAAATACCAGAAGACCTCAGCTACTACCCTATAATAACAGAAAGAAACTTCCCCTTGTTCCATAGTACAGGGGGTTTTATGCCATTTGAGGTAGATAGGCAAAGATGTACATTAAGAAATCAAGTGTATAAAAGTATCAAAGAAGATTTGAAAATAGCCTACGCAAAGTTTGCTGCGAAACACGAAGTTTAAATTACGAATTTCTATAGTAGTCCTAAAATCGGCTTTTCCGCATCTTTCGCACTCAGCAATACAGTGGCATCCACGTAATGTATGCTAGAAAGTAGAACGGCTGCGCGAGGGGAGTGTCAGAATTGACAACATAGAGGCCCATCGAAACAAGAGCAGATTCCTCAATCCCATTCGTTGGATTATGAGACAATCCTCATCAATAGTTGCGGGGAAGTAAGTCTTTCACGGAACAAGTGCGAATTTACTCACCATAGATCTTACTCTTGACAGGGTGCTTTCCTCAGACTTATAGAATCATTCTTGTGGGTTGGGCCGAAGAGTGATCACTGTTGGCCGTGGAGAGGACTTCCGCGGCCGGTAGCATCCTTCTCGGTGCTTGCGATGCAGCGCTGGGTCATACTGCGTTGGCGGAGGCGGCTCTTTGTCTGGTGATACCTTCGAGAGTACTTCCGCATCTGTTTTGAGAAGCGCTAGGAAACGTACCTTCCGGCGTTGACGTATCAATGTGCTCGGTCATTATATAGGATGATCGCCGCTCCGCGCGATACATCCAGTATATAATCGCAGTTAGCTCGGATGATCTGAGCAGAGGGCCTTGTAGTTGATCATCCGAGCTAACAACAAGGCTCCGAAAGTTGATCTCGCAGGTCTGCAAGCCCATGACCGTTTCGATGAGGTGTTTGAGCGAACGACCCAGGCGATCGAGCCGCCAGACCACACTGGTATCACCAGGACGCGCAAAGTCGAGCATCGCATGAAATCATACTTGGCCAGAGCTCTCTTCACATATACCGGCACTCCCACCTGGCGGCCCACTCCGCTTGTCTGAACAAGTGAAAGGAAATCAGCTCACATTGGGATCAAAGCCTCTTAGAGCGCGGTTTCCCTTTAGCACATGAAAGGCCATCAGCTTTCCTCTCTTGCTTCATTCTCTGGAGGAACAGCAGGATTGGCTCTCCATGGAATCTGATGGTCTGTTTGATGCACTGGACTGTTGATTGACAAAATAAAACGACAAACAACAATCACTACTTACCGTTTTGCATCAAAGAACCCCAGCAAAACTGGAACAAACAGCCACATCTCCTGTTCATAGGGGAGGCGGCCCTCCTTCATAGGTATCTTGGATATAGCGCAATTTGTCTACCAGTTTTGTCTCCGCTTGAGACACTTGTTTGAACAGCTCTTCGTGAAGCATCTGCACCCTACGATAGGTTGGATGGCTATCAAGTGTTGGCCATGCCTCATCAACGATCGCGTGCAGCCACTCAAGCGGTGGAGGGGGATAGCCTCCACTTGGAGAAGACAAAACCGAATAGATAGCATGGACGGCTCGATCACGATTTCCTGCCAGGAGCCAGCCCAGCGTTGTGGGGCTGTAATACCCCACGGGTGCCGCCCTCAGCCACCATGTTGCCCACGCTACCTCAGCAGGTGATGATGCTGGTGTTGTAAACGCATCCTTAATACGGCGAAACCAATCAATTGGCAATTGGGAAGAGGAGCCCTGAAATACCCGAATGTTAGCATTGACATCGTCGTCCCATTGTTGAAATTCTTTGCTTTGGGAAACACGTGTGATTGCTGTTTTGATACACGGAGCAAAGGCAGCTTCAGATGCCACGAGCGCTTGCTCTACAGCGATATTGTAGTCAGTGGCGAGTTGCTGTGTCTTGTTGAGCAACTGGCGAGTTGGTTCTGAGAAATCGAGATTGCGGAAGTCACCTTTGAACTCTGGCCAGCAATACAGCCGAAGTGGCTCTTCATTCAGCACGCGTGGAACGCGATCAGGTTCCATCCCTTTCACATCGATCCACTGCAGATACGATTGAGAGCCTGCCCGTGTTTCTTCGAGACGTTCCCGCAGGGTTTGCAGTTCAGCATGGAGTGGTCCATACACCTCAGTTTTGCGCCGGAGATTGGCGTCCTTTGCCAGCTGCTGACGATTGCTCCACAGAGAAATGAGGACCGTCAGCCCCGTTCCGAATACAATACCCCCCACCCCTTGCCATGCTCCAGCTGGAATGAGCAGGAAGATGAGGCCAAGGATGACCAGCGCAAATGCGAATATTCCCAAGCGGTCATGCGCGAGCGACAACCATCGGCGAGGAATCTGCTTCAGGAGATTTCGCCTGCTTTTTTGTTGGGGAATTGGTACCATATATGCCTCCCCACTGTCCTGGACTACTACTTATTTCGTCGCTAGTGATAGCCATTGTCATGTTCTTCCCGCCGAACTAGCTGGCGAACCTGCTCGACGAAACTCCGATACGGATCGAGTTCTGCCAACTTCGCCTCTAGTTCCACTGACAGGCCGTAATGTTGGATTTTCTGCCAATCGTGCGTGCGTTCGCGATGAGGGCGATTGCTCCTGGGCACGAATTAGACCTTGCGGAGTAGCTTTATTCGCTGTATTGTACACTACCCTACTCGTTTAGACAAGCGGAGTGGGCCACCAGGTGGGAGTGCCGGTATATGTGAAGAGAGCTCTGGCCAAGTATGCATGAAATTGGGAACGATCATCCCAGACTCCACTCATCACATCCCGGTAGGTTCTTTCCACGGCGGCTTTCGCCAGCGCATCTTGCCTCGTGCGCGGTGGTTTGCTCACCTTTGGAGATGCGCATCTATCCAATCTGCATAGCACCATTTCCTCTCAATCCTTTTTACAGTGTGGTTCTGGTTCGATTGTACGGAAACTCATGGAAATTGTCAGGAATGAGACGCTGTTTTGCAGAATGGATTATCAGAATGGATCAGCTTCAAAAATAAGCATGATACAGCAGGTCGCCCATGCGGAAACGAGTGAGAGGGGGAACGGCTGGGAAACGGACGTTTGCGGTACACCTCAACTAAAACATACTTAGACCAAACACTTTAGGGAATGCGATTAAGGCACCGTTTCTCTATAGCATCCGGTCATGTTCATGAGCGATTATTTTGCCTCATCTACAGCCCGGGTACTGCAAAGGCGTTCTGATCATGTGGCGCTACCTCCGCATCCTGTGTCATAGCATTAAGTTACTCCGTTGGACAGAAAGCGATCCCCTCTGTTGATACATTACGCACATGTCGACATCTATGGAAGTTATTGCTGTAATTGCTCCCAGACCTCGAACATTGCACATAGAAAGAATTCCTTCATAACATCGATTATGCAACCCCTGACTCAGCAGACAAAGTATATCTCCTAAAGATAGTATCACTTGATTGCTTGGTCACAAAGACGCCACTTCGACAGGAGCATGTTAGCCCCACAGAGTGACCGTGAGTTGCTTGGGTTCTTGTTCATGCTTGCGCCAGAAGGTCACAGGAAGGCGAACTCCTCTCACCAGGACATCCGCCTCCAGCTCCAGAATTGCTCGCCCGCTTGTCACGCCCTTGGGAGCCTTGACGAGCAGATACATCCACTTAGTCCCCTGCACCTCTTGCCCTGGACCAGCCCTATAGTCCCAACTCGGATCAAAGCTGGCACCGATTGCGGCACTCACTAGGGGAATGAGCTCCGTATACTCGAACCCAAACTCGGCGCTGCCAAGGCTTGCCTCCAGTTCTTGGAACTTCAGCGAAGGACTCAGCGTAACTTTGATCTGGCGTTTCATCTCCTGTACCACTTGCTGGGGATATAAATCAAAGGCAATGGGCTGTGCTCCTGTTGATGAATGTGGGAGAAGGGCGGCGCGGAAGCGGGCCCACTCGACTCGGCTCTCTTCGTGAACAGGCCGGAACGAACAGGAGAGGCGGACCACGTAGAAGTCCGCTTGACTGAGCTTTGTTCGGATCGGGCGTGGCAGCTTACTAGGTGAATAGAAATCTTGGAGCGTCCAGGTTTCGGATTGGCCGATACTAACCACAGGCATGTTGCGCAGCACCTCGCTGGGAGCTACCTTCACGCCCCGGCTCTGCCAATCACGAGCAGACTGGTCGAGGACATCATCGTTCACCGGCTCCAAGTGGCGCTCTACCAGGACATGTTCTATTGTATCAGGTGTCGTTAACCACATGTACGTTCTCCTTCGTCAGTTGCATTTACCAGCGTTAATCCCAATCTCCCATGAGGACAAAAGCACCCCAGTAGTAGGGATGTGTCCAGCGTGGGTCTTGTTGAATCTGTGTCATAGTCTGTCGTAGTGCCAGGGCTTTGTCGGCTCCTGCCTGCCGTGCGGTATAGAATGCCTGCATGAGAGCAGCTGTGGCTGGGTCATTCACTCGCCAGAGGCTGACCAGCAGGGAGCGTACACCTGTCTGTAAGAACGTCTGGCTTAACCCTGCCAGTTCTTCACCACCTAGAGAGCCAACCCGGCCACTTTCACAGGCGGAGAGAACCAGCAAATCGGCTTGCAGACGGTACTGGAGGACTTCCCGTGCGGTTAACACTCCATCGGCCAGGACAATTCCTGATTCGAGCGGGTTGTCGGCGTCAAAGAATGCATGCGTGGCAAGATGAATCAGCGTAGCATCCGGGAGGCGAGTCAGCACAGCGGATGCAGTGGCAGCTGCCCCCAGAAGCGGTTTCGTCCCGAATCGCTCAGCCACTGTTTTGGCTTCAACTTCAGCAGAGGGTAAGTCACCACGAGGATTGCCAACGACCAGGGCTGGACCAGTGGGGACATGCTGCCGTTGTCGCAACCTGGGAAGGATTCCCAGCGCAGGCAGCGTGACCAGGGGTAACGGTTGACCGGCGGAGGTGTGCCAGCCAGCACGCTCGGCCAGAACACCCCAGGGCAGCAGGTGCCCGTTGCCAGCTGGGGCGAGGATGAGTCGCTCAACTCCTTCCAGATGGTGCTGAGCCTTGGTGAACAGCGAGCGCAGTGGTTGATCCCAGGTTTCGCTTCGGCGTATTCCAGGTTCATAGCGGTGGACTTCGCGGAAGAAGCGCTCCAAAAGGTCGGCCCAGTCGGTCTGATTCAGCGGCACCTCGACTACTCGGGGCATGCGCCAGCCGGCGCGTAGCAGGAAGAGCAGCACACGGTCAGGGGTTGTGAAGAAGGAGAGCAGCGCTGTGTTTGGTCCTAACTTCTTGGCCAGGTGTGTCAGGTCCTGCCAGGTCTGGGCCTCGCCACGGCGCAGAGCCACATACTCCATGCCCTCTGAACCCAGGTGGGCAATGGAGGTCCACAGGTCTACCAGTTCGCTCAGGTCCGCTTGGCGCTGCTGGAGGCGGTTCAGACGGCTGGTTTCCTCCTGGGTAGTGGCTGAGTGACCGTGGGTCGCCAGTTCCTGGGTATCCAGTGCGGTCAGATTTGCCAGGAGTTGCTGTTCCTGTTCGGCGATCTGGAGGGAGAGTCCGGCAGGCAGTGGTAGAGGACCACGCCCGACCAGCTGGGTGAGCAGACGTGACTTGTTGCCTTCAGCCACTACGAGGGCGGAGCGCTGATCAGCGTGGTCGCTGGGACGTCGCTGCGCGGCACGTTCCAGGTAGGCGGTGACCAGGTTGCCACTGATACCACCCTCCTGGCGTTGCTGGCCCAGTTTGTAGACCACAGGGAGAGCAGCAAAGTGGAGATAGAGTACAGACCAGCTCGTCTCCCACACGGTGATGGCCGCTTCCAGATCGGCCACGTCCCCGGTGTGGCCGTAGCAGACGCGCAGCACGGCGCCCAGGTTGTTTAGCAGGATAGGCCGTTCAGGCGAGTCAGGAGGAGCAGCCTGGACGGCTTGCTGGTAGGCGGTGATGGCCGCTTCCAGATCATCCAGGTCCCCGGTGCGCTCGTAGCGGTCGCGCAGCCCATTGCCCAGATTGTTTAGCCGCCTAGGCCGGCTGGGCGAGTCGGGAGGGGTAGCCTGGACGGCTTGCTGAAAGGCACTGATGGCCGCTTCCAGATCGGCCAGGTCCCCGGTGTGGGCGTAGCGGTCGCGCAGCCCACTGCCCAGGCTGTTCAGATGGCCAGGCCCATTGGGCGAGTCGGGAGGGGTAGCCTGGACGGCTTGCTGGTAGGCACTAATGGCCGCTTCCAGATCAGCCAGGTCCCCGGTGTGGCCGTAGCGGTCGCTGAGCCCATTGCCCAGATTGTTTAGCCGCCCAGGCCGATCGGGCGAGTCGGGAGGGGTAGCCTGGACGGCTTGCTGAAAAGCACTGAAGGCCGCTTCCAGATCGGCCAGGTCCCCGGTGCGGCCGTAGCGGTCGCGCAGCCCATTGCCCAGGCTGTTCAGATGGTTAGGCCGATTGGGCGAGTCGGGAGGGGTGGCCTGGACGGCTTGCTGGTAGGCCGTGATGGCCGCTTCCAGATCAGCCAGGTCCCCGGTGCGGCCGTAGCGGTCGCGCAGCCCATTGCCCAGATTGCTCAGATGGTTAGGCCGGCTGGGCGAGTCGGGAGGGGTAGCCTGGACGGCTTGCTGGTAGGCCGTGATGGCCGCTTCCAGATCAGCCAGGTCCCCGGTGCGGCCGTAGCGGTCGTGCAGCCCATTGCCCAGATTGTTTAGCCGCCCAGGCCGGCTGGGCGAGTCGGGAGGGGTAGTCTGGACGGCTTGCTGGTAGGCACTAATGGCCGCTTCCAGATCAGCCAGGTCCCCGGTGTGGCCGTAGCGGTCGCGCAGCCCATTGCCCAGATTGCTCAGACGTATTGACTGGTCGGGCGAGTCGGGAGGGGTAGCCTGGACGGCTTGCTGAAAAGCACTGATGGCCGCTTCCAGATCAGCCACGTCTCCGGTGCGTTCGTAGCGGTTGCTCAGCCCCATGCCTAGATTATTCAGACGGCTAGGCCGGCCAGGCGAGTCGGGTGGAGTGGCCTGGACGGCTTGCTGGTAGGTGGTGATGGCCGCTTCCAGATCAGCCACGTCTCCGGTGCGTTCGTAGCGGTTGCTCAGCCCACTGCCAAGGTTGCTCAGATATATTGGCTGGTCAGGCGAGTCGAGTGGAGTGGCCTGGAGGGCTTGCTGAAAGGCACTGAAGGCCGCTTCCAGATCAGCCAAGTTCCCAGTATAGGCATAGCGGTTGCTCAGCCCTATGCCTAGATTGTTCAGATGGTTAGGCCGGCCGGGCGAGTCGGGTGGGGTGGCCTGGAGGGTTTGCTGGTAGGTGGTGATGGCCGCTTCCAGATCAGCCACGTCTCCGGTGCGCTCGTAACGGTCGCTCAGCCCACTGCCAAGGTTGCTCAGATATATTGGCCGTTCAGGCGAGTCGGGTGGAGTGGCCTGGACGGCTTGCTGGAAGGTGGTGATGGCCGCTTCCAGATCAGCCAGGTCCCCGGTGCGCTCGTAGCGGTTGCTCAGCCCACTGCCAAGGTTGTTCAGACGCTCAGGTCGGCCAGGCGAGTCGGGAGGGGTAGCCTGGACGGCTTGCTGAAAGGCACTGATGGCCGCTTCCAGATCAGCCACGTCTCCGGTGCGTTCGTAACGGTCGCTCAGCCCCATGCCTAGATTATTCAGCAAGGCAGGCCGGTCGGGCGAGTCGGGTGGAGTGGCCTGGAGGGCTTGCTGAAAGGCACTGAAGGCCGCTTCCAGATCAGCCAGGTCCCCAGTATGGGCATAGCGGTTGCGTAGCCCCATGCCTAGATTGTTCAGCAAGGCAGGCCGGTCGGGCGAGTCGGGTGGAGTGGCCTGGAGGGCTTGCTGGTAGGTGGTGATGGCCGCTTCCAGATCAGCCACGTCTCCGGTGCGCTCGTAGCGGTTGCTCAGCCCACCGCCCAGATTGTTCAGGCGCCCAGGCCGGTTGGGCGAGTCGGGTGGAGTGGCCTGGAGGGCTTGCTGGTAGGCACTAATGGCCGTTTCCAGATCAGCCAGGTTCCCAGTATGGGCATAGCGGTTGCTCAGCCCATTGCCCAGGTTGTTCAGATATATTGGCCGGTCGGGCGAGTCGAGTGGAGTGGCCTGGAGGGCTTGCTGGTAGGTGGTGATGGCCGCTTCCAGATCAGCCAGGTTCCCAGTATGGGCGTAGCGGTTGCGCAACCCCATGCCCAGATTGTTCAGATATATTGGCCGGTTGGGCGAGTTGGGTGGAGTCAGATTGAGAGCCTTGTGCCAGCACTCCACCGCTCGGTTCAGGTCTGCCACCTGTCCGCCGACCCAGTACTGGTGGAACGCCGCAATACCTGCGTCATTCCAGGTGGCAGGATCTTCAAGATCCTGGGAAGTTGCCACTTCCTGATTACTGAGCGGTGCCTCTGGTTCAGGGTCTAGGAAGCGCTCATAGGCGGCCTCAATTCCCTCTACGCGGGCCTTTTGTATCAGCACTTGGTGCAGGTTGATCAGAGCCTGAGCCTGTTCCTCTTTTTGAGTGTGCTTGAGTTCTTCCAACACCTGTTCAGCGGCATCGGTGAGCAAGTAGGGATGAGTTTGAAGATAGGTCTGCGATGTCTCCCAATCAGGCGTTTGGAGCCAGGCGATCACCTGAACTTGCAGTTCCTCCTGTTCTGTTTCTGTGGTGGCACTACTGTTTTCATTCCCTTGGTGCAGAAGAGACTGATAGGCGGCCTCCACCCCCTGCTGGCCAGCTATCTGTAGCAGCTGCTGGTGCAACATCAAGAGCTCGTGAACTTGCTGGTCTAGTTGGTGTTGTGTGAGCATTGCTAGTGCCTGCGTGGCGGCGTCCGTGAACAGTTCGGGATGAGCCTGCAAGTAGGTCTGGGAGGTGGACCAATCCGGGGTGCGAATCCAGGACAGCAGGAGGGCCACAAGCTCATCAGGGTCTGGCGGCGCTGGCGAAGGAGTCATATTTGCTGGAAGTTGCTCTCCTTCATTGTCCCCCTGAACAGCTGGGATGTGGTCTGTCTCAGCCGATGTGGTCGATTTGGACTGCTCCTGCTCTGTATGCTCATGCGAAGATTCCAAACTCATGAGAGGCCTCCTGCTTGTCCAGGCTCGGATGACACGTCCTGGTCTCATCTCGGGACGAGGCTAATCGGCTGCTACCTTCACACGCAATTGGTGAATCGCCTGGACTTCGTTGTTGTCAATTTTTAGATTCGGCTTCTCTATCAACTGAAAATAGAGGTACAAAGAGAATATACTGCATTCCTTTTCCGACCGCAAGTACTAGATCTTCTTCCTTTCGTTTTATATATAGCTGAGTCCAAAAAACCGTGGTTTAAGGAGACTATTTACCTCTTTCCCAAAACGTGCGTTTTGGGAAGACACGTCATATAAGACTCAACAGATGAATTCTAAGTATCTTACTTCTTTCCTGACGGTGCTGTCATGGGGTGCATCATGTATTCCAGCTCTTATCACGCACTTCATCCTGTTGGACACCTCAGTACACATATTCGCTCTCTCTTTTTACTCTCATCTCAACTATGAGATATAATGCGTGGGGGTGAGGTTTATCATCATGCTTGATACGAGCACATAACTCAATGATGGCGACATGCCATGTTGAGGTGTAAGAGGGCTTTGTATGTCTCAGCTGCCGACGGGAACCGTCACATTCCTCTTCACTGATATCGAAGGCTCCACGCGCCTGCTCCAGCAGGTAGGTGAAGGCTACGCAAGCGTGTTGAGCGAATGCCGCGACCTGCTGCGTGCGGCTTTTCGCGGGCAGCAGGGCCACGAAGTCGATACGCAAGGCGACGCGTTCTTCGTCGCTTTTGCTCGCGCCTCTGATGCCATCTCGGCAGTCGTGGCAGCCCAGCGTGCCCTCGCTACTCATTCCTGGCCTGAAGGGGTGGCTGTGCGAGTGCGCATGGGTTTACATACAGGTGAGCCATCAATCGGTGCTGAGGGCTACGTTGGCCTGGATGTACACCACGCGGCACGGATCATGAGGGTTGGTCAAGGTGGGCAGGTCCTGCTCTCCCAGACGACGCGTGAACTGGTGAAGCATGATTTGCCTGAGGGAGTCGGGCTGCGAGATCTCGGAGAGTACCGTCTCAAGGACTTACAACGTCCAACTCATCTGTATCAACTCGTCATTGCAGGCCTGCCTGCTGATTTTCCGCCGCTCACAACGCTCGATAGTAGCTCCAATAACTTGCCAGTCCAATTGACCCCGCTCATCGGACGAGAGCAGGAAGTGGCGACAGCGCTGAAGTTGCTGCAACGTGAGCAGGTGCGGTTGCTCACCCTGTCGGGTCCCGGTGGCACAGGCAAAACGCGTCTGGGTTTGCAGGTGGCAGCAGAACTCAGCGACCTGTTCGCCGATGGGGTGTATTTCGTAAACCTGGCTCCTCTCAGCGATCCCGATTTCGTTGTGCCTACTCTTGCCCAGACGCTTGACCTCAAAGAAATAGGAGATCAACCACTGCTCGACTTGCTGAAAGGGTATCTGCGAGACAAGCACATCTTGCTACTGCTGGACAATTTCGAGCAGGTGGCGAGTGCCGCCTTGCAGGTAGCGGATCTGCTCGCTGCCTGTCCACATCTCAAGGTCATCGTGACAAGTCGGGCTGTGCTGCATGTGCGAGGTGAGCAAGAGTTCCCTGTCCCTCCTCTCACAGTGCCCGATCCTAAACGCTTGCCAGATCTCGTTGCATTGTCACAATACGGGGCGATGGAACTCTTTCTCTCGCGAGCTCAGGCGGTCGAGCCTGCGTTTCAACTAAACAAGACGAACGCTCCGGCTATCGCAGAGATCTGTGTTTGCCTGGATGGGTTACCATTAGCGATCGAATTGGCCGCTGCTCGCATCAAACTGCTCCCACCACAGGCACTCCTCGCTCGTCTGAGCCAACGGTTGGCGATGTTGACGAGCGGCCCACGTGATGCACCTGCCCGGCAACAAACCCTGCGCAACACGATCGCTTGGAGCTACAACCTCCTCGAGGCTCAGGAGCAACGACTCTTTCGACGACTCTCTGTCTTCGTCGGAGGCTGTACGCTCGAAGCGATAGAGGCGGTCTACACCGCGCTTGAGACGAGCACCTCCACCATGTCAACGTTGGATAGCGTGGCCGCGCTTATCGACAAAAGCATCCTGCAACAGACCGAGCAAGAAGGCGTACAGCCACGCCTTGTAATGCTGGAGACGATCCGTGAGTACGGGCTGGAAGCGCTCCAAACGTCCGGGGAAATGGAGGTCACTCGACAGGCACATGCTCTGTACAACTTGGCAATGGCCGAGAAGGCGGAGCCGGAGCTTAGGGGCCCGCAGCAAGCCGTATGGTTGGAGCGATTAGAGCGGGAGCACGACAATCTGCGAGCAGCCCTCTCGTGGTTGCTCGAACAAGCAGAGGGTGAGGGAATCAGATCGAGCCATGAGATGGCCTTACGCCTCAGTGCAGCACTGTGGAAGTTCTGGGACGCGCATGGTCACTACAGTGAAGGGCGTACTTTCCTGGAGCGGGCGCTGGTGGTAAGTGAGGGAACCATGACATTCTACCGCATAAAGGCACTCAAGGGTGCTGCAAGCATTGCCGTCTACCAAGACGACACGGAGCGGGGAGAGGCGTTGTGCGAAGAGATTCTGACGCTGAGCCGGGAGCTTGGGGACACAGACGGCGTTGCGCACACCCTTTATCTCCGAGGGATCATCGCCGGGGAGCGGAACGATCTTGCCGTAGCATGCTCACTGCTCGAGGAGGCCCTGACGCTCTGGAGAGAGCTAGACGACAAGGAAGGCATCGCCTGGGCACTCTTCTTCTTGGCATGGGAGGTCGCAGAACAGGGCGAGTACGACAGAGCGCGTGCCTTGTGCGAAGAGTGCTTGATGCTCCACAGAGAACTAGGAAACACAAGGGGGATCGCCTACGCACTCTGGCATTTGGCATCGATCCTCCTGGTGACGCAAAGTGATCAGGGAGCGGTACGTGCGCTGCTCGAAGAAAGCCTGGCACTCGCTCGAGAGATAGGTGACAGGATTAACATGGCCAGGTGCATCTCACTCCTTGGAGCGGTCTCCCTCCAGCAGGGTGACATCACTACGGCACGCTCATTCATAGAGCAGAGCCTGGGACTCAGCAAGGAGATCGGAGATCAAGGATCCATTGCAGAGGCGCTCACTCTTCTCGGAAGAGTGAACTTTGTTCAGGGGGACTACACGGCGGCACGTGCCCTTTATGAAGAGAGCATGGCCTTCCCAGGAATGGTGAAGGCTGAGTCCTTGGAAAAATTGGCAGACGTGGTGGCGGCCCAGGGAGAGCCAACGTGGGCGGCACAACTCTGGGGTGCAGCGGAGGCCCTACGAGAAAACGTGGGCATTCCCATCCGGCCCGACATGCGTGCTCGCTACGAGCGCTCAGTGGCTACCGCACGCGCTCAACTTGGGAAGAAAGCCTTCGTCGCCGCCTGGGAAGAGGGACGAACCATGACACCAGATCAAGCCCTCGCTGCACAAGGAAAGGCGATGATATCCACATGGCCAACATCAGCTACTCCGAGGAAGTTACCAACAACCTCTCCCGATGGTTTGTCGGCGCGTGAACTAGAGGTGCTACGCCTGATCGCACAGGGATTGACCGACGCACAGATCGCCGAGCATCTGGTGCTGAGTCTGCATACTGTGCATGCGCACCTGCGGACTATCTACAGCAAGCTGGGTGTCACCTCGCGCAGCGCTGCCACGCGTTATGCCTTTGAGCACCAGTTGGTGTGAAGACAGTAATCTTGAGAGGTTCCAAACTTCGCATGCTGAGATCCTACTCGCCGTTTGATGCACTTCCTTAACCTCCCTTTTCGAGACAGACTAGCTAATTCTAACTAGAAACTGCTCAGAAGCCTCCATACATGATGTTCGTAAATTAGCCGATTGTGACGATGTGTTTTCGTCTCATCCCGGGTAGACTCAAAGCAGTCGTTCATCTATTGAGCTGAGAGTACTGAGCATCTCCTGGAGGTGCATAGGAAGGAGAAACAGCATGGTTCCCGATCCGTATACTTTGGAGAAGATGGCGCTTGCACATCGTCAGCAGTTACAACGCGAGGCGGAACATGAGCAGATGCAAGGAGCGAGGTCCTCGCACTCTTCCCATCGGATGCGATACATGGCTGCAAGACTGGGGACATTCTTGATAGCCCTTGGCACCCGACTGAGACAGCTTGAGCAGCCTCGTACGTCGAATGCAGTTGACGAAGTGCGCATGAAAGAGAGCCTCTGCTGATGTTACATTCTTTTGAAAACGTTGCATATGACTTGCCAACCATTGGCCTGGAAAGGCGATTGATTGAGCGCAACAGACAGGAGCAGCAAGAATTGCTGTGAGAGGAGAATCATAATGGTCTATGATCTAATGGATACAGGCTGTGTGGAGGACGGAGAGCCATCCAATGGTGCAGTCGGTATCCGTGCCGAGAGGTTCTCTCCCGTTTCCCCCCTGCCACACCCTTTGTGCTGTGAGAGGAGTCTCCCACAACTCGCAGCACAGTGCCTGAGGGAACTCGACCACTATCGCCGGGGTGAGCCATGTACGGATGCATATGGCCTTGAGTTGTTACATCGTGCCACTTTCCAAGACAACCAGGAAGCCTGGGCGTGGGTGCAACACTGCTTCGGTGGGCTGGTACGACGGTGGCTGCGACGTCATCCTAAAAGAGAGGTGGTGTGTCGCCTGGAGAGCGAAGAGAATTATGTAGCACAGACCTTTGAGCGCTTCTGGCAGGCTACTGCCTCCAATCAACAGGTGGAATTCAGCACGCTTGCTGCTGCGCTTCAGTATCTGTATGCGAGTTTGAATGGGACCATCCTTGATATGCTGCGGGCATATGCGCGACCAAGAGAAGTCCCGTTACCGGTGCCAGGAGAACCAGGGGAGCCAGTAGTGGAAGACAACACTGAGAACAGTGAGGTCTGGGAAAGTCTACAATTGATGCTTTCCAATCCCCGTGAGCAGCGAGTAGCCTACTTACTTTTTCACTGCGGTCTGGGTCCCAGGGAGATCATACGTTTCTGTCCGCAAGAGTGGAGCGACGTACAAGAAATCTATCGTCTACGGCGCACCATAATGGAGCGAATTCTCCGCAATGCGGATCATCTGCGCTGGCGGTTAAGCGAACGAGGTTGAGCCAGGGCGGGTAAAACGAGAATCAAGGTAAAGAGCAAGGCATAATGGAGCAGGAGTGGATAGATTATGCAATTTTCTCATTGCCTGTCTACACATCATTCAGAAACCCGGACTCTTTCTTCTGTCAAAGCCGTCCCTCCATGTATCAATTGCAAAAGAGCTTCACTCCTTGTGGGAACGGACTCCGTCCCGTTCTTGAACTGCAAAAATGGAAGTAACCTGAGACCCTGTTCTGACTGCTAGAGCCAAGAATGTTCTTCGCGCTCGTGAGTGGATGGCAAGACAAACCATGCAACTACACTAACCTCTCGCTTCAGCAAGCTGGTTGCTGCCGCTCAACTAGCGTCAGCCATCTGGCTTGCAACAATTCGCCAACTCTATCATGAAGGAGTCCTTCCAACCATTTCCAACTGTCGCAAAAAAGGCCGAATATCTGAACAATCCTGTCTTAACAAACGTCCGCTTGTTAGGACATTCATTTACCTGAAGATGGCTACTATAACGGTGGTTTTTTGAAACATTTACTTTGTGTCTCAAAACTTCTTGAGATGCAATTGTTATATACTGTTCTACCTCTTTCGTTGAACTCACTAGAGAATATAATTTCTTCAGCGAAGATATCACAGTTCTTTAAAAGAGAAGAGAGGCGATGATGAGTGAGCAAGACGATAGACAGACATCTACCCCACAATGCCCTACCACGGATGATCCAGAGGCTTGGAAAACCTACTGGGAGAAAATGGGCCAGTCGTGGCGCAAAGAACCAGAAATTGATGCAAAGCGGCAAGAGCAGCTTATTCAGTGTCGTACTATCATCCCTAACATCGAAAAGGGCATCTATCCTTTCAAAGGAATGAAGCTGAGCCGTGCTGATGTGGAATGGTTGCTTGCGACGCTTGATTACGGACGAGGGCCAATAGACTGGGATGATAAGTGTCAACGAAATCGAAAGGGCTTAGACCTGCGAGGTGCTGATCTGTCTCAAAAAGACTTCAGCGGCTTACCATTAGCGTGTATGCAGGGTGGGCTAACACCGAAAGTGAACGAAAGGTCTGACGAAAAGCAAAGAAACATGGCAACAGTACGTATGAAAAAAGCAGACCTTCATGGAGCCCAGTTGCAGGGAGCCGATCTTGGTTTTGCCCAGTTGCAGGGAGCCAGCCTTCGTGAGGCTCGGTTGCAGAAAGCCAGCCTATTCGGGGCCCTATTGCAAGAAGCTAACCTCGAGTGGGCTGAGATGCAAGAAGCTAACCTCGAATGGGCTGAGATGCAGAAAGCTAACCTTCATGGAGCCAAGTTGCAGAAAGCTAGTCTTGGAGGGGCCAAGTTGCGGGAAGCCACCTTACACAGTGCCCAGTTGCAGGGAGTCTTCCTTAGTATTGCCCAGTTAGACGGTGTTGATCTGAGGGGGGCTACCCTCGCTGATGAAACATACGGACCTCCACGGCTGGCAGATGTCAGATGGGGTGAGATCAATCTGGCGGTTGTTGATTGGACCTCGGTCAAGATGCTTGGTGATGAGCACCTGGCACGCAAAACGAAAGATATTGGTGATTATCGAAAAGCGGTTCGAGCCAATCGCCAACTCGCGGTAGTCTTACGAGATCAAGGGCTCAACGAGGAAGCTGATCGCTTCGCCTATCGAGCGCAGAAACTGCAACGGGTTGTGTTAAGGCGACAGAGCTTTAGACCACAAGTAAGCCTTTGGGAGAGGCTGCGTACGTTCAGTGCTTATACCCTCTCGCTGGTCCTAGATTTGCTTGCCGGCTACGGCTATCAACCAGCAAAGACACTTTTCTGGTATCTCCTTGTTATTGGAGGTTTCGCCATAGCTTATGCTATCTTCGGACATCTTCCACCTTTTCCAGATGCATTGGTTTTCAGTTTCATGTCATTTCATGGGCGGGGATTTTTCCCTAGCCTAAGCAATGAAACAAATTTGCACAACTCATTAGTGATATTAGCTGCTGCTGAGGCAGTCATTGGCCTACTTATCGAGATCAGCTTAATAGCAACCTTCACTCAGCGCTACTTTGGGAGGTAATACTTTCTTTTTGCTCTTTGTACCATCTCAGAAACAACCAATTATGCAAACGATCTTCTTCAAACGGCCGATTATCTGAACTATCCTGTCTTAACAAACGTCCGTTTCCTGCGAAGGAAAGAAAGGTCATGTGTTGATACTAAGCAACCGAACGACAAAATACACAGGAAGAGCATGAAAACTGCAGAAAACGGTGGTTTGTTGGGACCAGGGAGGAAACACACAAGATTGTCGCCAAACAATGAGCAGAAGAATAAACCTCTGGCCACTTGGAAAATTGGTAGATAGAAGATAACATTATCGGAGCCTCTCCCGAATAGCCTCAACAATCATCTGGTTACTCTACTCTGGCAAAGCGCTGGTTTGGATCTTTAGCAAGAGCCTTCATGGCTACTTGCTCAACTTCAGGTGAAATTGCTGGAACTTTGCTACGCAATGGTGGAGGAAGGGATTGGAGATGGTGATACATCAACTGCAAAGTACTTCCTCCAAAAGGACACTCACCACACAGCCATTCGTAGACGATAATTCCCAGGACATACTGAACAGTAGCAGGAACAGGCTTTCCCTGCCACTGTTCAGGTGCCATTAGGAGCATACTCCATCACAAGAAAAGGGATCTCGTTCTCTCCTATACACAAGTCGAGAACTTGTACGATGTTAGGATGCCTGAGCAAGACGGTACGGACCTCATTAATGAAGTCCTTGAACTTGTCAGGGGTAAGTTTGGCCTTGAAGACTTTGACGGCGGCAGAGTTTTTCTCATGCGCCTGCACTCCAAAATAGACGTCACCAAAGGAGACCATTCAAAATCGGGTGCTGGGTTAAGCAATCCCGTTTTTGAACAGCCTCCAGCAGATCTTGTTTGCGAGACGTTGAACGTTCTCTTGTGAACTGCCGTGTTCTCAGTTCAGACACTTCCCCTTGCCTCGAACCTAAATCTTACATTGACATGGCGAGATCTTCTGTTTCAAAGTACAGCTCGATGCCAACTGCCACCGGTAGGTCTATGCTCCCGGGGGCATCCTGGCCGACTATCCGGGCCTTGCCCACAAGCTGCTCTCCTTCCGTGATTTTGCTCGAGATGGTATTCGCTCGTCCGGGAAAGACCACCCGCACTCCTTGGAGCAGGTCTTCATCCGTAAATTGATGGTTGCCAACCTGTACCGAGAGCACCTGGTCAAAATCGGGGGGCTGCGTGATCACGTGAGCCAGAAACAGTTCCTGCCCCTTGCCAAAGAGCACGTACTCCAGGTCTTGTAGCCCTGGCCCCTGGGGATCAAGCTCTTGAAAGTACACGACGTTCTCAACGTGAACCTCAGCATCCTGTGCAATCTTGAATCTCTGGCCAGGGTGCGTCACCGGGTGGTCTTCAAAATGATTGCGCCAAATCGTCGCCTGAAATGATGAGCGGCTCGGCAAATGCTGCGGACCGGTTGGAGCAAGCTCTTTAATATCGAATTTCTTCGGTTCCAAAGTGTACAGTCTCGTTCCCGTTGTCTTGCGATCGTCAACATAGCGGGCTTGTGGCAGATCATGCCCCCTGAAAGTCACCTCCAGAATCACCTGGAAATTGTGAGGCCGCATCCACATCGGGAGATGGGACACATAAATCGTCTCCTCTCCGACAATCAACATTCCATGACGGCCAACAGCTGGCATATCCATGCCGGGCATAGTGTCCATAAAACATCCTCCTTTTCTTTCATTTGCGACGCCGGTAGCCCGGCGACTAGTCGACTCTCACCTTGCAGATCGCTTTCACCTACACCGCTACCATTGTGGGAGCTCCGGCTGCTCACTCCAAGGGCCGTCTCGACCTCATCCGCTCCCCCAAACGCGTCTTCGCTCACATGGGAGGGTCTTGATGGCGAGAAACAGCCCTCAGTGATCTTATATTCCTGCCCTTTGCAGCCAGACAGGATGTGCAAGCCACAATACCCCGAGCAGCAGGAGCATGATCCCGATGAATGGGCTGAGACGCTTGCCGCCAGGCATCGTCTTCTCGATCACCATGGCGCCAGTGAGCGCCGCCATGCCCGCCAGGTTGCCCACACCGACCCCGAACATGACCAGCATCAAGGCCCAACAACAGCCAAGGCAGTACCCTCCATGTCGTACACCCAGGTGCCAGGCTGGACCCGCGCCCTTCCGGTAGTGGTGCATGAAGAAACCGAGTGGTGTGCGGCATATGTCCAGGCAGCGCTCCTTCAGAGGACTGAACTGGAACAGGCCAGCGATGAAGAACGTCACCGCACCGATCAGCCAGGCATGCACTGCCAACCATGGCCACAGGGCCACCAGCAGATGTACGACTGTGTCTCCTAGGAAGGCGCCAGCGGCAAAAGCCGTCCAGATCACGCCATAGCCAGCCAGGAACGCCAGGGGGACTGCCATGGGACGTGCTTGTCTGCGAGCAGCATACACCACCAGTTGGACCATAGGCATACTGGAGGGCAGCATCATCGCCACAGTCATCACCTGCCAGCACAGCAGTAAGACTTCGAGGGCTGCTAGCCAGGGCAGGCCGCTGGCTTGCAGCAGATAGTGATGGTCGAGCAAGAAGGTCTGATGCGAAAGCCCCGCCAGTACGAGCACTCCCCAGGCAACGGCGACCAGCAGCCAGGGCCACAGCACGGGGACCCGACGCCCGCGCCGTGTCCGGTCTGTCGCCTGCTCCAGATTGGTCAGAGGCAGCAAAGGCATCGCGTCCCCCTTCCCTAGACCACGAAGCGGAATGCTCCCTGGATGGCATTATGGTTCTGCAAGCCCAGGTCGTGACCAAGCTCCGGAACCTTCGAGCTGTAGTGTTCAGCCCGGCTCACATAGGCTGGGGAACCAGGAATGGTCGAAAAGACGCTCTCGTGAAGAAGCGTGGTTACCTCCCCCGTTGGTCCAGTGAAAGGCACTAACTCTGCCTGGACCCTCTGACCGATGATGAGAGTCCCTTTGCCCTGCTGGACCGTAAAGGTGATGGGGACGCGCTCGACCCCAACCACCTCACCGATCAGCGCGGCCAGATCGGCAATCGGACCGCCCAGTTTACCGGTAAACACCGACAAGAAGGCGTCCTGCTGCGCTGGTGTCGCTTGGTCATCGACATAGACCAGCGCCTGCCAGTTCCCTTTGAGAATGTTGCCCGGAATATGGGCACTCAAGGCAATGGTGAGGCCTGAGACATCGACCCCCTGGATGGTGCCGCTGTCGATATGCCAGCCGATGGCGGCATCACACGTCCCCCAATCCGGGTCCGCTCCCACCCAACAGGGGCAAAGCACACCACATGAACAGACCTCTAACAAGCGTCCCTCCAACTGATACGTCGTTCCTGCTTGTGTGGTCATCTGCATAGCTCCTTTCTGCTTCTCTCAGAATTGACATTTAGACTCATTTGGCATCGAGGTGAGCTTATATCCAATTAGTTACTCTTAGAACGATAAGAATAAGAATTTTTAGGATGTGAGATTATCTTGGACATAACAGCTTTCTCTCGACTGAGCGGTAGCCCATCTCCTCCCCTCTCTGGTGGACCCCCCATCGGCCTCTCCCCTCACGCATACCCTTCTCTGGCGGGTTAACACCCTTGCGGATGCCAGGCTCTCCTGGAAAAGTGCGGCAAGGGCCGAGAAGTCGATGGCTAACCGCGCTCCCGTGTGGGCATCTTCGACGGTTCCACGAATCACTCTGCCATCCTCGCCCACCCAGATGTGGACGACCAGGGAGAGGTATCCACCGGATGCCGGGGATTGGGGATCAGCCGCGCCATGGTTCAATCTGTGTGCCCCTTCCCTTTTGGGCACATCTCGTGATGTCTCTCCTTTTCTCGCTTCTGCTCTCTTGTTGCGCCATCTCTTGAGCGAGAAGGAGGGGGTGGAGTGTCCATGCCTCCTAAACCGTAAGAGACCGTTGAACGGAGCACAAAGTGATAGCGACGAAGTTATAACGAGGGTCACCTAAAGAAAATGGAGGGTGTTCTAGTATTCCTCGTAGAAAAATAACATATGCTTGTATTATTATCAAGTGAGAGTAAGAGGCATTTTTACCTAAAACTATCAAAAAATATCGAGCTGAGAGAAAATGTTTGACTAATTCCAGAGACAAAATCGTTACTTATTATGCATCTGCGCCGTCCCCATGCGCCAGTGCATGGGAACGAGTAGAAATAGCAGGGTATACTTGGCTCTCCCTTTCTCGTGTGTTATGAAGAACCAATTTTTCCCACTAACAGCCAGACGGGAAACGCGTTTGTGTCTGTCCGAGAAAACGGCAGATTATCTGAACTATCCTGCCTTAACAAACGTCCGTTTGAAAAGACTCTGAGAACCTTAGTATTGCATCAAGTGTTCATCGTATTCCCAGAATAGACGTCTAGGGTCGGAATGTAAAGAAGGTAGAGTCCAGGAAACGGTAGTATACCAGACATTTCCTCCAACAGAGAGTATCACTCTCCGTTGATGAGTTAGAAGCCAATTTCTCGATACGTTAATGTCTGAGTGATCTGGACTTTTGGGGCATTCCAGGCCTTTCAAAGTCCGCCCGAAATTGAGCGACCGCAACATGCGCAAGACCAAGTTGCTTACCTGGAGCGACTGTGTGGACAACAGGCGCTCGAACTCGATCTGTTGAGATCGGAGGTCGATGTATTAAAAAAAGCCTGGCATCTGCTCCCATCCAAGAGCGACACGCCATAATTGAACGACTTCGGGAGCAGATGCCGGGCTTCTCGGTGCGCAAACTTTGTCGGCTGTTGCAGATCAATCGCCAGTGGTATTACCAACATCGCTGCCCAACGGCACATCAAGAGCGAGACCAGCAACTTCGGCAAGCCATTCAGCAACTGCTCGAGGCCTTTGTTGGGTACGGTTATCGTCGTGTGACCAAAGCATTGGTGCGTGCTGGCTGGAAGGTCAATCACAAACGGGTCTGGCGAGTCATGCGGCAAGCTGGATTGACCTGTCGTCGGAAGCGACTGACTCGCACCATAGCTACCAGATCTATCCAAATATGGTCAAGGGACTGCAAGTTGAGGCCCCCAATCGCTGTTGGGTCGCAGATCTGACGTATGTGCGGTTGCCGGAGGGCTTTGTGTACCTAGCTTGTCTGCTGGACGTCTATTCGCGTAAATGCATAGGCTGGAGCCTGTCTCGGCGCATCGATGCGCAGCTGCCACTGCAAGCGCTGGAGATGGCCATAGCTCAACGGGTGATCCCAGCCGGGCTGATCCATCACTCCGATCGGAGAAGACAGTATTGTAGCCATACCTATGTGGAGCGTTTACTCGATATCGGGGCCAACATCAGTATGTCGACCCCAGGGCAGCCAACCGAGAACGCATTCGCAGAAAGCTTTATCAAGACAATCAAGTGTGAAGAGGTGTATGTGCACCAGTATCAAACCTTTGAGGAGGCGCAAGCGAGTTTGCAGGCGTTTCTTGAAGACGTCTATAACGCCAAACGTCTCCACTCGTCCTTGGACTACGTTCCTCCCGATGAGTTTGAGTTAGAATACGCGCTGTGTTAACGTCTATGTGGTCTGGACTTTTTGGGGGCACTCCAGTTGCTAGCAATGTCACTAAACCTGTCAACCAGCGACACTAATGATGGCACCAACGACACTAATTCTGGGATCCGACAGCAACTCCTTCAATTCTTCCACGTATGGTGATCGAGGAAGCCCTGGATGTCACTAAAATCTATAGTGTGACCGGTATGTTACCTTCAGAAACGCCACTTGTGCTCCAGCGGCCATTTCGAGCCCCACACCACACCATCAGTCACGCTGGTTTAGTCGGTGGTGGCCGCATGCCGCGCCCGGGCGAAATCAGCCTTGCTCATCGCGGTGTACTCTTTTTGGATGAACTACCCGAATTTGGTCAGAACGTACTCGAGGTTTTACGCCAGCCCTTAGAGGATAAAATTGTAACAATCTCACGTGCTCAGGGAACTGTCACCTATCCAGCAAATTTTATGCTGGTGGCCGCCATGAACCCTTGCCCCTGCGGTTATTACGGCGACCCTGTCAAAGAGTGTAGCTGCAGCGCCATGGCCATCGCCCGCTACCAGAAGAAGATCAGCGGCCCCCTCCTGGACCGTATCGATATCCATGTGGAGGTGCCACGGGTGGATT
>WNGJ01000231.1_pt1 | contig 47868 bp, 46 predicted proteins | sample 5400611 | NCBI WGS metagenome assembly WNGJ01 (sample SAMN13153375, study PRJNA577476) | soil metagenome | isolation source: 40 cm soil or saprolite under Garry oak tree replicate 1 | place: USA:California | collected 2016-06-15
TCAGCCGGATGCGGACGCGCTGGGGATCGACGACGTCCACGCCGGCCACGCGCGCCTTCAGCGTGGAGGCGCCGCCGCCGCGGTACCGCTCGAGTGAGAACTTCACGTCCTCCGCCGTGACCGGATCGCCGTTGTGGAACTTCACGCCCTTGCGGAGCACGAACTCGTAGGCGAGCCCGTCCTTCGACACGGTCCACGACTCAGCGAGGCTGGGGGCCATCGGGTTGCCGGGCATCGGCTTCACGACCGCGTCGTGCAGCGCGTAGAGCATCATGAACGGCGTGATGACCGAGGGCGTTTCGGCGGGATCGAACCACGTGGGCGCCAGTGAGATGTGGACCGCCCACGTCACGTCGCCGTCCGGCGCCGCGGCGGCCGGCGCGGCGACGAGGAGGGCGGCCAGGGCGAGGGCGACGGCCCGCGCGGTCATTGGATTTGCCGTCGGAGCGGCTTCGCAGGGCTCCGCCGCTCGACGGTCGGCGAGTCAACGCGCGCGCTCATGTCGTCACCGCCGCGCGACCAGGCGCCGGAACACGGCGCCGTACTGGAACCCGTAGTCCTCCGCGAGCGCGGCCGCGCCCTTCTTCAGGCGCTCGCCGATCGTCTCCCCGGTCGCCACGTTGAAGCCGCGCATCTGGCTCTCGTGACGCACGAGCGCGGCGATCTGGCGGTCGATCGACTCCGTGACGTCGACGATGACGTCCGGCTCGTCCGCGCCCCAGTACCAGAGCTCGCGGACCTTGTGCGGCGCCAGCCCCTCGTGCGTGATCTGCTCGGCGAAGTGCAGGTGGTCGCGCGCGAACGGATAGACGGCGTCGGTCGTGGTCAGTCCCGCCTTGCGGTGATCACGGTGCTGGAAGTTGCGGATGCGGTACGGGTCGTGCACGAAGACCGTGTGCGGCCGGTACTGCCGGATGGCGCGCACGACGTCGCCCAGGAACTCGCGCGTGTCCTCGAGGAAGCCGTCGGGGTAGCCGAGCATCACCAGGTGCTTGACGCGCATGAAGTCGGCGGCGGCGCGCTGCTCCTCGGCCCGTTGGGCCGCGAGCGCGGCCGGGGTGAGCGAGCGCTCGGTGGTGCCGGCATCGCCGTTGGTGCACAGCACGTACGTGACCTCGCAGCCGGCGGCGATCCACTTGGCGACGACGCCGCCCGAGCCGATCTCGGCGTCGTCGGGATGCGCGAACACCACCATCGCCCGCTCGGGCACGTCGGTCACGACCTGGAGCTTCCGGGGCTCGCGTGGCACGACGCGCATTCTACAGGAGGGCGGGGGTACACTCTCCGCCTGGGTAACGCAGTCACTCCCAAGCGAGGAGACAACGATGGCTGACGTGCTCACGGTGGTGGCGAAGATCCGGGCCGCGAAGGGCAAGGGCGACGCGCTGGCGGCGTTGCTGAAGGAACAGGTGGCGGCCGTGCGCAAGGCGGAGCCAGGCTGCCTCATCTATCGCCCGCACCGCTCCACGAAGGACCCCGACCTCTTCATCTTCTACGAGCAGTACAAGGACGACGCGGCCTTCGACGCCCACCGCAAGGCGCCGCACCTCGCCGCCTATCGCGAGCGCCGCGAGAAGGAAGGGCTGACCGGTGGTCCGGCCGAGGTCGAGATCTACCGGTCGCTCACCGACTAATATTAGCTGCCCGAAGCGATGAGCACGACCGCGCTCGACCTCGACGCCCTCAAGGCGCACGTCGGCCGCAAGCAGGCCGCGACCGACGTGCTCCTTCCCGGCCCCGCCAACCTCCTTCGGCTGGCCCTCGGCCGTTCGGAGCCCGAGCTGCGTGACGGCGATCCCCTGCCGCCCGCGTGGCAGGCGCTCTACTTCCTGCCGCGCGTCGCGACGGCGGAGCTGCGGCCGGACGGAAGCCCGCGCGACACCGGCGTCGTGCCGCCGATGCCGCTGCCCCGGCGCATGTTCGCCGGCGAGCGCGTGCGCTTCCTCCGGCCGTTGCGCGTCGGCGAGAGCGTGCGGCGCGAGACGGTGCTGGCCGATCTCTCCGTCAAGAGCGGCGGCACCGGCACGCTCGTCTTCGCCACGGTGAGCAGCCGCGTGCTGGGCGCCGACGGCGCCGCCGCGCTGGAAGACGAGCGCCGCACGGTCTTCCGCGAAGAGGTGAAGGCGGGCGAGCGCAACCAGGCGCCGAAGCGCGAGCCGGCGCCGGCCGACGTGCCGTGGCGCAAGCGCGTCACGCCGGACCCGGTGCTGCTCTTCCGCTTCTCGGCGCTGACCTTCAACAGCCACCGCATTCACTACGACCGCGCGTGGGCGATGGACGTCGAGGGCTATCCGGGCCTCGTCGTGCACGGGCCGCTCACGACGACGCTGCTCGTGGACTTCGCGCGCGATTCGAACCGGGGGCGGCGGATCGTCTCCTACGCGACGCAGGCGCGCGCGCCGCTCTTCGACACCGCGCCGTTCGAGCTGCGCGGCCGCCCGACCGAGCGCGGCTGCGAGTGCTGGGCGGTCACCCCCGAGGGCACCGTGGCGATGAGCTGCGAGGTCGAGCTGGGCTAGCAGCTCGTCGAGGCGCGTCACGGCTTCGCCGGGGGTGCGACGAGGGGGGCCGGGGGAGTCCGAGGGGGGCGTAGCCCCCTTCGCTTGAACAAACGGGGGGCCATGTCGGCCCCCCCCCGGGTTCAACATGACACGGCCTCCCGTGACAGGACGATACGGCGATCCGCGAGAGGCGCCTCCAAAGTCGCCGAGAGCATGCCGTTCGTCCGCTCATCGCCGTGGCGCGAAAGATGCTCCCGCCTCACCCCCCCATGCGATGTGTGCGTCAGAGCGCGTGGCGGGAGGAGGTGACGACCGATGGCCGATCCGTTCAAGTGCACGAAGTGCGGAAAGACGTCGCCAAAGTTCACGAACTGCTGCGGAGTGCCGATGAAGAAGAGCTAGGTTCGCGCTGACGCCGACGGCCCGCCTGGACCCCCCCAGGCGGGCGCCGGTCGGCGACACACCTCACCTGAAACCCGCGATCAGCTCCTCGAAGGCGACCATCTGGCCGCCGCGCGTGGAGGAGGGCACGAGGATGACGGTCTTCACGCCGGTCGCCCGCCAGGCCTCGACGCCGTCGCGGACCCCCTTGGCGTTGCCGAACAGCGTGACGTCGCCCAGCCAGCGGTCGGACATCGTCGCGATCTCCTCGCGCTCGTAGCCCGCCTCGATCCAGTAGTTCTGGTAGTTCGGCAGCTTCACGTAGGGCGCGAGCGCCTTGCGCATCACGGCCGCGGCGGCGGCGCGATCCGGGTCGATGCACGTGGGAAGCATGTTGCCCACGAAGAAGCTCGGATCGTTGCGCCTGGCGTCCGAGAGATGGCGCAGCGACTCCGCCATGTGCGAGCGCGCGGCGTTGGCCCACACCGCGCCCTCGGCGATCTCGCCCGCGAGCGCGACCATCTTGCGGCGCAGCGTCGCCAGCGTGATCGGCGGCAGCGCGCCGACCTGCGGCGCGTAGGTCTTCAGCTCCGTGACAAACCTTCGCACGTCGTCGAGCGGTTTGCCCGGGTTGAGGCCGAGCCGAGCGTGGGCGGGACCGTGGCTCACCCCGACGCCGAAGCGGAAGCGGCCGCCCGACAATTCGTGGATGACCGCCGCCGTCTGCGCCCACTCGAACACGTGGCGCGTGTAGATGTGCGCGATGCTGGTGCCGAACGGGATCTCGCGCGTCGCCAGGGCCAGCGCCTCGCAGAGCGCCAGGCCGTCGCCCGGGCTCGGGCAGTAGATGCCCGTGAAGCCTTCCTGCTCGATTCGCCGGGCGAGGTCGAGCGTCGCGTGCCGCCGCCCCGCGACGGCGACGAGGCTCACCGCCGGCTTGGTCGTCATGAGTGTCTACAGCATCCGCGGATCGGGGTCCACGCCGAGCCCCGGTCCCTGCGGCACCGCGATGCGTCCGTTGACCGGGTTGATCGCGTCGCCCAGCGGGTTCTTCGCGAAGTCGCAATAGAAGCGCTCGACGAGGGTCTCGCCGGGCATGGCGGCGATGCAGTGGATCGACGCAAGCAGGCCGGGCCCGAAGTACGCCGAGTGCGGGACCACCGTCACCCCGAACGTTTCGGCGAGCGCGGTGACCCGGCGCAGCTCGCTCACGCCGCCGATCTTGGTCACGCTGGGCTGCGCGTAGTCGATGGCCCCGGCCTCGAAGGCGCGGCGGAAGTCCCAGACGGTCCCGTAGTTCTCGCCGGCCGCGGTGGGGATGCCGCCCCTGTTCCGCACCTCCGCGAGCCCGGCCACGTTCTCGGGCGGGAACACCGGCTCCTCCAGCCAGCGCAGGCCGAGCGGCGCCAGCCGTCGCGCCATCTCGACCGCCTCGACGACCGTCCACGGACAGTTCGTGTCGAGCATGATCCGCGCGCCGGTACCGGCGACGTCGCGCGCGGCCTTCACCTCCGGCACGGTGATCTCGTGCAGCTTGATGTCGCGATAGCCGCGCTTCAGCGCCTGCTCGGTGTAGAAGGCGACGGCGTCCGCCTTGCCGTAGCGCAGCAGGCTCGCGTACGCGGGCAGATCGGCGCGCGCGCCGCCGCCGAGCAGCCGGTAGAGCGGCAGCCCCGCGAGCTTGCCGGCGATGTCCCAGAGCGCGATGTCGATGCCGGAGAGCGCGTAGATGGTCGGCCCGTTGCGCCCGACACCGTGCAGCAGGCGCTGGAGGTCGTCGTGGATCTCGGAGATCTGCGTCGGGTCGCGGCCCACGCACATCGGGCCGAGCACGGTGTCGATGGCCGCGCGTGTCGCGGGGAAGATCCGGTGGCCGAACGACTCGCCCCAGCCGCTGACCCCGGCGTCGGTGTCGACGCGCACCAGCAGCACGTCGATGCTGGTCACCGCGCGGTCGCGCAGCTTCGGCGTCGCCCCCTCGATGACCATCGGCAGGTTGACGACAAGCGTCTCGACGCGCGTGATCTTCATGGCCAGCGTATGCTACACCGCCGGCGGGATGGGCGGGGGCACGCGTCCCCGCTCGTTTTTCACCTCCCTTCTCGGGGTGATGCCGAGGCTCCTTCGACCGTGGCGAAGGAGTCGACCATGACCCGATACGATCATGGCGCGGTCGCCGACGCGCGGGCTCCGGACGACCCGCCGCTCGTGGACGACGTCAGGGACGCCGAGGAGCGCGACCGCATATAACCAACCCCGATCGCCGCCGTGGGAAGTACGCCGCGCGCGCTCAGTCACCGTCCAGGTCCGTGGGCTCGGCGTTCGCGTCCGCCGCTTCGATCGTCCGGATGACCCAACCGCCACTCTCGTGGGCGAAGTCCACCTTCACCAGCTCGCCCTCTCGCAGCTCGTCGAGTATCTGGGCGTCGGTGGCGCGAAGGCGCAGGCCGTCGCCCAGCGTGACCACGTTCTCGGCACGGTCGATCGAGCGGATGGTGCCGATCGCCTGGCCGCGGTGGTCGACGTCCGGCGCGTCGGCATCCGCGACACCGCCCACGAGCGCGACCACCGAGATCATCGTGAGCGTGAAGACCGCGTGCGTCGGGCTCATGCGCGTTCCTCCTCGCTTCCGGGGGGACGGGCGGGGACGGCGCTCCCCCGCCCGTGCCTCTGTCATGGCGCCTGGATATCGATCGACCGATTCGAGTTCACGTCCGCCGCCGGCGGGGATGCCGAGGGCGCTTCGACCGGCTCGGAGCCGCCCACCTCGGTGTGCGACAACGGGCCGTTGTTGAACTCCGAAGCGGATGGAACCCTCGAACTGCCGAATCCCCGCCGTTCGATCATGTATGGCCGGGACGCGTCGCACGGCAGCGGACCGACGCCGGGAGTATCGCCGCTGCCTCCCGGGTAGATGCAGACGCTGTCGTCGGCCGCCGCCGGACTCGCGGCCGGGCGCTCCTCGGACGCGAGCGCGGGCGTGACGAGCATCGTCGTCACCGACAAGAACGTTACGAACCGAAGGCATCGATGTCTCATACGCATGGGCGTTCCTCCTCACTCCGGTGTACCGGGCAAAGATCGCCCTCGGCGTTAAGAGTTCGACAAGAAGTGTGAACGCGGGGCGGCGGCTAGGCGGGCAGCGCCGGCAGTGTCAGTTCGACCACGAGACCACCGCCGCCGGGGACGTTGACGGCGCGAACCGTGCCGTCGTGCAGCCGGATGGTGCGATGCACGATGGTCAGGCCGAGGCCGACGCCGCCGGTGCCGCGCTCGCGGGCATCGCCGACGCGGTAGAAGGGCTGGAAGATGTTCGGCAGCGCCTCCTCGGGAACGCCGCCGCCGTGGTCGCGGACCCGGATCCACACGCGAGCCGCTCCCGCGCGGCCCATGCTCACCTCGACCGCAGTGCCCTCGCGCGTGTGGCGGACCGCATTGCGCACCACGTTCTCGACCGCGCTGTGCAGCAGCTCGGGATCGCCCGACACGCGGGCGTCGCAGGTCTCGGTGATCTCCACGGCCCGGCCGCGGCTCTTGGCCTCGAACGCCGCATCCTCCACGACATCGTGGACGATCGCGACGAGATCGATCGGCTCGCGCACGACCGTGGCGACTCCGCTCTCCATCCGGGCCAGCATGAGCAGTTGACCGATCAGCGAGTTCAGACGCTCGGCTTCCCGCTCGATCCGGTCGAGGGCGGCCTGGTCGTCGCCCGCCCGCTGGCGGCCGAGACCGAGCGCGACGTTGAGACGCGCCAGCGGCGAGCGCAGCTCGTGCGAGATGTCGCGGAGCAGCCGGCGCTCGGCGGTGACCAGGGCGTCGAGGCGCTCGGCCATCCGATCGAAGTCGCGGCCGAGCTCCGTGAACTCGTCGGTGCCGTGGCCCACGGTGGACCCGACGCGCACGGCGAGGTCGCCGCGCGCCAGCGCACGGGTCGCGCCCCGGAGGATCGCCAGCGGCCGGGTCACGTAGCGGGCCAGCCCGTAGCACGCGGCGGCCGCCGTCGCGAACACCGCCAGGAGGCGAAGCGCCTGCGCCGTCGGCCCATCGTGAAGCAGCCGCATCAGGCCGATCGGCAGCGCCGCCACCAGGACGTAGCGGCGCCCCTCGTCCACGGTCACCGCGCGCGCCTTGACCGCCGTCTGGCCGTCCGCGTCCATTTCCGTCTGACCGCTCGCCAACGCCCTCCTCGCCACCTTCAGCGCCTTGCGCGGCACCGTGCGTCCCGACACGCCGTGTCCGTCCGGGTCCAGGAGCACGGCGTGGATGCGCGTGGTGTGCTCCAGGTCGGTGAGAAATCGGGCGACGCCGCGCGGTCCCTCACGATCGAGGATCGCCACCGCCTCGCGCGCGTGGCCGTCGAGGACCTTGTCGCTGAAGCGTGCCACACGCACCTCGACGGGCGTGGAGGTGGCGGTGACCGTCAGCTCGAGGGCGAGCGCGACGAGCACGAGCGACGCCCAGAACCACAGGAGGATCTTGAGGAAGACGCCGCGCACCATCAGCCTCGGCTCGCCGTGCTCTCGCGCGTGTAGAGATAACCGACGGCCCGCAGCGTCGTGATCCGCTCGCCGCCGTCCGGCCGGGGTCCGAGCTTCTTGCGCACATGGCTCACGTGCACGTCGATGCTCCGGTCGAACGGCAGCAGGGTGCGGCCCAGGGCGCCGCGCGCCAGGTCCTCGCGGCGGACGACGGAACCCGCGGCCCGCATCAACAGCTCGAGCAGCGCGAACTCGACCGCGGTCAGCTCGACGGGCGCGCCGCCGCGGCGCACCAGCCGCCGGCCGACGTCCACCGCGACGTCGTCGACGGTGAGCCGCTCGGAGGACCGATCGCCGGGGGAACGGGCCTCGAGCTGGGTGCGGCGCAGGACCGCGCGGATCCGCGCCACGAGCTCGCGAGGATTGAACGGCTTCGACAGGTAGTCGTCGGCGCCGAGCTCGAGCCCGACGATACGGTCCACCTCGTCGCCCCGCGCGGTGAGCATCAGCACAGGAACGCGGGACGTCGCGCGGATCGAGCGCAGCACGTCGAAACCGTTGACGCCGGGGAGCATCACGTCGAGCACCACGAGCTGGTGATCGCCCGACCTCACGCGATCGACGGCACGCGTGCCATCGGCCTCGGCGTCGAGGGAGAATCCCTCCCGCGCGAGGTACTCGCCCACCAGTTCGGCCAGCTCGGCGTCGTCGTCGACGAGGAGCACGCGCGTGACGGAGGTCTGGACGTTCGGCGATCCCACCAGCCCATTGAACACCCGGCCTCGTCCCGCCGCACGGCACGAACGGTTAAGAAGTGTTAACCGGTCCGCACTTTCGGGGTCGGACACTTACGTGACAGCAGGCTGGCCGCGTTGCGCCGGGTCGCGTTGTGTCGCCTCGGGACGCCGTCGAGTTGGCGGCGCCCAACCCCGGGGAGACCGATCGAGCCTCTTGGGAATCCTGCCTCCTCGGGACGTGCGCGCACGGCCCGTTCGACAAAGTCACTGCGGCCGTGGGCAAGGGCAGACTCTTGGGGTTCGCCTTTCCGTTGAAGAGTGGATATTTCCAGGTTCTACGGTTCAGTCTTGTGGGCGCGTCGAGTGCGCTCGTCGGCGACATGCGGCAGCGGGCGAGCCGATCAACGCCCCCGATTAGCCCTGCACGTCGCGGTATGCGAGATGAGCGTCTACAGTGCTCGACAGCGGGAGCGCTTGCGGTTCCCAGATGGGGCCGGAGTTCCCCGATGTCGGCTCCGGCCGCATCGCCGAATCGTTCAGACGATCGCGATTTTAATGGGGTGCTGCGGTTGCGGTGGCTGCGGCGGCTGCGGCTGCGGATTGATATCGAAGGCCGCCTTGTAGGAGAGCGCTTCTTGGACGAAGGCGCCACCCCTTAACCGACGCTGCGCTTTTCGCCGGCAGATCCTTCACCGCGCGCTTGCCTGCCTTGCCCTTGGTGCTCCCGCGGTTCTCCTTCGCCTTCATGGTGTCCCCTCCTGGCCAGGCCAGCCGACTCAGCCCGTGTCAGGGCACTCTGCCCGATGCGCAGGAGGGCGCGCAGCACCCCATTGCCGACGCGCCCGCCCGGCACCATAGTCTCAGGCCACATGATCTCTCGACGTGGGTTCCTCGCTGGCGCCGTCACGCTCCTCGCCGCGCCGCTCGCCACGGAGGCGCAGCAGACGGGAAAGGTCTATCACGTCGGCCTCGTCTCGGTAGCGGTTGCACCTGGCGGGCGAACTGTGTTGTGGCGAGCCTTTCTCGACGCCATGCGTGAGCTGAACTACGTTGAGGGCCGCAACCTCGTCGTGAGGCAGGCGGCCGCCGCCGGAAAGCGTGAGGCTCTGCCCGGCCTTCTCGCCGACCTTGTGAAGCAGCCACTGGATATTATCGTCACGTCGAGCGCCTCCGAGACGCTAGCCGCGAAGCGCGCGACCTCCACGGTTCCGATCGTGATGACGGCGGTCTTCGATCCCGTCACGGAAGGCCTAGTGGAGAGCCTGGCCCGGCCGGGAGGCAACGTCACTGGTCTGACGATTCTCGTCCCCGGCCTCAGCCAGAAGTACGTGGAGCTGCTCAAGGAGGTCGTGCCTGCGACGCGGCGGTTCACCGTCGTCACGGGTCGCGCGTGGGCCTTCCCTCAGATCCGCGAGGAACTCCTGTCCGCCGCGCGACAGGTCGGGGTGACGCTGTCGTTCGCTGAAGGGAACGGCCCGGACGAGCTCGCCACCGTTCTCGCCCGGGCAAGGAAAGACGATAGCGGAGCTATCATCGCTCCTCTAGACGGCCGCACCTATCTGCATCGACGTGCTCTCGCGCAACTAGCGCTGCAGCATCGGCTGCCGGGCATCTACTGGAGCCGCGAGTACGTAGAAGACGGCGGTCTCATGGCCTACGGAGCTGCGCTCAGTGATGTAGGGCGCCGAGCGGCGACCTTCGTAGACAAGATCCTCAGAGGCGCTAAACCTGCTGACCTTCCCGTCGAGCGGCCCACCAAGTTTGAGTTCGTTATCAACTTCAAGACCGCCAAGGCCCTCGGCCTCACCATCCCGCCCTCGCTGCTGCTGCGGGCGGATCAGGTGATTGAGTAGTGCCGCTCGCCCACCGCCGCATCTGCGGGCTCTGTGGACGCGCTTTCTCCATTGTCGTGCCGCCTGACGAGCCCGAGCGCGAACGGGACAGCTATGTGGGGACTGCGCGAGCCTTCCCGCGCCGCCGGATCACGAGTGAAGCTAATGAGGGCGGCAATCGGCACCGCCGTCATCCTCCTCTGCTTCTCAGCAGCAGGAGCAATGGACGTCTCGGTAGAGCTGGTCAGCCTGACCACGCCAGTTGCGCCGTTCACGGACGCCACGCTCACTGCCAAGACGGTCCCGGGGGCTGCCTGCACGATCGTCGTGCTCTACAAGTCCCGCTCGTCGCGCGCTCGTGGACTCGTACCACGCGACGCGAACAGTCGGGGTCTGGTGAGTTGGACTTGGCGCGTGCGCTCGAACACGACACCGGGCAGATGGCCGGTCATTGTCCGCTGTTCCGTCCGGCGACGACGTCGGTGAGCTTCGGACGCTGCTAGAGGTCCGATGAGACGGCGGGCGGAGTCCGCTTTACTGGCTCCGCTTTGCTGACCTTAGACTCATTCCATGCTCGATCAGCGCGGTCTGCTGCTCCGCACCGCCGTTGGCTTCGCCCTCGTGCCGCCCGAGGGAGCCGAGTTATGACTGATTCACTGCCATAGCGGAGGGACGCCATGTTACGAGCTGCGACACTCGCCTTGCTCATTGTTAGCGGATGTAGCGTTCTGAAGAATACGCGGGCTCAGGACTTGGCGTGGGAGCGGTGGAAGCAGTGCGATCATTTCCCAGGCGTCTCGTTGACTAAAATTGAGACGAACGGGCTTGTGTGGGTGCAATACGGCAGCATGAGTGAATACCGCGACTGGGATGCCTGTATGTATTACGCCCTTCAAGACCAGCGGAGAGACGGCAAGATGACGCCCGACGCAGAGCCTCCGAAGTGGCAACCGTAATAGAGGCGATGGTGGCGTGAGCGCGACGGAGCATTCGGCGATGAGCGCGACGGGCTCTGCCTTCGAGCCGACACCGTGGCGGGCGGTGCAGCGGCGGCGTGGGAGACGTTGAGGAGGGCTCGATGAGTACGGCCCCCAGGAGTTGCCCACACTGCGGACTGATAAATCCGCCTGGAACCACACGCTGCGACTGTGGCCATAACTTCGAGGGCCCTTCGTTGCCGAGGCGCAACAGGTCGGAACGTCCTGGGACGATGGCGGATCGGCCACAGGGTTATGCGTTCGGGTGGTACGTCGCGTGTACCTCGCTAGCAATGAGCACAAACTCGGCGCTAGCGGTGTACGGATTTCCGCTCGACCTAGTATTGAGGAGTTCGTACCTGGTCGTAGGGCTAGCGGCGGCCATTGTTAGACCGTGGAGTTGGTATGCCCTTCTTGCATCCGTCGCCCTTTATCCAGGATGGGGCGGACTGTATATAGCTTTGGTGGCGAGTGATTGGCGGAACAAACTCTTCGTGGCTCTCGCCACTGTCTTGATGACAGTGGCCTTCTTTGGCTACTTCTACAAGCGCCGAGCAATGTTCGGGGCCAAGGGGCGCTGGCGTCGCTTGGAGCAGTGGTGCCCTAGGGTGATCGGGCCTCAGACGCACAACTCTGTTCGAGTGCCTGGATTTGCCGGTCTCTCGAACCCACGCAGACTTTTCTTTGTTGCTATCCTCATGGCGCTCGTCATGCTTAATAAGGTTGACGTGGATGAAGCGGGCATCTTCGCGGTGGTGATTCTCTTGACCCTTCTACTCTTCGTTAGACGCATTCGTGAAGTCAATCCTCGCTGACCCGGTGGGCCGACTCGACTCAAGGGCCTTACTGCTCCTCGCCTTCTCCCTGCTCGCCACGGCTGCGACCGCCCACGCCGAGTGCGCGTGGGTGTTGTGGTTCCAAATGAAGGCTGGTGGTTCTTGGCAGATCGAGCGCGCGTTTCAGACGGAGTCAGCCTGCCGTGAAGCTGAGATGGCCTACTCCGCTTTGATCGGAACATGCAGAGGTCTGTGCCACCAGTTCGGCGTGAAGGCGTGAGCACACAGTGCTCCCCGACACCGTGGACCCGGGGGGCCGCGGGGCGGCGGGCGATGAGTGCTGAAATCCACTTAAGCATCTCTCGGACGACGAACTCGTCGCTCAGCATTGTCAGCAAGGCGTGAACACGCACGTCCTGAGCGCCGCAAAAGGCAAGTTGAACGACTAGAAGAAATCGTCGTCAGGGTTCCTCGGAAACAAAAACCCAGCACGGGCAATGAGTCCCCCATAGTCACAATCAGCACTGCGACCCCGCCCGTTGCATGGAACGGTCACTCGTGGCACCTGTAGGCGTGCGCTGTCGTGATCGGGGCGCTAGATTGGCGCGGGGATTGGCCGGGCCGCTTTTGAGGTGTTAACCGTGACGCGCGCTCAGAACGCCACCGGCAGCGACTTCAGCCCCCGTAGCGTGAGGCTCTGGCGATATTCCGGGCGGTCGGTGGCCAGCGCCAGCTTCGGCAGGCGCTTGAGGAGCGTGTTGATCGCGATCTGGCCCTCGATGCGCGCGAGCGGCGCGCCGAGACAGAAGTGGATGCCCAGCCCGAAGGCCACGTGGCGGTTGTCGGTTCGGCCGATGTCGAGACGATCGGGCTCGGGGAACTGCACGGGGTCGCGGTCGGCGGCGCCGATGAACGGCATCACCATCTCGCCCTTGGCGATCGCCCGGCCGCCGATCGTCACGTCGGCGCTCGGGATGCGCGCGGTGCGCTGGACGGGCCCGTCGTAGCGCAGCAGCTCCTCCACGGCGCTGCCGATGAGCCCGGGCTCCTGCTGGAGCCGCCGGAGCTGGTCGGGATGGCGCAGCAGCGCGAGCGTGCCGTTGCCGATCAGGTTGACGGTCGTCTCGTGGCCGGCGATGAGCAGCAGGATGCAGGTGGCGAGCAGCTCGGTCTCGTTGAGCTTGTCGCCCGCCTCCTCGGCGGCGATCAGCCCCGACAGCATGTCGCTGCGCGGCGCCGCGCGGCGCTGGGCGATGAGCCCGCGGAAGTACTCGGCGAGCGCCTGCCGCGCGGTGACGCTGCGGCGGCCGACCTCCGAGTCGGGCCCGAGCCAGATGAGGTCGAGCCCGCGCGCGATGTCGAGGCTCCAGCCCTTGAAGCGCTCGTGGTCCTCGATGGGCACGCCGAGCATCTCGCAGATCACCGCGACGGGGATCGGGTAGGCGAACTCCTCGATCAGATCCATCGATCGCTTCGCCGCGACGCCCTCGAGAAGGCCGTCGACGATCTGCTGGATGCGCGGCCGCAGGCCCTCGACCACGCGCGGCGTGAACGCCTTGCTGACCAGGCCGCGCAGCCGCGTGTGATCGGGCGGATCGCGATCGAGCATCGAGAGGCCCATGGCGGGCACGGGCGCGCCGAAGCGCGCGGCCACGAACGACGCGATCGCCTCCTTGGCCAGGCGCGGGTCGCGCAGCGCCGCCACCACGTCTTCGTAGCGGGTCAGCACCCAGAAGCCCAGCGCGCTGTGGTGGACCGGGTCCTCGGTGCGGAGCCGGTGATACATCGGATATGGATCGGCGACAAACTCCGGATCCATCGGATTGAACTGGATGTCACCCATCAGCGCACCTCGTAGCCCGGGGAGATCTCCGTCTCCATCGCGGCCGGCGAGACGGCGCGGCCGTCGAAGAAGACTGCGAGCTGGTCGCCCAGGGTTCGCTTGCGATTGATCCGCACGACGATGTTCCACTCGTCGTGCGCGCCGGCCGAATAGGCCGTGGACGCGCGCATCGCATAGTAGCGGAGGAAGGCGCGGCGCGCCTCGGCATCGTCGGCGACGCGACGCAGGGCGGCGTCTCCGGCCGTGCGGCCGGCGAGCCACCGCGCCAGGCAGCCGGTGAGGTCGTCGGCGCCGCAGCCGAAGAAGGCGCGCATGTCGCCCGGCCCCGTGAAGTGCGCCATGTCGAAGTCGCGGCCGGCGCCGTCGTCGCCCGCCAGCACGCGCGTCCACATCACCATGTAGTCGCCGCCGCCGGGCGCCTTGCCGTCGACGCTCGGCAACTGGTACACGCCGGGATCGAGGACCCAGGCACCGCCGCCGTAGGCCTTCTCCAGCCGCGCCTTCACCGAGGCCGCGATCTCGACGTTGACTTTCTCGACGCCGCCGCCCCGCGGGCTGATCGGCGTGCTCGCGTAGATCACGAGGCGGCCCGCCTGTCGCGCCGCGCGCACGTCACCACGGATTCTCTGGATCTGGGCGGCGACGACGGCGTCGAACGTGGGATCGGCACAGTACTTGATGCCGACGATGGTGTCGACGAGCGCGCGCGGCGCGCGACACGCCTGCGCCGCGGCCGGAGCAACGCCAGCGACGACGGCGACGAGGACGGCCGCGAGGGTCAGGGTCGCAAGGAGCCGCATCATGGCTCGGCCGCCAGCAGCCGCACCGCCGCCGCGTCGCACATCACGCCGACGCGCGCGCCGATCCCCACGACGCCGCGGCGCGTGGGATCGTACGTCACCGCCTGGAGCAGGGCGCCGCCCGCCTCCACGACGTACTCGACCTTCTCGCCCAGGAAGGTCCGGGCGCGCACGACGCCGGGCACGACCACCTCGCCCTCGGCGGCCTTCGCCGACTCGGGCACGAGCGTCAGCGACTCCGGGCGCAACAGGAGCGAGAGTCGCTGGCCCGTCGCGTAGCCGTCGGCGGCCGGCACGCTGAGCGACGCATCCCACAGCGCGACGGCGACGCGGCCACCGATGGCGCCGAGCACGCGGCTCTCCACGAGGTTCACGCGGCCGATGAACTGCGCGACGAAGGTGGAGCATGGCGCGCGATAGAGCTCCTCCGCGGTGCCGACCTGGGCGATCGAGCCCTCGTGCATCACGGCGATGCGGTCCGAGATGGCCATGGCCTCCTCCTGGTCGTGCGTCACGTAGACGGTGGTGATCGCCAGCTGGCGCTGCAGGCGCGACAGCTCTGCGCGCATCTGGACCCGGAGCTTGGCGTCGAGGTTCGACAGCGGCTCGTCGAAGAGCAGGAGGGCCGGCTCCACGACGACGGCTCGCGCGACGGCCACGCGCTGCTGCTCGCCGCCCGAGAGCTGGTTCGGAAAGCGGCGCTCGTAGCCGGGCAACCCGACGAGCTCCAGCACGTGGCCGACGCGCGCGCGGATCGTCGCCTCCGGCAGCCGCCGCACGCGCAGCCCGTAGGCGACGTTCTCGAAGACCGTGAGGTGCGGGAACAGCGCGTAGTTCTGGAAGACGAAGCCGATGCTGCGGCGATAGACCATCAGCTCGGTGACGTCGTCACCGCCGATGGAGATGCGGCCGGCATCCGGCTGCTCGAAGCCCGCCACCATGCGGAGCGTCGTCGTCTTGCCGCAGCCCGAGGGGCCGAGCAGCGTCAGCAGCTCGCCCGGCTCCACGGTGAGGCTCACGTCGTTCACGGCGGCGAGCGCCGCCTGGCCCTCGCGCGTGAAGCGCTTGGACACGTGCTGCAGCTCGAGCCGCCGCCCGCGCTCGGCCGTGGTCGCCATCTCCGTCTACCCGCCCAGCAGGGTGCCGGCCTGGCCGAGGCTGCCGGCGTTGAGCCGCCGCATCGCGAGGCTCGCGACGGCGACCGCCGCGTAGACGAGCAGGATCACGAGCATCGAGAAGGCGGAGGCCTGCCCCAGCTCGAGGTTGGTGATGCCCTCGAGGATGCGCACGGTGACGAGCGACCAGGACAGCGAGACGAGAAAGATCGTCGCGCTGATCGCCGTCATCGCGCGGATGAAGAGGACGGTCATGCCGGCCAGCAGCGCCGGCCGGATCAGCGGCAGCACCACGCGGCGGAAGGTCACGTCGCGCCGCGCCCCGAGGCTCGCCGACGCCTCCTCGATGCTCGGATCGATCTGAGCCAGCACCGCGCTGGTGGCGCGCGTGCCCGCGAGGCTGTAGCGGAACACGTAGCAGACGACGAGGATGAAGGCGGTGCCCGTCAGCGCCAGCGGCGGATCGTTGAAGGCGACGAGGTAGGCGATGCCGACGATCGTCCCCGGCAGCGCGTAGTTCATCATCGCGGCGAACTCCAGCGCGCGGCGGCCGGGGAACCGCGTGCGCGACACGAGGAAGCCGAGGACGACGGCAAAGAGCCCCCCCACCGGCATGCAGATCACCGCGACGATCAGGGTGTCGCGCACCGCCTTGAGCCCGCCGCTGAAGACGTGGCCGTAGTGCGCCAGCGAGAGGCTGTTGTCGGCGCCGAGTCCGCGCACGATCGAGGCGGCGAAGATCAGCAGGTAGCAGACGAGCACCAGCGCGACGACGAGCCCGCACACGACGGCGAGGCCCAGGACCGCCGCCGGCGACAGGCTCTTGACGCGCGTCGCCGCGCCGACCTTGCCGGTGACGGTGACGAACGAGCCGCCGCGCCGCTCGGTGAACCAGCGCTGGCCGGCGAAGACGGCGAGCGCGGGCACCAGCAGCAGGAAGCAGAGGGCGGCGCCGCCGCGCATGTCGTAGAGCCCGGTGATCTGCAGAAACGCCTGCGTCGGCAGCACGGGGAACCGCGTGCCGCCCAGGATGAGCGGCGTGGCGAAGTCAGCGAGCGACGCCGCCGACACGAGCAGGAAGGCGTTGGCCACGCCGGGCGTCGTGAGCGGCAAGGTGACCGTCCGGAACACGCGCCAGCGGCGCGCCCCGAGGCTGAACGCGGAGTCCTCGAGGTTCGCGTCGACGTTGGCGAGAACGGCCTTGAGCGTGAGATACGCGATCGGGAAGTAGGTCAGCGTCTCCGAGAGCAGCGTGCCCGCGAGCCCGTAGATGTTGACCCTGGTGAGCCCGAACACGTGGTACGAGATCAGCCCACGCGGCCCGAGCGCGAAGATCAGCGCGATGGCGGCGGTGAAGGGCGGCGAGATCAGCGGCAGCAGCACGACGGCGTCCAGCGCGCGACCGAACCAGCGCGGGAGGTTGGCGCGCACGGCCAGCAGCGCGAACGCGAAGCCGAGCGCGGTGCCCGCGATCCCCACCAGCGCCGCGAGGAGCAGGCTGTTGACGAGCGCCGCGCGGTGCGTCCAGTCGCCGAGCAGGCCGCGCACGGCGTCGAGGCTCGGCCCTCCGTTCCAGAAGGTCAGCAGGAGCAGGCGGCCCAGCGGGTAGAGAACGAACAAGGCCACCGCCCCCCAGATCAGCACGACGGCAGGGGCGATGACCGGATCGCGCTTCACTCCTTGATCACCTCGTTCACCCAGCGCTCGACGAGCCGCTTGCGGCTCTTGCCGACCCAGTCGAGATCCACGGGCAGCAGCCTGGCCTCCTTCATGAGGCTCTGCACGGCCGGCTCGATGGTGGCGCCCGGCAGCGTCGGCAGCATGTAGACCTGGTTCTTGTCGAGGAGGTCCTGCATGTCCTTGCTGAACGTCCAGTCGATGAACTTCGCGGCCAGCTCGCGGTTCTTCGCGCCCTTCACCAGCGCCACCGCCTCGATGACGGCGGCCACGCCCTCCCTGGGGAACGTGACGACCATGTCGTAGCCCTTCTTCTTGGCCTCCATCGCGTCGGGCATGTGGGCGATGCAGACGATGGCCTGGCCGAGCGCGGCGGGGATCGTGCAGCCGCCCCCGCTCTTCGTGTAGACCTGCACGTTGCCGTGCAGCTTCTTCTGGTAGTCGAACGCCCTGTCCTCGTCCTTGCCGAAGGCGTAGTAGATGGACAGGATCCGCGTGAGCGCGGTGCCGGACGTGCGCGCGTCCGCGGTCTGGATCTGTCCCTTGTAGGCGGGGTCGAGCAGGTCGTTCCACGAGGTCGGCGGCTTGAGGCCCTTTTCCTTGAGCAGCTTGGCGTTCGACATGAAGACCAGCGTGTTCTTCGCGACCGCGGTGAAGTACGCCTCGCGGTCCTTCAGCTCGGCGGGAATGCGGTCCCACGTCGGCGCCCGGTACGGCTCGAGGATGCCGGCCTCCTTGGCCGCCGCGAAGCCGTCGCCGGGCGCGCCCCAGATGACGTCGGCGCGCGGGTTGCTCTTCTCCGCCGTCGCGCGGGCGACCAGCTCGCCCGTTGAGAGCCGGATGAAGTTGATCGGCACGCCTGTCTTGGCGGTGTAGGCCCTGAAGATCGGCTGGGAGAGCGACTCCGGCCACGCCGTATAGACGTTGAGGGTCTGGCCCGGGGCCGGAGGGGCGAGCCCCGCGACCAGGAGTAGGGACACGCACGCCGTCACCCGCCAGTTGCCCATCGTCGCCTCCCCCGGAGCCTCGTCCGGCCGGGACACTCTACACGATCGGCCCCGCCGCGGTATGCTATGCGGCAAGTCCCACGCGCCGAGGAGGAGCCATGGCGAAGATCAAGCACATCGCGCTGTCCACGCAGGATCCCGAGGCGACGGCAAAGTTCTACGTCGACGTGTTCGGCATGAAGCAGGTCGGCCGGATCGACAATCCGAACACCAGCGGCTACTACCTCACCGACGGCGACCTCAACCTGGCCATCCTGAAGTTCAAGAACGACGCGGTGGCCGGCGTCGAGCGCGGCAAGGACTGGTCCGGCATCCACCACTTCGGCTTCCAGGTGGACAGCCTCGAGGACATCACCGAGCGGCTCGCGGACGCCGGCGCGCCGCGGCGCGACGACATCAACGCGGCGCTCGGCGTGGGCGGCCACGGCGGCGGCGCCGAGAAGCGCTACGGCAACGTCGAGGTGAAGTACACCGGCCCCGACGGCGTCACCGTCGACGTCTCCGAGAGCGGCTGGGTCGGCACGCCGAGCTTCGCCCCCAAGGCCGAGGACTGATCGGCGGACGAGCGCACGAGACGCTTGCGGTACCGCTCGATGATCTGCGCGCCGGCCGGTCCCGTCTTCTGCAGCCAGTCGTCGACGGCGACCTGGCCGGCCTCGCGCAGCGCGCGGCGGTACTCGGGTGACAGGTCGGTGCTGATGCCGACGCCGGCCGCCCGCATCTGGGCGTAGTTCGCGGCCACGCGCGTCTTCATGACCTCCCACTGACGCGCCTCGGTCGCCGCCGCCGCGGCCAGCACCGCCGTCTGTGATTCCGGATCGAGCGCGCGCCACGCGTCGGCGTTGATCGTGACCATGCTCATCGTCACCGCGTACTCGATGGCGGTGAAGTGCTTCAGCACCTCCGCCAGCCGCGCGCCCGCGCCGCCATCGCCCGACGAGAGTACGGCGTCGAGCTCACCGGCCTTCAGCTTCGGAATCGCGTCCGAGAACGAGATCTGCACGGGCACGGCGCCCGCCGCCCTGAAGGCGAGCACGCCGTTGGCGTCCGCCGTGCGGATGCGCAGCCCCTTCAGCGCCTCGGCGCTCGTCACCGGCCCCTTCGCCCAGAGGCCGGCCGGCGGCCACGGCGAGAGGAACAGCAGCCTCTGATTGTGCCGCGCCAGCGCCTGCTCGTACGCGGCGCGCGCGACCTCCGCGAGCGCCCGGGCCTGCTCTGCCGTCGTGGCGAGAAACGGCAGCGACGGCAGCAGGAACACGGGATCCAGCCCGCCGAGCGCGCCCATGTACGTATTGCCGATGAGGACGGCCCCGCGGCCGATCGCCTCCACCATGTCCTTCGACCTGAAGCCGCTCGCCGCGTCGTACTGGTGCGCGATCTGGAGGCGGCCGCCCGAGCGCTCGCTCACCTCGCGCGCGAAGCGGGCGTCGGCCTCGCCCTGGATCGAGGTGGCGGGATACTCGTTGGCCATGCTCCAGCGGATCGTCGGCGCCTGCGCGGCGACGGGCGCGGCCGCGGCGGCGGACAGCAGCAGGAGCAGGGTGGCGAGCGTCGGCGCGCCTCGGATCATTGCGCCCTCCCGCGCACGAGGCTCTCGCGCTTGGCGCGCTGTGCTTCGAGGTAGCCGAGCGGGTTCGTGAGGCGCAGACGGGTCAGCGCCAGGTTCTGCTGCGCCTCGGCGTACGTCGGCTTGACCACCAGCGCCGCCTCGAAGTGGGCGATCGCCTCGTCGAAGCGCCAGACGCTCCCGAGCGCGATGCCCCAGTTGTTGTGGGCATAGGCGTTGTCGGGATTCAGGCGCACGGCCTCGCGGAAGTGCACGATCGCCTCCTCGGTCCGGCCTTCCTCGTCGAGCAGCACGCCGACCTTCGCGTGGGCGATCGACGATGGGCTCACGCGAAGCGCGTGGTCCCAGAGCGTTCGCGAGTCGTGCCAGACCGTGCTCTGGCGCCACGTGAGGGCGGCGAGGACGACGACGACGGCAAGGGCCACCGCCCCCGTCGCGCGCGCGGCGCCGGGCGACGACGCGCCGCGCAGCCCGCGCAGCACGACGCCGCCCGCCAGCATCGCGGGCGCCAGGCCGGCGAAGTACGTGTTGCGGTCGGCGGCGACGTGCAGGCCGAAGTGCACGAGACCGAGCACGGGCAGCAGCATCACGACGAACGCGGCGGCGGCCGCCACCACGCCCGGCCAGCGTCGTCGAACGCGGACGAGCGCGACCGCGGCCGCGAGGACGACGACGGCGCTGCCGGCGAACCACGCGGTGAGGGTGGCGTAGTCGTAGGGCGCCTCGTAGAGCGGCGCGAGTCTGAACGGAACGAGCGTCTTGTCGGCGTAAAACACGAGCCCGTACGCCGCGAGGCCGAGCCGCTCGAAGACGCCGAGTGCGCGCAGGTCGCTGAGCGTGCCGACGGAGCGCTGGGCGACGATGGCCATCACGGCCGCCGCCGCGCTGAGCACGAAGAATTGAATCTTCTCGAGCCAGACGTCGCGCCGCGTCCAGCGCCAGGGCCCGAGACGCCGGAACGGATAGACGTCGAGCAGCAGGAGCACGAGCGGCAGCGTCACCGCCATCGCCTTGGACAGGAGCGCCAGCGCGGCCAGGGCCACCGCCGACCAGTACCAGCCCCGCCGCGGGCGGGTGTCGCCCTCGACGGCGCGGAGGTAGCAGACGACGGCGAGGAGGAAGAAGAGGCCGCAGAGCACGTCGCGGCGCTCGGTGATCCACGCCACCGACTCCACGCGCAGCGGATGCACGGCGAAGAGCAGCGCCGCCACCGCCGCCGCGAGCCGCCGCGCGCCGAGCGGCTCCGGCGCCACCGCGGCCGCCAGCACGCGCAGCGCGACGACGTAGGCGGCGGCGGCAGCGAGCGCGTGCAGCACCACGTTCATGACGTGATAGCCGGCCGGCCGCATCCCCCACAGAACGTAGTCGAGCCCGTGCGTCAGCCACGTCAGCGGCATGTAGTGCCCGGAGGTCACCGTGAACATCCACCTGAGCTGCGCCGGGCCGAGGCCGCGGTAGTAGGGATTGTTGAGGAAGTACGTGTCGTCGTCCCAGGAGACGAAGCCGGCGCGGAACGCGGGGAAGAACGCGATGACCACGACCTCGGCCACGAGCAGGGCCACCAGCCAGTCGCTCAGGCGGTCGAGGCGGCCGCCCTTCATCGCATCATGCTCGGGAGCCAGAGCGAGAGCCACGGAAACGCGACGAGGATGGCCAGGCGCAGGACGTCGGCCCACATGAACGGCAGCACGCCGCTGAAGATGGTCGCCGTGCTCACCTCGGGGATCAGCGTGCGGAGCACGAACATGTTCATGCCCACCGGCGGGCTGATGAGGCCGATCTCGACCACGCACACGATGATGATGCCGAACCAGATCGGATCGAAGCCCAGGTGCACGATGACCGGGAAGAACACCGGGATGGTGAGCAGGATCATCGACAGCTCTTCCATGGCCGTTCCGAGCACGACGTACACCGCGCAAATCGCCGCCACCACCACGGTGGGGCTCACGTTGAAGTGCGTGACCCACGCCCTGAGGTCCGCCGGCATCGTCGTGATGTTGACGAACTCCGCGAAGATCAGCGCGCCGATCAGGATCATGAACAGCATCGACGTCGTGCGCGCGGACTCCAGCAAGGCCGCGTAGAGCGTCCGCCACGTGAGCGCGCGGCGCCACAGCGCGAAGATCATGGCCCCGAAGGCGCCCATGGCCGCGCCCTCGGTGGCCGTGAAGAAGCCGACGTAGATCCCGCCCATGACGAAGAAGAAGAGCACGGCCACCGCCCACACGTCCTTCAGCGCCAGGAAGCGCTCGCGCCAGGCGGAGCGCCCGCCCGGCGGGCCGGAGCCCGGATCGCGCCACGTCATGTACTGCACGGCGCCGCACAGCAAGATCGCGCCCACGATCCCCGGAAGGATGCCGGCGGCGAACAGCTTGCCGATGTTGGTCTCGGTGAAGATCCCGTAGATGACCATGATGGTCGACGGAGGGATCATGATGCCCAGCGTGCCGCCTCCCGCCACCACGCCGGCGGCGAGGCGGTCGGAGTAGCCGAACTTCTTCATCGACGGGTACGCGACCTTCGCGAAGGTCGCCGCGGTGGCGATGGACGAGCCGCAGATCCCGCCGAAGCCCGCCGACGCCCAGATGGTGGCCATGGCCAGCCCCCCGCGCAGGTGGCCGATGAACGCGTAGGCGGCGCGGAACAGCTCCTGCGACATCCCGGCGCGCGTGACGAAGTTGCCCATCAGGATGAAGAGCGGGACGACCGAGAGCGTGTAGTTCCGACCCGTCTCGTAGAGCTTCGTCTGCGTCATCGCGAAGGCGACCGTCCAGTTCCAGTCGCGCATGTAGGCGTAGCCGGCGATGCCGACGATGGCCATGGCGAACGAGATGGGCACGCGCAGGCAGCAGAGCAGCATCATCACGGTGAGGCCGACGAGCCCCTCGATCACCGGCGCTCCACGACCTTGTAGAGGTGGATGACGCCGGCGAGCGCGAGGGTGCCCGCCATGAAGTAGACGAACGGGCCGTACACGACACGGAGCACGTCGGTGGCGTCGCGATAGGCCCAGATGCGGTCGGCCTTGAGCCAGGTGAGCCACGCCATCAAGAACATGAACGCCGCGCTCGTCGCCTGCACGGCGCGCCCGAGCGCGCGCTGCGTGCGAGGGCCCAGGATGCGGTCGATGAAGTCCATGACCGCGTGCTCGTCGGAGAACGACACGAGGGGCAGCCCGGCGAAGATCAGCACGACCAGCATCAGCTCGGTGATCTCGAAGGCGCCGCGCACGGGACGGCTGAAGACGTAGCGCGCGACCACGTCCACCACGGTCAGCAGCATCATGGCCAGGAGGATCGCGGAGGCGGCGACGCCGAGCAGCGCGTCGGCGCGGCGCTTCCACGTCTGCTCGGCTAGAGCCACGGAAGGACCGTCTGCGAGAAGAGCAGGGTCCCGTCGGGCCGGGGCGCGTCGGCGAAGTTCACGGTGAGCCGATGCGCGCCCCGGCGGACGATGCGCTGGAGCGTCTCGGTCACCTGCGCCGGCGTGCCGGCCAGGCTGATGTCGGCCATCGGCCGGATGTGCGGCGCCGTCTTGAGCCGCTCGACGTCACGCTCGGTCTCGGCGACCAGGATGCCGACGCGGACGACCTGAACGATCGCGTCGTAGTCGCGCTTCGCCTCGCGACAGTGCGCCTTGAGCACTTCCTGCTTGTGCGTGTAGAGATCGTGCTCGCGGAAGCCGTAGTTCCACCAGTCGGCGTGCCGCGCGACGGCGCGCAGCAGATATTTCTCACCGTGGCCGCCGAGCATGATCGGCGGAATCGGGTCCGGCCGCGGCTCGCAGTGGGCGTTCGCGATCCGGTAGTGCGCGCCCTGGTACGACGCCGGCGCGTCGGTCCACATGCGACGGATCAGCTCGATGGCCTCCTCGAGCTGGGCGATGCGCACCGGCGTGGGCGGAAACGGCCAGCCGTAGGCGAGATATTCCTCCTTGTTCCAGCCGGCGCCGATCCCGAGGATCGCCCGCCCGCCGGAGAGCGCCTGCGCGGTGGCGACCATCTTCGCGGTGTGCGCGGGGTTGCGGAAGCTGTTGCAGAGGACCTCGTGGCCGGCCTTCTTGTCCGGATAGCGCGCGAGCGCCCACGTGAGCAGCGTCCAGCCCTCGGCCACCTTGTGACCGTCGTACTGGACGTGATCCGGCAGCCACAGCGAGTCGAACGGCCCCACCGTCCGGTCGAAGTAGGGAAACGTCGCCTCGACGAGACGCGACCAGACGTTGAGGCCGACGGGGACCGTCACTTGCCCGCGGCGACCTTCTTCAGCTCCTCGCGAAACTCCGCGAGGATCTTCGCGGCGTCCACGCCCTTGGCCCTGGCCTTCGCGATCCAGTCCTCGATGATCGGCGCGGAGCGCTTCCGGACCTCGGCGACGAGCTCGGGATCCGCGTTGACGATCTTCACGCCGGACTTCTTCAGCGCCTCCATGCCTTTGGCGTCGGCGTCGTCCCAGGACTTGCCGGCCAGCCGCGCGATGTGCTCGCCCGAGATCTTCTCGATCGCCTCCTGGTCCTGCCTGGGGAGCTTGTTCCACTTGTCCTCGTTCATGAAGAAGCCGAACGACGAGGCGTACATGCCGCCCGGGAACAGCGTCGCCTGCTCGAGCACGGTGTCGAGCTTGAAGGAGATGATCGACTCCAGCGGGAAGAACACGCCATCGGCGACGCCGCTCGACAGCAGCTCGTACGACTCCGGGGCCGGCTTCACGAACGCCGAGGCGCCCAGCGCCTTGGCCACCTGCTCGGCCACGCCGCCGCCCGTGCGGATCTTGAGGCCCTGCACGTCGGCGATGGACCGCACCGGCCTCTTCGTGAACATCTGCCCGGGGCCGTGCGTGAACACGCCGAGCAGCTTCACGCCCTTGTACTCACCGACCTTGTGGAAGTGCTTCCAGTAGATGCGCGAGTACGCGACGGAGTTGACGAGCGAGGTGTCGCCACTGCCCGGCAGCTCCGCCATGAGCGGCAGGATGTGGCGCGCCGGCGTGTAGGACGCGGTGACGTAGGAGAGATCGACGAGCCCGTCGCGCACGGCGTCGAAGGTGCCGGGCGGCGCGGAGGGGTGCTTCGGGAGCATCGTGAATTTCACGCGGCCGTTGGTGGCCTTCTCGACCTCGTTGGCCCACCCCACCAGCACGTTGGCGGTGAGATGGTGCTGCGGCGACACCCAGGAGGACATCGTGAGCGTGGTGGTCTGCGCCAGCGCGGACGGGACGGCGGCGAGGCCGCCCAGCAGCGCGGCGAGCACGAGCGCGATCGGCTTCGACATGACCTCTCCTCCACTGGGGGACCGGCGGGTCCGCCGGTAGTGTAACAGCGTGTGGTACGCTTCCGGGCCACCATGCCCGACAACGTGATCCGCGTCGGCGACGTCGAGATCCTGGCGCTCTCCGACGGCTCGCTCGAGTTCGACCTCTGCAACTTCTTCCCGACGATCCCCGAGGACGAGTGGCAGCCGTACGGCGCCCACCTGACCGAGGCGCACAAGGTCCGCTTCAACCTCGGCTCCTACCTGATCCGCGCCGACGGGCGCACGATCCTCGTGGACACGGGGCTCGGCCCACGGCCCAAGGACACGCCCGACGTGCCGTGGGGCGAGCTGCTGCGCGACTTCGCGGCCAACGGCGTGCGCCCGGACGAGGTGGACATGGTCGTGATGACGCATCTGCATCGCGACCACGTCGGCTGGAACCTCACCGACGCCGGCGGCCGCTGGGTGCCGACGTTCCCGAGGGCGCGCTACTGGGTCAGCACGAAGGACTGGGACGCGTGCCACTCGCCCGACGTGCAGCCCACACGCTTTCCCAACGCGCCGACGTGCGTGTGGCCGCTCGCGGACCTCGGGCTCGTCGAGTTCATGCCGGGCGAGTCGAGCCTCACGCGCACACTGACGGCGGTGCCGACGCCCGGCCACACGCCGGGCCACATGTCGATCCTCGTCACCTCGCGCGGCGAGCGCGCGCTGGTGCTGGGCGACGCCGCCCACAGCCCGGTGCAATTGCAGGAGCCGGACTGGGTCTCGCGCGCCGACATGGATCCCGAGCTCACGCGCAAGACGCGGCGCGCGCTGCTGGACCGGCTGGAGCACGAGCGGATCGTGGTGGCGGCCGGACACTTCCAGGCGCCCGGCTTCGGCCGGATCGTGCGCCTGGAGGGCCGGCGGTACTGGCGCGGACTCTAGGAGAGGGTGTATGAGTAGCCCCCGTGGAGGGCCCATGCGTTACGAGATGATCTCCGCCGACTGCCACCTCGACCTCTGCTGGCTGCCCACCGACCTCTTCGTCACGCAGGCGTCGGCCGAGATGCGCGACCGCATGCCGTACGTGGAGGACGGGCCGAAGGGCAAGCGTTGGCTGACGAAGAAAGGGGCGAACCTCGGCCTCGTCAACGGCATGGGCTCCGCGGGACGCGAGTACGTCCCGGGCCGCATCCACCGCGCCGACCGCATGGCGGCCACCGGGCTGTACGAGGACGGCAAGAAGGGCATCCGCCGGCTCAGCGATCCCGATCTGCGGATCAAGGACCAGGACCGCGACGGCGTGCAGGCCGAGGTGCTCTACGGCATCCTCGGCGCCACCGGGCGCATGAACGATCCGGACGCGACGGTCGAGGTCATGCGCATCTACAACGAGTGGCTCGCCGACTTCTGCTCGACGCATCCCGAGCGCTACGCGGGCCTCGCCTCGATCCCGAACAACCCGCTCGAGGCCGCCATCACCGAGATCGAGCGCGTGGCCAAGCGCGGGGCGCTGCGCGGCCTCGACATCGCCAACTCGCCCGATCTGAAGCCGCTGTGGGACCCGTACTGGAATCCGCTCTGGGAGGTCGTCAACGCCTCGGGGCTGCCGCTGCACTTCCACACCGTGGGCGGCTACGTGCCCGACCACATCCGGAAGATCGTGTTCGTCGGCAGCGATCCGTCGCGCGCCGCGCTGCCCGACGCGCCCGCCGTCGAGCTTCCCGTCGCCCGCGCGGCGTTCGCCACCAGCATCACGCAGTTCCAGGTGAACATGGCGAACATCCTGGCCTCCGTGATCTTCTCGGGCGCGCTCGAGCGTTATCGCGGGCTGCGTCTCGTCCTCGGCGAGTCGGGGATCGGCTGGATCCCGTACATCCTCTGGCGCATGGACGCCGAGTGGGAGGATCAGTTCAGGGACCTCTCGCTCACGATGCCGCCCAGCGAGTACTGGAAGCGCCAGTGCTGGGCGACCTACCAGACGGATCCCATCGGCATCAAGCTCCTCGACGAGCTGGGCGCCGACCGCATCATGTGGGGCTCGGACTTTCCGCACCCCGACGGCGTCTGGCCGGATTCGCGCGAGTACGTGCAGCGCGAGATGGGGCACCTCCCCGCCGACGTGCGACGCAAGATCGTCTGCGAGAACGCCGCCCGGCTCTACGGCTTCGAGCTGGGAGGACGCTCGCGATGAAGAAGACCTGGCGGCTGTACACGGGCTCCGATGGCCAGTCGCACGTCGAGCCGATCGACATCGAGAAGAAGGCTGACTGGCTCAAGGGACTTCAGACGACGCAGATCTCGTTCAGTGTCTGGCCCAAGGACCGGTTCCTCGACTGGCACCCGGCGCCGCGGCGGCAGTTCGTCATCATCCTCTCCGGTCAGCTCGAGATCGGCTGCGGCGACGGCAGCAAGCAGGTCTTCGGTCCCGGTGACGCGCGGCTGGTGGAGGACACGACCGGCAAGGGCCACACGACGCGGGTGCTCGGCGGCGAGCCGTGCCTGACCGCGACCGTTCCGCTGGCGCAGCAGTAGTTTCCTCAGGCGGCGCACCCTCAGGGAGGGCCAAGCACGTGGCGAAGATCCTGTTCGCGCCCAAGCAGGACCCGGTGGTCATGGAGATCGCGCGCTCGCTGACGCCGCCGGGCTTCGAGCTGGTGGAGGTGGACTTCGGCACCCCGCAGTTCATCGAGGCCGCGGCCGACGCCGAGTTCTACATGGGCCTGGCGCGCAACATGGGCGGCGAGTTCTTCCGCTCCGCGCCGAAGCTCAAGCTCGTCCAGCTCCTGAGCGCCGGCTACGACCGCGTGGACGTCGAGGCCGCGCGCAAGGCCAAGGTGCCCGTGTCCAACAATGGCGGCGCCAACGCCATCGCCGTGGCCGAGCACACCGTCCTCTTGATGCTCGCGGTCCTCAAGCAGCTCGTGCGCTTTCACCAGGACGTCGTGGCGGGCAAGTGGCGGCCGCCGGCGTCGTCCGAGTCGCCGGTCTACGAGCTGTCGGCCCGGACGGTCGGCATCATCGGGCTCGGCAACATCGGCAAGAAGGTCGCGCGCCGGGCGGCGGCCTTCGACGCGCGCGTGCAGTACCACGACATCCTGCGACTGACCGAGGCGGAGGAGGACGCGCTGGGCGTCCGCTTCGTGCTCCTGAACGAGCTGCTGCGGACGTCGGACATCGTCACGCTGCACGTGCCGTTGAACGACTCCACGCGTGGCATGATCGGCGCGCGCGAGCTGTCGCAGATGAAGTCGGGCGCGATCCTCGTCAACACCTGCCGCGGGCCGGTGGTGGACGAGAACGCGCTCTACGAGGCCCTGAAGGGCAAGCGCCTCGCGGGCGCCGGGCTCGACGTCCTCGTCGAGGAGCCGCCCGCGAAAAACCATCCGCTGTTCACGCTGCCCAACGTCACCCTCACGCCGCACTCGGCGGGGCCGACGTGGGAGAACTGGACGGCGCGCTTTCGCAACGGCTTCGACAACATCGAGCGGGTCGCCGCCGGCCGCAAGCCGCTGTGGGTGATTCCGGAGCTCGCATGAGGGGGCGGCGATGATCACGAAGTTCGCGACCGTCTACGCCGGCCACGTCGACCTGCCCGACATGGGCCAGGACGCCACGCCCGCCAACGAGCGGCGCTTCTCCAACGAGCACCTCGTCAGCGTCTTCGACAAGACCGACGCCGTCGCCCGGTGCATGGACGAGGCGGGCTACCACGCGATCTGGCTCGCCGAGCACCACTTCCAGCACGAGGGCTACGAGGTCATTCCCAATCTCTTGATGCACGCGGTCCACCTCGCCCACGTCACCAGGCGCATCAAGATCGGCTGCGGCTTCAACATCGCGCCCATGTGGCACCCGCTGCGCCTCGCCGAGGACTACGCCGTCGCCGACATCCTGACGAAGGGTCGCGTCATCTTCGGCCTGGGCCGCGGCTACCACTCGCGCGAGGTGGAGACGTTCGGCGCGCCGATCCTGGACCAGGAGGCGAACCGCGAGCTGTTCGAGGAGCAGGTCGAGATCATCTTCAAGGCGTTCAACAACGAGTCCTTCTCGCACAACGGCAAGCACTACACGCTGCCGCCCAACGTTCCGTATCGCGGCTACGAGCTGAAGGAGCTCACGCTCGTCCCGCGCCCGATCCACCGTCCGGTGGAGTGCTGGCAGCCCATCGTCAGCGCCAGCGCGCGCGGGCTGGACTTCATGGTGCGCCACGGCATCAAGGGCATCATCGGCGGCGGCGCCGCCACCATGGCCGAGGGCCCCTTCCACGGATACCGTGAGGCCGCCGCGCGCGCCGGCAAGCATCTCGAGCTCGGCGAGAACCTCTGCCTCGGCATCTTCATCCACCTCGCCGAGACGCGCGAGAAGGCCATCCGCGAGATCAAGCCGTTCTACGAGGAGCACGTGAAGATGTTCGGGCCGCTCGGCTTCGTGCCCGGCATCACGCCGGCGCAGCTCGAGGCGTCGACGAAGCGCGGCGGCTGGGACGCCGCCGGCGTGCCGACGGTCGAGCACTACATGAAGAACGGCGCGTGGTTCGCCGGCCCGCCCGAGGAGCTGACCGCGTACCTGAAGGACATCGAGTCGCGGTACCCGGGGCTCGAGTACGTGAACGTCAGCATCAGCATGGGCACGCCGAAGGCCATCATGCTCGAGCAGCTCCGCGCGTTCGCGAAGGAGGTCATGCCGAAGTTCACGGCCCGCGGTTAGATCGTCGTCTGGATGTCGGCGTTCCGGAGATGCTCCTGCACCGCGCGGAGGTTTCCGCCGGAGCGCTCGAGCAGCTCGACGCCGCACGCATGACGAAACGCATGCGGGTGGATGGTGTCCACGCCGACGCGCCTGCCGAGATCCTCGATGATCTTCCAGACGCGTTGACCCGACATGCGCCGGGATGACCGCACGAGGCCCCATCGAGTAGTTCACCCCGGTCAATTTTTTCTGATTCGAGGACTTCGTCGCTCCGCATAGCCGATCCTATCAATGTGGATCTCACCCTCAGGTCCCCCATTTGCGGGGCGCCTTCCCCTCCGTTCTCGGGGCAAAATTCCCCCCTCCGGGGGTAGGCGACCGCTCGCAATCGTGTTTTCTTTTTTTCAGGCACACGGACGTCACGACCTCGTGGTCTCCCGCTCCCCGGAGACGGCCCTGACGCTATGGGGCGAAGCCTGGCGCAAGGAGCCCGCCGGCGCCTCCTGATCGACGCGACGTCGGCGCTGATGCGTTCCTCCTCCCAATGATCGTGACGCCCGTGCTCACCTCCCCCATCAGGGATCTCGTCCCGACGTTCGCGACATAGCTTCAAGGGGCGGTTCGTCGGCCCCCGTCGCCCCTGTAACCCCGTGGCACAGCGGAGCACTACGATGCCAACGCTACCCGGAATCGAACGCCCCCGTCAGCATCAGCGCCGTGTCAGTCCATGGTGGCTGCTGACAGCCGCACTTTGGCTCGCGACGCCGGTCTGGGCTCAGGAGCCCTGGACCTGGGCGCCGATTGCAGACCTGAACCAGCCCCGCGCGGAGCACACCGCGACACTCCTCGCGAACGGCACCGTGCTGATCGCCGGCGGCCGGGACGCCGCCGGCCAGCCGCTGGCCTCGGCCGAGATCTACGACCCCGCCACGGGGGGTTACACGCTGCTCGCCTCGCCGTTGCCGGCGCCGGTCTGGGGCCACACAGCGAACCGGCTCAGTGACGGCACGGTGCTGATCGCGGGCGGCACCGGCGATGGCGGGCTCCCCGTCGCCGCCGCCCAGCTGTTCGATCCCGCCACCGGCGCATTCACCGCCCTCGACCCTCTGAGCACGCCCCGCGCCCGCCACACCGCCACGCTGCTCCGCGACGGGCGCGTCGTCCTGGTGGGTGGAACGGACGGTGTCGAGCCGCTGGCGTCCCTCGAAGTCTACGACCCGACCACGCGAACCTTCTCGCTTGCGCCGAGCGCGCTCGTGGTGCCGCGCCAGGACCACACCGCAACGCTCCTGCCGGACCGGCGGGTCCTCGTCGCGGGCGGCTCGAATGGCTCGGGCGCCCTCGATTCCGCGGAACTCTACGACCCGACGGCTGGCACCGTCAGCCCGGCGGGACCGCTCAGCGTCCCGCGCACGCTGGCCAGCGCCGCGCTCTTGCTCGACGGCACCGCGCTCGTCGCCGGCGGCCAGACGACGACGAGCGAGGACCTTGACTCAGCCGAGGTCTACGACGCCGCCACGAACGCCTTCACGCCGCTCCCCGCGCCGATGGGAACGGCGCGGAGCGGTCATCTCGGCGTGCAGCTTCTCGACAACGGCAAGGTGCTGGTTTCCGGCGGCACGAGCGGCGGCCAGCTCGTGCCGAGCGCCGAGGTCTACGACCCGGTCACGGGCGCGTTCCAGCCCGTCGACTCGCCCGTCACCGCGCGGCGGCTCTTCGGCGCCAACTTCTTCCAGCTGCCCTATACCGGCATTCTGCTCGCCACCGGCGGCCTCGACAGCGCAGAGACTCCGCTCGCTTCTTCGGAGGTCTTCTTCTACCCCACCCTGCGCAGCGACAAGGCCGACTATGCGCCCGGCGAGATCGTCACGCTCATGGGCGAGGGGTGGCGGCCGAACGAGACCATCGCCATCAACATCCACGAATCCAGCGGCGATCCCGACACGAACCTCACCGCGACGGCGGACGCCTCTGGTGCCTTCACCAACAGCGAATTTCAGATCAATCCCGACCGCTCCGATATCGGCGTCCGGTTCCTCGCCACCGCGACCGGCCAGGCGTCCGGGTGGACAGCGCAGGCGAGATTCACGGACAACCCCAAGAGAATCACCGGCAAAGATCATGAAGGCCAGAAAAAGGTCGGCGGTGTTCCCGATGGCTACACCAATGGGAACGTCACGCAGTACACCGAGGGCGACACGATCAATTTCCGATTCACGCTGGAGGCCACGCACGGGCCATCGAGCGGCAAGCTCGAGGTACGTTTCACCGGGGATGATGGCACCTGCCTTTTCTTCGCCAAAGCCTTTACGTTGGGGACCGTCGAGGCGATATCAGGCTCGCAGCCCACGGTGAGTGTAGACAGCGGTCCCACCGCCACCGACTTTGGCACGTCCAGTGGGGAGTGGGTGGTCGTCCTCGACATTAACTTCGCTGGCACGTTCGGTCACGACGATCCCGACGCCATTGCCCGCGTCAACTACACGCTGACCCTCTCCGACCAGGCCGGTGACTGCAACGGCTCGTCGCAGCACAGCCGGCTCAATGAAGCCGGTGGCGACGTGAAGCAGACCGGAGCGCAGAACGTGCCGGTGCCGGCCAACCAGATCATCGAGTTGCCCCGGATCACGGTCATCAAGAACATCGACCGCGACGGCAACGGAAGCTTCGCGTCTACGGCCGCCGCCGGCGAGTTTTGCTTCAGCCTCGACGGCGGCTCCTGCGTTGCGACGGACAGCTCGGGGACGGTCGTGTTCACGAAGGTGTCGGACGGGCAGCACACCATCACCGAGACCCAGCTCGTTTTCACTCAGGGGACCTACACGTTCGACTCCGGGTCCGGGACGAATTGCACGTTCAGTGGCAGCACGGCCACGGCCACTGTGGCCTCGGGCACCACCGCCACCGACGCCACCTGCATCTTCAACAACAAGAAGACGGCGGAACAGGCCAAGCCGGTGCTGAAAACGCAAGCGACGGCGGCCGGCGTCGTGGGCTTGCCTATCAGTGACACCGCCCTCCTCTCGGGCGGCTCCGGCACCCTGGGCGGCACGGTGACCTTCACGGCCTTCGGGCCGAACGACTCGAGCTGCAGCGGCTCGGCAGCCTTCACCTCGAGCGCCATCGCCGTGACTCCCACCATCCCCGGCTCCGGCACCGCGACCGCCAACTTTACCCCCGGCACCGCCGGCACCTATCGCTGGATCGCCAGCTACACCGGCGACACGAACAACGCCGGGACATCGACGAACTGCAACGATGGGAACGAGACGAGTGAAGTCGCCGGGCCACCGCCACCCTCCCCGGAGCCCTCCCCGGACCCGACCCTCACCACGGTGAGCTGCAACCCGCCGACGGTTCAGGTCAACCAGCCGACTACCTGCACGGCGACGGTGGGCAGCGTCATCGTCGGCGCTCCAATAACGACCCCAACCGGCGCCGTGAGCTTCTTCGCCGACACCTCGAGCACCGCGTTCGCGAGCTGTACGCTCCAGGCCACCGCCACCACCGGCGTGGCGAGGTGCTCGGTCGGCTACCGGACCCCGACAGTTGGCGTGCACAACATAACAACCAGCTACCCGGGTGACAGCACTCACGTGGGCTCGACCGTCGACACCCCCTTCCCGGTGACGGTCGTGCCCGCGGTGCCGCGCCTAGGTCTATAGAGGGACCGCGATGCCTAGCCCACGTTCCCTTCTCTCCGGTTTCCTTCCGCGCACGTGGTGCCTGCTGGCGCTCGCGCTCGGCATCGCGTCGCCGGCCTCGGCTCAGGCGCCCGGGACCTGGGCGCCGATGGCTGACCTGAACCAGCCCCGCGCGGAGCACACCGCGACACTGCTCGCAAACGGCACCGTGCTGGTCGCCGGCGGCCGGGACGCCGCCGGCCAGCCGCTGGCCTCGGCCGAGATCTACGACCCCGCCACGGGGGCGTACACGCTGCTCGCGTCGCCGCTGCCGGCGCCGGTCTGGGGTCACACGGCCACCCGGCTCGACGACGGCACCGTCTTGATCGCGGGCGGGCAACGTGGAGTCCGCTATCGCCGCGCGGCCCAGCTGTTCGATCCCGCCAGCGACACATTCGCCGCCCTCACCCCCATGAGCACGCCCCGCGGCCGACACACCGCCACGCTGCTGCGCGACGGGCGCGTCCTGCTGGTTGGTGGAACGGACGGTGTGGAGCCGCTGGCGTCCCTGGAAATCTACGACCCGACCACGCGAACGTTCTCGCCGGCGCCGAGCGCGCTCGCGGTCGCGCGCCAAGACCATACGGCCACGCTCCTTCCGGACGGGCGGGTCCTCGTGGCGGGCGGCTCAGATTTCTCTGGCGCCCTCGAGTCCGCCGAACTCTACGACCCGACGGCCGGCACCGTCAGCCCGGCGGCGCCGCTCAACGTCCCGCGCACGCTGGCGAGCGCCGCGCTCTTGCTGGACGGCACCGTGCTCGTGGCCGGCGGCCAGACGACGACGAGCGAGGACCTGGACTCCGCCGAAATCTACGACGCCGCCACGAATGCTTTCGCGCGGCTAGCCGCGCCGATGGGGACCACGCGGAGCGGTCATCTGGGCGTGCAGCTCCTCCACAACGGCAAGGTGCTGATTTCCGGCGGCACGAGCGGCGGGCAGCTGGTGCCGAGCGCCGAGGTCTACGACCCGGTCACGGGCGCGTTCCAGCCCGTCGACTCGCCCGGCACCGCGCGGCGGCTCTTCGGCGCCAACTTCTTCGAGCTGCCCTATACCGGCATCCTGCTCGCCACCGGCGGCCTCGACAGCGCGGAGACCCCGCTCGCGTCCTCGGAGGTCTTCTTCTACCCCACGCTGCACAGTGACAAGCCCGACTACGCGCCCGGCGAGACGGTCACGCTCATGGGGGAGGGATGGCTGCCGAACGAGCAGGTCACCATTAATATCCGCGAGTCGAGCGGCGATCCGGACACGAACCTCACCGCGACGGCGGATGCCTCTGGGGCCTTTACCAACAGCGAATTTCAGACCAATCCCGACCGCTCGGATGTCGGCGTCCGGTTCCTCGCGACCGCGACCGGCCAGGCGTCCAACTGGACGGCGCAGACGACGTTCACGGACGTTCTGCGAAGCACGAGCACCTCGGTGACGTGCACCCCCTCGACGGTCGACGTCGGCGGCTCGACCAGCTGCAAGGCAACCGTCCAAGACACCGCTTCTGGCAATAAGTCATCGCCGACGGGCACGGTCAGCTTCACGAGCAGTGGCACTGGCACCTTCACTGGGAGCCCGTGCACCCTTGTTGTGGAGTCCGGAAACAAATCGAGTTGCTCCGTCACCTATTCGCCAAGCGCAGGTGGTACTCACACTATCACCGGGGCCTACAGCGGTAGTGCGACGCACGCATCGAGCAGCGGCAGCACGGACGTGACAGCCATGCTCCGTTCCAGCGGCACCAGCGTCGACTGCGTGCCTCCCTCGGTCCCCGTGGACGGCTCCACCACCTGCACGGCGACGGTGAGCGACACGACGGGCACTGGCGCCAGCACCCCGACCGGCACGGTGAGCTGGACGAGCGACGGCGCCGGCACCTTTAGCGCCGCGAGCTGCACTCTGGATGCGACCGGCAAGTGCTCGGTCTCCTACACGCCGACGGCGCTGGGCACGGGGACCCACAAGATCACGGGCAGCTACGGGGGCGATCCCAAGCACGCGACGAGCTCCGGCAGCTTCAACGAAGCCGTCGCCACACGCACCAGCGGCACCAGCGTCGACTGCGTGCCTCCCTCGGTCCCCGTGGACGGCTCCACCACCTGCACGGCGACGGTGAGCGACACGGCGGGCACTGGCGCCAGCACCCCGACCGGCACGGTGAGCTGGACGAGCGACGGCGCCGGCACCTTTAGCGCCGCGAGCTGCACCCTGGATGCGTCCGGTAAGTGCACGGTGAACTACACGCCGACGGCGGTGGGAACGGGCACCCACAAGATCACGGGCAGCTACGGAGGCGATGCCAAGCATGCGACGAGCACCGGCAGCTTCGACGAAGCGGTCGGCCGGCGCGCGACCGCGACCAGCGTCAGCTGCACGCCCCCCTCGGTGGCCGTGGACAGCTCCACGGCCTGTACGGCGACGGTGACCAACGGCAGTGGCGCGAACATCCCGACCGGCACGGTGAGCTGGACGAGCGACGGGACGGGCACCTTCAGCGCCGCGAGCTGCACCCTGGATGCGTCCGGTAAGTGCACGGTGAACTACACGCCGACGGCGGTGGGGACGGGCACCCACAAGATCACGGGCAGCTACGGAGGCGATGCCAAGCACGCGACGAGCACCGGCAGCTTCGACGAAGCGGTGTCCGCAGCCCGTAAGCACCGCACGATGACGACGGTGATCTGTGACCCGGCGGTTGGCGTTGTCCCGCGCCCGGCAGACCCGGATACCAGATGTACCGCCACGGTGGGAGACCTCGAGACTTCAAAGACGACCCCGACGGGCGTGGTGAGCTTCACGGTGTCCATCAATGGCGGGTCCAGCACCTTCGTCGACAGCTGCGATCTCAGTCAGACCATGACCGGCCAGGCGAGCTGCTTTGTGATCTATGGCACCTTGACGACCGGCGTGCACTCTATCACCGCCAGCTACGAAGGTGATGGGACCCACGAGAGCTCGACGAGCGCCATCCCGGGTGTCTTTACGGTGATTGTCGGCCCCTGAGGGACCTCGCGCGGCCCAGTATGGATGGTCGAGGCGACCCGACGGACCCGAAAGGCCGCGACAAAAGTGGCGCCGACGCCTTCGTCCGCAAGAAAGAGGCTCCTGACCCGAGATCAACTCAGGAGATTTGCAGGTGCCGCTTGCCCCATAGCGATCCCACCGCTGTGCGCCTCGGCACCGCACCCGCGCTCCTTGCCGAATCAACGCCGCAGCAGCAACGAAGGGAATGGGGTCGTCTTCTTCGGAACCGAGGAGGACGACATCCTGGCGGCCAGCACGGATTCGGACCCCGTCATGCCTTCTTGACGACCTTGAGGTAGACGGCCTCGACGTTCGTCCCGACGCGGTCGCGGTAGCGGCCGAGCGGGTACTTGGAGAAGCCGGCCTCGTACTTCGCCGCGAGCTGGTCGCCCACCTTCGTCTTCATCTCGTCGAGCGTCGCACCGTCGGCCGACGCCTTCTTCACGGCCGCGATGAGGTCGACGAAGTAGCCGCGGAAGAACGCGAGGTGACTCTTCGGCCGCACCTCGCCGTGGCCGGGGATGATGTGGTCGAACCCGAGCTTGCCGAGCGTGGTCAGCGTCTCGGGCCACTCGGCCGGGTAGCCGTCGTTCATGAACGGCATCCAGTCGATGAGCGCGTCGCCCGTGGCGACCACCTTCTCCTTCGGCATGAAGATGAAGAGATCGCCGTTGGTGTGCGCCCGGCCCAGCACGTGGAGCTGGATCTCGCGACCGCCTTCGTGCAGCGTCGTCGTCGTCGCGACGGTGCGTGTCGGCAGCGCCGGCTTCATGCTCTGAAGCTCCTTCTGGTACTCCTCCGCCTGCCGCAGGTTCGACTCGAGGTTGGCCTTCTTGGCCGGGTCCGTCTCCTTCTGGATGTCGCCCTTCAGCTTGGCGATCTCCCCGGGGAGGGCCGCGAGCTGCTTCTCGATGTACGGCACGCCCCCGACGCCCGCATCCGGCCGCGTGAGATTTTCCTTCGTGCGCTCGCTGGCCACCACCTCCACGCCCGGATTGGCGTTCGTGTAGACCTCGTTGCCCTGCCAGTGATCCCAGTGGAAGTGCGTGTTGACGATCTTCCTGATCGGCTGTTTGGTCATGCTCTGGATCTCGTTGTACAGCGAGCGCGCCGCCGACGGCTTGCTGTGCGAGTCCACCACCACCACGCCGTCATTCGTCATGATCACCGCGGCGTTGCAGTTGACCTTGTAGCGCGGCTCCGCGATCGCGGCATACACGCCGTCGCCGACCTTCTTGAGCTCGAAGAGGTCCCTGCTGGCCGTCTGGGCGTGGGCCGGCATGACGCAACAGAGCTCGTGAGGGTCGAGCGTGTGAACGGCCGCGGCCGCCAGACCGATCTGGGCGAGCACCTGTCGACGTGTCCACATAGGTGACCTCCTGGCAGGGTGTGGGCCCGATCTTAACCCCGCCGCCCGCGGTGTCAATCTCTTCGCCGGGAGAGAATGCCGACCATGCTCGTCACACGTATTCCGTTCTGGCGGCTGCGGCAGCACGGCGTGGTCGAGGAGGCCGTGCGGGGCGGGTCCCGCCGCCGCATCGGCGGTCGCGACTGGCCGCTGCCCGAGCCCGTCCGTGAGCGCATGCGCGGCCTGCTCGCGCCGCTGGGCTTCGATCTCATGCGCCCGATCCTCGTCGCCGAACCGGAGGACGAAAACGCCCTGGAGTTCCGGCAGGACGACGGGGGCGACGGGGACTAAGACGCCGCGGGCGCGGTCCCCGCGGCGTCGTCGTTCACTCCTTCGGCACCAGGACGATCTCGATGCGGCGGTTCTTGGCGCGGCCTTCCAGCGTCGTGTTGTCAGAGACCGGCTTGAACTCGCCGAAGGCGGCGGCGGAGAGGCTGGCCGCCTCGATGCCCTGCTTTTGCAGATAGCGGGCGACGTTGATCGCGCGCCCGGCCGAAAGCTCCCAGTTGGTCGGATAGCGCTGCACGAGCGGACCCACGATGGGCTTGTTGTCCGTGTGCCCCTCGATGCGGATCGATTTATCGCTCACCGTTTTGAGGATCTCGATGACCTTGCTGAGGACGACGAGCCCCTCGGGCTTCACCTCCGCTCTGCCCGAATCGAAGAGGATCGCTTCGACCATGTTGACGGTGAGCTTGCCCTTCAGCTCCGAGATGGTCACCTGCCCCTTGTCGATCTCACCTTTCATCTTCGCGACGAGCTGCTCGTAGGTCGAGCTGACCTCGCGCACCTTCTCCTCGCGCGACTTCTGTGTGTCGGCGAGCTCCTGTGTGAGCCGGGCATTGTCACCCTCGAGCGTGCCGACGCGCTGGCGCAGGTCAGCGATGCTCTTGCCGAGCTCGCCGGATTTCAGCGTCAGGTCGGACGTCAGCTGCTCGTTGCGCTTGGCCGCGTCGGCCAGCTCCCGCTTGAGGCGCGCGTTCTCTGCGTCGAGCGCGTTGTAGCGGGCCTCGGCGGCCTGAACGGTTTTCGTGTACTCGCTCTTCGAGACGCATCCGGCAGCACCGAGCGGGACAAGGGCGAGAGCGGTGATCGCCACGAACGTCTTGCGCATCTGTGGTCTCCTCGGTCGCAAAAGTCTGGTGAGTTGCCAGCCGATCCATTATGGCAAAGGAGGTCCCGGTCGACGAAGAAAGTCGCGCGCCCGGCTCAGCCGGCCTGGACGTCCGTCGAGGCGTCGGGGCGCGGCTGCACGACGATGCGGTTCATGCCGGTCTGTTGGGCGCGAGCAAGCGCGAGCTCGGCCTCGCGCAACACGTTGAACGGATCCGCGGCGCGGCTTTGGGGCTCGGCGACACCGGCGCTGATCGTCCCTGCGACTGTCCGCTTGACGACGCCGAGCGCCTTGTGGCCCGCCTTGGCAGGCTGGGCCACCGACACGTCCAGGCTCGCCGCCTCGACGGCGCGCCGGACGGCATTGAGGTAGCGGGCGGCCGCCTCCACCGACTTGCGTGGGAACACGACGACGAACTCGTGGTCCCGCAAGAGGTAGAACACGTGCCCGCCGCCCCCGATCTTCGTGAGCGCCTTCGCCACGAGGCGTAGCATCCTGTTGGCCACCTCCACGCCCTGCTCCTCACGAAACATCCTGAACTCGTCGATCGCCACGCACGCCAACGCGTAGCGCCGGGGCAGCCGCCGGACCATCTTGTTGAATTCGAGGCTCGCCGGTAAGCCGGTCACGATGTCGAAATGGAAAACGGGCGGCGCTTCCAACACGGTCCCGAGGGCGAGGAGCATCCCGGCCGTGGCGAAGTGGAGGTCTGCCGGCCCGCCGGAGCCCGCCGTGTCGAGCGCCAGGAACGAGGCGACCAGGGCCCCGACGGCTCCAGCAGGGAGCGGGCGGCGGCTTCGAACGAAGCGCGCCAGATGGGCGCCAAGCATCGCGGCGAAGGCGAAGACGGCGATTTGTGGGACGGATATCCAGGCGCTGCTGTCGACGGCAACGAGCGGTCGCTCGAGCGATGCTCCGAGGTCGGCCGGTTGGAGGAGCTCAAGGATGCCGACGGCGCCGGCCTGAAGAAGGATCACGCCGAGCCACGATGCTCCTCGAACGGAGAAGGCGCGCGTCTCCCCGAGCCACGCGATGACGCCGAGGTTCAGCGGAAGCAACAGCGCCACCGCGTAGAAGGTGATGCGACTGCCGAAGTTGATCAGGGCGGACGTCGTGAGGGCCAAGACCATGAGCCCGAGCACGAGCCGACCCCGCCCCGTTGCGACCCCGAGGAGAGCGCCGACCCCGAACACGAGCAGCGGTGCCGCGTGGACGGCCAGCGAGTCCCGAATGGCCGGGGTCAGCGACACCACGGCGGCGATCGGAAGGAGCAGTGCAGGCGCGATGAGCGACGATGTTGACCGCTTGATGACGGCCCTCCTCCGGGCGAGCGGACGCCCCCCGGGGGCCTGACAGAGCAATGGAAGTACCAAAGGTGGCGCACGCGGAGAAGTGCTTTTGTGCCGGTGATTTAAGAGCACGCGCCCGACGGAGACCGAGTGGGTCGTTGACGAAATGCAGGACGCTGTGACGCGCTTCTGACGGCTTGGCCACCGTGGCCGCGTGCCGCGGTGGCCGACCGACCGGACGTTCACCGCACTCAACGGGCGGTGAGATCACTCCACAACGCGTCGGCCCCGCGCGCGGCCACGGCGCGGCCGAGCTGGCGGGCCCACGCGTTTTCGCTGCCGAACTCGGCGCGCCACGACCAGAGGCGGCGCGTGGCGAAGTGCAGCGAGTGCTCGTAGGTGAAGCCGATGGCGCCGTGTGTCTGGTGGGCGATGCCGGCGCCGACGCCGGCCGCCTCGCCGACGCGTACCTTGGCGACGGCGATCTCGAAGCGGGCGTCGTTGCGCTCGGCGGCGCGGAAGGCGGACTCGGCGGCGATGCCGGAGGCGGCGACGTGGCCCGCGAGCACCGCGAGGCTCTGCTGGATCGCCTGAAAGTTGCCGATGGGCTTGCCGAACTGCTTGCGCTCGGTGGCATACCGCACGGCCTGCGTCAGGCACGAATCGAGCGCACCGGCCATCTGGGCCGCGCGCGCCATCGCTCCATACAGATAGATGGCGTCCGCCGGAACGTCCGCCGCCCCAAACGCGACCACGCGCGCATCCCTGAAGACCAGCGTGTCGCGCGGCTCGAGGGCGAGGTTCCGCTCTTCCTCGATCGTGGCGGCGCCGCGCGCGATCAGCGCGACGGTGAGCCGCCCGTCCAGCTCGCTGACGGCGACGACGTGCTCCGCGTGGCGGCCCCACGGCACCCGCGTGGCGCGCCCGCTGACGGTGACGGCGCCGGCGCTGCGCGCGAGCGTCAGGCGCTCGTCCGCATGCACGGGTGCGAGCGTCATCGGTCCGAAGGGCACCGCGAGCCCGGCCCGCGACAGCAGCCAGCCCGCGACGATCGTCTCCGCCAGCGGCACCGGCGCCTGATGCCGGCCGGAGGCTCGAACGACGACGTGGGCGTCGAGCCAGGTGCCGCCGGCGCCGCCGGCGTCCTCGGGGACGAGCGGCAGCGTGAGGCCGCCCTCTTCCAGCGCGCGCCAGAGCTTGTCGGGCCAGGTGCCCTTCTCGGCGGCTTCGATCAGCTCCTTGGTGGCGAGGTCGGTGAAGAGCCGGGTGACGGTGTCGCCGAGCAGGGAACGCAGTTCCGTCATCTGACCACGTGGGGGGCCCCGACATGGCCCCCCACGCCCCCCATTACTCGGAGCGCCCCGGGGAACCCGTGGCGCTCCTCGGTCATGCGCACGCTCATCGCAGGCCCAGCCCGCGGGCGATGATGCCGCGCAGGATCTCGCGCGTGCCGCCGCGCAGCGAGAACGACGGCGCCGTCTGTGTGATGTAGCCGAGCACCTGCTGCAGGTCGGAGCCGCTGTCGAGCGTCGGCTCCACGTCGAGCAGCGCGTGGGCCAGCTCGGGGATCGACTGCTCGAACGTCGTGCCGACGTCCTTCACCGCGGCCGCCTCGAGGTTGACGGGCTCGCCGGCTTGCAGCATGCCCGCGACGGACGTGGACATCTGGCGCAGCGTCGCCAGGCTCGCCACCATGCGGCCGACCGCCTCGGTCCCGCGGTCGTCGGGCTTCGCGCTCACCTCACGCACCAGCTCGCGGATCAACGCGATGGATGACAGATAGCGCTCCGGCCCGCTGCGCTCGAAGCCCAGCTCCGTGGTCACCTGCTTCCAGCCGTCGCCGTCGTTGCCGACGCGCGCCTCGTCGGGCACGAACGCGTCGGTGAAGTTGACCTCGTTGAAGTGATGCTTGCCGGCGAGGTCGATGATCGGCCGGATGGTGATGCCCTTCGTGTTGCGCAGATCGACGAGGAACTGTGTCAGCCCCTCGTGCTTCTTGTCCGGCACGACCTGCGTGCGGAAGAGCGAGATCGCGTAGTCGGAGAGATGGGCGTTCGACGTCCATACCTTGGTGCCGTTGACGAGGTAGCCGCCCTCGGTCTTCGTCGCGCGCGTGCGGATGGAGGCCAGATCGGAGCCCGAATCCGGCTCGCTCATGCCGATGGCGAAGGCCAGCTCGCCACGAACGATCCCCGGCAAGATGCGCTGCCGCTGTTCCTCGGTGCCGAAGCGCAAAAGGAGTGGGCCACTCTGCCGGTCCGCAACCCAGTGAGCGCTGACGGGCGCGCCGGCGGCGAGCATCTCCTCCATCACGACGTAGCGCTCGAGGAACGACCGCTCATGGCCGCCGTACGTCTTGGGCCACGTCATGCCGATCCAGCCGCGCGCGCCGACGCGGCGCGAGAACTCGCGGTCGAAGCCGCCCCACGACTTGGCCCGCTTCACGGGGGCGGCGCCGCTGAACTCCTTTTTGAGAAACTCACGCACCTCGGCGCGGAGACCCTCGGCCTCGGGGGGCAGGTCGTTGAGCGCGAAGCGGAAGGTGGCCGGCATGGCCGGGAGTTGACCACAGCGCGCGCGACGGCGCAACCGCGGTGCTATAGTCGCGGGTCACAGGCGGAGGTCGCCATGAAGGTCGGGATCGCGCTCAACATGCTCACGAAGGAAGGCCGCACCGACGCGTCCGTCGTCGGCGAGCACCTGGCGCTCGGCGACCTGGCCGAGCCGCTCGGCTTCGACTCGCTCTGGGCCCTCGAGCACCACTTCACCGGCTACGCGATGTCGCCGGCGCCGACGCAGCTGCTCGCCTACTACGCCGGGCGCACGAAGCGCCTCGTGCTGGGCACCGCGGTGATCGTCCTGCCCTGGCACGATCCCGTCCGCGTCGCCGAGCAGATCGCGCTGCTCGACATCATGTCCGGCGGTCGCTGCCTGTTCGGCTTCGGCCGCGGCGCCGCCAGCGTGGAGTACGCCGGCTTCCGCGTCCCCATGGAAGAGGCGCGCCCACGGTTCGTCGAGGCGGCCAGGGTCGTCGTGAAGGCGCTGACGGACGAGGTCTTCGAGTGGGAGGGCGAGTTCTTCAAGATCCCGAGGATGTCGATCCGGCCGCGCCCGATCTCGCACCCCGAGCGGCGCTTCTACGCCTCGTCGGTCAGTCCGGAGTCCGCGGAGATCATGGCCAAGCTCGGCTTCGGCGTGCTCGTGGTCATGCAGAACGAGTGGCCGAAAGCGGCCCAGGACATCGAGCGCTACCGCGAGATCGCCACCAGCGTGGGCCACACGCCACGCCCGCCGATCATCCTCACCAACATCTCCGTCGCCGAGAGCCGCCAGGAGGCGCAGGAGCGCGCCGTGACGTACCTGTCGCGCAAGTGGGATTCGATCGACGCGCACTATCACTTCTCGGACGGCCACCTGGCGGGCGTGAAGGGCTACGAGTTCTACGGCGGCATGGCGAAGACCTATTCCAAGATGAAGGACCCGGGCTTCCGCAAGAAGGCGACCGACTTCTACGTGAAGATCCAGATCGTCGGCACGCCCGACGACTGCATCCAGCAGGTCGGCGAGCTGCAGCGGCTGACCGGCCTCGATCATCTCGCGACGGAGTTCGGCTTCGGCGGCATGCCGCACGAGCAGGCCGAGCTGAACATGCGTCTCTTCGCCGAGCGCGTGATGCCGGTGCTCCAGCGCGACCGGATGTTCGCGGCGCCGACCCACGGTGCGCCGTCGAGCCCGGCGGACGCCGCGGGGGCGACGGGGATCTTCGCGCCGGCGTGACGGGCGAGACCTACGGGGAGGGACGCGGCATGGCGATGTACTGGAGGGAGATCACGGTCAACTGGGGGGAATCCGACCCGTTCGGGCTCGTCTACTACCCGCGGATCGTCGCCTGGTTCAATGACACGGAGCACGAGCTGTTCCGGATCATCGGCTATCCGATCGAGCAGATGATCAAGAACGACCGCACGACGTTCGTGATGGGCGAGATCCACTTCCGCTTCATCGGCCCCGCCGCCTACGGCGACCGGATCGTGACGACCATCACGCTCGCCGACATCGGCGAGCACACGCTGCACTGGAACTGCAAGGCCAAGAACGCCCTCACCGGGGCGGCGGTCAGCGAGGGCCGGGCCACGCGCGTCTACGCGCGGATCATGGAGGACGGTACGCTCAAGGCCCAGGCCATCCCGTCCGAGATGGTGAACGCGATCCGCGAGCTCGGAGACCTGAAGCACCTCGGCCCGAACAGCGGTCCGAAGAAGGTCGGCGACTCCCGCGTGATGTAGCCTCTCAGCGCCACGCGTCCACCGACTCCGTCTTCTGGTAGTTGCCGCCCATGATGCGCCAGTAGCCGTTCGTCTCGCCGCCCACGACGATCACGTGGATGTCCTCGCGGCGGAACATCGGAATCGCCTCGTCGGGCGCCGCCTTCAGTTTCGACGCCCACGGCTCCTCGCCGAACGTCGCGCGCGGGTAGATGTAGTTCTGGACGAGCTGGTAGTCCCAGTACTCGCTCGCCCGCATGCGCGCGGTGTCGTAGAGCCAGTCGATGAGCGCGTCCTTCTTGGCGAAGCCGCCGCGGTCGACGAACTGCCGCGCGGCGATCGGATCGAGCAGCAGCGCCGGAGGGCCGTGCGGATCCATGCCGCGCAGCAGGTGGCCCACGTGCTCGCGCCAGTGCTTCTCGCGCAGCCCCAGCGTGAACGCCGTGGAGCGCACGCCGGAGAAGACGCTGACGGCGCTGTCCGCGGCGCCGAGCCCGTGCTGGACGTGGAACGGCTCCCACGGGCTGCGCTCCTCGTTCTCCGCGAACGTCACGCTGTTGTACGCGTAGCTGTTGCCCTGGTTGCCCATGTACGAGAGCCCGGGCACGGAGCCGCCCTGCCCGTTCTGCGAGAGCAGCCCGTACGCGCGGCCGATCGTCGCGTTGGCGTGGCTGTACGGTCCCATGGCGCCGGTGCCCGCGTTCATGCCGATCTCCCGGCGGATCGGCCCGTTGACGACGGCCATGCACGCCACCGCGCTCGAGGAGCTGCCGCGCGCGGTGACGCCCGTGGCCGCCAGCGCGAGGATCACGGGAAGATACTCGGGCCGCGCGCCCGCCATCACCGCATTCACCGCGACCTTCTCGACGGTGTACTCCCAGTACTCGCGGAAGTGCGTCGAGCGCATGCGCCCGACGACCTCGCCGGGTTTGCGACGCGTGCCGGCCAGCATCGCGGCCACGCGCTCCTCGGTCGGCAGCACGATCGGCAGGGTGTCGGTCCAGCTCCGCTCGAGGAACAGCCGGTGCAGATTGTCCTCGGTGTCGGGCTCGACCAGCCGCGGCGTGGAGCGATCGTACACGGCCCCCGCCGCACGCGAGCGCGGATGCGTCAGCCCCTCGATGACCTCCTGCATGACCGGACGCCCGCTGATCGGGTCCTTGCCGTCGACGTACGCGCGCAGCTGCGCCGCGCTCTTGCCCATGATCGGCTGCGGCACGAACACCTGCGCGAGATCGGGCATGCCGTTGACGTCGGCCACCGAGCGCACGACCCGGTCGAACTTGTCCGTGTGCATGGCCACGGTGGGCACGCCGTACTTCGCTTCGATCGTCATCGCGTGCGCGGCGACCGCCGGCGCGCACGTGCTTCAGTGGCCGACGCCGAGGATCGCGGCGTGGCCGCGCGCCTTGATCTCCTCCCACGTGGTCGGGTCGTCGACGAGATAGACGCTCGAGATCCGCTTCAGCACCGTTGTCACGCCCGGCATGTGCTCGGCGAACCACGCCTGCATCTGCCCGAGGAAGATGTCGGAGTCGTCGAAGCGGCAGTCGACGAGATACACGGTACGGCCGTTCAGCGTGTCCAGCCGCGGCGCGAGCGCCTTGGCCGCGATCTTCGGCGGATACCCGGTGGGATCGAGAACGGTGATCTTGCTCGCCATGCGCTAGTCTCCCATCACCATGCCGCCGTCGACCTTGATGGCCTGGCCCGTCATGTAGTCGGAGTCGGGCCCGGCGAGGAACGCGACGACGCCGGCCACGTCGTCCGCCGTCTCCGGCCGGCCGAGCGGGATGCCCGCGATGCGCTTCTTCCACGCTTCGCGCGGCGCCCAGCCATGCAGCGCGCCGATCTCGCGGTCGATCTGCTCCCACATCGGCGTGTCCACCGCGCCGGGGCAGACGCAATTCGAGGTGATGCGATCAGGGGCGAGCACCTGCGCGGCGGTGCGCGCGAGGCTGATCACGCCCGCCTTGGACGCGTTGTACGGCGCCAGGAGGGGGCTGCCGCCGCGGTAGGCGGCGATCGACGCGGTATGGATCAGCTTGCCACGCAGCTCCGAGCCCGCCATCGGCGGCTGCGCCTTCATCCGACGCGCCACCGCCTGCATCACGAAGAAGAGCGCCTTCAGATTGACGTTCATCACGCGGTCCCATTCCGCCTCGGTGACGTCCAGCAGCGGCTGCACGCGAATGACGCCGGCGTTGTTGAAGAGCACGTCGAGACGGCCGAAGCGTCGATAGACGTCCTCGACCATGCGTGCGACGTCGGCCGCGCGCGTCACGTCCGCCGGCAGGGCGGCGCCGCCCAGCTCGGCGGCGAGCTTCTCGACGGCGTTGCCGTCGAGGTCGGCGAGCACGACGCGGGCGCCGTCGCGGGCGAGCCGGCGCGCGGACGCCGCGCCGATGCCGCGGGCGGCGCCGGTGATGAGCACGATGCGGCCGTCAAGCTGGGCCATGGACCCTCCTCACGAACCGGCCGATGACCTCGATCGCGCGCTCGGCCTCGTCGAGCATCGGCAGGAACCAGTGCCAGACGTGGATCATCGACGGCCATTCCTCCACGGTGACGTCCACGCCGGCCGCCCTCGCGCGCTCCCCGAGGCCCAGCGCGTCGTCGAGCAGCACCTCGTCGCCGCCGACCTGCACCAGCAGCGGCGGCAGATTGCGGAGGTCGGCGTAGAGCGGGGAGACCAGCGGCGCCTTGCGATCGCCGGCGCCCACGTAGGCCTGCGTCATCCCCTCGATGCCCTCGCGCGTGACGATGGGATCGACGGCCGCCTTGGTGACGTAGCTCGCGGCGCTGTTCGTGAGATCGACCCAGGGCGAGATGCAGACGCCCCCGGCCGGCCGCGGCAGCCCTCCATCGCGCAGCGCGAGCAGCGTCGCCACCGTCAGTCCCCCGCCTGCGGAGTCGCCGGCCACGACGACGCGCCCCGGCGCGATGCCCTGCGCGAGCAGCCACTGGTAGGCGGCGACCGCGTCCCCGAGCGCGGCCGGAAACGGATGCTCCGGAGCGAGCCGGTAGTCGAGCAGCAGCGCGCGCGTTCCGGCGGCGCGCGCGATGGCGGCGGCCAGATGCCGATGCGAGCGCGGCGAGCCGATCACGTAGCCGCCACCGTGCAGGTAGAGGACCACGGCGTCGGTCCGGACCCCGGGCGGCGTCAGCCATTCCGCCGGGCACGCGGGCGCGGCGATCGTCTCGACCTTCACGTCCGGCGGCGTCGGGAAGACGCGCTCGGCGCGCTCGTACTGGGCGCGCCGCTGCGCGGTGGTGAGCGTGTTCGGCGCCGGAAGCTTCGCCAGGTGCTCGCGGACGAGATGAATGCCTTTGTCGCTCACTGGACTACCCTCCGACGAAAGTCGGACGGTCTGGAACCATCGAGAGACGAGAGTGGGGCGAGGCGATCAGCGTTCGGGGAGAGCCACGGTCGCTCGCCGCGCGACGGCCACCATGAGACCCGCTCCCCCG
>WNGJ01002530.1_pt1 | contig 47849 bp, 48 predicted proteins | sample 5400611 | NCBI WGS metagenome assembly WNGJ01 (sample SAMN13153375, study PRJNA577476) | soil metagenome | isolation source: 40 cm soil or saprolite under Garry oak tree replicate 1 | place: USA:California | collected 2016-06-15
GCCCATGGGAACGTTGGCTCGATGACTGTGTTGCCGGCCGGATTGATGTAACCCCAGCGTCCATCCCTCTCGAATCTCGCAAGTCCTTCGGAGAATTCTCCGACAGTGTCAAAACAGAGGGGGATAACAATCTGGCCAGTACGGTCAATGAACCCGCCGCGTCCCTGCTCATAGACTTCGAAGAGAGCATCGGTCTGCGAAGATATGGAGGAGTGGCTGCTGCGCCAGGCTTTCAGGCACTCCATATCCCTCGGAGTACCGGCGGCGATTAGCGTCCCTTCCGGCGAAATCTCACGTCCAGAGCACCCGCCATTGTTTACCCGATAGTCGGCGCACTCGCCTTCACCGAAATCGTCAGGCGTCCACTTCAATAGACCGCGGAACCATTCGTATCGCCAGAGAAGAAGATGGCGGTCCGGAAAGATGAGCCAGTCCGCTCCATCAATCTTCAACAATGCGATCTGTGACTCTTGAGCGTGAACCTTTTCAACGAGATCACCCCGCTCCCGAAGTTGCATGTCTTTAGTGAAGGTCTGCATGGCGTGTTCGCCTAGGGAAAGCCCATGCACATTGAATAGATATGCGTGCCTATCGGGGTGCTTGCGAAGCCAATCCATCAGCCATGTGACGGAGAGCGTGAGGTCCTCATATCGTGATCCTGTTTTGAGGAACTCATCGACTCCTTGGACTTTGCCGCCCTCTGAAAGGAAAATGCCCTCAACCGCCAAGTTAGGAGGAAAGTCGGGCCTTTGCAGAGTGACGTGGAGGTTCGTTTCGTGTGGGCCCTTGGCACGCCATGAAAGGCCAAACTCTGCGTCATGATAAGGGTTGATGTCACTCGCGCTGATGGTGTACCGACTGCGAAACTTCGCGAGCGAATCGCCGGCGTGGTCTTCGGCGCCGATTTGCTTCCATTGCTTGTCAATGCGGTTCATCACGGCGTCAGCTAGATGAGAACCGAGTTCAGGGCCAGCAAGCCTCTCTTTATTTGCGCTCTTTGGAGGAAGGAGTGCCGAAATCGCTCGCGAGATGTCGGCGTTGTAGGTTTCTAAGTTTTTGGATCCGTGGGTTGTCCACGGAAGCATGAATTCGTAGTACGAGTGCGAAGTCAATGCGAGCTGGGAATCATCAGAGAATTTAATCTTGACCTCAGCACTCGGATAGTCGTCAAAGCTCGTGTATGTAAAAAGGCTTGAAAGAGCGCCGCTGATCTTTTCGGAGTCGGTAAATGTTGATTGGAACAACGCCTTTTGGCGTGCGGTAGCATCTCGCATCTTCCATTGATCTTTAACAAGTGCTAATCGGGATTGAAGCCAACTCTTGGTTATCCCCAAGTTGGCGGGATCGGGTTTGGAAATCGGTGGCGCTTCAGCGGCGGATACGAGCGCCTGTACTAGGGCTGGCTTCACCGGTTTGCCGTCACGTTGGAAGCCATCGGGAGTTTCCAGGATCGTTACAGTTAGGTCTTGAGGTGTTCCAAGGCCTCCCCAGTCGGTATGAATTACAATCTCTCGAACCTTCTTATCAGCTTGAGCAGGCAAACTCGCACATAGAACGAGCAAGCTGAGACCGATCCAACGCCCTAGGAGCCCGTCCGAGAATTCATCTTCAGTTTCAGTGAATTCACTTGAAACCAATAGAAGGGTGTGCAAGTTTGTGAGTCATGGCCAAGACTTACAAAACCTACCTTCCTGAACAAGATTTGCTGTTACCGCCAAGCCTTCGTGACTGGTTGCCGGAGAATCATTTGGCTTACTGTGTGTCGGACGTGGTTGATCAGTTGAACCTCTCGGCAATCGAGGGGGTCTATGAAGAGGAAGATCGAGGTCAACCACCGTATCACCCACGCATGATGACCAAGATCCTGGTGTATGGCTATTGCGTGGGAGTGTTTTCCTCTCGCCGGATTCAGAAACGTCTGGAGGAAGACGTGGCTTTCCGAGTATTGGCAGCCGGCAATCAGCCGGATTTCCGGACCATAGCGGATTTTCGGAAACTTCATTTGCAAGCGCTCGAAGAGCTGTTTCAGCAGGTGTTACGCCTGGTGTTAGAGGTGGGCGCGCTGAAGCTGGGACGTGTGGCCTTGGATGGGAGCAAAGTAAAAGCCAACGCGAGCAAGCACAAAGCGATGAGTTATGGACGGATGGAGGAAACCGAGAAGCGGCTGCGGAAGGAAGTGCAAGAGTTGTTGAAGCGAGCGGAGGCCGTGGACGAAGAAGAGGATAAACGTTACGGGCGGGAGCGCCAGGGTGAGGAACTGCCGGAAGAGTTACAGCGACGGGAAACGCGGATAGCGCGGATTCAGGAAGCCAAGAAGGTATTGGAAGAGCGAGCGCGCGAAAAGGCCGCGAGCGAGAATAAAGATCGCCAGGAAGCGAAGCCCGAGGCGAAGGCCCAATACAACTTTACGGATCCGGAGTCCCGCATCATGAAAGGATCGGATGGATTCGTGCAAGGCTACAACACGCAGGTCGCGGTCGAGCCACTTTTCCAATTGGTTGTGGGGCAGGCGGTGACACAAGCCGCCAACGATAAACAGCAGGTGGTGCCGCTGATCGAGGCGATCCAAGAACAATCGGGACAGAGACCGGAAGAAGTTGTGGCGGACAGTGGGTATTGCTCGGAGGAAAATCTGAAGTACCTGGCGAAGAGAAGGATGGCAGGGTTCGTAGCGACGGAAAAACAGAAACACGGTGAGCGGAACGAGTCATGCAAGCGGGGACCCTTACCGAAAGATGCCAGTCGTGTGGAGTGGATGGAGCGTAAGTTGAAGACCAAGGTGGGAGCGGCCGTTTACGCGAGACGAAAATGTATGGTTGAGCCGGTGTTCGGGCAGATCAAGCAGGCCCGCGGATTCCGGCAGTTTCTCTTGCGGGGACTGGAGAAAGTACGAGGCGAGTGGGCGCTGGTTTGTATGACTCACAATCTTCTGAAGTTTCACAAGATATGTTACGGATAAAGCGAGGAAGAAATACTAAAAGACTATCGGAAGCTGGAAAACGATGCTCCAGAACATCCCAATCATAGGAACGGTCCTACCATTAGGCGACGCGCACTATACCGGATAGCCCTATCTGGGCTCGTTCGCGCCAAGGATTGGGCCTCAAAAGTCAATTCTCAGACGCGCTCCTAGCTTGGTCGCAAGTCGCCAGGCGCCCGAAGTTTCCGGCTCGTCCCTCTCCCGAGCCGGTTTCCGAACCCCCTCCATAGATAAATAACGCGTTCGTGTCTGTGTCTCGGCTGTTCTCAGCCTCGTCGCTCTTCGTGTATCTCGACGCCGCTGTAAGTTGATTGAACGAACTTTCAGCCGATCGCATGCAATGTAGGCATTCAAAGAAGGCACTCAAAGTAAGCCCACGATGCTTACGTTGTTTGTTTAAGTTGCGTGACGTATTAAGGCGGGCAATGGGTGAGTGGAAAGCACCACTGAGTCTTCGGGTCCGGCGCGATTTGCGAGCCGGCTTGGAAGAGATTGCTGCTCGCGAACAGCGAGCCCTAGCCAACCTCGGAGAAGTGTTGCTTGAGTGGAGCTTCAAACAACTGCAGTCGGCTGGTTCAACAGAGCAATTACTCAAATATGGAATTCGGCGTCGCGGTCGTCATGCGAAATCGCAGTGAACCTTCTCCAGGGCACATGATCCTTAAATGTATTGTCGAAACCAAAACAAGAAGGGAAGAACATCATGGCTGAACTCAAGTTCGAAATTCACTGCAACGCCAACGACGACGGCCAGCTTCATGTTCGGACGCGTTCACTTTCCATACGGGTCGGGCAGGAAGTCCGAAGGAACGGCACCACAGAACTCTGGGACTCAGTGATCATCCTCTGCGAGGAGACCGAACACGGCACGCTCTCGGCTAAAGTCATCGTCTGTCATCCTGATTGGGAGCAGCACCTTCAGATTGCCCATATTCAGTCGCGCGCCGACGAACCGAATCCTTCCACTCCAGCGTTGGAGCTCGACCTAAAACCGGTCCAGATCTGACCTACAACTCTCCAAATCTCAAGGGACCAAAGTGATCATCGGCGAGCGATTGCGTGCATTGCGCGAATACAAAGCGCTTTCTCAGGTGGACATGGAGAAGCGAACGGGTCTCTTTCGCTACTACATTTCTCGCGTTGAGAACGGGCACACGATCCCGACATTGGAAACGCTTACCAGATTTGCTCGCGCCCTGGAAGTCCCCGTCTTTCATCTGGTCTACGAGGAGGAGGATCCGTATCAACTACCTATTCTTCCCCAAAGCGTTAGGTGGATAGAGAGTTTCACGGGTCTGTCGAAAAACGAGTTGCGTTTTCTGGAGCACTTCAATCTTCTCATCAGCCAGTTACCTGAGCCTGATCGTCAGCTCCTGTTCGGCCTGGCTCGCAGAATGCTCAACCGCGTGACTCGCGCGTCTCAGGCAAGGAACAGGCACAAGCCACAAAAGAAGGCACGGCCGTCGCGGCCAAGTCCTTCAGATAAAACTCCTCGTCGCCTAGACTTAAAGACTAGAAAACGCAGACTCCTGCCAAAAGCAGCGTCACGCCTAAGATAGGTCCTCTCTCCCTGCAAACAGCTCTGCTTGTCATAGCAAGCGGTACTACTCACACCCATCGTTACCGTACTCCTAACAATTCAAACGAAAATCTTGCTCTCAACGAGAACAACTCGAAGTAAGGTTTTTCAACTCGTCTCACGAATTCGATTGTTATAGCAAGCAGATTTCACTCGAAGCAAATGAATCCCACTCCAGCGCGTGCGCTTTTGTGCTTCCATACGGCAACTGGGCCCAAGGGCCTAGTTCTGCCTTAGGAGGCACAAATGTACATTCAAAAACTCAGCAGTTTGGTTCTCGCTGCATTTGCATCAATCGTTCTCGTGGCGCCGTCAGTATCCTCGACGGACCAACCACGGCATGACGGGCAATCTCTGGCCGCTCCTGTCCAGCGTGCAGTTGCGGATGGAGGAGCCCCGGTTCCTCCTGTTCCGCATTTCAAACAACACAAGACGCTTGTCGCAGACGGTGGGGCGCCGGTGCCACCAGTTCCGCACAAGGTATCCCTCAACACGTTTATTGCTGACGGAGGGGCGCCAGTGCCACCAGTTCCGCACAAGGTGTCCCTCAACATGTTTGTTGCTGACGGAGGGGCGCCGGTGCCACCAGTTCCGCACAAAGTATCCCTCAACACATTTGTTGCTGACGGAGGGGCGACGACGTTCGGTGCCGTCTAAACAAATGGTATAGCAAGCAAGAGGAAGGTGCTTTGCACCTTCCTCTCTTTGCCATGCTACTATGCACCCTAGTTAACCATCCAGGTGGCCATGGATACGAACCTCATTTGGTGGAGCGCAATTGCGCTTGAGACTGTCGTCTTTTTCCGCGGCTTGAAGGCAGCGCTCCTGAGAAAATACCCGCTCTTCTATGCATACATAATTTGTGTTTTCCTGATTGAGCTTCTTCGTTTTTCCTGCCATGAATTCGCTCCAAATTTCTATCAGGCATTCTACTGGCATAGCGAGCTCGCTACTATCGTGACGAGCTATGCAGTAATCTTTGAAATTCTTAGAGGATCCCTAAGACACAACCCAGCGGTCATACGCTTGGCCCGAACTCTGGTGTTAGCCGTATTCGTGCTCACTGGTACCTACGTTGCCTCGGACATGCTGCATGGTGGGTTCGAATCCCTGCCTGGTGTCACTGCCGAGCTAGGTCGAGACCTTCGGTACGTGGAAGGAGCACTCTTACTGGTGATGCTATGGTTGTTTGGACGGTACCGAATTTCCTTCGGACGCAATCTATTGGGTTTGGCAATCGGCTATTCGTTATTGGTCGGACTTGATGTGATCAACTTGGCTCTCTTGTTCCTTCCCGGCAACGAATTTTCCATTGGATTGAGAAAATCACTCCCGATAACCTATCTCATCACCCTCAGTATCTGGTGTGCAAGCCTCTGGTCCTCCCAACCCGAGCCCTTGCCACCACCAGAAAGTGCGATCGACCGAGATTACGCGCTTCTCGCGGCCAAGACGAGAGCCGCGCTCGCTCACCTGTCGACGCGTGCCGGAAGGACATTACGACCGTGAGCGGGCTGATTCCAATCGTACTTCTCGGCATATTGATCCTAATCTTCAGTGGTCGCCTGCTCGTCCAGTGGAGCAGAAAAAACCGTGCGCGGCTTGTGACGATTGAGGATTACTCAAACGCTCGCACTGCTCTCGATTCTGTGTTTGCGGAGACGGCGGCCATTAGGAGAATCTTTGCTAACGAAGACATGGAATTCATTTCCCAGGCGGGGACAGATGACGTGCAGCGCTTCTTTCTGAAGGAGCGGAAGAGGCTTGCAATACAATGGGTGCGTATGACTCGGAACCAGGTCGCACATCTCATAGATCTTCACCTCAAATTGGCCAGCTATACTTATGATCCAAATCCAAGGTCCGAGATCAGGCTCACGGTCAACTACCTGTGTTTCATCCTTGCCTCAAGCGGCCTATTGATTTTGCTCTGGTTATTTGGGCCTTTTAAGATGGTCAGGGTTGTCGCTTACACCGTGCGCGCAGCGGAGTATTTCTGCTCAGTGTTCAGTCTTCGACTTGAAAAAATCAACCCTGTTAAGCTGGCCGCGGCACGCGAACCTCGCTCGGTTTAGCGTACTCAGTCTTTCGATGCACGGCCCTAATCTGTCAGATTCTCGGCCTTTCGTGCGGGGAGCTGCTTCTTATCCCAAGCAGACGCCGTTGCAGCCCGTCTTGCATTACATAATGTAGACATCGATGCTGCGGGCCGGGACCCGTAAACCCTTAAGTACTATCGACATTATATGAGCGAGTAACTACAATCCGCGAAGTCAATCGGCGCAGATTGGATCCCCTTCCAGCCAGGCGTGTGGAGGTATATCGCGGACGCGCGAGCAGTATTTTTTCTCTCGGCTTGCCGACACACAGATGGCCCTCGGCGGTTCGGCACCGTGCGACTCAATGAAACGACTTTGCCCGGACACGCACTATTCTTGGGTAAGTTTGGCCAGTTTGAGTCTAGCGACGGCGATGAGCTAGCAGGAACCCATGGACCCTGGAGCACGCCTCAAGGAGGTTCGTACCAGACTTGGGATCACCACGCGTGAAGTTGCCGTTTTCAGTAAAACCATCGCCGATGCCGAAGGAAATGAAGAATTTCTGATATCTAGCCCATGGTTGACGCAGATCGAAAACGAAAAAGCCGCGCTCCCCAGCATCTACAAATTGTTTACGCTCGCGAGTATCTACGCTTTGAGTTACGCCGAGGTTCTCGCACTCTACGGCGTGGACACAAAAAAGGTAAAGAAATATCACGCAGAACTGCCGATTGCGAAAACCCACCTGGCACAATACGATTCGGCGGAAGAAGCACCCGCGTTACTTGAGGTTCCTGTCCGTTTTGACGCAGGGTTGAATCTCGACCAAACGAATTTGCTTTCACGCATGATCGAATCATGGGGCAAAGTTCCCCTCGAATTTGTTCAGCACTTTGACTTGCGGCATCGGCTTTACGGTTTCATTGGCCTTAAGGACTACACGCTCTACCCGCTGATCAGGCCGGGATCCTTCATCGAGATCGATCCAGATGTGAAGAAACCACGACACGGAGTGGCCCGATCTGAATTCGACCGCCCTATTTATTTTGTTGACCTTCGGAACGAGTACGCCTGTGCATGGTGCGAGCTCGTTGAGGATAAGTTGGTTCTCCTCGCCCACCCTCTCTCCCCGGTCAAGACCCGTATTTTTGTATTCCAGAATGAAGCTGAGATTATCGGCCAGGTGACAGGCGTGGCAATGCGGATTGTGTTTTCACTAGCTGAACCGGGCGACGAGATTTCAAAAGGGCCATCGCAATCTTAACGTTTGATATATACAGTGCAGCAGTCAACCGATCACAGCGACACGGCACCGTCAGGCGGTACACTTCAAGGGTCTCCCAGGAATCCACAGTTTGTCGCAGATCATGACGACCTGACCGCATGAAGCGCTCGACCTGGGGAACAAACAATTTCAGCGGGCAAGCCGCGAGGTGATAGAAGAGTTCTTTGTGGCACGCGGCAAGAGCCTCACGCGCGGCAAGTTCAGAAAAGGATCGCGCAAGTCCGTGATGATGGTATTCCCCGGTGCTGTAGTCCCTGACGGAAGCTAAGTAAAGAAGCCTGCCAAAGTCATACCCTATCGGCCCCAAGGTGCGGATTCTCAGGTCTTCTTTGGCAGCCTCTACATCCATTCGTACCAGTTGGCCGGGCATGAGTTTGCATAATACTGAATAATGCGGCGAACGGGGCGAAAAAATGCTTGTGCCTGGCGGTCCATCGTTGGAGATGAGGCGGCGCTTGCTATAGCAATCAGACCGCTGAATGGCCTAAATCGTTTAGTGGTCATGCCAATTACCATTAACTCACCTTTAACTTGCACATAAATTTGTGAAAACCGGAAACCGCAGGAATCGAAGGGCGCCTCCCCAAACTGTGCTTGACACAAATCCTTCCAGGTTGCTAAATGGCAGGCAAATGAATCTGTTAGCCCCGGCAGATTCGTGGTAGCGACAGTAATAAGCTACCACTTGAAGGTCGGCTTTCGAGAATGCTGATTTTTTTTACTTCTTCGTCTGAAAAACGCCGGGAGCTGGACACTTCCATCTGCTTGCTATACCAAGCGAAGCCCGGTGTCGCGTGTCAAGTCAGTAGCTCTCGCGTTGCTCCTCAGCAATACTTTGAGCCCGTCTCTCGCAAAACCCCAGAATTGGTTTGCGCCAAGAAACATGAATTAGCTTGTTGCACTGGGCTTCGTTGGGCCGGAGCCCATCAATGAGCGACGCCGTCAATCTTAACGGCGCTCGACTTCTCGAATGGAGCGAACTTCAAAAGGCCGCCGACAACGATCTCTTACAACAGTTGACCCTTGGAAACGATGATGCGTTTGCGGTCATTGTTGATAGGTATCAGCGGCTCATCTTCAGCGTAGCTTATAAGTTTGTGAAGGACGAAGACGAAGGTTGAGGACGAACATTGCGCTCAGAACAAAAATCGTGGTGAAAGCTGTCTGGAGGATTGAAGGAACTATTGTTGAGCCAAGGTCAGCAACCTGATCAGCATCCTGCTCGATTCTGTAGAGCTTTTCCCCTAACGGGACAGTTTCGTGAAAATCTGCTGAAAGTCGATTGACTTGGTCCAGAAGTTTGAGACGAATCGAGTAAACCAGTTTCTGAACAGTCTGGAAGCTCAGTATGCCGCCTCCAGCGTAGCAGCTCAATTGACAAAGATACACGCCTGCAATGCAAGCAACAGCCACAAGCAACAATCTTGCGTCCGCCTTCGGAAGGACTATATCGATCAGCCATTTAAGAATAAGGGGATCTAGAAGAAAAGTTAAACTGGCGAGGACAATCAACAGAACGCTCAATAGATGCGCTTTCAAAAGCGGCTGGAGTTGAGTGAGAAACCATCTGAGTTGGGGAGTGAGATGCTTCATCATTACGCACGGGTGCTTAAATCAAAGGCAATTGCGCCAACCGAAGAGTCAACTCACCCAGTCGATTGTGTCTGTGAGTTCTTGCTGATGGGGTGATCGCCTCTGCACCGATTTCCTCCTTTCTTTGGCAAATGGCTCCACTAAGAACTTCAGTTCGGCGGTGGTTCCTTGGCGGGAGATTTCGACCATGTCGAGCCAGAAGCCTGTGAATTCACTCAGGGAGAGAGTGCGGACTTCAGAACCGAGCGCAATTTCAACGAGGCCTCGACCACTCTTCAGAGACGAGATCGTCACCTTTAGCCCGTACCTCTTCAGTTCGTGGACGCGCATCATTTGCCACCGCTCAGGCCGCTCGTCCCCTTCGAAAGTCAGCAGGGCTTAAGCGGAACTGCTCCTTAAATCTCCGTGTGAAATGCGGAAGAGACTGGTATCCGAATTCTGCAGCGATCGCCTTTATGGGAATATCGGTAGTTGTTAATCGCTCAGCTGCCATTAATAACCGCTTCTTTTTCGAATACTCCCTCACGCCCAATCCGGTGCAGCGTTTGAAAAGTCGGGCAGCATACGCCCCGGAAATATCCAGCCTCAATTCTCGGCAAGCATGGTCAAGATCCCAACCGATGCTACCGTCGTGGCTGTCGATGAAGTGCAATAGCTTCATAATTCTTCGGTCCAGACTAAGTTGCTCCTTCCGCGGGTGCGGAAATAGGCGGCGGAGAACATCATTGAAAGCACCTTGGTATTGCACTGCAGGTGATTCGTAGACCATAGGTTCCTCCCTTTACAGCAGACACTGTTTCTAGGCATTGAGACATGTAATTGAGCGCCTCTGGAAAAACAGGGCTAGGGAAGTTCGGTTTAGGCTTCATGCAAAACTGCTTCCTCAAATAGATCTTCGGTCATTGCAAATCCTATGGAACAGCTACCGGCAATTTCCCATCCCAGTTGATCAGGAAAGGCAAGTAGGCAAGTTCCTCGCCTTCCTGTGCTTCTCTCATTTGTAGTTTCCGATTGGAATGTTGCGGCACAAGTAGGAGAGCAGAGAAAGGTGAAACCAGTCGCACAAGAATCTCTATCGCGAACACGAGAGGTGGCGATCGCAACATAGCGGATAACACAGAAAGAAACTGAGATCGCCATTTGGGACGCATCTCGACGCAAATCTGGATGCTCCCAAGCCAATGGTTTTGTTTCAGGGGTGGCGACAGCGACGTGCAATGAGTGCACGTGGTAACTCATGTCAATCACTTCCTTAAGACCTTTTTTCGTCGGCTAGGCGCGACCGGCCGCCTTGATCAATCCCTTTTTATCCAGGTCCCGCAGATACTCATCGATGTCCCGAACGAGTTGCTCACGGGGGACAGTGAATTGCGTCCCCAGGGCATTGACGATATGTTCGAAGGTTGTCTCACCGTTTCCAGATTCAATCGCCAGCCAGATTTTTGCTCCCACTGGGTTCAGGCTGTAACACAAGCCTTTTTCGATATCGAGGAGCACACCTCCATCCACGCCGATAGTTGCGCGTGCGTGAGGTGAAACCGCCCAATAGACTCCATTTTTGTTGTCGTCCACTGTGGTCCCCATGTGACATTGGAGTTGAGAACCATTCCGGGTCTGCTGAAATTCAAGTGGCGTGCATCAGGGCACCTCAGACGGACTCATCTTTAAGACTGGCTGGACGGGAAACTTTCCCCCGGATCCCTATTCGGTGGGCAGTTCGCAAGCTTCTACCGAAAGAGAGTAGTGGGGCTTAAAAATCTTTAGTTAGTTGTTTGAGCAATCGCATCAATCTCAGGCGAATTATTCGAGCATCTTCGATGGCAAAGCGGGGACGACATTGTCTTGATTCTTATGGATAATTCGCCGACTTGTCGCTTCACGTGAGTCTCGAAGCTAATCAGAAAAGCTGCTACGAATACCAGGCAGAAAGTACACAGCGCACCAAACACGATTGTTATACGAAGCGGACGAGAATGCGCATCCCGGGATGTCGGCAAAGGCTACGACTCGTCCAAAAATTGTCATGGCGTCATCGTCGGCGGATCATGGCGTCGAATCGCTTGACTGTCAATTTCGATTCGAATTTCAACAAGGATTCCTTTAGATCTCGGAACAGTCACTAGCCCAAGCAGCATCATCCTTCTTTTCGTGCGCAAGCGAGAGATTTCCTTTCGTCGATATCAAGAGAAGGGAGAAGGTCAGAGAAGTGTATCCTGTCGGCGATGTTTGCTAAATGACTTTACCTATATTCTATATAGCTTTTCGATGAAGCCTAGGGCATGCAAGCGTTGTAATTTGTAGCGGAGATCAGCGGCCAGTTGGTTTCGCGGAGAATCGAAATGCGTTTCGAGTACGTCAAGAATATTGTCGAACGCGATCCCCGAAGGACAGGTCTCGATTGTAATCCAGATCCGCGCACCCAGTGCATCCAAGCCGTAACAAAACTCGTCAGCTAGGTCGACCAGGAAGACTCCATCGTCGCTCACACTCGACTGGATGTTCAAGCAAGCCTTCCAACGAACATTCTTGGTGATGCCCACGAAACCACACTTTGAACCCCGCATGAGGGCACCGCAGCGACCCTCGTTCTGAGCTTCAATGCTTGGAGTCCGTCGACTGCTGACCGCCATCGGAGCTGATTCAGTCCTTGTGTATCCATGTGCAGTAGATATAAAAACCCGTATGCTGGGTCTCTCCGCTTTGTACTCGGTTCCGCATGCAACGCGTCTAGAAATTGCTACACAGTTGTTCCAGCAAGCGCGTCTTGGTGGCGATTTCGAATGCATCGATTCGCTTGTTTAAGCAAGCAAACTGGTTTTTGCGCCCTAGCAGCCTTTTAGCATGAAAACTGCTGGTCCGGATAGTGTCGACGGAGCCTGATCGAGGTCCAGCGATCCAGCATACGTGGAGCCCCTGCTCGGGGGGGTCTGTGTTGTCTCTCCTTCTTGGTATGGTCAGTTAAAAATATGTTTGGTTGTAAAAAAGAGTTACGGAAAGGAATCGAGCCGGCGTCGGCGCGTAAGATGAAGTACGAGGACATTCGTCGTATTCTCGTCGACGACTATCTTTCATCAGGCAAGGCGGTCATGGATGGCAAGGAAATCCTGATCTCCGGGCGCCGTGGGGTCCTCAAGCCTCTCGACGACTACTTTGGCGGCATGAACGTTGCCAACGTCACCAACGGATGTGCTGCGCAACTTCTCGTCGAAGCGAATGGAGGTCGGAGTCGCGGGGCCAACAGTGAATCGCAACCTCGCCATGCTTCGCCGGATGTTCAAACTTGCCGAACGCGAAAGCAAGGTCTCGAACGTTCCGTACTTTCCGATGCAGAAAGAATCGGAGCCGCGTGAAGGGTTCTCGGAGCGTCCTAAGTTTGAAAAACTTCGCGCCGAAATGCCTGAGCCTCTACGCGCGACGCTGACTTTCCGCTATGAGACGGGGTGCCGCACCGGAGCTATGGCGAAGGTCGTCTGGCCTTGGTCAACCTAGCCAACCAGGAAATAAGCCTGCCGCCCGGTGTCGTCAAGAATCGCAAGCCGCTGATTGTTCCCCTCTCGAATGAGCTCACGGCCATGCTCAAGAAGAAATTCCGAGGCCACGGCACAGTATTCGCGACGAGGAATTTCCGGCGTGAGTGGATAAAGGCATGTGTTAAGTGTGGACTTGGAGAAAAGACAGGAAAAGCATGGTATCAGTATCGAGGCCTTGTTCCCCATGATTTCCGACGCTCCGCCGTTCGCAACCTCGTCAACTCGGGCGTCGATACGGCCACAGCCATGAAAATTACGGGACATCGCACTCTGCACATCTTCATGCGGTACAATATTATTTCAACGGGCCAACTCCATGAGGCTATGGACAAGGTCACGTCGAAAAAGAAGGCAGCGAAGTGACGCGGAACAACGCAAATATCACGCAAAGTTGGGATGCGACTCCGGTCAATCTGAGCTATCTTCTTTCTTATCAATGAGGGGCCCGTAGCTCAGCGGTTAGAGCAGCGGACTCATAATCCGTTGGTCCTAGGTTCAAATCCTAGCGGGCCCACCAATTTTGTCACCCATGTGTCGGGTCGCTCATCCTGAGGGGCCGTCTCGCCAGCGTTTTCTGCCGCGTGCTAATGCGCAGCGTTCCTGGCCCCGCGCGCTTCTCGCACAACTTCGACCAGTTTTCTCGCCGCTTCAATAATTTCGTCCGGCTTTCCAGCACGAAGCGCCGCCCCACTGACGAGGTCCGCTCCCACACCAAGAGCAAATGCCCCGGCTGCAATGTACGCCGCGGCGTTCGAGAGATTCACTCCGCCCGTGGGGATAAGCTCCACGCCCGGGAAAGGAGCTTTCAGGGCTTTGATATATTTTGCCCCGCCCATATTTTCGCATGGAAAAATCTTGATCACGCGCACGCCTTCCAGAGACGCCATCATCAATTCCGTGGGCGTAAGGGCGCCAGGGATCGCCAATTTTCCGTGGGCTTGCGCGGTCTTAATGACCGGCACGGACAAACCGGGACTGACGAGAAACTCCGCTCCCGCATCCAGGCATTCCGTCGCTTGTTCAGAACGCAATACTGTGCCGGCCCCGGTGAGCACTTTGTCTCCGTACTTGCGGACGACTTCCCGAATCACACTCGGCGCATTCGGAACGGTCATGGTGACTTCGATCACCGGGATTCCGCCCGCGCAGATGGCATCGACCGCTTGCCGCGCCTCCTCGAAGCTGGCGGCCCTCACCACGGGAACGATTCCAATTTCTCCGATCTTTTTCAAGACTTCATCCATGTTCATCGTGTTGTCCGTTGTACCATACGCGAGGAATCAAAATCCTTTAGCGGGCGATTCGCGGCGAATGCCCTTCCATTACTTGCAAAACTTCCTGCAGAGTCGCCATGCTCGTGTCTCCCGGAATGGTCATTGCCAGCGCGCCGTGCGCCGCGCCGCACTCCACGGCCCACTGCGGCTCGTGCTCTGTCAGAAAACCATAAATCAAGCCGGAAGCAAAGGAGTCTCCGCCGCCAACGCGGTCGAGGATTTCCAAATTCTCGCGGCGCGTTGCTTCGTAGAATTTTCCATTGCAATAGGCGACTGCGCCCCAGTCATTCAGCGTCGCCGTGCGAGCATTGCGCAAAGTGGTCGCCACAACAGAGAGGGCAGGGAACTGCTGAATTACTTTTTCCATCATGCGCTTGAAATTGGCGGGATCCAGCTGCGAGTGGCTTTCGTCCGCTCCCTCGACCTTGAAGCCGAGCGCGGCGGTGAAGTCTTCTTCATTGCCGAGCATCACGTCGACAAACGAGGCGAGCGAGCGATTTACTTCCTGCGCTTTCGATTTTCCTCCGATGGATTTCCAGAGCGAGCCGCGATAATTCAAATCGTAAGAAACGATGGTTCCTGCGCGTTTGGCGGCCTCCGTCGCTTCTCGCGCCACTTGCGGAGTTGTTTCCGAGAGCGCGCAAAAAATTCCCCCGGTATGAAACCAGCGCGCGCCTTCCTTGACAAAGATCTTTTCCCAATCGATATCCCCAGGCTTGAGCTGAGAAATCGCGGTGTGCCCGCGATCCGAACATCCGAGCGCAGCGCGCACGCCAAACCCACGCTCGGTGAAATTCAGCCCGTTGCGGACCGCGCGTCCGACGCCGTCGTATTCGACCCAGCGGACATGGCTGAGATCGACGCCGCCCTGAAGCATCAAATCCTCGACCAGGCGTCCCACGGGATTGTCCGCGAGCGCCGTGACGATCGCGGTGTTCATGCCGAAGCAGCGGCGCAGGCCGCGCGCCACGTTGTATTCGCCACCGCCTTCCCAGGCGCGGAATTCGCGCGTAGTGGAAACGCGAGAATCTCCCGGATCGAGGCGCAACATCACTTCGCCCAGGCTGACTAGGTCCCATCGGCAACTTTCTTTCGGCTTGATCTTCATCGCAGTCATGCCTTTTTCCGTGACGCCGATAAAGTTACTTCAGTTGTCAGAGCGCATTCGCCTTGTCGACGATTTGAGATTTCGGATTCAATTTACATTATGACGATCGGAGTTCGAAACGAAGAAAGCATCCTTGGTGCTCGATGCATTGCTCTGCTTGCCGTGGTTTTTCGCAGTCCCACCAAGGCAATCGGCCCCGGGCTCCGTTTGCCAGCGTTTTTCTGACACGCCGACTGATTACGGAATCGCGCTTTAAGAATTGCGCTTCTGAACTAAGTGAGGGCGTGCTTCAGGCGCCTCGCGGTTTTCTGCAATTGGCGCTTCAGAGCGTCGACCTGCTTCGCAATATCATCAAGCTCCTTCCTGGCCAGAGTCCCTGCCTTCGCAACTTTTTGCACTTTGCGATCCGCTTTACCCATGGCCGTCCCAATTTTCACCGCAACTCGCGTGAGCCTGCCCTTTTTTGCCATCGTAGGCCTCCGTTCGAACCGAGCCATCCTATACCCGAACGATTCCCAGAGTCATTAGCAGAACGAAATTCGGCGCCAAGCTTGATTCCGGTGGATGGTCATCGCGGCGCAGAATCCCGTTATTGCCGAGACACACACGCCGTAGGTGCATTGGAAACGAAGAACGAGGCTGGGCATTCAGGCCGGGTCCTAGGCAAGGCCTGCTTTGGAAAGGGGCAATTCCCGGATGCGCTTTCCGGTCGCCGCAAAAATCGCGTTGTACAGCGCGGGCGCAAACGGGGGCAGGCCGGGCTCACCAATTCCCGCCGGTGGCGCTTCGCTTGGAATAATGTAGACGTTCGTTTCGCGCGGCGCATTGTTCATCCGCGCCATCTGGAAGCCATCGAAATTGGATTGATCAATCACGCCGTTGGTCGCGGTGATCTCGCCATAGAAGGAAAGACTCGTCCCCATGACCGCCGCGCCTTCAAACTGTTGGTTCACCATCTCCGGGTTTACGACGGTGCCTGCGTCGAGCGCCGTATCCACGCGGTTGACGCGCACTTTGCCCGCATCGTCCACCTGCGCCTGCACCACGGTCGCGACGTAGGTGAGAAAGCTGCGGTGCATGGCGATCCCCATGCCGATTCCGTTGCCCTGTTTTTGTTTGCCCCAGCCGGACTTCTCCGCCGCCAGCGTTAGCACCTGCCGAAATCGCGCGGTATCGATGGGATACTGTGCGTAATCTCCGCCGTAGTTCGGGAATTCTTTCGGGAGTTCGGCTCTCGGCACGACGCGGTCCGGTCCAAGCAATTGCAGCAAATATTCCACCGGATCTTTTCCGGCCGCGTGCGCCAGTTCGTCCGCAAACGAATGAATTCCGAACGCATGATAGATGTTGGCGACGGACCGGAACCAGCCGATACGCGTATGGGCCGTCGCCGGCCCGTTTTCCGCGCGAAAGCTCGCCAGTGCGAACGGGACATCTGTGAAGCCCAGCCCAAGTTCCCCTGGGTCGGAATAAGTAGCGCTGACGTCAAACGTGGATCCAATCGGCGGAAACACCGTCCTTTGCAACCACGCCGTGGGCTTTCCGTCCGGTCCGAGCGCGGCCTTCATGTACATCGCCGCCACGGAGTGGTACACGTCGAACTTGATGTCGTCTTCCCGGCTCCAGACTACTTTCACCGGCTTGCCGGTTTTTTTCGAGAGCACCGCGGCTTCCACCGCAAAATCCGGAAACGACTTCCGGCCGAATCCACCGCCGAGCAGCGTCACATGAACGGTTACATCTTCCTTCTTCAATCCCAGCGCTTGCGCGATGGCGTCCCGCGCGCCCTGCGGACCCTGCGTCGGGGCCCATACTTCGGCTTTGCCGTCGCGGTACATCGCCAGCGCAGCCGGCGGCTCCATCGAGGCATGCGCCAGCAACGGCGCGTAATATTCCGCCTCGACAATTTTTCCGCCTTTCGCGAAGGCTTCATCCACGTTGCCGTTCTCTCGCACGACCTTGCCCGGCTTGCGCGCCGTTTCCTGTAGCTCCTTCCTGTAGGAATCCGAATTCCAGACGCTGTGCGGACTTTTCTCCCATTCGATCTTGAGCTTTTTCCTTCCCTGCATTGCCGCCCACGTGTTATCCGCAAGCACGGCCATGCCGCCCAGCGCCTGGACTCCAATGGGCGGCTTGAACGCTTCGATGGTTTCCGTCTTCTTCACGCCGGCAACGCTGAGCGCCGCTTTGTCATCCACCGACTTCACACTGCTGCCAAAGACAGGAGGATGCGCCACGCTCGCGTAGAGCATTCCTTCCATGCGCGTATCTTGCCCGTATCCAGCTTTGCCGGTGCACATGTCCTTGAGGTCGTAGCTCACCGTGCCTTTGCCGATGTAGCGCCACTCGCTTCGCGGCTTCAGTTTTAGATCTTCCTTCTTCGGAACGTCCAATTTCGCCGCTGCTGCCGCCAACTCGCCGTAGCCCAGTTTTTTTCCTGAGGCCTTGTGCACCACCGTGTGCAAATTCGTTGAACATTCCATGGGCGGCACATTCCACTGCGCAGCGGCCGCGCGGATCAGCATCAGCCGGGCCGTTGCGCCGGATTCCCGCAACGTGTCGAAGAAACTGCGCACGGAATGCGAGCCGTCGGTATCCTGATCGCCGTACTTTTCATCGCCGGTGGCCTGCACGAGTTTCACCCGCGACCAGTCCGCATCGAGCTCATCCGCCACGATGCGCGGCAGCGCCGTCCGGCTCCCGCTTCCCATTTCCGAGCGATGCGCGATGATGTACGCAGTTCCGTCCGTGTCGATCGCCAGGTACACGTTTGGCCGTAACGCGGCTTTGGTCATGCCATCCGAGGCAGTCGCGTTCGCGGCCGCTCCAAACAACTCTTCCGGCATCAAGCGGACACTTAGCACAAATGCTCCCGCTCCGAGCATGCCTTTGAGGAATCCCCGCCGGCTGCTGAATAACTCGTGGTTGCGGCTGGAAATGTTCTCGATGTGAATCATGCGCCCTCGCTCCGCCACTGGACGAAAACAGATGCAAAACCGTGCAGTGCAATGCACCATCGTACCGCCATTTCATTATCTTGCAAGTCCGGCGGCTGAGAAGCGGGCCGCGCGGATCGCCTGGCAGTTAAGTGATTCCGCGTCTCGAGAAAATGCCGCATTGCGATTTTGCGCCGGACAGTACAATCTGAAACACGGAAGAAGGGCGGGTCATTCGCGAGGCATGCCGCGTTCTCGCTGATTTTCAATTGCGCGGCTGTGACCTCTATACCACGTGCGAGCCCTGTCCGATGTGCCTGGGCGCAATTTACTGGGCGCGTCCGGCGCGAACTTTCTATGCCGCAACCGCGGCCGACGCCGCGGACGCCGGGTTTGACGATGCTTTTATCTATGACGAATTGAAGATCGCGCCGGCGGTACGGCGTATTCCGATGACGCAGCTTCTAAGAGACGATTCGCTAGTTATTTTTTCGGCATGGAAACAGCAGGAAAACAAAACACCCTACTGAAAACAGATTTCCGATTTGCGAGTCTCATGCGTGATTCGAGAGTGTTTACGATTCCGGCCAGGCGCCCAGCGCGCGCCGCAAATCGACTAACTGACCCAAGTGATAGGCGTTGTGATCGGCCAGCAGCAGCGCTTCGCGGAGAATCGTCTGGCCATCTCCATGGGGCATCGCAGCGTACAAATCGGTTTTTGGGCTTTTCACCAGCTTGACCATTTCCTGGAGGTCTCGCTGAAAATCCTGCACGCTCTTTTCCCACGCAGCTTCATCCGGCGGCACGGGAGTTCTCGGCCAGTAGCCCTCCGGAAATCCCGGCGAAAGGTGCTTTGCGCTGCGGCTGAATTCCAAGATGTCCCATTGCGCGATTCGAGCGTGCTCCAGCAATTGCCATCCCGTATGCGGCAAGCCTTCAACGAAGGTTCCTCGTTTGGCCTCGGGGAAGCCCTCGATGGCATCCATGAAGTGGACGTGCGCATGGCCACCCTTCAATAAAGCAACGAGGTGCTCGCGCAAAACGTGATCGTGATTTCCGCCATTGCTTTTCTTCTTGGCGATTTTTTTTGGTTTTTTCTTCACTAGCGGTTCCTATTTTTCCGAAAGAAGCAGTTGCTGCGGCGAGTCCGGAATCGAATGCTGCGTCGTTTTCCTGAACCCAGCATTCGCGAACATTTTCTCATATTGCGAGAAGGTGTAGGCATCGCCCGAGTCCGTTGCGGCCAGCATGATGAGGCTGAAAGCCGCGGCCGTCGGCGGAGTGACGCCATCTTCATTGGGGACAAACTCAAGTGTGATGGCCTTTCCGCCGTGATTTAGCGCCGCATGAACACGGCGCATCAGCTTCTCGCAAGTCGCCACGTCGAAGTGGTGAAAGATGTTGGTCAGCAGCACGATATCGTAGCCTTCGCCGAGGTCTGCTTCAAACGCGCTTCCAGGCCGGAAGGCGACGCGATCAGCTACGCCCGCGGCCGCCGAATTCTCCCTTGCTACTGCCAGGACCGGAGCCCAGTCAACAGCGGTGATGTGCGCGTTCGGATTCTGGCTGGCAATGGTGATGCCAAACATCCCGTGTCCTGCGGCGATGTCCAGCACTTTGCATGGTTTTCCTTCCTTCGCGCGAGCAAGCTCCGCGATAAACCCGGCAGACACGATCGTCAGAGGCGCCATGGTTCTAGCGAAGGTCACCCAGAGTTCGTCGTTTGGTTTGGTATTGTCGCCTTGTGCGACCGAGGTGCCGCCTTTTCTTACAGATTCCGTCAGTGCGTCGAAGTTTCTCTTGGCCGGGGCGCTGACAAGAAAATCCGCCAAAGTTCCCATGTATGCCAGCGAATGCCGGTTGAGAAAAATGGCAGACTCCTGCGAAAGGGCGTAGCGGCCGTTGTTCTTGGACAGAAACTCATGGCTGGTCAGGTAGTCGCAGAGGATGCGCACGCCGCGCTTCGCCGCGCCGGTCTTCGCCGCCAGCAAAGCTGCTGTGTTCGCGCCGTCCGCGATGGCCGTGAAGATATCCAATTCGATCGCGGTTTTCAGCGCGGCGCTCTGTTGGAAAGCGTTGAGGGCATTGAAAATGCGCTCCGGACTAAGCCGGCTTGTTACCGTAGGCGTGGCCATGGATGAACTCTCCTGTCGCGTGCGCTCAGAGGTCACAAATTATATACGCGGATTCGCTCAAAACGCATTTTTCTGAAGGCAAACTAATTGCCGGAAAGCGGTCCCCGCTGGCATACTCTCTTCTCCCCGCAACAATCAAGAGGGCGACCGATGCAACGCGAATATCACCGCTGGTACTCTCACCGGCTTGGCATGGAGCTGGGCGTCGTCGTCCACGGGCATTGGGGCCCGCCTGTGCTTGGTTTTCCGACCAGCGCCGGCGACGAGAGCGAGCTTGAGGGCCAGAGCATGATCGGCGCGCTCGCGGATTTCATCGACGCCGGAAGAATCAAATTCTTTAGCGTGAATTCGATCAATGGGCACAGCTTTTACAACAAGGGAGCGCACCCGTTTCACCGCAGCTACGTCCAGGCGGTTTTCGATTCTTACTTGCGCGAAGAGGTCGTGCCTTTTATTTGGAACAATTGCCAGACGCAGGGCATTGCGATCACGACGATGGGCGCTTCCTTTGGCGCGTACCACGCCGCGAACAGCCTCTTCAAGCACCCGGACGTCATCAAGCGCTGCTTCGCGATGTCCGGCGTCTACGACCTGCGGAACTTCATGGACGGCATGTACGACGACAATTTTTATTTCAACAATCCCGTCGATTACCTGTCGAACGCCAGCGATCCCTGGTTCTATCAGCAGATCGCAAGTTGCGACATTCACCTCAGCACCGGCACGGGGCCGTGGGAGAACAGCGGTCCTACCTACCGACTCTCCGAAGTTCTCTCCGGCAAGGGCATCCGCCATTCGCTGGACAACTGGGGCCCGCAAGGCGGCCATGATTGGCCGTACTGGAAACACCAGATGCGCGAATATATCTCTCAGCTTTTCTGAACCCGATTTAGCGTGGAATTGGAGAGAAGATATTCAGGCGAGGCCGAGGTGCGCGAGCTGGTATTGACCTTTTTCGATGACTTGGTCGTCGTCGATCCAAACGTCGCACTTGCGGGTAAGCACGTCGACGTGTGTCTTCGATTTCCAATCGGCGTGGGTCTGGCTGCCGTAGGGATCTCCGAACGCGATGTGTACCCCGGGAAATTTTTCGTCCTGAAGCAGAACGCCGATCATCTCGGAGAGTCCAAGATTGGTGCCGAAAGCGAGTTCGCCGACGCGGTCGCTGTTTTCATCCGTGTGGCAATAATCCCAGAATTCCTGCTCCAAATCCTTGCGGGCGCAGTTGACGTCCAGGAGCCGCGCGCCTTTGATCTCCAGTGTGAGCGGCGTGGACTGCAGATCACCGTATTTTCCGTTGAAGTGATCGCCGGCGGTGGCGTCGCACACGAAAGTGCCGTCCACCGTTGCGGGTGTGGTGAAAACTTCGCCGGCCGGAAGATTCGACCAATAGCGCGGGCTGATGAGCCCGCTGGTCTTTACCCAGTCGAGCCCGCGGTCGAAATGCGCGGCGATTTTTGTGCCGGCTTCGGTTCTTACAGTGAGCGTTTCGGCGCGCAGCATGCGTTCACGCAGGCTGTCGCTCAGACGGTCCACCAACTTGTAATCCGCGCGCATGCCCTGCTGCATGATCTGCGGCGTGACGCCGACCATGTGCGCGTAACGAATCTGCCTCCGCTCGACTACTTTCACGATGGCCATGCGTGCGCCCAGTTCTCCGGGCTGAGGGGTCATGCACATCACGCCGACATCCGCGGTTTCCAAAGCATCCAGTATTGCTGCGGGCGCGGAGCTCATCGGCCGCGGACCAAAATCTTCCAGCAGCAGTCCCGTGTAAAGCGCGCGTCGGTCGTCCAGGGCGGCGGCGATACTGGCAGCGACGGCGCGGCTGGCTTCATCTGCAATCAGGGCCACATGTTCGCCGGGACGCACACCGAGACACGTTTCCACGGCGTTTCGCGCGCCCGGCATCAAGTCGGTCTGTGGTGAACCAAAGTGCATGTCAATAATTCTACTTGAATCTGCCGGATTTTCTATCTCAGGTAGATTACTGAGGTCTCTTTTTCTAAACTGTTCGACTGGCCGGTCAAAAAAACCTGCCACGAAGGACAAACTTGGCGAATGAGCGGCCTCCCGCACAGAGATTCGACTGGGCTAGTAGGCCGGTGAGCTTCGCGGAAAAACGCGAAACGCCGGGACCTGTCCGCCACCGCTGGTTACATTGGCGAGGCCAGTGGCGCTGAGGCGCGTGAGAAAGCCGCAGAGTTTTCCGCGGAACAAGTACGGAGCGAAATCCACCAGCATGTCGCGGTAATCGACTTTGCCGACATCCGCGATGTATGGAAAAACTTCGCGCCGGATGGGGATGCGCTCCTGGACGATCCACGCACCGTTCTTCGCTAAAAGAGCGTTCTCGATCGCTACGTCCCAGGCTGCTTCACTAGTTTCCCAGCCGAGAGTCACACCAGAACCGCCGTATTCATCGCTGGGCTTCAGCACCAGGTTCTCGCGCTCTTTACGGATAAAAGCGAGCAAATCAATGTGCTGGCCGTAGTGAGCCGTCCCGACATCCGCAACAACACGTGTCCAGGGAATATGCTTTTCGATCAGTTCGCGCTCGCCGTGGGAGAAGAGTGCGCCGTTTTGCTCGTCGGTCAGCACAGCGAAAAACGCTTTCACGTGCGGAATCTTGCAGCGGAAGTTATTGGCCACGCACACGGCATTCGCCGAGTAGGCTTTGACCAGCGCGGAGCACTCGACAGGTTTGGCCACAATGTCGTTGATGAGCACGCGGCGGTAGACGAGATCGATCTTCTTTTCTTGGGAGACGAGGGACTTGCCGTCCCACTCGAGCTCGCGGGGATCGGCGATTAGCGTCGGGATGCCCATTCTCTCGAAGCGTTCTTTGAGGATTTCAAACTCGCTGAAGGTTGGAACGTCTTCCCAGTCCACAATCGCAATCTGCGGCTTCGTGGAAGATCCCCCCCAATCCCTGTAGCTCATCACCAGTGCATCGAGGAGCTTGGCGCTTAGAGAATAACTGTGGACTTCATACGTCTGTACAAATTTGCCCATTACTGGGAGTTCTCGGAAAATCTCCGCAAGCGTTTCCGAGTAGCCCGCGCCCGCCGGCGATTCGCCGTTGTATTCCGCAAACTTCAACGAGTCTGGGAGTAGAAACGCATCCAGCCGCGACGCCGTGCTCGCCGGTCCGTACCCCGTGGGAATCCGGGCGAGACGCTCCTCTTCCTCGCGCAAATGCAATTGCGCAAAAAGATGTCTGTCGTCGAGAGCGGCGCTCGCGATACGCTCGCCAAGGTCGGCGATCGTTTCCGCGACGGTTCTCACGCGTATTTCGTCTTCGGGAGAAAGAAAAAACGGGCGTAGGAAAGGGCAATGAACTCGGTCGCCAAACGTAAGCCGGGCCTTGCGCATGCGCTTGAACAGCTCTTCGGGCAGCGCGGGCACACGCAGAAGCGTGGCTTTCAAAATGGCGTGCCATTCTTCTACTGGGGACGGCGACGAAGGCGATGGTGTTGGCGCGCTGGTCATTTCGCTACGGTTCTCATTACGATCTCTGCGCGGCCCCGGCAGCTGGAGCGGCAACGCTTTTCTGTCCGGCGGCGGCGCTCTTTGGCGCTCCGGTAAATCCTGCAGCTGCGCCAATGCCGAGCATCTCTTCCCACCGCGGCCACGGGTTCGAAGCCTTGCCGTTCAGCGCGCGGTCAATCACCAGCCGCGCCATTTTTTCCACCACGTGCTCGAAATAAAATTCCGTGATGCGGTCGCGCTCGAAATCCGGCGCCGGATTCAGGAAGTCGATGGCGTACGGCACACCATCTTTAACGGCGAACTCGATGGTGTTCATCTCGTAGCCCAGCGCCTGGTTGATGGTCTGCGCATCTTTCACAATGCGCGCGCCGAGCTCCGGCGTCAGGTATTGATGATCCACAAGATATTTGCGTTCCTTGGGATCGTAGTGAACGGGCACAATGTCCGTCTTGCCGAAGGTGAAGCATCGCACGTACTGATTGAAATCGATGAATTCCTGGAGCGTCATGCAGTAAGGCGAGGTCTTGTCGTAGGCGGCGAGCAGTTCCTCCTTGTTGTGCACTTTGTAGACGTGCTTCCAGCCGCCGCCCGAAAAAGGCTTCAAGATGGCGGGGCGGCCAACGTAATTGAGCAGCCCATCCCAGTCCACCGGATATTCCAGGTTGTGGAGCGATTCCGCGGTGATATCCACGTCGCTGGGATAGCCCTTCTGCGGGAGCAGCACTGTCTTGGGAATCGCGATGCCGAGTTTTGCGGCCACCGAATAATTGAAATACTTGTCGTCGGTGGTCCACCAGAATGGATTGTTGATGACGTACGTTCCCTGAAGAACGGCGTGCTTCAAGTACCCGCGGTAATACTCGACTTCATGAGAGATGCGGTCGACGATGACGCTATATCGCGCAGGCTCGCCCATGCGCGTGCCGCCCAGCTTCACAAATTCAGCAGTCACGCCATCCTTGGCTCCGAGCTTCTTCACGCGCTCGATAAAAGCCGGAGGAAAACTGTATTCCCGCCCGCAGAGTAGGCCAACGGTTTTCATGTTCGTGCTCCTGTAGGGTCTCGCGGAACTGCCTCGTTTGCGATGCCGTCAATTTACGGCGTGTGCTGAAGAAGTGCGCGGCTCGGTGACGCCTCCGCGCGTTTCGGCAACCAGATGCCGCACCACTGCTTTCAAGTCGCCGGTTTCCCGAAAGATGCGCAACTGCCGGTCCGCGCTGGTGCCTTCGCTCATGATGGTGTGCACGTATTCGACGGCGCTGCGGCTGCCCAGATCATCGACGACGTCATCGACCAATTCCAGCAACTCAGGAATCAACTGGCGCATGGGCACTTCGGCTTCCTTGCCGAAGTCGATCAGTTTCCCATCGATGCCGTAGCGCGCCGCGCGCCATTTGTTCTCTTCGATGAGCGCGCGCCGGTACAGGCGCCAGCTCACATTCCCTTGGTACAGGCGATGGAGCTTTACGATGATCGCTTGCGCGAGCGCGGCAATGGCTACGGCCTCCTCGACTCTTGTAGAAACGTCGAACATCCGGAATTCCAGCGTCCCGAACATGGGGTGCGGGCGCACGTCCCACCAGATTTTCTTGCCGTTGTCGATGCAATTCAGCTTTACGAGGAGGTTCACGAAATTTTCGTACGCGCTCCACGATTCGAATTGCTCCGGCACGCCGGTCCGTGGAAACCTGCGAAACACCGTGGTGCGGAAAGATTTCAAGCCCGTGTTTCTTCCCATCCAGAACGGCGAACTCGTGGAAAGCGCCAAAAGGTGCGGCAGGAAATAGCGCACCCCGTTCATCATGTCGATGGTGGTCTGTTTGTCCGGCATGGCCACGTGGACGTGCATGCCAAAAATGAGCAGCGATCGCGCAAGTTGGCCCATCTCTTCGACGATGTGCTGATAGCGTTCGCCCGGAGAGATGACCTGGTCGATCCAGCTTGAGAAGGGGTGCGTGCCTGCGGCCGCGACTTGCAGTCCCGCGCGTTCGGCGGCCGCGACGAGTTCGCCGCGCGTGCGGTGCATTTCAATGCGCAGCTCGCTGACGTTCTCGCAGATGCGCGTGCCCGTCTCGACGATGGACTGATGCAGCTCGTGTTTGACCTGCTCGGCAATATCCGGGGAAGCCGCGGAAACGAGCTGGCTGACGTGTGAACGCAGCTCGCACGTCGCTGGATCAATGATCTGGAACTCTTCCTCGACGCCAATGGTGAAGCGATGAGCCATGGAGTGGCCCTCTGGACAACTTGTTCCTGTTGGGGACTTCGAGCTTTGTATCATACCGCGACGCGGCACAAAATACACCAATGCCGCGTATCTGCAGGACCACGATTTGTTTCAAACGAGAGAGGGCAGACAGGAATGTCTGTCCCACCGGAGACTTGTTGGGCTGGACCGTTCCCTACTTGACCCTTGGCCTGAAATGCCCTGTGATCTACGCCGCACCCATAGCCCTGCGCTGCTGGAAGCATTCCCGGCAAAACACCGGCCGCCCCTGTGTGGGGCGGAAGGGAACGGTAGTCTCCTTCCCGCATTGCGAGCAATTGGTCTTCGTTTCCGAGCGCATCGGCGAGGCGTGACCGCCTCCACCACCGCCCTCGGCTCGTTTGGCCTTGCAGGCTTTGCAACGCTTGGGTTCGTTTTTGAAGCCCTTATCCGCGAAAAACATCTGTTCGCCGGCGGTAAAAACGAACTCTGCGCCGCATTCCGAACACTTCAGCACCTTGTCGTGGTATTCCATGAGCCGCTCTCCCCTGGTCCCGTGGCGGGCAGGGGATTGGGCGGACTCTGTACCTTATAGCCTAGATGCTTGAGGAGACCAGTATCCGGGGGACGCCGGGCGCGGATCCCTTGGGCTGCGGGCACGAAGCTGTGACAACTTCCCAAACACTCTGCCTTACGGGGGCCTGATTCTCGGAAGTGCGGCGCCGAGCCGCGACGAAAACGGAAGGGCGACCCCGACCGGGTCGGGGCCGCCCCACAACTAATCCGCTTCCCGCCGCTGCTTCTTGCGCAGTCGCTTCCGCGAAAGCGCTTCTTTTGCCCGGCGTTTCTCGCCGGGTTTCATGTAGAAGCTGTGCTTCTTGATTTCCTTGATGATGTCTTCTTGCTGCACCTTGCGCTTAAAACGCCGCAGGGCATTCTCCAGGGATTCACTCTCTTGGATGATGACTTCAGCCACTTTTTTAAATTCACCCCCAAGCCGGTTCGGATTGGTATCTTGCGGCGCCTCTCGCCCGCCAGACTACGGCAAGCTATGTTCTGCTGCGGGCACCGCCCCTGGTACTTATTATCGCATGTATTGTCCGGTTTGCGCGCGCACGCTGATGAGTAGATGGCATCTTCTAATCAATTCCACCCATATAAGTCAAGGAATCTTTGCGTTTTCGGGGCGGCATACGGGTACTGAGCCTCCCTCATAACCATCCGGGTACCCTATTGACGCAGGCATAACCCACAGACATTTCGCTGAATTGGCATCGGGATGCTCTTTCATCGGCCCTCTTCCCTCAGGGCCGATGCGCAGCGGTTTCCAGGCGACTTCCCTTGTGTTTTTCCCTGCTTCTATTGTTAGATTGTGCCGCTTCGCTAAGCCGCGTCCGGGGGCAGGCAATGTCCGATATGCGGGATGCCATCGTCGTACTCCTTGCCGGAGGCCAAGGCGAGCGCCTTTGGCCGCTCACTCGCGACCGCGCCAAGCCCGCCGTGCCTTTCGGCGCACTCTACCGCATCATTGACATCACGCTCTCGAACTGCATCAACTCGAATCTCCGCCGCGTATTCATCCTCACTCAGTACAAAGCGCTCAGCCTGAACCGCCACATTCGCGCGGGCTGGTCGCCTCTCGCCGGCCTCGGCGATTACATCGAAGTCCTTCCGCCACAGATGCGCGTCTCCCAGCAGTGGTATCAAGGCACCGCCGACGCCGTGTACCAGAACATTTATTCCATCGGCAGCGAGCGCTCCAAGTTTGTTTTCATTCTCTCCGGCGATCACATCTACAAGATGAATTACGCCAAGATGCTCGAGCAGCATATAGACTCCGGCGCCGATGTCACTGTGGGCATCATCCAGATTCCCGTGCAGCAAGCCGCCAAACAGTTCGGCGTGATTGAAGTCGACAAGGATTGGCGCATCATCGGCTTCGAGGAAAAGCCTGCCGTGCCGAAAGAGTCTCCACATCACGCCGGACACTGCAATGCCTCCATGGGCATCTACATCTTCAACACTCAGCTTATGATTCCCATTCTCCTCGCCGATTCCGAGGATCCCAAATCGCACCACGATTTCGGGAAGGACATTCTCCCGCGCATCATTTCGAAGCACCGCGTCTTCGCCTACAACTTCGTCGACGAAAACAGCAAGGATGCTTTGTATTGGCGCGACGTGGGCACCATCGATGCCTACTACGAGGCCAACATGGATTTGGTCAGCGTGTCACCGGTCTTCAACCTGTATGACAGTGCCTGGCCACTGCGCACCTGGCAGCATCAGTATCCGCCCGCAAAGTTTGTCTTTGCCGACCCGGAGCGCATGGGGCTGGCTCTCGATTCCATCGTTGCCGGCGGCTCGGTGATCTCCGGCGGCCGCGTGCAGACGTCCGTGATCGGCAACGACGTCCGCGTCAACAGCTACTCGGAAATCTCGCAATCTATCATCTACAATCACGTGAATATTGGCCGCCACTCGCGCATTCGGCGCGCTATCATCGACCGTCACGTCAGCCTTCCTGAACGCACCGAGATTGGCTACGACCTCGAAGCCGACCGCCGCCGGTACCACGTCACTGATTCTGGCATCGTCGTGGTCGTCCGCCAGGAATCCCTTATCGAAGAGCCGGAATCCACCTAGCGGAAACTGACGCGCGCCTTTCCGGGTCTCCCATCTCTCTGATTCGCCTCCCCATTACCTCATCGATTATGTGCTTGACACATTCCACCCTTTAGCTTAAACAAGTTGGCAACTCTCCCCAGAAAGCCGAAGTCCCTTCCATGACTGACAATACTTCTAAGCTTCTCAATCCTCCGGTGAACCGTGCTGCCTATTCCGACCGTTCCGCTTGGATCATGGCTCGCTGCTCCCAGCTCGCCTATGTCCAATTTGAAAAGGGGGAGGAGCAGAAACTCCGCGACTCGCTCGACGAACTCCGCCTCCGCCTCTCGACCACCTTCAACCACGAGGGAACGCAAGCCTTTCTTGCCTGCAACGACCGGTACGCGGTCCTGGCTTTCCGCGGTACGGAAAAGGACATGAACGACATTCTCGCTGACATCAACATTCGCTTCTATCGGGATAAAACCGGCTCCAGGATCTCCACCGGATTCCGTCAGGCTTATGACCTGGTCGAGAAGCAAGTGATTGATGCTATCTCTACGATCGGGCAGGATTTGCCTCTCTATATCACCGGCCACAGTCTCGGCGGTGCGCTAGCCGCCATCGCGTGCGCCCGTCTTCGTCCCTCTGACCGTATCGCTGCCTGCTACACCTTCGGATGTCCGCGCGTCGGCGACACGGAATTTGCCGAGCAGCTTTGGAGAGTCCCCGTCTACCGCCTGGTACACGCCTCGGACATCGTGCCTCGCGTGCCTTTCCCCTTTGGCTATCGCCACGCCGGCGACCTGCGCTACATCAAAAGCTCTGGCACGCTGATCGAAAGCCCCAATTCGCTTGGGACCTCCCTGGCCTTTGCGTATACGTTCGTAACGCGAGGGAAGAAAGTCTTCGAGTATCACCGGATTGCCGGTTACGCCGACAATCTCCAGGACTGGGCCCTCACGCGTCTCAAACTCGAGAAAGATTCGACGCTTTCGGAACGACCAGCTCCGACCAAGACCCTTGAGCCCCCTCCCGGCGCCACCCACTAAATTTGCCATCGATGGTGTCGTCCCGGCTCGCCCCTCGGTTGAGCGTATCCGCCCTCTGCTACAATCTCCTATTCACGCTGATTCAGGAGATTGCACTGACATGTCAACGAGGATCGCTGAGGTTCACGCTCGCCAGGTCATCGATTCGCGCGGCAATCCCACTGTCGAAGCCGACGTCCTCCTCGATGGCGGAGCGCTGGGCCGCGCCGCCGTCCCTTCCGGCGCCTCCACAGGGGAACACGAAGCTCTCGAACTCCGCGACGGCGACAAATCGAAATATCTCGGGAAAGGCGTGCTCAAGGCCGTTGCCAACGCCAACGGCGAAATCGCCAAATCCATCGCCGGTCTCGACGCCGCCGACCAGCGCGCCGTCGACCACAAAATGATTTCCCTCGACGGCACTTCCACCAAGTCCCGCCTCGGCGCCAACGCCATCCTCGCCGTCTCCATGGCCGCCGCGCGCGCTGCTGGCATTGCCCTCAAGCAGCCCCTCTACAAATACCTTTCGCGCTATTCCACGGATTCGTCCGCGAATCTCCTCCCCTGCCCGATGATGAACATCCTCAACGGCGGCGCACATGCCGACAGTTCCGTGGACTTTCAGGAATTCATGGTCATGCCCGTCGGCGCTCCGAACTTTTCCGAAGGCCTCCGCTGGGGCGTCGAAATCTTTCACGCTCTCAAGAGCGCGCTGAAGAAGCACGGCTACTCCACCGCCGTCGGTGACGAAGGCGGCTTCGCTCCCAGTTGCAAATCCAACGAAGAAGCAATTCAGATCGTCCTCGAAGCTATCGCTGCTGCCGGGTACAAGCCCGGCGAACAAGTGAGCATCGCGCTAGACCCCGCCTCCAGCGAGTTCTACGACAAGGCCAGCGGCAATTATGTTTTCAAGAAGTCAGACAAATCTGCGCACACTTCCGCGCAAATGGCGGCCTATTGGACCACCTGGGCGGAAAAATATCCCATCGTATCTATTGAGGACGGCATGGCGGAAGACGATTGGGCCGGGTGGAAATCCCTGACGCAAAGCATCGGCAGCAAAACTTCGAATAAAAAAATCCAACTTGTCGGTGACGATTTGTTCGTCACTAACACCACGCGCCTCTCGCGCGGCATCAACGAAGGCATTGCCAACGCTATTCTCATCAAGCTCAATCAAATCGGAACGGTCACAGAAACCATCGACGCCATCGAGCTCGCTCGCAAAGCCGGCTACAACTCCATCATTTCTCACCGCTCGGGAGAAACGGAAGACACCTTCATCGCCGATTTGGCTGTCGCCACCGCTGCCGGCCAGATCAAGACCGGCTCCGCCAGCCGCACCGACCGCATCGCCAAATACAACCAACTTCTCCGCATTGAGGAAGAACTTGGATCCGCCGCCCGCTTCAATGGCAAGGCCGCCCTTTGTCAAAATAGGCCTTGATTCTTGACCGTACGGCGCTTCGGTGCAGATGGTTCTCGATAATCCAGCTCTCCCATGCTCGATTACGAGCGGCTTCAATCTTGGTCGAGTACTATTGACACCACTCGAGGGCCTTCCTAGCATGCATGACAGCTCCCGCCCGGCATCCGCACGTTTCCATTAGGAGTTCACTATGGCAAGAGTCCTTTACTGTAATGATCTCGTTCCCGGTTGCACGTTTGAGGCCCGCGGCGACTCCGACGAAGAAATTCTCGCCGAATTCGCGGACCACATCTCGACAGCACATGGAATGGCTCATATTTCGGATGGGGTGTTGGCGATGGTCGTAAGAGCGATTCACGAGGAAGTCCGCGTCCGCGCGGCTGGCGCATAACCTTTCCTCATTATAGAAAAGATGCCGCAGCCCTTGTGGCCCCTCGACACTCTTTATTCACGATTGATGTGAACAGCTATTGCGAACCGGCCCCGAAATAGCGGTAACGCCCCGTGATCTTCCAATGGAAAAGAACATCTTCGATCTTTGGCCCACGCCCGATGTTGTGCTCAATCATGTAGCGCCCGCTAGCACGCGATCTTTGATCCACGACAATTCCGATATGCGGCACATTACCGCCCAGGTCCCAGGTGACCAGCTCGCCCGGCGTGTAGTCCTCCGCGCGCTGCGTGATCGCCAGCGCTTCTCCCTTGCGGCTGAAAAACACCATCAGGTTCGGTACGCGCCGGTGATCGATATTCGTATCCGTATGTGACGACCACCACCGCCATTTCCGCGGGTACGCTGAAAAATTCCGCTCCATGTCTTCATGCACTTCTTTTTGCAGATCGACGCCCAGCGCCCGGTAGGCTCTAATAATCTCATCCGTGCACACACCCGTGTCCGCGGGCACATCCCCGCCTGGGTAAGGAATCCGCACATATGCCGGATCGTAGCGCACCTCGTGATGCGTCCTTTCCACGGCCGCGGCTACTAGCTTCGTCAAAAACTCCTGCCGCGAGGATGATCCCTTCGGCCGGGTCTGTGCCCACGCTAGCGTCGAAACGAAAACGAGCGCAACCGCGAGCGCTTTCTTGCTAACAAGGGGAGTCCGCATGGTTGGGATTCTACCAGCCGAAATGCCGATATGTTCAATATCGAAGGATCCGCAGGGCAAATTGGAGAGCATTACAGTAACTTCTTGATAGCTTTGGAGAGCGATGGGTGGTACACCGGTCCAACAATGCGTTTCACCTGCCGGCCATCGCCCGAAATAAGGAAACTCGTTGGATACTCTTCTTTGATGCCAAATTTCTCGGCCATATCTTGCGTTCCAAGATAGACCGGGTAATTCATCGCTCTCGAGGCGCCCTGGACTTCAAAGCGCCGCGTTTCCACAAAAGGCTTTACGGTCTCTGCACCTTCGTCGTCCATCGCCATGCCAATCACCGTGAATCCTTTTGTCCCATACTTTTGCCCCTGTACTCTTCCAGCTTGGACCAGTTCTCGCCGTAATCCCGGAAAACTGCGCGGGGCGCAGGCAGATCGATGTCCACTTCGCTACACATCTTCTCGCCCGATTCCTCGGACGGCCACCCCAGCGAATCGCGTTTCACCCAGGCCGCACCCAGCAATAGGGCCGCCGCCAAAAGTATGAGTAAACCCTTCAAGTTGCTTGCTCCAATTCTGTCTTCTCGATCATGAATGCGAGAACTTCACGACCAATCACATCCAGTTTATCGGGGAAGAAATCCTTTCCGCGGCTCGCACGTACAGGTGTGTCGAATGAATCCCCAGACCGTTCGCGGAGCCCCGCGAAGCGTGGCTGATTGACTGGCCACTGAAAAAGTGAGGAATTTTACGAAGGGAGTTACACTTGGCGCGATCGCACCATCTTAAAGCAAGAAACAGAACTCTCTCTTATGGCCAATACCGCCAATGCTTGCTCTCCGGACAGCTCCCCACCGATGTGGAACCTCTCGCCCGCCTGATCAACGCGGCCTTTCGCGTCGAGCAACCCTTCATCAATGGCGATCGCATTGATGCTGCTGGCGTTCGCTCCTACATGGCAAAAGGGGAATTCCTTGTCGCCGAAGACTTCAACGGCCTGGCCGCTTGCGTCTACGTTCAGATTGATAGTGACGGAGGCTACTTGGGCTTGCTTGGCGTGGATCCTTTGCGCCAAGGAACCGGGCTCGGCCGCCAGATGATGGATGCCGCCGAAGACTACTTTCGGCAGGCGGGCTGCAGGAGCGTCAACCTCCGGGTCATCAGCGCGCGCACCCCGCTTCCTTCTTTTTATCGTCACCTCGGCTATCACGAAACCGGCACCGCTCCTTTCGCTCCCGACATATCAGTCAAGGTTCCCTGCCACTACATCCTCATGTCCAAATCCCTTGCCTGACAGGCTCCGCGCTCGCCTCGTACAAGTATGGTTAACTAGGATTCCGTCATTTCCAATTCTTCGCTCTTCAGGCAGAATACCTCCTCTATTTCAGGGGGAATTTCATGAACCGTCGTTTCGTCCTGGCTTCGTCCTTCTTCGCTGTCCTCTCGTTTGCCCCTATCGGCAATCACGTCATCGCTGACGAGCAGCCTCTCTTTGGTTACTCTGCCGAATCTTCCCGCGCCGAACGTGAGTGGGAAGAGAAGCTGCGCGCCATTCCCAGCCCGGACAATCTCCGCGCTTACATGCAGCGGCTCTCCGCGCATCCGCACCACGTCGGCTCGCCCTACGACAAGGACAACGCCGAATGGATCGCCGCAAAGTTCAAGGAGTTTGGCCTCGACACCCACATCGAGCAGTTCGACGTTCTCTTTCCCACGCCCAAGGAACGCGCCGTTGAGCTGGTCGAAGGCGGCCCGAAATTCGCCGCCAAGCTTCAGGAGCCCGCGCTTCCGCAGGACCCCAGCTCAAATCAGCGCGACGAGCAGCTTCCCACCTACAACGCCTACTCCATCGACGGCGACGTTACCGCTCAACTCGTCTACGTGAACTACGGCATCCCTGAAGACTACGAGCAGCTCGATCGCATGGGCATTTCCGTGAAGGGCAAGATCGTCATCGCGCGTTATTACCACTCGTGGCGCGGTATCAAGCCTAAGGTTGCCGCCGAACACGGCGCCGTCGGCTGTCTCATCTTTTCCGATCCGCACGAAGACGGATTTGTCCAAGGGGAGATGTTTCCCGCCGGCGCTTTCCGTCCGCCCGATGGAGTCCAGCGCGGCAGCGTTGCAGACATGCCGTTTTATCCAGGGGATCCCCTCACGCCCGGCGTCGGCGCCACTAAAGACGCCAAACGTCTGAAAGTGGAAGAAGCTCCCACGATTACCAAAATTCCAGTGCTGCCAATTTCCTACTCCGATGCGCAGCCGTTGCTTGCGGCCCTGACCGGCCGCGTTGCTCCCGAAGGATGGCGCGGCGGCCTGGGCATCACCTATCACGTCGGCCCGGGCTCCGCGAAAGTTCACCTGAAAGTGAAATCGAATTGGGATATCAAGCCTCTGTATGATGTGATCGCAAAAATTCCCGGCTCAACTTTTCCAGATGAGTGGGTCATTCGCGGAAACCATCACGACGGATGGGTCAACGGCGCGGAGGATCCCATTTCCGGCCAGGTCGCAATTTTGGAGGAAGCGCGCGCGCTTGGTGAGCTTGTGAAGTCTGGATGGAAGCCGAAGCGCACTATTATTTACTGCGCGTGGGACGGCGAAGAGCCGGGGCTCCTGGGCTCGACCGAATGGGCCGAGCAGCACTATGACGAATTGCGCGCGCACGGCGTCGCGTACATCAATTCGGACGGCAATGGCCGCGGCTACCTCGGAGTCGCGGGTTCGCATACGCTCGAAAAATTCAGCAACGATATCGCCCACGATATATCGGATCCCGAAACAAAATTCAGTGCGTGGAAGCGCCAGCAACTTCGCGAAATTGCCGATGCGAAAACGTCGGAACAGCGGGAGGAAATTCGCAAGCGTTCTGATTTGCGCATTCCCGCGCTCGGTTCCGGTTCCGATTACACTGCTTTCCTGCAACACGACGGCGTGGCCTCGCTCAATATCGGTTTCGGTGGCGAAGACCAAGGCGGCATCTACCATTCCATCTACGACGATTTCTACTGGTTCACGCACTTCAGCGACACGGATTTTGTTTACGAACGCGCGCTCGCGCAGACCGGCGGCACCGCAATCATACGGTTGGCGGACGCGGATTTGCTTCCTTTTGAGTTCGGCGATTTTGCGGACACCGTGCAGACCTACTTGAAGGAATTGAAAACTCTTTCGCAAAAAATGCAGGACGACATTCGCGAACGGAACCGCGAAATTGAAGAAGGCGTTTTCAAGGCCACTGACGACCCCAAGCGCCCGCTGGTTTCGCCCCCGGTCGAAGCCGTTCCTCCGCATCTCAATTTCGCGCCCATGGAGAACGCCGTGGATGCGCTTTCTCGTAGCGCTGCGGAATATCGCAAAGCCTTGGAGCATGCGAACGTCAACGGCGGCGCCGCGCTGGCTTCTTCTTCGCTTGCCGAAGTCAACAAAATGCTCATTGAAAGCGAGCGGAAACTCACCAATGCCGAGGGACTGCCGAATCGCCCGTGGTTCAAACACCAGCTGTATGCCCCAGGTTTTTACACCGGATATGGAGTCAAAACGGTGCCTGCAGTCCGCGAAGCCATCGAGCTAAAAAAATGGCAGCAGGCCGACGAAGCAATTGTCGTCGTCGCGCACGTTTTGCAGGATGAAGCCGCGCTGATTTCTTCCGCCGCGCAGAAGCTCTCAGGATCGAAATGAAACCTTCTTGAACACGTGCACGAACAAAATTTAGCCGGCGCGCGTGCCATTCGGAACGGATCGTTCTGGGACCGAGAGAACCGGTATGATTCCGTCCGCGTGCCCGATGTCAAATAGCATTCCTTCGGAAATTTCGCCGGCCATTTTGCGTGCCTCCAGGTTCACTACGAAGAGAGCTTGGCGTCCTTCGATCGCTCGCGGATTCTCGCGCTCTTTCTTGATCCCTGCGAGAATCGTTCGCGAATGGCTGCCGAAATTTACAGTGAGCTTCATGAGTTTATCCGAGCGCGAGATTTCTTCGACGCGCTCAATCGTTCCGACGCGGATGTCGAGCACTTCGAGCGCAGCGATGCTGACCGGGGGTTTTATCGGTGCGGGAGTGAATTCGCTCATGGCTCACCGCTTGTACTGTGCATATGCAGGCGTGGGAATCGAAGCAGCGCATTTTTCATCGCGAATTGGCGCGCCTGGCGTGAGAGCCAGCGGAATTACGCCGGCCCAGACCAGCAGGGCGTAGTCCTCAGCGTCATCCTCCGGCGGGCCGACGCGCATCTTCGCCGAAACCTCCGTGAGCGGCAGACGAAGAATGCTGGTGGCTTTCAACTCTTTTTCGTTGGGCCGGCGCGCATCGTTCCAGCGGCCGGGAATAATCTTTTCGGTGAAGGCGTGCAGCGCTTCGAACTTTTGTTCCGGCGTATCGACGAGCGTAGCATTTCCGAGTGCGATCACCGAGCGGTAATTCATCGAGTGATTGAAAACGGAGCGTGCGAGAACGAAGCCATCCGTTAGAGTTACGGTAACGCAAACGGGAATTCCACCGCTGACGTTGCGGAGCATGCGGCTGGCCGCGGAACCATGGAAATAAATCGCGTCGCCGACGCGCGCGAACAGCGTGGGGATAACGTAGGGCTGGCCGTCGACGGAAAATCCGACGTGGCATACAAAACCTTCGTCGAGAATTGTGTAAATCGTTTCGCGGTCGTAAGCGCCGCGATGCGATTCGCGAACAACGCGCGTGCGCTCCGTCGGCGGCGTGGTTTCTGGCACGATTCACCTCATGGAGAAACGTGGCGCGAAGCCGGCCGGTTGATGGCCGCTCATTTGATTTGTAGCCGGCGCCAAAGCGGCATGTGTGAGGAGCAACTACAAGTATCGTATCACGCGGGAACCGAGGCAATTTGGGACTCGCGATGTACGCGGATAAAGTGGTCCCAATTTGGATGCCACGCCTTACAACCTCTGCTTCACGTATGAGAAACTAACGGCCTGAGTTCGTATTCGTCTGCGGCCGGGAAAGGGACGATGAGCACACCAGTAATGCAAGGCAAAGAGAAGCGAGCATTCGACATCACATGGGTGCGGGAGCAATTTCCTTCATTGAAATTGCAGTTGAACAGGCACGCCGCGGCGTTCTTGGACGGGCCGGCAGGAACACAAGTGCCGAAGCAGGTGATGGACGCGGTGCAGAATTATTTTATGAGCGCCAATGCGAATACCTACGGAGCATTCCTGACGAGCCGGCGAAACGATGAAATGATTCTGACGGCGCGGGCGGCGATGGCGGACTTTTTCAACTGCGATGCGAATGAAGTTGTTTTCGGCCAGAACATGACGACGATCACGTTTGCCCTGGCGCGTGCGATCGGAAGGGAACTGAAGCCGGGCGACGAGATTGTAGTGACGACTTTGGACCACGATGCCAACGTGGCGCCGTGGCGTGCGCTGGAAGAGAAAGGCGTGGTGATCCGGCAGGTGGATATTCGCGAGGCGGATTGCACGCTGGATTTGGATGATTTGAAGCGAAAGATTACGACAGAAACGAAGCTGGTCGCGGTGGGATACGCCTCGAACATCGTGGGAACGATCAATCCCGTGGCGGAAATCACGAGGCTCGCACACGCGGCTGGCGCGCTAATGTTTGTCGACGCTGTGCACTACGCGCCACATGGGGTGATTGACGTGAAGGCCCTGGACTGCGATTTTCTGGCATGCTCGCCGTACAAATTTTTCGGGCCGCATATGGGAACGCTGTTCGGCAAGCGCGAACACCTGGAAAAATTCAAGCCGTACAAGGTACGGCCGGCGACAAACGTTCCGCCGGAGTGCTGGGAAACAGGAACGCAAGTGCAGGAATTAATCGCGGGGATTGGCGCGGCCGTGGACTACATTGCGGAACTGGGACGGCACTGCCACCCCAGCGCGAAGAGCCGCCGCGAAGCGTTGCAGGCGGCGTATGCGGCCACGCACCAATACGAAGTCGGATTGCTGACGCAATTGATCGCGGGTTTGCAGACGATTCCGGGAATGCGCATCTTCGGCATTACCGACGCGAAACGATTTGATGAGCGCTGTGCGACGTTGTCGTTCCGGCTGGGCGACCATCATGCGACGAAAATTGCCTCGTTTCTTGGCGAGCGAGGCATTTTCACTTGGGACGGGAATTTCTACGCGCTAAATCTCTCGGAGCGCCTCGGCGTCGAGCAACACGGTGGGGTCCTGCGAGTCGGGCTGGTTCATTACAACACTGCGGAAGAAGTAGACCGGCTGCTTTCAGGGCTGACAGAATTTGCTAAGAAAAACTGAACTGGCCCAGCAGACTCCGCGCCGGGCAACAAGAGTCAACTCATCTCTAACGAGTACGAACTATCTGCCCGTGCGACTGTTGCCGTCCACGCCGGAACCAGGAAGAATCGGAAATCCAAGTTTTTCCAGATCCTTGCGCAATTGCGCGACGGATTCAAAGAGCATTCCGTGGATTCCCTGGGCGCGAGCAGCCTGAATGTTTTCTTCGCGGTCATCGACGAAGAGCGTTTCCGAGGGCGCAATTTTCAGCAGCGAGAGAGAATGCCGGTAGATGACCGGATCGGGCTTGATAGCACGCAGCTCGCACGAAAAAATCTGGTGATCGACGTGGCTCAGCCATGCGAAGTTCCTCCTCACGTGGGCAGCCATATCCGTTTGCATGTTTGAAAGAATAGCGGTCTTTATGCCGCGCGAGTGGATGCGGGCGAGCCATTCCGTCATTTCCTGATTGACGTTGCTCCACATCTGCACGTCCATCCGGCGAAGGCTTTCAACTTGATGCTCATGAATCGTCATACCCGCCCGGCGCGCAAACTCGATCCAATAATCATGCCCAGTGAAGTCACCACGATCGTATGGATTGCGCGAGGAGTGGTAAATGGGAAGAAATTTGTCTTCCTCGATGCCAAAAATGCCCGCCATTTCCGCGAGAGCTTCTGGGGAAGGGCGGTGGCAAAGGACTTCGCCGTAGTCGAGAATGACGCCGCTAATCTGCCCCACAGAAGCCCCATGTGAATCTTTTTCATCAACCATGAAACGCTCCAATGAATATCGTGACGGAAACGAAGTGATTCGTCCAACAAATCCATGTATTCTGACGCGCTATGGCAAAACGACCGAAACCGATTGTGCTCACAGTGCTCGATGGATGGGGATACCGCGCGGAGACCAAGGGAAACGCCATCGCGCTGGCGCGGAAACCGGCTTACGACGAACTGATCAAGAAGTTTCCAAATACTTTGATTCACACCTCAGGACCATTTGTGGGATTGCCCGAGGGACAAATGGGCAACAGCGAAGTAGGGCACATGAATATGGGCGCGGGGCGGATCGTGCACATGGACATCACCCGGATTGACCTGCTGATCGCGAACAACCAATGGCAAAACGTGCCGCTGTTTCAGCAAGCGATGGAGCGCGGGCGTGCGCGGCAACTGCATTTTATCGGATTGCTCAGCGATGGCGGCGTACACTCGCACATCCAGCACTTGTTTGCGCTGCTGGAGATGGCCAAACAACACAAAGTGGAAAAAGTGTTCGTGCACTGCTTTATGGACGGACGCGACACCCCGCCAAACAGCGGGCGCGACTATGTACGGCAATTGCAACAGAAGATGCGCGAGCAGGGCGTGGGCGAAATCGCCACGCTGGTGGGGCGCTACTACGCAATGGACCGTGACAATCGCTGGGAACGAGTCGAGTTGGCGTATCGCGCGCTGGTTCATGGCGAAGCGGAAACGCGGACGGATGATCCGCTTGCGGCGCTTCAGCGAAGTTATGAGGCGAACGTTACGGATGAATTTGTGAAGCCGATCGTGGTGACCAAGGGGAGCGGAGCCTCCGCTGCCCCGGTGGGATTGATTCGCGATGACGACGCGGTGATTTTCTATAATTTTCGCGCAGACCGCGCGCGGCACATGACTTACGCCCTCGCTGCGCCGGACTTCGACAAGTTTGTGGATGTGAAGCGGCCGAAGAATCTGTTTTTCGTGGCCATGACGCAATACGACAAAAACTGGCCGTGGCTGAAATACGTGATTGCGCCGGAAAAGCTGGAGCACATCCTGGCCCAGGTGTTCGCTGAACTGCAGTACAAGAATTTGCGGACCGCGGAAACAGAAAAATACGCGCACGTCACCTATTTTTTCAATGGAGGAGTGGAGAAGCCGTTCGCAGGGGAAGAGCGGATACTGGTGCCTTCGCCAAAAGTAGCGACGTACGACTTGAAGCCGGAAATGTCTGCAGCGGGAATCACGGACACCGTGGTGAAGGCGATTGAGAAAGGCGAGTTCGACGCCATCATCATGAATTATGCGAATGCGGACATGGTGGGGCATTCCGGCAAGCTCGAGGCGGCGATCAAGGCTGTCGAAGCGGTCGACGCCGGTCTGGCGCGGATTTATCAGGCGCTGAAGCCGCGCGGAGGAGTGTGGATGATCACTGCGGACCATGGGAACGCAGAGACGATGATCGATCCGGCTACCGGCGGACCGCACACGTATCACACGACAAATGCGGTGCCGTTCATTTTGGTGAGCGACGACGACAAAGTGCGCTTGAAACCGGGCGGTTCGCTCCGAGACATCGCGCCGACAATGCTAGGCGCGCTCGAGCAACCACGCCCCGTGGACATGACCGGCAACGATTTGCGCATCATTTCATAGCTGACCATGAGCCGTACAAGACCCTCAGAGACAAAACTGGTCATTTGTGTGTGGCACCCGTTTACCGAGTGGCGGCCGAAGCCGGCGATGGCGGAGGCGCTTCGCAAAGGGTGGCCGGAGATGCGCGTGCTACATTTGCCGAATTACGACCACCTGGCGAAGGAGCTGCCGGATACGGATATTTTTGTGGGCTATTCACTGCGCTCGGAGCAATTGAAGGATGCGAAGAAGCTGAAATGGATTCACTCGACGGCAGCGGGCGTGGCGCAATTGATATATCCGGAGCTGCGCGATTCCGGAATCATGGTGACGAACCCCAGCGGGATTTTCTCCGTGCCGATGGCGGAGCATACAATCGGTCTGCTGCTGGCGCTGGCAAGGAATTTTCCGGATTCGGTGCGAGGACAGGACCGCGCGCGATGGGCTCAGCAGGAGATCTGGGACAAGCCGCAGCATTTGACGGAGCTGAATGGCAAAGTGCTGCTGATCGTGGGCTATGGGTCCATCGGCAGGGAAGTAGCGAAGCGCGCAAAGGCGTTTGACATGAGAGTTTGGGGCGTAACGCGATCGGGCAAGGGCGAACAAACACACGTGGAGAAGGTTTTTGCCGCGGCGCAGCTACACGAAGCGCTGCCAGGCGCGGATTACGTTTTGATTTGTGCGCCGGAGACAGCGGAGACGAAACACCTGATTGGCGCCCCTGAAATCGCAAAGATGAAACGCGGGGCGCGGCTAATCAACGTGGGGCGCGGCTCGCTACTGGATGAAGCGGCGCTGATTCAGGCGCTCGAAAGTGGCGCACTGGGCGGAGCAGCGCTGGACGTAGCAGAAACGGAGCCGTTGCCGGCGGAGAGTCCGTTGTGGAAGGTGCCGGATTTGTTCCTCACGCCGCACACCAGCGGAGTGAGCGACCGGCTCTGGGATCGGCAAGCCGCGATTTTGATTGAATTGCTGGAGAGATGGTTTGACGGACGGGAATTGTTCAACCGCGTGGATTTTGCGCGCGGCTACTGAAGCAGTTCTTAGTTGTTAGTGCTTAGTTCCAAGTCACGAGGCGCGGGGAGATGGCTCCCGTCTTCAAAAGCGACCGATTAACGAATCGGCAGCAAAATCTACCTGCAATGAGCTTGAACCAAAAACCAAAAACTGAGTTCAGTCGCCGACGCCGCCTTTGGGGGCCTGATAGCCTTCGCGGGCGTAGACCTGGTATTTCTGCTTTTTGCCTTTTTGATCGACGATGCTCAGCGGACCGCCATCGGGAGCGACCAACTCCACCTTAACCTTGTGAAACTTGCCGTCTTTCGCGCCAGCTGTTGGCGAGTAGGAGAGGCTGTACTGATGGCGGAGGAACGCGGCGACGCTGCGAAACACATCCGGCATCTCGCCGGCGAACTGAGGAAACCAGGAATAGCCGCCGGTCTCCTGCGAAAACGTTTTTAACTGGTTTTCTGCCTGCAGGTAATCCATACGCCGCATGCTGCCCATTCCGCCGTTCATGTCCGCATAGTTCTGAAAGGCGCGGCCCAAACCGACGCAAAAAATCGAGACGTCGCTCTGGCGGAGCTGCTTCATGGTTTGGTCAAGCGTGTGTTTGGAGAACGTATCAACGCCGCTGGCCAGCACGACGATGGACTTCTTGCCCTTTACATCCTTCAAGCGATCCACGGTTTCAAGGATGGCGTCGAAAAGGTTCGATTCGCTGAAGCCGGGGAAATAGAGATGATAGAGCCCCTCCATGACTTCGTCTTTGTTCTGAGTGAAGTCGACTTCGACGCGCGTTTTCATGTCAAAGGTTTCGAGGGCGATCCAGTCTTTCTGCTGCAACGCGGGGAAAAGCGCCGTGGACCAATACTTCCCCACATACGCAAAAAAACCGCCATAACCGCGGCTGCTGAATTCGAGGAGCAGGACCATGGTGATAGGAGCTTCGGTCGGGGAAAAGTTGGTGATGGTCTGGGGCACGCCGTCGTCGAGGATGCGGAAATTCTCTTTTTTAAGACCAGGGATGATGTCGCCGCGCTGCGTGGTGGCGACAACATCTAGCGTGACGATAGGAACGTCCACGGCGATAGTCACACCGGCCTGCGGAGCTTGCTGCGCCGGACCGGGCCCCTTAGGCGAATCAGGATTCTGCTGCTGTTGCGGAGGAGGCGGAGCGCCGCCTTGCGGGCCGGTGGGGGCCTGGGCAAAGACGGAATTCTCAGCCAGCCGCAAGACCACAGCGGTTGCCAGAATTGCCAGCAAAACTACGGAAAAAATGGCCTTCATCGTGCGCTCCCGATAGCAATCAAAAACTCCAAATTGTCGATTACTCCCACCCGCAAGACAGGCTAATAGCCACCAAGCGGGTCAATCTTTGCAACCTAACAGCAATGCTCAAGCCAAGCGCCCACACCTGCATGTTAGTATGAAGCCTAATAAAGGCAAAACGTTTACTCGGGCCAAGAAGCGGCCAACTATTGCGAGGAGGATGGATTCGTGAATTGGAAACGAATGGTCGAGAGGATAGCGGGAGCGACCGTATTGATGATGGCGGCGAGTTTTCCGGCCCGGGCGCAGGTGGCATCGGCAGCGGGGCCGGGCATTCCGGCGAACAATTCTCCGGTTGGGGACCCACCATCAATCGCTAGGGAAGCGCGAGGCTGGTTGGCAGACCTCATCAAGATCAATACATCGAATCCGCCCGGAAACGAGCAGATCGCGGCGATGTACATTGCGGGAATCCTGGCGAAGGATGGGATCAAGGCAGATGTTCTTGACCTGGCGCCAGGGCGGAGCGCGGTGGTAGCGCGGCTGCGAAGCACGGCAATGGCGGAGCCTTCGAAAGCGCTGCTGCTGGTGGCGCACATAGACACGGTGCCGGTGGAGAAGGCACGATGGACTGTTGATCCGTTCGGCGCCGTAATTAAGGACGGATATTTGTATGGCCGCGGGGCGATTGATGACAAAGGCATGCTGGCAGCGAACCTGGCGGTGTTCCTTGAACTGAAACGCTCGAGGGCGCGCCTGAACCGCGACGTGATTTTTCTTGCGACGGATGACGAGGAAACCAGCGGGGATGCCAGTATTCGAATGCTGATTGCGAAGCACTGGGAAAAGTTCGCCGCGGGTTTCGCGATCAATGAAGGCGGAAACGTCTTCGTAAAGAACGGAAAAGTGCAGTACGTCGGCGTGCAGGCAAGCGAGAAAGTGGCCATGAACGTTGCGGTGATCGCGCGGGGAACGTCAGGCCACGCTTCGCAGCCCACGAAAGACAATCCCGTAGTACACCTGGCGGCGGCGGTGGCAAAAATCGGGAATTATTCCGCGCCGGTGCACCTCACAGCGATTGTGCGGAGATATTTCGAAGGGCTGGCGCCGCTCGAGGATGACGAGATCGGGAAGTGGATGCGGTCGGTGGACACCTCAGACCGCGGCGAGCACGCGCAACGCGTAATTTCCGACGCCAGTCCGTTGTGGAATTCGATGTTGCGTGACACGATTGCGCCGACAATTTTGACGGCAGGCGTGGCGAATAACGTGATTCCGGCGGAGGCGCGGGCAAACCTGAACGTCCGGTTGCTGCCGGGAGACTCGATCGATGCCCTGGTAAACGAGTTGAATAAGCTGACGAACGATCCCCAGGTCAAGCTGGAGGTGCAACCGAATGCGGGATTGGCGGCGCCGCCATCGTCGCTGGAATCGGATTTTTATGGGGTCATCACGAAAGTCGTTACGCAGGAATTTGCAGGCGCCCCGGCGCTACCGTTTCAATCGACGTGGCTGACGGATTCGGCGCAGTTGCGGCTGCACAACGTGCAAGCCTACGGTCTGGTGCCGTTTCCGCTGACGCAGGATGATCTGAAGCGCATGCATGGAAACGATGAACGGATACCGCTCACGGCGTTTGACAAGGGCGTGGACGTGCTGCTGAAGATCGTCAAGGAATTCGCCGTCGCGCGTTAGCAAGCATGGACTCGAATCGCTCGCGAAAAAACATGCGCTATTTCAAGCGCTTCCTGTAAAGAATAAAAACAGTCTACAATCAATGCCTTCAAAGGACGCATGAGTTTCCGTCATTCCAAAATAGTGTGCACCATAGGACCGGCGAGCCGTTCACCGAAGATGATTGACCGTTTGCTGAGAGCCGGTATGGACGTGGCGAGGCTGAATTTTTCGCACGGCACCCACGAGGAGCACGCGAAGAACATCTCGATGCTGCGGGCCGCCGCCGTCGAGCACGAAAAGCCGATCGCGATTCTTGCCGACCTGCAAGGACCGAAGATTCGAACGGGGCCGCTGGCGGGCGGCGGGCCGGTTCTGCTGCGTACGGGCCAGAAGTTCGTAATCACCACGGCGAAGATTCTGGGGGATTCAACGCGGGTAAATACGGTCTTCACGCTGCTGCCGAGAGAAGTTCACCGTGGCGACCGCATCCTGCTTTCGGACGGGTTGATCGAATTGCGAGTGGAAAAAGTCCGCGGCCGGAACGTCACTTGCGAAGTCGTGAACGGCGGTGCGCTCGGCGAGCACAAAGGAATCAACCTGCCGGGAGTCAAATTGCGTGTACCCGCGCTCACCCCAAAGGACCGCGCCGATTTGGTTTTCGCGCTGAAACACGGCGCGGATTACATCGCGGTAAGTTTTGTCCGGCGCCCTGAAGACGTGCTGCTGGCGAAGCAATTGATTCGCCGGGCAGGGAGAGACGTACCGGTAATTGCGAAACTGGAGAAGCCCGAGGCCATCGAAAATCTGGACGCGATTCTGCTGGCCGCCGATGGCGTGATGGTGGCGCGGGGCGACCTTGGCGTGGAAATGAATCCGGAGCGCGTGCCGGTAGTGCAAAAAATGATTATTGCACGAGCCAGGGAGCTCCGGCGCCCGGTGATTACGGCGACGCAGATGCTGGAATCCATGACGGAGAATCCGCGGCCGACGCGCGCGGAAGCTTCGGACGTGGCCAATGCGATTTTCGATGGCTCGGATGCGGTGATGCTCTCGGCGGAAACGGCCACGGGGAAATATCCCGTCGAGGCCGTTAGCATGATGGCGCGCATCATCGAAGAAGCGGAAGCGAGCATCCGTGAATTTCCGCGGCCGGCGTCTCAGGAGCAACTGAAAGTTGCGGGAACCGTCGCGGAGCTGGTGTGCCACGCCTCGCGCGAGCTGCACATGAAGGTGATCGCCGTATTTACGCACAGCGGATTCACGGCGCGGCTGGTGTCGCGCTACCGGCCGCTGGTGCCGATCGTCGCGTTTTCACCGGAAGCGGAGACGCGGCGGCGCATGGCGCTCATCTGGGGCGTGGTGCCGAGACACATCCAGGACGTGCAAAAGGTGGACGGGCTGGCGAAGGTCGCCGAGAAACGCCTTCTCGAAGAGCGGCTGGTGCGTAGGGACGACGTAATCGGAATCGTGGCGGGCACCCCGATGGGCATTCGCGGTACAACGAACTTCATGAAGTTCCACATCATCGGCGGGCCCGCTTGAAGAAGCGATCGGTAATCAGCGATCAGTAATCAGTTTTGGCTAAGGATCAGCTGTCTGATCGATCGAGGCGCCTGGATCCTGCCGTTGGTGCCGCAAGCAAAATTTCTTTGGCCGCTTCTTAATTGACCCAGTTGTCCGGGCGGGAGGGCGGTTCCTTCTTGTGCTTGTTGATGTAGATCTTGAAACGCTTGCGATTGCGTTTGTGCTGCCAGTCCGTGACCGTGTTGCGGACGTTGTATAGAAACGAGCCGCGGCGGAAATATATCCAGCCAACGAGCATACCGCCGAAATGGCAGATGTGGCTGATGTTGTCGCCACCGAATCCGAACGTGAAGATGAATTCCACTGCAGTCATGGCAATCACAAACGTACGCATACTCATTTTCACCGGAATCGGAAACATCACTACCTGGCGATCCGGAAAAAGAATGGCGCAGGCGAGCAGCACGCCGAAGATTGCGCCGGAGGCGCCGATTGTCGCTATGTCAGCGGATGGCCGGCCCCAAAATAGAGATATTTTCACGATTACGTTGATGATTCCGGCGCCGACGCCGGTTAGGAAGTAATACTGCAAGAAGCGATTGCGGCCCCACGTTAACTCCAACTCCCGCCCGAACATGTACAGGAAGAACATATTGGAGAGGATGTGCCAAATGGTGGAGCCGTCATGTAGGAACAGGTAGGTGAATGGCTGCCAAATGCGCAAGCCCGGCACCACGGCGGAAGGCACCAAGCCAAAGTGTCCAACAAACCAGTTGTAGGCGGACAGACCCGAAAACGTCCGAAGTAAAATCTCGAAAATATATACAGCTAGGTTGGCAACGATTAGCCATTGGACCGCGGGCGTGAGGTAAAAATTAAAGCTGAACCTGTAGTTTCGGATGCCCGCGCGAGAAGCCATGACAATGCAAGTTTACGGTGGGAAAGCGCGCGCGTCAAAGAGTAGATCTCGTAACGGCGCGCCACTTTCTTCGTCAGTGATGCGAGCGAACTGCCGTGGGTTAGTCGAGCTTCTTGCGAGCGAAATAGAAAAGCGAGGCCGCGAGAAGGGCGAACATGAAAACGCCAAAAAGGTTGCTGGTGGCGAGCGGTCCCATCAGTTTTGGGCCGAATGAGAAAAGGTCGGCACGCCAGGGAAGACCAAGAATGGATGTGACGAAATGCGGCACGCGATCGGAGATTTCCGGGTCTTGCAGAAGAGCGATAATGATGCCGAGCAGCCCGAAAACGCCTCCGGCGGCGATCAGGCCGCTGGAATAGAGCGCCCCAGGACTCGCCTCACCGTTCGTGCTTTCTCCCTCTTTCTTTTTTAAGCTTGCTTCCACCGCCCAGCGTACAAGCCCCCCGGCAAACATCGCGGCAGTTGTCGCGATGGAAAGATAGGAGCCTGTGGCGAAGGCCAGGGA